>WNGB01016683.1_pt1 | contig 25190 bp, 33 predicted proteins | sample 5400681 | NCBI WGS metagenome assembly WNGB01 (sample SAMN13153367, study PRJNA577476) | soil metagenome | isolation source: 115 cm soil or saprolite under grassland replicate 2 | place: USA:California | collected 2016-06-15
TCGCGCTGCTCCATGACCGTGCGCGAGCCTAGCGACTCAGGCGGCCGACCTGCGGCGCGGCGCGAACTGCACCCGCTCGTCGAACGGGACCCGGACACCGCTCTCGAGCAGGACTGCGATAACCCTCCCGCCCGGTTCCAGCACAACGTCGCGCAGCAACCCGACCTCTCGTCGTGCTCGGGTGACGGCTCGCCCGCGCAGCGCGCTGAGTGCGAGAGCGCGGGATCGGTAGAAGTCGAGCTCGTCCTCCTCGAGCAGCACGAGTGGGGAGTGGATCGTGAGCGCCCGGCCTGAGATCGCCGCCGTCGGCAGCGGCAGGAACCGGTGCACCTCGTCGCCGCAGCGCACGTCGAGGCCGACGGCGCGCAGTCCCGCGCGGTCGAACAGCAGGTCGACCGGCCGGCCGAGCTGGACCCCGTGCAGGCGCACGGGCAGTCCGAGCAGTTCGTCTCCCGAAAACTCCGCCACGCCTCCGCAATCCTGCCCGGACCCGGTGCTCAGAAACCCTCCTCACCGACGAGGGGGACGAAGCGGCACGGGACGGACCTGATCACGGCGGGACCTTCCGGGCTGCGCACGATCACCTCCAGCCGCTGGATCCCGTGCCGGCCGACGGGAACGACGAGCCGGCCACGGTCCGCCAGCTGCTCGTACAGGGTTTGGGGCAGACGCGGCGCGGCGGCCGCGACGGCGATCGCATCGAACGGCGCACGCTCGGGTAGGCCCCGAGTCCCGTCGCCGACGTGCACACGGACCCGGTCGTAGCCGGCGGCGGCGAGATTGCGGCGCGCCAGCTCGGCGAGCTCGGGAATGCGCTCGATCGTGTCGACCTCCGCAGCGAGCTCCGCGAGGACGGCCGCCTGGTACCCGGAGCCGGACCCGACGTCGAGCACGTGCTCGTTGCCCCGCAGCGCGAGCGCCTCGCAGATCTTCGCCACCATGTAGGGCTGGGAGATCGTCTGCCCCTCCGCGATCGGTAGTGCGGCGTCGTCGTAGGCGCGGTCACGAAGCTCCTCCGGGACGAAGAGCTCGCGCGGCACACGCTCCATCGCAGCGAGCACGCGCTCGTCGCTGACATCGCGGCCCCGCAGCTGCTGCTCGACCATGTCGTGCGGGTCAGGCCGCACGCGTGAGCGCCCGCGCATAGGGCGGCGGCTCGACTCCGAAGTGTTCGAGCACGGCTGGGGCAACGTCGACGATCGACTCGGGGGCGGTGTCGAGGCCGATCGTCAGCATCGGCACTTCGGAGTCACCCCGCCGCAACGAGCCGTGGCTGCCGCCGCCGGCATGGTGACGGCCGGCGAGGTCGGCGAACTCGACACCGGGCGCGGCCGAGACGAGCACATCGCCGGCATTCTGGTTGTGCGCGGCAGCCCACGCACGTGTCCCGCCGTCCGGATAGCCGAAGAGCTCGCCGTCGCGCTCGACGCGCACCTCCTCCCCGTCGCGGCGCGCAAGCACTTCGTCGCCCTCGCGGAACAACACGGTCTCCGCCGCGTCGTCCGTGTCAAGGAGCTCTGCGAGACCGCGCGCATCGAGCTTGCACTCGGGCAGGCGGTAGATCATCCCGGCGCGATTCGACGCGGTGACGACGACACCGGGCAGGTCGGCGAACGGCGCCTGCAGCCGAGACGAGCGCTCGACGTGCGTCTGCCCGTGATCGGAGCAGAGGATCACCGCGTAGCGCTCGAGAAACTCGTCCGGCCCACCGGCGGCATCGAGCAGCGCGCCCACCGCCGCGTCGCTGCGCGCCAGAGCGTCGAACGCGCCATCGGGCCCAAGCGCGTGCGAGGCGAAGTCGTAGTCCGGCAGGTAGTAGACGAGAAAGTCGAAGCCGTCACGAGTGACGAGCCAGCGTCCGACAGCCGCCGCGTAGCCGTCGATCGAGCCCTGCGCACGCCCGAAGACGGCGAGCGGCGCGCCGGTCGGATCGGATTCGAACAGGTTGTAGAAGAAGAAGCGCTTCGGGCCGTAGGCCGGAATCGTCACGCCGGGCAGCGTCGGCAGATGGCGTGTGCGGCCGCGGTAGCAGGTGATGTTGATCGCTGCTGTCGTGAGCCCGGCGTCTTCGAGCGCCTCGTAGACCGTGACCGCATCTTTGGCCAGGTGCAGCCGGTTCATGTTGGATGTGATGGACGTCGGGATGAGCACCCGTCGCCAGGGACGACAGGCAAACAGGCGTCAGGGAGGGATAGGTGGAGACCGCACGCGCGTAGCGCCCGCGCTCGGCGAGGAAGGTGAGGGCGGGCGCGCGGCCGTCGCCGACCGCCGCCTCGAACACCGACGGAGTCAGCCCGTCGATGACGATCAGGATGGCTTTAGTCGCGGGCAAGGGAGCGCAATCCGGCGTAGCGCTCGGGTGCGCGGCCGCGCAGGCGGGCGGCGAATGCGGGGACGAGAGCCGCTTCGAGATAGCCGGCGATCGGAATCCAGGCCACGGCTGCGAACACGACCGCGGCGATTGCAACGAAGAGCGCAGTGCCGAAACGCGCGCCGCCGCGCCGCAACGTGCCCATCACGAGCTGCGCTGTGCCGAGCGAGCCCAGCGTCCCACCCACACCGCCGCCGATCGCCTCGTCCCACTGGCCGAGGGCGAGCCCGATCCCGACACCCGCGGCCGCGGCGAGCACGAGTGCCGCGGCCAGCGCCCTGCGCGTGCCCGCGAACAAACCGGCGAGCAGCACGCCAACGGCGACGCCAAGACCCGCACAGACACCGATCCAGTACCAGGAGCCCACTTGCAAATCAGTCTAGTTTGACCGTCTCGTTTGCAGGGTAGAGAACGGATGCCGCCGCCCTCGGCGGTCCCCGCACTCTCAGGAGGAAAACCGCTTTGAGCAACGACAAGCCCCTGCTGGTCTTCTTTTCGTCCCAGCGTTCGGGCCCGGCTCGCCGGATGGAAAGCCTGCTGGCTCACCTCGCACGCAAGGAGCGCACGCGTGTCCGAATCATGCGCGTCGACGTCGACGAGCAACCGGATCTCGCCGACAAGTTCAGGGTCAAGGACGTCCCGACGCTCGTTCTGGTGCAGCGCAAGCGTGCGGTCGACCGCATCGAAGGGCGTGCAAGCGCGCCCACGATCGAGTCGATGCTCGAAAGGCATCTGCAGTCGCCTGTAGCTGCCTAAAACCGGGAGGGCGCTTCCTACGTAGGTGAAACTGACGCCTCGGCGCCACTGCCCCGGCGCCGGGGCGCCCTTTACAGGGGCAGACAAGGGAGGGCAAGGGGATGAGGAGAAAGAGCATGCTCGCGGCCCTTGCGGTAGGCGTTGCGGCTCTCGCCGTGGCCGCGTACGCGCTGGCCGGCGGCTCGGGGCCAGGTTTCAACCACCTATCCGCGACGTTGGGCGGCTATCAGGAGGTGCCGGCGGTCTCGAGCACCGGCACGGCGTCGTTCACCGCCGACGTAGCAACGGACGGCCAGTCGGTGGACTGGCAGATGAGCTACGCCAACATCGAAGGAAACGTCACGCAGTCGCACATCCACTTCGGCCAGCGAAGTGTGAACGGAGGCATCTCCGTGTTCCTGTGCACGAACCTGGGCAATGGGCCCGCAGGGACGCAGGCCTGCCCAGGCCCGCATGACGGCGCGATCAGTGGGACGTTCGGGCCCGCCGACGTGATCGGGCCGAGCGCGCAAGGCATCACGGCAGGACAGTGGGACGAACTGATGAACGCGATCGACGCCGGGAAGGCGTATGCGAACATCCATTCGACCATCTGGCCCGGCGGAGAGATCCGCGCACAGCTGAACGAGGGCGATCCTCACAATTGATCGACGGACGGGGCGCCCCGGCTTCCGGCCGGGCGCCCCTCACCCTTGTTCGAGCCGCCGGATGACGTCCACGCCGAACTCAGCCGCACGCGCGCCGTCGACCACTCGGTGGTCGAACGTCACCGAGACGTAGCCGATCGGCGCCGCCGTCACGTTGCCGTCGCGCACGACCGCTCGTTGCGCGATTCGTCCGATGCTGAGGATCGCGACTTCGGGATGGTTGACGAGCGGCGTCTGGAACAGTCCCGCGAGCTTGCCTGCGCTCGTGACGGTGAAGGTCGAGCCACGCAGCTCCTCCGGCTGCAGGGTTCCCGCGCGGGCCGCCTCGGCAAGGCGCTCGACCTCGCCCTGCAGCTCGTCGACCGTGCGCTTGTCGCAGTCGCGCACGACCGGCACGACGAGCCCCTGTTCCGTCTGGACGGCCACGCCCAGGTCGTAGCGGTCGAGATAGACGATCTCGGCGCCCTCGAGGCGTGCGTTCAACTCCGGGAACTCTTGGAGCGACTCGGCGCAGGCTTTCAACGCGGTCGCGACGAGTCGCTTGAGGTCGACGTTCGAGAAGTCGCACTCCTCGACCCACGTGACAGCCGGGACTTCCCGGTGCGCACGCGTCATGTGCTCCGCGATCAGCCGGCGCACGCCGCGGAGCGGCTCGCGCCGCCCCTCGCGCGGACCGGCCGCGCCGCGCACGTCGTCTTCGGTGATCCGTCCTTGCGGCCCTGTTCCCCTGAGCGAGTCGAGGTCGACGCCGAGCTCCTGCGCGATCTTGCGCACGAGCGGGGTTGCGCGTCCCTTCGTCTCCGCCGGCGGCGAGGGCTTCTGTGCGGGTAGGGCCCCGTCGCCCCCGATGACGACGAGCACCGTGCCGACGGGAACGACCTTGCCTTCCTCGACGAGGATCTGCGTCACCTTGCCGGCCGCGGGTGAGGGGATCTCGACCGTCGTCTTGTCGGTCTGGATCTCGACGAGCGGGTCGTCCTCGGCGACGTCCTGTCCCTCGGAGACGAGCCAGCGGGCGACCTCGCCTTCGGTCAGGCCCTCGCCCAGGTCCGGGAGCTTCAGCTCGTAGGCCATCAGCCCATTCTTATCGCGTCGTGCGCCAGGACGGCGTGCACGCCCTTGGCGCCGTTCACGACCTGAGTGACGCGCAGGTCTACGGCGACGCTCGCGAGCACCAGGGCCTGGCGCCGGTCGACGCCGAGCTCGCGTTCCAGCAGGTCGAGCATTGCTTCGGTCGCGTCGGCTGCGGCACGGTCGAGATCCTCGTCGAAGCCGAAGGTGATCCAGCCGGCCGCCGTGTGCGCGATCGGCGCGTCGAGCGTGAGGTCGTCGCGCAGCGTGAGGGTCAGCTCGGCGCTCGTGAGCGGACACTCGATCGCGGTGCCGGACACCTCACCATCTCCTTGGCGCGCGTGGCCGTCACCGGAGGAGAAGAGCGCGCCGTCGACCGGAATCGGCAGGAAGAGCGTCGTCCCGGCGACGAGCTCCTTGCAGTCGATGTTGCCACCCGAGCGGCGCGGCGGTCCCGTCGAATGCACGCCCGGCTCCGGCGGAGGCATTCCCATCACGCCGAGGAACGGAGCGAGCGCGACGGTCGCGCCCGCCGGGCCCGTGCCGGTGCCGGCCTCCGCGTCGAGCGACCACAACATCCCCTCGCCGTCGCCGAACGTGATGCCCCAAGTCCCCACCTGGACGGCGTCGACCCGCACCTCCAGCGTTCCGCCCGCGCCGGCGCCGCGGACCTCGATGGGCCCGACGAGCGCGTGGCCGCCGTCGAGCTCCGGATCGAGATCGGGGAAATGCGTTTCCTCGGGCACGGAGTGCCAGCCGGCGTCGAGCGTCGCGAAGCGCAACGAGTCGCCCGAACCGACCGTGAGGATCGGCGGCAGGTCACGGGAGAAGTGACCGTGCAGGTTGCCGCGGTCGAGTGGGATCTCGTGGATCACGAGCGAGGGAGCCCGATCCAGGCGTTCACCGGCGCGAGCAGCACACGGAGCCCGACGCGCCGCTCGCCTTCGAAGAACTCGAGCAGCGACACCGCCTGCCAGTCGGCGGCGTCGAGCTCGCGTGCTTCCTCCGCCGGGACGTAGCCCGCCTGCAGCTTCGCGTCGCCGCCCCAGATGCCGATCGCATGTGGGTCGTGCTCGTTGTCGGGCTCGGGCACGAGTGTGAGCCGGTTGCCCGGCGCGAACGCGTCGTCCTGCAAGGCGTCGAGCCGGTAGGAGACGCCCGCGACGTTGATCACGCGAATGCGCGGATCCTCCCAGCGCACGAGCTCCTCGGTCGCCGCGTCCCGCAGCCGGTAGCCGTCCCTCGTCCGCTCGAACCAGAGCCGGAGCCGCTCACGCGTGCCTCTTTCAGCCACGCTTCTAATTACAGGGTCTGACCCTGGTTGTCACGAAAGCGTGACGTTTTCTCCACAGCCGTCGCGCGGGCTCAGAACTCGAGGAGTCGGCGGACGGCCGCGGAGACGCGCTCGACCGAGGGCATGTACGCGTCCTCGATCTGCCAGTAGGGATACGGAACGTCATAGCCGGTCACGCGCAGCACGGGGCCGCGCAGGTCGAGGATGGCCTTCTCCGCCAGGATCGCCGCCAGCTCCGCGGCGAAGCCGCACGTGCGCGGCGCCTCCTGGACGATCACGACGCGGCCGGTCTTCGCAGCGGAGGCGAGCAGCGCATCCTCGTCCAGCGGCTTGAGCGTCCGGATGTCGAGCACCTCCACCGACACGCCGTCGAGCGCGTCGGCTGTCGCCTCGCACACGGGCACCATCGAGCCGTAGGCGACCAGCGTCACGTCGGCGCCTTCGCGCGCGAGCCGGGCCTTGCCAAGCGGCACGACGTGCTCGCCCTCCGGCACTTCGCCCTTGAGCGTGCGGTAGTGCAGCTTCGGCTCGAGCACGACGACCGGATCCGGATCGCGAATCGCCGCGGCGAGCAGCCCCTTCGCGTCGCTCGGCGTCGACGGGATCGCAACCTTTACGCCGGGCGTGTGCACGTAGTACGTCTCCGGCGAGTCGTCGTGCAGTTCCGGCGCGCGCACGCCGCCGCCGTACGGCATGCGCACGACGAGCGGGAACGACATCTTGCCGCCCGTCCGCCAGCGGTACCGGCCGACGTGCGTGATCAGCTGGTCGAGGCAGGGATAGGAGAACGCGTCGTACTGCATCTCGCAGACCGGACGCCAGCCGGCCATGCAGAGCCCGACTGCGCTCCCGAGGATCCCCGCTTCTGCGAGCGGCGTGTCGAAGCAGCGATCCGGACCGAAGCGGTCGCGCAACCCCGCGGTCGCGCGGAAGACGCCGCCGGCGCGACCGACGTCCTCGCCGATCACCATCACCGACGGATCGCGTTCGAGCTCGACCTGGAAGCAGTCGTTGATCGCCTCGACGATGGAGAGCTCAGCCAAGCGTCCTCCGCAGCTCGTCCAGGTCCGACCCGAACGAGGCCGGCGGATCAACAAATGCGTGCTCGAACAGGAGCTCGACATCCGCGGGAGGCTCAGCCTCCGCCGCCGCGATGCCCGCGCGGAGCGCTTCGAGTGCCTCCGAGCGAATCGAAGCAGCGAGATCGTCGTGCAGGATCCCTGCGCGGCGCAGGTAGCCCTCGAAGCGACCGACGCATTCGCGCTTCTTCTCCTCCTCGACTCGCTCGAGGTCGATGTACGCGCTCGGATCGTCGGCCGTCGCGTGCGGCGCCGTCCGGTACGAGACCGCCTCGATGAACGTCGGTCCCTCGCCGGCGCGCCCACGCACGACCGCCTCACGCGTGGCCTCATAGCAGGCGAGCACGTCCGTGCCGTCGACACGCAGGCCGGGCATCCCGTAGCCGACCGCCTTGTCGGCGAGCGTCTCGGCACGCGTTTGCGCCTCGAGCGGCGTCGAGATCGCCCAGTGGTTGTTGTTGCAGAAGAGCACCAGGGGCGCGCGCGTCACGGCGGCGAAGTTCGCCCCCTCGTGGAAGGCACCCTCGGACGTGGCGCCGTCGCCGAAGAACACAAGTGCGCAGGTGCTCTCACCCTTCAGCTTCTTCCCCCACGCGAGCCCGGCCGCGTGCGGGACGTGCGTGCCGATCGGGACGCAGATCGACGCGACGCGGTAGTCCTCCGGGTTCCACCAGCCCGCGGGATGTCCTCGCCACCACGACAGCACCGTCGCCGGCGGCATGCCGCGCAGCAGGCCGATCGCCGATTCGCGGTACGACGGGAACATCCAGTCCTCGTCCTCGAGGGCGTGGAAGGCCCCCGCCTGCATCGCCTCGTGGTTCCAGAAGATCGCGTACGTGCCGATGCGACCCTGCCGGTGGTAGACGACGGAACGCTCGTCATACGTCCGCAGCAGAACCATCGAGCGGTACAGCTCGAGCAGCTCCTGTTCGCCGAGGCCGTCGACCTCACGGTCACCCGTGCCGTCCGCGTCGCCGATCACGCGCCGCAGGTCCCGCTCGGCAGGAAGCACCTGCGCCATAGCCGGCGAAGCCTACCCCGCGAAGAGCTGCAGGAGCCAGGAGTCGCTATCGGCGCGTGCGGTGTCGTTCAGATCGTGCGCACCGTCGTACCAAAGCTGATCCTTCGGGCCATTCGCCGCGCGCACGAGCGCGTCCACGTCGGCCTTCGGGGAGATCGGGTCCCGCAGGCCGTTCTGGAAGAAGAGCTTGACGGGTGCGGCGCGCGAGACGTAGTGGATGGGATCCACGACGGAGAAGGCACCTGTGTACCGACTGCTGTGGCAGTACGCGCCGAGCGGCGCGCTCAGGTGCGCACGGCCGGACTGGATCACGGCTCCACGCAGCCGGTGATCGACTCCGGCCAGGGTCGCGGTGACTGCGGCGCCGTAGCTGAAGCCGACCGCAGCCACGCGGCTGCGATCCGCACCGCGCAACTTCGCCAAGAGGTCGAGCGCGCGGCGTCGGCCGACGACGTAGTTGACGTACGTGCGAACGTCGGCGGCCGCGCGGCAGGTGATGAGTGGAGACGGCGGAGCCACTGTCAGCGAGGCGACGCCGCGCTTTGCCAGCCGGTCGGCGTCGGGCAGCTGCGACCGGGCGGTGCCGTCGGAGCCCGGAGAGAAGAGCACGACCGGCCAGGGGCCGTTGCCGTCGGGATGCGTCCAGAAGCCCGCCTTGCGCCCGTGTCCCGCGTCGAAGCTCAACGGCTGCCTTACAACTCCGTCGTGCGTCGTCGCGGCGCCCAGTTTGAGGGCGAGAGGACGATGCCGGTCGTACGAGAACTGCGGGCGCGCCGCGGTCGAGCCGCTGACGAGCAGAATCATCGTCGCGAGCAACGCCTTCATCTCGCAATATCAGGCGACGGGTCGGCCGTGAAGTTAGGCGAGGACCGAGACCGCTCGCCGCTCGGACTCGAACACCGCCTCGGAGACGTCACCGAGGTCCTCGCCGTCGGCCTGGAGCGGCAGCGGCTCGTCGCAGCGTACCTCGATCCGGTCGAGGTCGTGCCCTCGCAAGGCGTTGCGCGCGGGACGGCCGGCCGCGAGGGCGAACAGCAGCGGCGGCAGCGTTCGCGGCGTCAGAGAGCGTGGCGCCAGGAAGTCCAGCCCCTCCTCGAAGACGGCGTCGGGCGCAGCCTGGATCGCGATCGCCTTCATGAACGAGTACGGGTTGACGTTCGCGACGAGCACGAACGCCGCGCGTCCGTAACCGACCACCTCGAGCACCGGGTCGAAACGCCCGCGGCGCTCGAAGATCAGGCGGGCGAATGCCCCGACGAACGCGAGATCTCCCGGCCGCCTCCCCTCCGGCGAGCGGCCGCGCTCGTCGATCCGGCGCACGGCCTCCGCGTCGAGGCCGATGCCGGCGCTGAAGGCGAACCGCCGACCGTTGACCCGCCCCGTCGAGATGCGACGCGTGCGGTTGTGCGCGAGCGCATCGGCCAGCCGCTCCGCCGCTTCGACCGGATCACGCGGCAGTCCCAGCGCACGGGGCAGGACGCTGGTCCCGCCGCCGGGAACGAAACCGATCGGCAGGTCGTCCCGGTCGACGCCGTTGAGCGCTTCGTTGAAACCACCGTCGCCGGAGAAGACGAGCAGCGCGTCGGCATCGTCGGCCTCACGCGCCAGCTCGACGGCGTGGCCCGGGTGGGCGGTGCGAATCGTCCGCACGTAGGCGACTCGCATGAGCGCACGCTCGACCGCGGACACAGCCTCATCGGTGACGCGACTCGCGAACGGGTTGACGATCAAGATGGCGCGCTTCATCGAGGCGTGGCGTAGCCCCGCATTCCGTCGAGCAGGAAACCGAAGAAGCGATCGGCAAGCTCGTCGGTCTCCGCGCCGGGCCGCAGCCACGTGTAGGCCCAGTTCGCAGCGGACAGGGCAAGCAATGTCGCCGTCGCGTCGTCGAGGTCGGTGCGCAGCTCGCCGAGCTCGCGGCCCTCCCGGAAGAGCGCCCGGAAGCGCTCCTCGTAGCGCCGGCGAAGCGCGAGCCGGATCTTCTCAGTCGCCGGCGCGTCGTCCGGCACCGTGTCGAGCGCCGCGTGGAAGGCGGCGGCACCGTCCCGGGCGACGTCCCAGAGCAGGTCGGCCTTCGAGTCGATGTGGGCGTAGAGCGACCCCTTCTGCACGCCCATCGCCTCGGCCAGGTCGCCGACGGAGGTGCCGTGGTAGCCCTTCTCGGCGAACAGCCGGGCCGCCTGGCGCGTGAGCTCGTTTCGCCTGGTGCCCACGTGGGGTACCCTAACGATCGTTAGGGTGAGCGAGCGCGAGCAGACATTCCTCGAGTACGTCCAGTCCGGCGGCCAGGTCGAGACGACCGACTGGATGCCCGACGACTACCGGGCCAAGCTCATCAAGTTCATCGAGATGCACGGCAACTCGGAGCTGATGGGAGTGCTCCCCGAGCGCGAGTGGATCCTGCGCGCGCCGACCCTGCAGCGGAAGCTCGCCCTCACGGCCAAGGTGCAGGACGAGGTCGGCCACTCGCAGCTCATCTACCGCGTCGTCGCGGACCTCGGCAAGCCCCGCGAGCAGTGTCTCGACGACCTGATCTCCGGCAAGGCGAAGTTCCACAACGTCTTCCACTATCCGACGAAGACGTGGGGGGACGTCGGCGTGATCGCGTGGCTCGTCGACGCCGCCGCAATCATCTCGCAGAAGGCGCTGCTGAAGTGCTCGTACGCACCGTACGCGCGCATCATGAAGAAGATCTGCTGGGAGGAGTCGTTCCACATCCTCCACGGCCGCGACGTCGTGCTGACGCTGATGAACGGCACCGACGATCAGCGCGAACTGGTGCAGGAGGCCGTGACGCGCTGGTGGGGACCGCTGATGCAGTTCCACGGCAATCCGATCCCCAAGGAAGAGGATCCGATGTACGTCTGGCGGATCAAGTCACAGGGCAACGAGGAGGCGCGCCAGCAGTTCCTGGACGGCTACGTCCCGCAGATCTGGGAGCTCGGCCTCACCGTGCCGGACCCGAAGCTGCGCAAGAACGACGACGGCGTGTGGGAGTACACGGAGCCCGACTGGGACGAGCTCAGGAGCGTCGTCACCGGACACGGGCCGAAGTCGCAAGACCGGCTCGACCTCCGGCGGCGCGCACGCGAGAACTCCGGCTGGGTCCGGCAGGTCCTGCTCGCCGAAGCGGCGTGATCTACGAAGTCTTCCGGCAGGAGCGCAAGGGCCAGCCGCTGCAACACGCCGGCTCGGTGGAAGCGCCGGACGAGCACTTCGCGGACGTCTATGCGCGTGAGCAGTACGGACGCCGAGGCGAGTCGACCGCGCTCTGGATCGTCCCGCGCAACGCGGTGATCGAGATCGACGAGTTCGTGGACGAGCTCAACCGCAACTACCACCGCGTCGACGGCTACCCGTTGAAGGAGAAGCTCAAGGAGGCCCGTGAACGAGCAGGAACAGCAGCTCCTGCTGGAGATCGCTGACGACGAGCTGATCCTCGGCTGGCGCGATTCCGAGTGGACCGGGATTGCGCCGCTGCTGGAGGAGGACGTCGCCTTCTCCTCGATCGCACAGAACGAGATCGGCCACGCGCGCGCGCTCTACGAGCTGGTCGCGCGCGAGCGCGGGACGACCGCCGACGAGCTCGCGTTCGACCGCTCGCCCGAGGAGTACCGCTGCTCGGCGCTGGTCGAGCGGCGCTTCCTCGAGTGGGAGAAGACGATCGCGCGTCACCACCTCTACGAGGAGGCGGACGCGAAACGGCTCGAGGCGCTGAAGCAGTCGGAGGACTCCGAGCTCGCGTGCCTCGCCGCCAAGATCGACCGCGAGGAGACGTACCACCGCATGCACGCCCAGATGTGGTTCGACCGTCTGAAAGACGAGCCGCGCTTCACGAAGGCGCTCGACGAGCTACGGCCGCTGCTCGACTCCGGCCGTGAGGAGCACTCGGCCGAGCTCGCGGAGCTGTGGGAGGAGATGACGATCGTGCGCCGGTCGCAGCCGGCGGGGACGAAGTGGTAACTGCCGCGCAGGTCTGGGACGCGCTCGCAGAGATCCCCGACCCGGAGATCCCGGTCATCTCGCTGGTCGAGCTCGGCGTCATCCGGGACGTCGGCGTCGAGAACGGCACCGTGCGCGTCGACTTCACGCCCACGTTCCTCGGTTGCCCCGCGCTCGAAGTGATGCGCGACGCGATGGCCGAACGGATCCGCGCGCTCGGCGCCGAGCCGGAGATCACCGTGCGCACGGACGACTCGTGGTCGACCGACCGGATCACGCCGGAGGGACGAGAGAAGCTGCGCGCGTCGGGCTTCGCCCCGCCGGCGCCGCGCGAGGCAGCCGCTCCGACGCTCGTGCAACTGCAGTCGAACGCGTTCCGCTGCCCCTACTGCGGCTCGACCGACACGCGCCTCGAGAACATCTTCGGCCCGACCCCGTGTAGGTCAGTGCGTTACTGCGCGAGCTGCCGCCAGCCGTTCGAGCAGTTCAAGACGATCTGAGTTGTCCGCTCGCCCCGCCGTCCTGTGCGGGCTGGCGGTTGTCGCCGCGGTCTGCGTCTTCCAGCTCTGGATCTCCGACGACAATCCACCGGGCTTCTTCCGGGACGAGGCGGCGATCGCGTACAACGCGTCCACGATCGCGGCCGAAGGCCGGGACGAGTACGGCGCGAGGCTTCCCCTGTATTTCGCGTCGTTCCTCGACTACAAGAGCCCGACGTTCGTCTATGGCCTGGCCGGTGTCTTTCTCGTCACCGGTCCGCACAGGGCGGTCGCTCGGGAGTTCGCCGCGGTTTGCATGCTGGCGGCGGTCCTGTTGCTCGGCTGGCTCGCGTATGCGAGGACGGGGAGAGCCTCGGTCGGCGTCGCAACGCTGGCCGTCGCCGGGTTCGCTCCGTGGCTCTTCGAGCTCGGACGCGTCGCGCTCGAGGTCGCGATCGAGCCGCTCTTCCTCTGCCTCGTGCTCATCGGCGTCGAGCGGGCGAGTCGGTTGCGGCGCTGGACGCCACTCACCGCGTTGCCGGTCGCGCTCGCCCTGGGAGCGATCACCTATTCCTATGCTGGCGGGCGCCTGCTTGCGGCGCTGGTCGCCGGGACGCTCGTGGTCGTCCTCAACCGTCAGCGCCGGCGCTGGTTGGCCACCGTCTGGCTCGGGTTCGCCGCGACGCAGATCCCGTTGCTGCTCTACTCACACGCTCATCCGGGCGCACTGTCCCGGCGTTTCGACGCCACGACGTTCATCCACGGGGACATGTCTCCCTGGGAGATCGCCGGACGCGGAATCTTCAACTACCTGCAGGATCTCCAGCTCTGGCAGTACGTCGTCTCGGGTGACAGCAAGCCGTACGCCCATACGCCCGGAACCAGCGCGCTGCTCGGCGCGGCCGTCGCACTGTCGATCGCCGGCGTCGTGATCGTGGTCCGGCGTCATCGCGCGGATGCCTTCTGGCGCTTCGCGTTGGCGGCTCTCCTCGTCTCGCCCGTGCCCGCGGCCTTGACGATCGACCGCTTTCACGCCATTCGACTGGCTCCCTTCGCCGTGATGCTCGTGGTCTTCACGATTCCGGCCATCGCTGCGCTGAGGGAGGCCGCGGTTCGCTCGAGTCGAGCCCGGATCCTCGCGGGAGCACTGGTCGCGGCCGGTGCGGTGCAGCTCGGCTTGTTCGTGCACGACTACTCGCACGACGGCCCGCTGCGGACCGGACGCTTCGAAGCCGGCATCCCCTCGATGCTCGACCACGCCTGGGCGAACGGCGGCACCGTGTACGTCGACTACGACGACCATGAGCCGCTGACGCTCGCCCGGTGGTACGCGCTGACGAGGGGGATCTCCCAGGCACGCGTCGTCCGCCTGCCGGACGGCGGCGTCCCTCCGACCGGAACGATCGCGTTCGGGCGGACTCAGTCGTGCGACTACGTCTGCACGCGCATCGAACGGTCGGGCGACTACTGGCTCGCGCGCGTGAAAGGCCCCAGGCCGGCCTAGTCGAGTCCGAGGGCTCCGAGCTCCAGCAGGTCCTCCGTCGCCTCGACGGCGTCGCGTTCCAGCCGGGTGAGCTCGTCCCGCGAGAGCCCCAGCCGGTCGGCGACGGTGCGGATCACGTCGCCGAGCGGCGTGCGGCCGTCGAGCGAGGCGACGACGTCGAGCACGCCGGGCTCCACCTCGACCGCCGAGTTCGTGCCCTCCGAGAGCTGGATCCGTGCGTCGACGATGGAGGCGCCGCCTTTGCGCGGCTCGAGCTCCTGCTCCAGCCAGAAGGCCATCTCGAGCGAGAGGCGCCGTTCTAGGAGCTCCTCCTGCCCGTCGAGCTCCGCGAGTCGTGCCCGCGCGGCGAAGGCGCGCTGGATCTGCTCGTCCGCGACGTCGACGTCGTCGGCCTCGATCGAGTCGACGCGCGCCTCCCCGCCCCCGGGCCGCTTGTGCAGGAGCACGGCGCCCTCGCTGATCCAGCGCACGCCCAGCCCCTCGAAGTACGCCGTCCACTCGTCGAGCGCACGGCTGAACGCCTCGCCCTCGAGGTGGGAGTTCCATTCGCTCGAGTGGTCGAGCGGGTCGGATTCCCACGTCGAGAGAATCCAGCTGTCGCAGCCGGTCCGCTCCGCCCACTCGATCGCACGCTCGTCCGGTTCGTCCTCGTCCTGCGCCAGCCAGCTGACGAGCAGCGTCGCGAAGCCACCGTCAGCCAGATGAGCACCTGCGTCTCGCACCACTCGTTCAGAGACCTCGTCCGCCCGAAAGCCGGAGTCGCGATACGCCCAGCGACGTTCCGGAGAGACGACGTACGGCGCGTTGCAGGTGATCAGGTCGAACGTCTCGCCGGCGACCGGCTCGAAGAGGCTGCCGCGCCGGCACTCGATGTTCGTCAGGCCGTTGAGCGCCGCATTGAGCTCGGTGAACGCGAGCGCCCGAGGATTCACGTCGGTCGCGACGACGTGGCCGGCGTGCGAGGCGGCGAGCAACGCGTGGATTCCACTTCCGGTGCCGACGTCCAACGCGCGCGCGACACCCGGCCGTGGCGTCAGCGAATCGCAGAGACGGGAGGTCGGTGAGTAGATCGCGACGTAGTCGGGCGGGTCATCGCCCTGCGCATACCCGTCCGCCGCGACCAGCAGCCGCCCGATCGGGAGGATGCGCGCACCGGGAACGAGGTCGTCGCCGACGGTGGCGAGCCCCATGCTCTCGAGCGCCTCGACGGCCCGACGGCCGAGGGCCTCGACTGAGTCGCGGGTCCGGACAGGTCGCTGCAGAAAGAAGATTCGGATGACGGTCGCGAGCGGGGTCTCGGGCAGTCGCCGCTCGTTGGCCGGCGCGTCCTCTGCTTCGGCCGAAAAGGCGTCCTCGCCGAGCAGTTCCTGCACGGCGGGCTCGGAGTAGCCGACCTGTCGGAGTGCGAAGCCGAGGCTCTCCGCCGCGGCCGTGTCCGGGATCGGATGGTCGGTCATCGCGCTGCATGATTAGGCCCTCACCGCCGCCGGCTTCGGGGACGTGCGCACCTATCTGCAGAGCGGCAACGTCGTGCTCTCGAGCAGCGCGAAGGCGAACGACGTCGTCCGAAAGGTCAAGCGGCTGATCGCCGAGGAGTTCGGTCTCGACATCGCGGTCGTCGGCCGAACCCGCCCGCAGCTCGCGAAGGTCGTCGAGCTGAATCCGCTGAAGAAGGTCGCGAAGAACCCGAAGCGCTACCAGGTCAGCTTCCTCGAGGCGGAAGCGACACCCGAGCTCACGCGGCGCGTCGAGGAAGCGGCCGTCCCGCCCGAGCAGGTCGTCGCGGTCGGTCGCGAGATCTACGCGTGGCACCCGGACGGCGTGGGGCGGTCGCAGTTGTGGGCGCTGCTCGGAAGTCAGCGCCTGGGTGTGACCGCGACCTCCCGGAACTGGACCACGGTGACGAGCCTGCTCAAACTCGCGCACCAGTGACGTTAGGTTGTCGTCTGCGTCGTCTGTGTCGGCTGAGCCGTACCTGCGTGCTCGAGTGACCAGTTGAGCGCAGTGTCCGCGAGCTCCTCCCACCCGTCCATGCCCGCCATGAAGTGCGGGTGGTCCGGATAGGTCTTCAGCTCGGTCGCCGAGGGCGCCTTGCTCTGCAGCTTCAGGAGCGTCTTGTTCACCGCCAGCGGGCTGATGTGGTCTGCGGTGCCGCAGATGAGCAGGAGCGGCGCACGAGCCGGGTTCTCGTAATTGACGGCAGCCGGTGAATTGCGGTTCAGGCTCGCGTAGGCGGCATCGAAGAATGCTCGGTTCGTCCCAGGGATGTAGTGCTCCTGGTAGATGGCGTCGGACTCCTTCTGGCTGAGCGTGTTCGTGAACCGCCACCTGAACTGCTTCGGCGTGAGCGGGCACAGTCCGTCGCCGTTGAACGGATTCTTCAACGCCGGCAGGGCTGCACGCAGCGTCGACGGAGGCAACAGGATTACGCCCTTCGGCGCCGCCGTTCCGATCACCATTCCGGCGGCGCCGAGGCCGCGGTCGAGCAGGAGCTGCGTGATGAGCCCGCCGAAGGAGTGACCCATGATGATCGGGGGCCGGTCGAGCCCGCGGATGATCTCCTCATAGTGGGCGACCATCTTCTTGACCCCGAGACCTCTGAGCGCCGACGGGTCGAGTCGGGTCGCTTCGGGATCCCTGACGCCCGGCCACCCGGGCGCGATCGCGCGGTAGCCGCGATCGGCGTAGTGGTCGACCCAGTTGTCCCAGCTCCGCGGGGTCATCCACATGCCGTGAATCAGGACGATCGTTTGCGAATCGGCAGCCATTGGCGGCCTCCCCGTTGTGTTGGCAACCCCAGGTTAGTTATCGCACAGCGTGCAGCGGCAATGCGAGCCAGACATCGGCGCCGCCCTCGGGGCGGTTGGCCGCATGAGCCGCGCCGCCGTGCGCGGCCGCGATCGTCTCGACGATCGCCAGCCCGAGCCCGCTGCCGTCCGGAGCCGAAGGGTCCGTCGAGCACGTGGAGCTCCACCGTCCCGTTCCGCGCTTGCGCAACCAGCGTTATGCGGCGACCATGAAGTTCATGTCGATGCGACGAGCGGCAAAGTCGTCGCGATTGATCCTCGCGACTAGCATCGTCCTGATTGCGTTCGGCTGTGTCGCGTGCGGGTCGAGTGAGGCCCGCACGCGCACGCCGAACGCGCGGGAGGCCGCGTTCGTGCGAAGCGTCGACAATCCGTGGTTCCCGCTCAAGCCCGGGACGACGTTCGTCTACACGGGCGCCAAGGACGGCAAGCGGGGTCGCGACGTCGTGCGGGTCACCAGCCGCTCGAGGATGATCCGGGGCGTGCGCTGCACGGCCGTCGACGACCGCCTGTACGCGAGCGGCCGGCTCGCGGAGCGAACGACGGACTGGTACGCGCAGGACAGCAAGGGAAACGTCTGGTACTTCGGCGAGGCGACCGCGGAGCTGAACAAGGGGGGGCGCGTCACCAGCCGCGAGGGCTCGTGGCTGGCGGGAGTGGCCGGCGCGGAGCAGGGAATCTTCATGCCGGCCCACCCGAAGGTCGGCCAGTCCTTCCGGCAGGAGTACTACAAGGGCCACGCCGAGGACCACTTCACCGTCCTCAGCCTCTCCGCGTCGGTCGTCGTCTCGTACACCGCCTCGGCGCACGCGCTGCTGACGAAGGAATGGACGCCGCTCGAGCCGGACGTGATCGACCACAAGCTGTACATCCGCGGCATCGGCCTCGTGAAGGAGGAGACGATCAAGGGCGGCGACGAACGTTGGGAGCTCAGCGACCTACTCCATAACTAGGCGCCGCTTGCGGCGCCGCATAGAGGCCGCGCGCGCTAGGCGCGCGCGGCCGTCCTAACCCACGGTTCGGAGCCCCACGCTCACTAGAGCGTCAACCTCACTGGGTAAGCTCAGCGCAATGGCACGCGTCGAGATCTTTTACTGCCCCGTCTGAGACGGCTATGACCACCGGGCCGCGAGTCTCGCGGCCGAGCTCAACGAGAGGACGTCGCACGAGGCCGAGCCGGTCTCCGGCGAGAAGAGCCAGTTCGACGTCGTCGCCGACGGCAAGCTGATCTTCTCCAAGCAACGCGAAGGTCGCTGGCCCGGGACGAACGAGATCATTCAGTCGCTGTCGTGACGCCGGCCGGCCGCAACCGCGGATAACGCGACGACAACAGCAGAACGTACGCCAGGGTCTCGAGCTCGTAGCGCAGGCAGAACGTGCCCAGCTCCTGCAGGCCCGCCGTGGTTCGTCCCAGCGCGAGGCCGGTGAACCAGGCGGCGAGCCCGGCCAGCGACAGCACGACGCGAAACACGCTCGCCAGCACGATTGCGGGGATGGCCAACGGAAGCCGAAAGAGCGTGAGCAGACGGGACTGACGAGGCCGCTCGAGGATCTCGATCGAGAGTGGGTGCTCGCGGGTGTGCAGCGGATCGGGGAAGCGCCCTGAAAGCAGATAGAGCCACCCCATCGCTTGCCCCAGGTAGCGGACGTAGGCAGCGATGAAGCGATCGAGCCAGCTCGGCAGCCGTCCTTCGATCAGCAGCGCCAGCCAGGCGATCGCGACGGCGGGTGCGGCGAGCAAGGTCCAGACCGCGATCACGATGTAGTGCGGCGCGAACAGGATTGCACGCACCAGAACGACGAGCCGTCGTCGTTGCAGAGGCTCGTGCGACTCGACCCGCAGGCGTCCCTCGTCCATCGGAGGCGCTACCGTACTCGTGTGCGGCGGGTCCCCTTCGTGCTCCTTGCCGTCGTCTTCGCTGCAGGCTGTGGCGGCGGAGGCGGCAGCAGCGAGCGTCTAACGCGGGCGGACTACGCGAAGAAAGCCGACGCCATCTGCGGCAAGTACAGCCAGCAGACGAACGCGCTCGCCAATCCCTCGAACCTGTCCGACCTCGCGGACGTGGCCGACAAGACCATTCCGATCCTCGACAACGCCCTCGACGACCTGCACAAGCTCAGGCCGCCCGCCGACGAACAGGCGACAGCCGACCAGTGGCTTGCCGAGGTCGAGAAGCTCAAGGGCGATCTCAAGGAGATCCGCGACAAGGCGAAGGACAAGGACCTGAAGGGCGTGAAGGGCGTCGTCCCGAAGGCGACCGAGCACAACAGCAAGGCCAACGAGCTGGCCACGCAACTCGGCATGACAGTCTGCAACAAAGATTGAACCGAGCGAAAGCTGCGCTTTCGATCGGTGGTTTGGCAACGGCCGCTTCGCGGCTGAACGCGTGCGAGCCAGGCTCGCACGCTCCTTTGTGTGGCCGGCGACTTTCGCCAACCGTCCGTGTCGCGGTGCCTTCGGCATCGCGACACGGATCAGTTCGCCTGCGGCTAAGCCGGCTTCGCCTGGCTTAGCCTCCGGCTCTTTGGGTTGCGGTTGTTGATTGTCTGTTTAAGCGCCTTTGAACCGCGGAGGACGCTTTTCCAGGAAGGCTGCGACACCTTCCCTGAAGTCCTCCGTCTGGGTCGCCGCCGTCTGTAGCTGCGCCTCGCGTTCCAGCTGTTCTTCGAGTGTCGCGTCGGCCGCGTTGTCGAGCAGTCGCTTCGTCATGCCGATGCCGCGTGTCGGCATGTCCGCGAGTTGCGCGGCCAATTCCGCGGCGCGCCCCGCGAGCGCGTCGCTCTCGACGACCTCAGAGACGAGGCCCCAGGCGTGAGCCTCCGCGGCCGTGAGCTTCTTGCCCGACGCGAGCCACTCGAACGCGCGCGCCGCGCCGAGAATGCGCGTGACGAAGTACGAGCCGCCCGAGTCCGGGATCAGGCCGATGTTGATGAAGGCGGGGATGAAGCTCGCCGAGTCTGCGGCGATGCGGAGGTCGCACGCACACGCGATCGACATCCCGGCACCGGCGGCGGCGCCGTTGACGGCGGCGATCACCGGCTTCTCGAGCGCGCGGAGGGCGCGGATGTTCGGGTGGTAGTTGTCGCGCAGGCGCGAGCCGATGTCTCCCGGCGCCTCCCGGAACTCGGTCAAGTCCTGGCCGACGCAGAAGCCGCGCCCGGCGCCGGTGAGGACGACGGCACGGACGGCGGCGTCACGTGCCTCTTTGAGTGCCCCCGCGAGCGCGCGGTGCATGTCCGTGTTGAAGGCGTTGAGAACGTCCGGACGGTTCAGCGTGATCGTCAGGACGGCGCCGTCACGGCTCGTCTCGACCTCGGCCATTGGCCTGACTTTCGCAGATCGCGTAGGGCGCGGCGGCGTTGCTAGCTTGGCGGGATGGAGCTCAGATTCATCTCCTCGACCCCCGAGGAGCAAGCCCTCGACGCCTACTCGAGCGCAGTCATCAGCGTGGCCGAGCGCCTCTCCCCGTCGGTTGCGAACCTACGGGTGTCGCGGCGGGTGCGCGGGGGACGGCTGCTCGAGGGCGGTGGCAGCGCGGTCGTGATCACATCTGACGGCTACATGCTCACTTCGGCCCATGTCGTCTCACGCACGGACGGCGGACGCGCCTCGTTCGTGGACGGGCGCGAGCTGGAGTTCGAAGTGGTCGGCTCGGACCCGCTCTCCGATCTCGCCGTCCTGCGTGCCGACGGGCGGGAGCTCGTGCCGGCGGAGCTCGGCGACGCGGAGCAGCTGCGCGTCGGTCAGCTGGTCGTCGCAATCGGTAACCCGCACGGATTCAACGGATCGGTCACCGCCGGCGTCGTGTCCGCGCTGGGCCGTTCGCTGCCGACCCGCTCAGGCGCGAATGTGCGCGTCGTCGACAACGTCATCCAGACGGATGCCGCGCTGAATCCCGGCAACTCGGGTGGAGCGCTCGCGGACGGGCGCGGCCGTGTCGTCGGGATCAACACAGCTGTGGCGGGCGTGGGGCTCGGGCTCGCGGTGCCGATCAACACGGCGACGCGCGGGATCATCGGCGCGCTGATGACCGAAGGCCGCTTTCGCCGCGCCTACCTCGGCATCGCGGGCGGGCCGCGGCCGCTTCCGCCCCGCCTTGCCCGGAAGCTCGGACGTGCCAGCGGCGTCGAGGTCGTGCAGGTCGTCGAAGGCGGGCCCGCCGAGCGTGCGGGCATGCGCCCGGAGGATTTGATCGTGGAGCTCGACGGCACGCCGATCGAGGGCATGGACGAGCTGCAACGCGTCGTCGTCAGCGAGCTGATCGGACGGGCGGTGCGCGCCAGGGTCGTGCGCGAGGGCCGCGAGCAAGAGCTCGAGCTCGTCCCCGCAGAGCTCGACGCGTAGCATCCAGCGCATGCAGCTCGTGCGGCAGCCTCCGTCGCAGCGGCTCCGTCCCTACCTCCTCTCGCCGCTCGACGGGTGGACGCAGACACATGGCAGCCAGACGAAGCTGCGCGAGGTTCCGTTCCCCGGTGTCCCGCTGATCTTCGGGCTGGGAGGCTCCTGGTTGATCGAAGGCCCGGAGACGCGCGAGCCCGAGCGGCACGAGTCGTTTGTGTCGGGGCTACACGCCGCACCGGCGTTCGCGGAGCCTGCCCACAGCTCGTGGTCCTGCATCGAGCTCCGACTGACGCCGGTCGCAGCACACGGGTTTCTGGGTTTGCCGATGCACGAGCTTGCGAACCGAACCGTTCCGCTCGAGCTGCTCGTGAGAGATGCGGCCGAGTTGAACGGACGTCTGCGCGACACGGAGTCGTGGCCCGAGCGGTTCGCGCTGGTCGAGTCCTTCCTTTGCCGCCGGCTCGAGGAAGCGCAGGTGTCGCGAGAGGTCGAGTGGTCGTGGAACGAGCTCCGCCGGAGTGCGGGACGCGCTCCGATCGGCGTGCTCGCCGACGAGCTCGGCTGGAGCCACCGCCGCCTAATCGCGCGCTTTCGCGAACAGATCGGCATGGCGCCGAAGGCAGTCGCGCGCGTGATGCGGTTCGATCGCGCGGTCCAAGCTATGCGTTCGCCGGGTCGAGCCCTCGCGGAGATCGCATACGACTGCGGCTACTGCGACCAGGCGCACCTCAATCGGGACTTCCGCGCTCTCGCGGGCACGACGCCCACCGCCTTCCAAGCCTCCAGCCTCGAGTCGGGGGTCGCCGCCTGAACCGCGTTAATTCCGTCCAAGACGGATTCGCTCCTCGTCTCGTACGCTGGGTTTCCGAAGAGAGAAAGGAGTGGAGATGAACGACGCAACGGTGTTTCCGACCCTCAGCTACGACGACGCGCCCGCTGCGATCGACTTCCTCATCAACGCCCTCGGCGCCGAGCGCCACGCGGTCTACGCGGGAGAGGACGGCACGGTCCAACACGCGGAGCTTCGGTGGGGCAACGGGCTCGTCATGCTCGGCTCGCCAAAAGGGGACAAGTCGGCAACGCGCGGAGCCGGCGGCGGCGTCTACATCGTCGTCGACGACGTCGATGCGCACGCCGAGCGGGCGCGAGCGGGCGGCGCCGAGATCATCCGGGAGCCCTACGACACGGACTACGGCTCACGGGAGTACGACGCACGCGACCCGGAGGGAAATGCGTGGTACTTCGGCACGTACCAGCCGCTCGATTTCGATCACGCAGCAGCGCAGTCCAAGGCCGTCAGCGCCCCCTGAAGTCCGGTTTCCGCTTGTCCGTGAATGCAGTGAGGCCCTCCTTCGCGTCCTCGGACGCGAAGGCGAGGTAGAGCGCGCGACGCTCGTACTCGAGCCCGAGCTGCAGCGTCGACTCGTACGCCCGGTTCACCGCTTCCTTCGCGAGCCGCGTTGCCACCGGGCCCTTCGACGCGATGTCGCGTGCAACCCGCTTCGCCTCCTCGAGCCAGGCTTCGTGCGCGACCACACGCGCGACGAGCCCAGCTGCACGCGCCTCCTCCGCTGAGAGCAGCCGTCCGCTCAGGATCACGTCCATGGCGATCGCCTTTCCCACGGCCCGCGTCAGGCGCTGGGTGCCACCTGCACCGGGGATGATCCCGAGCGACGTCTCGGGCTGACCGAAGCGCGCCGTCTCGGAGGCGACGATCAGGTCACAGGACAACGCCAGCTCGCAGCCGCCGCCGAGGCAGTAGCCCGACACGGCGGCGACCAGCGGCGTCCACAGGTTGCGGATCGCGTCCCAGCGCTCGACCCGGCGCGCGTAATAGAGCTCGATCGCGGAGCTGCGCGCGAGCTCGCCGATGTCTGCGCCGGCGGCAAAGACGCGCTCGGAGCCGCCGAGCACGATGCAGCGGATCGCCTCGTCCCGGTCGAGCCGCTGCAACTCCGTCATGAGCTCGTCCATCAGCTCGTCCGAGAGGGCGTTGAGCTGCTGCGGCCGGTTGAGCAGCACGATCGCGATCGGCTCCGCGCGCTCGACTAGGACGAACGATTCAGGAATGCCTTCACCGCCTCCTGCGCCTCGTCACCCAGCATCGACATGGCGAGCCAGTCGCGTGCGTGGTTGACGGTTTCGTGCCACGACAGGTCGCGCCAGAAGTTCAGCTGCTGCTTCGCGTAGCGCGTCGTCTGCGGGAGCTTCGCGGCGAGCTTCTCGACCACCGCGTCCACCTTCACGTCGAGCTCGCCCGCCGGCACGACCCAGTTGACGAGCCCCCACTCCGCCGCCTTCGCGGCGGGAATCTCCTCGCACATGTAGATGATCTCGCGCGCGCGCCGGTCGCCGACGAACACAGGCAGCCACTGCGTCGCGCCGCCGGCCGGGACGGAGCCGTGCTCGAGGCCGACGTGCCGGATGAACGCGTCCTCGACCATCACAGCGAGATCGCAGCCCATCTGCAGCTCGTTCCCGCCGCCGACCGCGATGCCGTTGATGCGCGCGAGCGTCGGCTTGCCGATCTCCCGCAGCTTGTCGTGCGCGTCCTTGAATGCCCCGAACCACTTCCAGTACTCACGTGGATTGCCGAGGTAGTCGGCCGACCAGGACTTGAGATCCGCACCGACGCAAAAGGCCCGCCCGGCGCCGGTGACGACGACGACGCGCACGTCGTCGTCCCACGATGCGTCCTCGCACGCACGTGCAAGCTCGCGCAGCATGCGAAAGTCGAAGGCGTTCAGCACCTCCGGCCGGTTGAGCGTGATCGTGGCGCGCGGCGGCGCCTTCTCGTAGACAATCGCCTCGAAGCCGAGCTCCTCCGGCGGGCTCGGGCGGGGATGCGTCGGCTCAGTCAACCTGCGCGAACATCACGCTGAACGCCCCGCCCATCTCCATCGCGTCCTTGCCGGTCGCCATGAACTCCTCGCTGCGCGCGGCCGACTTGAACGCATCCAGGTCCGGCCACTCCCACTCCGCGTAGTAGCGGTAGCGCGGCTCGCCCATCGGCGCGCCGAAGACCTTGCCGTGGCGAAACGTTCCGCCCGGCACTTTGCGGCACACCTCGACGTGCTGTTCGTAGCGAGCCGCGTCGGGCTCGTCGTCGTACAGAACGATCGCGCGAACCACATCGCCTCCCCGTCGTCGTAGAAGGCCGGAGCGTATAGCTTCACCCGAAAAGGAGGTCAGGCATGGGACTGAAGGTCGTGCACGCCGAGTTTCCCGCGCAGGACATCGAGCGCGGGAAGAAGTTCTGGGAAGGGGTCGGCGGTTGGGCGCTCCACGACACCGAGATGCCCGGCATCACGTACCTGATGACACAGGAAGGCGACCAGGGCTTCGCGGTCTTCAGCATGGAAGGCGCCTCGGGTACGACGATCTACCTCGGCAGCGAGGACATCGACGCCTCCATCGCGAAGGCTCGCGAGCTGGGCGGGGAGGCAGAGGACAAGCAGCCGATCCCGAGCATCGGCTGGTTCGCGCGCTGCAAGGACAGCGAGGGCAACGAGTTCAGCCTCTACCAGAGCGACGAGAACGCCCCGACGCCCGAGAAGTGATCGTCGTAGCGATCGTGCTCGCCGTCGCGGCCGGCATGGCGGGCGCGGTGCAAGCGGCGGTGATGGGGGAGTTGGGCGAGCGCGTGGGAGTGTTCCCCGCGCTCGCCTTCTCCGGGATCGTCTCGGTCGTCTTCGGCCTCGCCGTCCTGTTGGTGGCGAAGCAGAGCGTGCGGGGAATCGCCGACATCGTGCGCGAGCCGGTCTGGCTCTGGACCGGCGGCGCGCTCTCGATCCTGATCATCGTCGGGATCACGGTCGGACCGCCGCGCATCGGGCTGGCGGCGACGATCGGGACGATCATCGCGCTCAACCTCGGC
>WNGB01003367.1_pt1 | contig 25189 bp, 16 predicted proteins | sample 5400681 | NCBI WGS metagenome assembly WNGB01 (sample SAMN13153367, study PRJNA577476) | soil metagenome | isolation source: 115 cm soil or saprolite under grassland replicate 2 | place: USA:California | collected 2016-06-15
TATTGCGTATCGTTTTTCGCCCGGCCGGGCGAAAAACGATACGCAAAGAATTGAAAATGACCGACAAGCGAAAGTCCTACCTATACGTTCGCGACTGAGGATCAACAATGACTACCCCCCAGCAAACAAGCTACAGCCCTTCCGAGATGATGATTGCGGCGGCGGCACGGGCGCTGGGCGGCGTACGAACGGTGTTCGTGGGCGTCGGGCTGCCGAATATCGCCTGCAACCTGGCACGCCATACCGTCGCGCCGCAGCTGGAGCTGATCTACGAGGCCGGCGTGTATGGCGCGCGCCCATCGCGGTTGCCGCTGTCGATCGGCGACCCAACGCTGGTGAGCGGGGCCATCTCGGTAGTCTCAATGGCCGATCTGTTTGGGCTGTACCTGCAAGGCGGCCTGGTCGAGGCGGCGCTGCTGGGCGGCGCGCAGGTCGATCGCTTCGGCAACCTGAACACCACGGCGATCGGCGACTACGCCACGCCGAAGGTGCGCCTGCCGGGCAGCGGCGGCGCATGCGAGATCGCGATCAACGCGCGGCGGCTGCTGTACATCATGCGGCTGAAGCGGCGCGCGTTCGTCGAGCGGCTGGATTTCGTGACCAGCCCCGGCCACCTGGGCGGCGGCGACGCGCGCCGGAAGATGGGCGTGCCGGGCGATGGGCCGCAGCTGGTGATCACCGACAAGGCCCTGTTCGATTTTGCCAACCCCGAGCGCGAGATGCAGCTGGCTGCGCTGCACCCGGGCGTGACGCTGGACGAGGTGCGCGCCGAGGTTGGCTGGCCACTGCGCGCGGCCACGACGATCGCCAGCACGCCTGCGCCGACCGTGGAAGAGCTGCATATGATTCGTGTCGAGCTGGATCCACAGGCGATGTACCGTTAGTGCGCTTTCGGCGGAGGGGTTGGGGGTTGGGAGTTGGGGATGGTGTTGCCGATATCCAGCTCTTATGTACCGCGTAAAACGTAAAGCATTCGTCACCGGGACGCTTACGTTTTACGCGGTACGTTTTACGCTGCCTGTTTACGGTTGCGCAGTATCGGGAGCGCGCCAGTAGCGCGCGCCATCGGGCGTGCGATCAAGCAAACGCGCATCGTAGAGCGCGCGGCGCAGAGTGGCGTAATCTTCGTAGGTGTGCCACTGGTTCAGTAGCTGGTTGACCTCGCGCTCGGTATACTCGCGCCCGTGCTCGAACTTCGCTATCAGGTAGCCCAGCAGCATATCCTGGCTCGGGCGCTTGACCGGCCACATGGTCACGCGGCCGGCGGCATCCAGAAAGCGCCGCAGCGGCTGGGGCAGGGCGGCGCGCGCGTCGGCCTCGGCATTGCGGGCGTTCTCGGGCGAGAGCAGTTGCCTGAGCGTCCAGAACGTCGATTCGATCTGCTTGGGGTTCAGCCGGTAGCGCTTGTTCGCGCCATCGCCGCGCAGCTCGGCCACCAAGCCGGCCGCGAGCAGCTGCTTGAGATGACGCGACACATTTGGCTGGCTCTGATCGAGCTGCGCGATGATCTCCTGTGTTGGCAGCTCGGCGTGATGCGCCAGCAGCTCCAGGATGTGCAGGCGCGTGTCGTCGGCCAGCGCGGTGAGCGGGCGCAGCAGCTCGCCGCGCTTGATCGGCGCCGCGCGCAGCGGCAACGTGGTGAAGTGCCCAAGCACAAACACCCAGATCGTCGTGTCGCTGCCGAAGCGTGCGGCGTGCAGGCGAATGTGCGGCGACAGCACAAAGATCACCTGCCGCACGCCCGCCAGCTGCGCGCTGATCGTATCCGGCAGCTCGCGGTTGATGAACGCCCGAATCGTGTCGGCCGCCGTGCCGCTGGGCAGCGGGCGCTGTTCGAGAAAGGACCGAAAGGCCGACATCTTCGACAGCTGGCGCTCCCACTCCGCGCCCAGCACGCTCTCGCCCATGTCGTACAAATGCGCGACGATCAGATCGTGTAGCGCCGGCGCGTCGTTCAGTAGCCGATGCGCTTCAAGCACAAGCTCCGCATCCAGCGGCTGGTCGGGGCTGAGCCGATTGAGCTGCGCGCTATACGCCTGCGCGTCGGACAGCAACAGCCGTACATCAACACCTGCTCGTTCGCCATTCTGGGCGCCATTCTGAGCCAGACCTCGGAGCAATTGGTCGCGCAGATCGGCGGCCGGCATAGCCTCCAGCGCACTCAGGTAGGCTCGAAGATCGGAATAGTCCTGGGCGGGCAGCAGCGCCGCGCCAAACGCTGTGAACACCAGCCGATTACGATGGCGCTGCTCAGGCGTGAGCGCCGCAGCCGTCGCGTGAACCCAATCCTCAACGTCGATCTCCTGCGGGTTGGCGCTCAGCATCGCCAGGCTGGTCAGCGCGTTACGCAGCGGATCGAGCGTGATTGTATAGCTGGCTTGCTCGCGCGCCGTAAAGCCAAATGGAGAGGTCTTCATTTTTTCTCCTGTTCTTTATACCAGGACTTTCGCACAAGACAGTTTATGCGTATATACGTATAACAACAAGATGAGTATAGCACAGGAAATCAGGAAGTCAAGCGGAAGTAATTGAATTCAGAATGCTTTACACTTTTCCCGCAGTGCTGTCACCAACAACAATTCCTCAGTCCTCAGCACTCAGCACTTCTCAGGCATCCCCCGCCAGCGTCACTAGCTCAGTCAAGGTCGGTTGGCGCGAGCGGAAGGCGGTCACGTCGAGCGCGCGCAGCAGCAGCAGCGAGCCTGCCAGCATGATCGCCTCGATCAGGAATACGGTGATATATCCGCTGCTCGGGTTGCCAGTCGCGCCGGATACAAGATCGCGTACCACGCCGCCGAGCAGCATGCCGGCCCCGCGCGCCAGCGCATCGGCCAGGCCCCACGCGCCGATGAACAGGCCGACCTGCTCGGGCGTGGTCATATCCAGCATCAGCGCCAGGTTGGTCGAGGTGGCGAACCCAGTGCCGAACCCCAGCGCGGCGATCCCCGGCACAAACAGAGCCTCAAGATCGAGCAGGCCACTAACGGCGATCAGCAGCAGGCCGGCGGTGGCGATCAGCGCGCCGATCAGCGCGCCTATCTTCTTGCTCAGCCAGCGGCTCAGCAGTAGGCCCCACAGCAGCAGCGCGATCAGCATCATGCCGCCCCAGGTGGCTGTCAGCTGCGTAGTCTGCCGAACGGTCATGCCGAACTCCTGCGCGCCATACGGTTCGAGCAGGATATCCTGGCCCAGGATGGCTGCCAGCAGCAGGATCAGGTAGATGAAGAAGCGCCGCGCCTGCGGGTTATTGATCACGGCGCGGATGGCGGCGCGCTGGCTGTGACGGCTCTGCCCGACGACCGACCTTTCGACGCCGCCCAGGGCAGGCGACCGACGACCGACGACCACCTCTGAGCCATTGTCGGTTGTCAGTGGTCGGTGGTCAGTGGTCGTGATGCGGGGCTCCAGCCCTACCAGCCCGATCGCACCCAGCACAAGCGCGATCAGCCCGCCGATGCGGAAGACACGCACGAGCTGAGCAGCGCTGTATGGCTCCAGTGCGCGGCTGGCGATGATCGCGGTGAGGATCACGCTGGCGATCATCATGAACCACATGACCGCGATCGTCCGCGAGCGATGCCGCTCGTCCGAAAGGTCGCTGGCGAGCGAGAGGTAGGCGACCACCGCCAGGTTGTAACCAAAGCCCCAGGCGCCGAACGCCAGCACGCCCAGCAGCAGCCCCAGCACGAAATTGCCGGCCATCAGCAGCGCGACGTGCGGTGTAACCACCGCGCCGCCAATGCACAACAGCAACCCCAGCGCGATGTAGGGCGTGCGCCGGTAGCCGGCGATCGGGTGCGTGTCGGAATATTGGCCGATCCAGACTTGAAGCGGCGAGAGCAGATACGGCAGCACCACCAGCACCGCCACCACGCTGGCCAAGATCTGCATATCGTGGATCATCACACGGTTGAGAATGCCGTTGATCAGCACGAATGTGATCGCGACGGCGACATGCAGCAGGCCCAGGCGGATGTTCTTGAGGATCGACATAGCGCCTCCTAAGAATACAGGAGTCAGGAGTCAGAATTCAGAATAACACAATAAGCACTCGTCGGTATCATAGAATCCGCAGTGGGTAATACTATTGGCCGGGGGTAGCGGAGCCAGGTGGCCCTGCCCGCCCCGCAGGCGGCTGACATAAAGGGTTCCACAGGGCGCACGCGCCCACAAGAGTTTCACTGTACACAAAACCGATTTGACAGCACGGTGTAGGATAGAAGCAAACCAATTGGCAGCAGCACAAGGAGCATGCACAATGCGCGCGCAGGTCGCCATTGTGGGCGCCGGCCCAGCCGGGCTTATGCGGGCCCAGCTCCTAGGTCTCTCGTCTAAACTGTGCATGAAGATTATATGAGGAGAAATGGTTGTGGACGAATCGCGTTTCGACATCGGCATGCGAATCCGCAGGGAGGTGCTGGGCGATGCGCATGTCGATCGGGCGCAAGCCCGGCAGACCAGCCTCGACGCCAACTTCCAACGCTTGATCACCGAGATGGCCTGGGGCACGCTCTGGGCACGGCCGGATCTCGACCGGCGCACGCGCAGCATGATCACCATCGCCATCCTGGCCGCGCTTGGCCGCGCCGACGAGCTGGCGCTGCATATCCGCGCCACCGAGAACACCGGCGTGACACCCAGCGATATAGCCGAGACGCTGCTGCATGTGGCGATCTATGCCGGCGTGCCGGCCGCGAACAGCGCCTTCGCGATCGCCAAATCCACGCTCACGCCGGCGGATGCTGTGCCGGAACCGACGGACTAGAAGTACAATGCAGAGTCACCACACAGCATCCTGAGTAGGCCTGCAGGCCGTATCGAAGGGTGCGGCCCCAACGACATCGCACCCTTCGATACGCGGTTCCATTCCGCTGCGGCGTCATTCCACCGCTACTCAGGATGCTGGGGCGCTGCTTGATCCGAGCGACTCTGCGCGGTAGCACTAGTCAAATATTCCAAACCCAAGCGATTTCATCGGAAAGGAAAGACGTTGATTACTACAATTGGCGCGATTGTTCGCGGAGATCAGGCGATCTTTCCGCCCTATCTGTACGAGGCGTACCGCTCGACCATCCGCCGCGCGCCGAGCTTGCCGCTGGTCGATGTGCCGCTGACGCTCTCGGAGTTGACCGGGCCGGGGCCGACGATTAGCGCGGTTACGCCCGAGGATGCCGACCTGACCTGCAATGCCGGCACCGGCGGCGAGGCGATCGGCCAGCGCATCATCGTGACCGGGCGTGTGCTGGATGCGCATGGCGAGCCGCTGCCGCACACGCTGGTTGAAATCTGGCAGGCCAATGCGGCCGGGCGTTATGTCCACCAGAACGACCAGTGGCCAGGGCCGCTCGACCCAAACTTTCTCGGCATCGGCCGCTGCAGCACCGACGCCACTGGCGCGTACCGCTTTCTGACTATCCGGCCGGGCGCATACCCCTGGAAGAACCACCCGAACGCCTGGCGACCGGCGCACATCCACTTCTCGCTGCTGGGGCCGGCATGGGCCGCGCGCCTGGTGACACAGATGTACTTCGCCGACGACCCACTGCTGGCGCTCGACCCAATCTTCAACGCCATCCCAACCGACGCGGCGCGGCAGCGCCTGATCGCCGCCTACGCGCACGACATCACGCAGCCGGAATGGGCGCTCGGCTGGCGCTGGGATATTGTGCTCGGCGGCAGCGCCGCGACACCATTCGAGCCAGAAAGGACGACGCAGCCATGAGCGGCTATACACTCACTTCTTCGCAGACGGTTGGGCCGTTCTTCCACGATGGCCTGCTGCGCACCGACGCCCGGCGCACGCTGCTTGTCGCGCCCGCGACCACCGGCGAGCGGATTCGAATCGCCGGGCATGTGTACGATGGCGATGGCGTGGGCGTGCCGGATGCCATGATCGAGATCTGGCAGGCCAATCACTACGGGCGCTACAACCACCCATCCGACCAGCGCGATCTGCCGCTCGACCCAGCCTTTCACGGGTTCGGGCGCGGCGCCACCGATACGGCCGGCGGCTACTTCTTCGAGACGATCAAGCCCGGCCGCGTGCCATTCGACGACCAGCGGCTCCAGGCGCCACATATCTGCGTGGCCGTGTTCGCGCGCGGGCTGCTCAACCACCTGCTGACGCGCCTGTACTTCGCCGACGAGCCGGCGAATGCCGACGACCCAGTGCTGCGACTCGTGCCGGCCGAGCGCCAGGCGACCCTGCTGGCGCGCCGGGGCGCGGCCGATGAGAACGAGGCGGTGGTGTATCATTTTGAGATTGTGCTGCAAGGGGTGGGCGAGACGGTGTTTTTCAATCTGTAATTGACAGGACTGACGCGGTGCCGCACGCAAACGTCTTTTAGCCTGCCCTTCGACAGGCTCAGGATGTACGGCAGCATGGTACTTGCCATTGTATCTGTTGTTCGTTTTTTCGCTCTGCGAGCGAAAAAACGAACAACAAAAAGAAGATAAAGTACCCCAAACCCCACTGTAATGGGATAATGAGGCTCCAATGTTCACCACACCCGAGATGGCCGCGATCTTCGCGCCGGCCGCGCACATTCGGCAGATGCTGGCCTTTGAGGCCGCGCTCGCACGCGCCGAGGCGGCTGCCGGCGTGATCCCAGCTGCGGCGGTCGACCTGATCGCCGCGGCCTGCCGCGATGACTTCGACAGTGCAGCGATCGATGCCGAGGCGGCGGTAGCCGGCACCCCGGCTATCCCGCTGGTGCGGCAGCTGCGGGCGCGGGTGGCCGGCGACGCGGCGGATTATGTCCACTGGGGCGCCACCAGCCAGGATGCGATCGACAGCGCGGCGATGCTCCAGATCCGCGCTGGCATCGATCTGCTGTTGGCCGACCTGCTGGCGATCGGCGCACGCTGCGCGGCGCTGGCCCAGGAGCATCGCCGGACGGTGCAAGCCGGGCGTACGCTGCTGCAACATGCCCTGCCGATCACCTTTGGCCTCACGGCGGCGCGCTGGCTGGCGCTGGCCACGCGGCAGATCCAGGCGCTGCGTCAGGTGTGCGATCAGTCGCTGGCGCTCCAGTTCGGCGGCGCGGTGGGCACGCTGGCGGCGCTCGGCGACGCCGGGCAGCGCGTGGCCGAGCTGCTGGCGGCCGAGCTTGGGCTGCCGCTGCCGGACCTGCCCTGGCATGCCGAGCGCGACCGGATCGCGGCGATCGCCGTCGCTGTCGGCATCGCCGCTGGGTCGGTCGCCAAGATCGCCCACGACATTGCGCTGCTGGCGCAGACCGAGGTGGGCGAGGTGGCGGAGGAATCCGCACCGGGCAAAGGCGGCTCATCGGCGCTGCCGCACAAGCGCAATCCCGTCGACGCGATGCAGGCGCTGGCGGCGGCGCGGCTGGCCACCGGCGTCGTGCCGGTTATGCTGTCGGCGCTGGCGCAAGAGCACGAGCGCGCGGTAGGCGGCTGGCAGGCCGAGTGGTCAGCGATCCCCGATCTGTTCCGCTACGCGGCCGGCGCCATCGCGCATACGCGCCAGGCAGTGCAGGGGCTTCAGATCGACCCGCAGCGCATGCGGGCGAACCTCGACCTGAGCGGCGGGCTGATGATGGCGGAAGCGCTGACGCTCGCGCTCGCCGCGCAGCTCGGGCGATCTGAAGCGCGCCGGATCGTGCAAGCAGCCTGCGACCAGGCGCGCGCCGCCGGCAGATCGCTCCATCAGGCCGCGCACGCCGACCCGCGGATCAGCGCCGCCATGTCATTTGACACGATCGACCACGCGCTCGATCCGACCGCATACCTCGGCAGCGCCGATGCGCTGATCGACCGCGCGCTGGCTTCCTACCGCGCCGTTGCAGGCCAGGAGCTGTAATCAATCCATTATATGACTTACGCAGCCGGCGTTTTAGCCTTCGGCAGCCCTTCGACGAGCTCAGGAACCGTGGTACTTTATCTTCTTTTTTGTTTTTCGTTGTTCGCTCGCAGAGCGAACAACGAAAAACAGATGAAATGAGAAGCACCAGAGCGACCGCGGGCAAACCAGGGCTTGAACGCGGGACTGCGTAAGTGCTACATTAGGCGAGGGTGCTGGCGGGCGGCTTCGCCGCCCGCCAGCACCCCCGCAACCCCCGAATATAAAAACTGCGTGGTATGTCAGAAAGTCATGGCGCCGGCACGCTGGTCGGCGAGCTATACAGGTGTCGCGCCGTCGCCGTTACGATACAGCACTGCGATCGAGCGGCCGGGCAGGCGATACTCCAGCGATTGGAGCCGCGGCTGGCTGCCCGGCGCGGCGATATCATCCGGGCTGGGCCGGCCAGTGTCGACCACGCGCAGCCAATCGCCGGCCTGGCCTTCCTGAATTGCGAAGGTCAGATCTTCCCAATAGGCGTTGATCATCACGTAGATGTCGCCATCGTGCTGGGCGGCCCCGTGCAGATAGTAGGCCAGGCTGTGCGAGCTGTCGGACATATCGACAGCCTGCTCGACGCCATACCAGCGCACATCGGCGCGCCAGAAGCTACTGCGGCCAAGTGAGTGGTGCGATTTTCTGAAGGCGATCAGCTGCTTGAAGAACCGGAATACATCGCCGTTCTGCTTCAGCAGATCCCAATCGAGCCAGGTGATCTCGTTGTCCTGATTATAGGGGTTGTTGTTGCCGCGCTGCGTGTTCATGAACTCATCGCCGGCGCAGAACATGGGCGTGCCGGCGGCCAGCATGAGCAGCGTAAACATGTTCTTCACCTGGCGCTTGCGCAGCGCCAGCACCTCGGCCGGCGCGCCTGCATCGCCCTCCCAGCCACAGTTCCAGCTCAGGTTATCGTCGGCGCCGTCGGCTCCGCCGTTGCCATTGGCCTGGTTGTGCTTGCGGTTGTAGGCGGTCAGGTCGTACAAGCAGAAGCCATCGTGGGCGGTGACGAAGTTGACACTCTGAAACGGGCGATAGGCATCGGCCAATGTGTCGGGGAACAGGTCATCCGAGCCATACAGCCGTTGCATCAGCGCCGGCACCTTGCCGCGATCGCCCTTCACAAAGGCGCGCAGATCATCGCGAAACTTGCCGTTCCACTGGCGCCAGACCTGGCCGGGGAAGCTGCGGCCAAGCTGGTAGCTGCCGATATCCCAGGCTTCGGCCACCAGCGTGACATCGGCGCTGTACGCGAACGCGCTGATCTCGGCGATCAGCGCCGGGTCGATCAGATCGAGCACACCATCGTGGCTGCGGGTCAGGATCGAGGCCAGGTCGAACCGAAAGCCATCGATGCGCATGGCGTGGGCCCAGTGGCGCAGGCTCTCGATCACCAGGCCGCGCACCGCCGGGTGGCCGCAGCGCATCGTATTGCCGCAGCCGGTGTCGTTGTTGTAGCTGCGATTGTCGGCGCTCAGCAGGTAGTAGCCGCGGTTGTCGATCCCACGGTAGCAGTAGGTCGGGCCGGCCTGGTTGCCTTCGCTGGTGTGGTTATACACCACATCGAGCCAGACCTCAATGCCGGCGGCGTGAAACGCCCGCACCATGGCGCGAAACTCGTCCATCGGCTCGCCGGCGGCGTAGGCGCGGTGCGGCGCGAAGAAGTTCAGCGTCATGTAGCCCCAGTAGTTGCCCTCCTGCGGGTCGTACTGATGCACCGGCAGCAGCTCGACCACCGTCACGCCAAGCTCCTGGATGTAGGGGATCTTCTCGACCAGGCCGGCGAAAGTGCCACGTTGCGCGGGCGCGACACCAGAGCTGGCGCGCGCGGTGAAGCCCTTGACGTGCAGCTCGTAGACGATCGTGTCGTGGGTGTGGCGCGGCTGTGTGTCGGCGCCCCAGTCGAATGGCGCATCGTGCTTGGGCAGCACGCCCAGCGGAGCCTTGCCGTCGGTCGGGCCGGGCCGGGCGCACGCGGCGCGGCTGAAGCCGGGCGGAAAGAAGACCGCCGGCGCGAACGGGTCGATCAGCACCTTCTGGGGATCGTGGCGGTCACCGTGATCCGGCTCGTACGGCCCCGCGACGCGATAGGCGTACAGCGTTGCGCCGTTCACTTGCGCGGCCGGCGCCCAGCAGTGCCAGATCCGGCCGGTCTTGTTGATCTGCGGGTCGAGCTGGATCTGCTGCACCGGCGAGACCGGATCGGCCTCGGTGTAGAGCAGCAGCGTCACGCCGGTGGCGCTGCGCGAGTAGAGCGCGAAATTATACGCCTGGCGCGACTCGACCCAGGTGGCCCCCAGCGGCGCCGGCGCGCCCTCGATCAGCTCCCAATCCTCGATCGTGCGCAGGAAGCCGGCCTCGTCGCTCATAGATCACCTCGGCGTACACCAGATGCGGTTCATGCCGGCTATCATACCATCTGTTTCGGTGATCAATGCGCTCGATTGTGGGCGATCATTGCTAAATGCCTGTGCGCCCTTTTCCCACAACCATCTATGCTAGGAGCGCCATGTTCATATCTTTGCGTTGTCCGATCTCCCCGCCGCTAGTGCGCGGCAAACGGACCGTGAACGTTGAACCCTGGCCGAGCGCGCTCTGCACCTGAATGTCACCGCCCAACATCTGGCAAAATGAGTAACTGAGGGCTAACCCGAGCCCGGTGCCCGCATACTTCCGGGTCATCGAGGAATCCGCTTGCGTAAACGGACGAAACAGCTGCTGCTGTTGTTCTGGAGTCATCCCTATGCCTGTATCGCTCACCTGGAAGACCACGAACTGTACCCGTAGTGGCGTGCTGTTACCACCGTTCGCGGCCTCGACCGTCACATTCAAGGTAATCGGCCCGCGCGTCGTGAATTTGTTGGCATTGTGCAAGAGATTGAAGAGCACCTGACGCAGCCGATTCGTATCGGTTCGCATCGTTCCCAACCCCGTCGGATACCGCACGGTGAGAGTGTTGCCCCGTTCTTCGATCAATGGGCCAAGTCGCGCAACGACAGCATCTACCTGGGCCGTAATGTCGGCATCTTCCAGGTGAAGCTCCAGCTTCCCAGCCTCGATCTTCGACATGTCAAGAACATCATTGATCAGTGAGAGCAGATCTTGACAACTGCGCATGATTCGATCCAATATCTCTTTCTGTTCCGGGCTGAGCGTACCGTATTCCCCCACGTGCAGCAACTCGGATAACCCCAGAATGATAGTGAGCGGGGTGCGTAGCTCATGGCTCATATTCGTCAGGAAGGCGCTCTTGACACGACTCGCGGCTTCAGCCGTCTCTTTCGCCTGGGCTAAAGCGACCTCGGCTTCCTTGCGCTCGGTGATATCGTGAATCACGATCACACGGCCGCCGACGTGCCCTCTATAGGTGCGGAGCGACGAGATGCGCAGATCGAAGCAACGGGGTCTTGCACCCTCTACGATCGTTAACTCCTCGTGGGTTGCGACGATCTGGTGATACTGGGTGATCGCCGCGGGCCAGCGCACAAGGATAGTTGCCGCGGGCTGGCCAATGCTCTCGCGGGCTGACCGACCAATGAGCTGACAGGCGGCCGGGTTAATATCTACGATGCGGTTGTCACCATCTAGAACCAGCATCCCCTCCTCAATCTCTTCGATCACCCGAGCGCGCGCAACCGGTACAATCTCTAGCAAATGAAAGCGAAACACTGCCCAGGTGATGACCAGGCCAGTAACCAGAAACGCGAACGGGGTCAATTCCAACGGCGCCAGGGGATTCAACCCGGCGAGATACAGCCCGTTGCTCACCCATGGCACGAGCGCGCCTAGGAGAAGCCAGGCGGCTTGGCCGCGATACATTCCAGGTGAACGGGTGAACGCCCCGATCAGGAGGATTGACCCGCTCAACAGCACCAGATAGGTGTAGCCCGCATGAACCCAGTAGGCAATGCCCCGCGTAGAGCGCCAAGCAAAGAGCGGATCACCTGGCGCCAATGCGACCATGCGCCAGAATAACCCATGGTACTCATTTGTCCAGATCAGCAGAAGGATGAGAAGCGGCTCGATGGCTAGCAAGGCGATGGCCCGTCGGCCCATCCAGGATTCACGGCCTGCATATTGACAGGCGAACGCAAACCATGCGGCAGGCAGCACCACGATGCCTAGATATTCCACACGGGTCCAGAGCAGTTTGGCCGGCAAGGTGGCGCTGCTTAGCTCGAGGGCATAGGCAAACGACCAGACGACGACCGTCAGCATCAAGAGGGCGAAGGCCGGCGCGCCTGGTGTACGCCGGTGGCGCCAGGCGATTGATGTCAGTACGCTGGCGACAGCGGCGACGAGTACGAGCGTGATAATATAGCGCATAGACGTCCAAATGCTCGCTTAAACCTCTTTGATGCGTGGAATAATCTTCATCAGGTGGTCTCAGTTGACACCTACATCATTACCAAATGGTATTGCGGCCACTCAGATGCTAGATCCCTGGTGTGCCGAACTCTTGGTCACACGACGAGGGGACGTGCGTTCACTATACACCCGTCGTCAAGCGTCGATTACGACAACCGTGCGCGTGGTCGAAGATCCACAGGAACCTGGAGTTCAATGCTCAACACAGCCGGCCGATAAACGATCCCGGCCAAAAAAGGTGGTTTGGAGGGACTTCGTCCCTCCAAACCACCTTTTTTGGCCGGCCGCATTCCCTCGCGAGCACGCTATGGCGTCAGTCGCTGCGAAAGGTTACGATTACTCCTGGGTCGAATTGTATTCGTCGAGCGCATCGTTCGACTTATTGGCGGCGTCGTCCAGCGCAGTCTTGGCATCGGCGACCTTGCCGGTGATGAACTGTTCCATTGCCGCCTCGATCGCCAGGCGGGTTTGCAAGAACGTGCCGAACACAGCGCCCTGAGTTGGGAAGCTGGGCTCGGTGGCCCGCAGCTGTTCCACGGCGACGCCGAACTGCGGGTATTTCGCCAGGGTATCCTTCATCTCCGGCACATCATATGCGGCCTTGCGGATCGGGTAGTAGCCGGTATTCGAGGACCAGCTGGCCTGCACCTCGGGGGTCGATGTCCATTTGACGAAATCCCAGGCGGCGGCCTGCTGCTCGGGCGTGCCCTGGTCGGTGATCCACAGCGACGCACCGCCGATGATCACACCGCCTTTCGCGCCCGTAGGCCGGGGCAGGTACGCTACGCCCACATCGACCTTTCCGGCGGCTTTGGCGTTATTGATATAGCCACGCAGCGCCGCGATGCTATTGAAGGTGATGGCGGATTCGCCCTTGACGAAGCTTGCGTCACGCACTGAGCCGTTGGTCGTGCCACTATCGCGCCCTACATTCAGCCCAACCCCCTCATCTACCAACTTCTTGAGGAAGTTCAGCCAGTTCGCGCCGGCGTCGTTGTTGAAGACAACTTTGGTGGCCCTGGTTTCGCGGCCATTATTGGGGTCGGCGAACAGCGCGCCCTGGGTAGCCTGTTCCTGCTCAAAGATCCAGCTATACAGCGTGAAGACGACGCCGCTGCGGGTGACTTTCCCGCTGGCATCCTTTACTGTCAGCTTCTTGGCCGCATCCATGATCTCATCATACGTCCAGATCTTCTTGTCGGGATCCAGCCCGACCTCTTTGAAGGCGTTCTTATCGTAGTACATCACCGGGGCAGAGCTGTTGAACGGCATCGAGTACAGCTTGCCGCCGATCGTATAGTAGCGCGCGACCGCCGGCTCCAGGTCGTCGACCAGCGGCAGTTTTTCCTTGTCGATGAAATCCTGAACGGGTAGAATGCGCTTGGTATCGATCATGCGCTGGGTGCCGATATCGTAGATCTGCACCACATTCGGCAGGTCGCCGCCGGCCAGGCTGGTATTAAACTTGGTGATGGTGGAGTCGTAATCGGGCTGCTGGATGGCTTCGACATAATACTTGCTCTGCGAGCTGTTGTAGTTATTGACCACAGTTCGAACGACGTTGCCAAGTGCGCCAGTAAGACCAAACCAGAACGTGATTTTGGTCGACCCGGACGCCTGTGCAACCGCAGGCACTGGAGTAATCGTCGGGGCGGGCGTATTGGTTACAGCAGGAGCGGCGGCGGTCGGCGCTTCAGCGGCGGCCGTGGTCGGCGCGGCGGTGGCGGCGGCAGCGGTCGGTGCCTCAGCGGCGGCGGTCGGCGCGGCGGCAGCGGTTGGCGCCTCAGCGGCGGCGGTCGGCGCGGCGGCGGTCGGCGCGGTGGGAGCATTCGAAGTCGGCGCAGGGCTACCGCCACATGCCGCCAGCAACACGGTCACCAGACAAACCAGCAGCAGTAGGCTGATCTTCCTCGATGTGTAGACACGATTCATGGCTAACTCTCCTCTCGAAAAAAAGAAACCCTCTAAGAATCGAGAACCGGGTGCCCTGTGGGCGAACCGAGAACCAAGAACCAACACTTTCTCAATTCACAATTCTCAATTCCCGATTGCCAACCTCAACGCCCGTCATTTGACAGGACTCACGCGGTGCCCAGATGTGATCATGCACAGCGGTACGTTAGCTTCTTTTTGTTGTTCGTTTTTTCGCTCTGCGAGCGAAAAAACGAACAACAGCTGCAATGGGAAGTCCCATGCTGCCGTCCATCCTGAGCTGCTCCCCTGAGCGGCGTCGAAGGGTGTCGAAGCCACGTCCTGAGGTGCCCCCTGAGCCTGTCGAAGGGCTTAACGAAGGGGGCAGGCAAAGCGGCGGTTGAACGCGCGACCGCGTAAGTCCGGTCATTTGAAACATGCCTTAGCCCTTCAGTGCGCCGGCCGTCAATCCGCGTACCAGCTGCCGCTGCCCCAACACCAGCAGAATCAGGGTTGGCAGCATCACAATAATCGTACTGGCCATCTGGAGGTTATACACCGTCACCTCGGATGACCTGAACGCAGTGATGCCAATCTGGGTGGTTCGCCACGCCGGGCTATCGACAATCAGCAACGGCCAATAATATTGATTCCATGTATTGAGAAACGTGTACACGGCCAGCGTCGCCAGGGCCGGGCGCGAAAGCGGCAGCAGGATCGACCACAGGTAGCGGGCATAGCCGCAGCCGTCGAGCACCGCCGCCTCATACAGGTCGCGCGGGATCACCAGAAAGTACTGCCGGAGCAAGAAAATACCGAAGCCGCCGGCCAGAAAAGGAGCGATCAAGCCCTGGTAGCTATCTTTCCAGCCCAGGCGCGTCACGGCCAGATAATTTGGAATAATCGTGGACTCCCAGGGGATCATCAGGGTGCCCAGAAAGAAGAAGAAGAAAAAGATCTTGCCGGGAAAGTTCATATTCGCCAGGGCATATGCCGCCAGGGCCGAGGTGATCAGCTGGCCCAGCGTGACCGCCAGCGCCACCACAAACGAATTGACGATCCAGCGCGTCAGGTTTGGCTCCTCGCGAAAGACCGTACTGAACGAGCTCCAGTCGAGCTTGCCGAAATCCGGCAGCAGGGTTGGCGCTATGGTCGGCCCCTGCAACGAAAGCGAGAGCGCGAACAACAGCGGCAGGAGCACCAGCAGCGCAACGACGCCCAAGGCAGCATACAGCAACATCGTCTGCACAAGAGTGCCTACCGACAGCGGACGTCGTTCGATCTGGTAGGGTTTTTGTACTTCAGAAATACTCATTGGTAGTGTACCCGCCGATCTAGCAGCCGAAACTGAATAAACGTCAGCACCAGCAGAATCAGGAACAGCACCACCGACATCGCCGATGCAAAGCCATAGCGGTTATCCTTCCAAAACGCCGTGAAGATCGAATAAACAAACACATTCGTGGCGTTATCTGGCCCTTCATTGCCGATCAGGACGTTGAATTGCGTAAAGGCCTGAAAGCTTTGAATCGTGTTGATCAGAATCAGAAACAACAATGTTGGGGTGAGCAGCGGCAAAGTGATAAACCTGAACGATTTCCAGGCGCTTGCGCCATCGATCTGGGCGCTCTCATAAATATCCTGCGGGATCGCCTGCAAACCCGAGAGTGTGACAATAAAATTAAACCCAAGCGCGCTCCAGGTGGTCATGAAGGCTACTGCCAACAGCGCGGTGCTCGAATTCTGCAGCAGCGAGCCGGAACTCAGATGTAACAGCTCGATGATCCACTGTGTCGCCCTGGTCGTCGGGCTGTAGATCAGCGCCCAGATCACGCTGGCGCTGGCGACCGAGATAGCGATGCTGCTGGTGAAAATCGTGCGGAAGAACGCGATCGCCTTCACTTTGAGCGTGGCAAGCAGCGCCAAAGCAAGCGCAAACACAAGCCCCAGCGGCACCACCAGGATCGAGAAGTACACCGTGGTGCCAATGCTTTTAAGATATTCGGTTCGGCCGCTGCCATCGAGATTAAAAATGCGCGTGTAATAGTTGATGCCATTAAATCGGGCTGTCGCGCCCTGCGGGGTGGTGACGAAAAAGCTCAGCCAGATCGAGCGAAGAAAGGGGATATACGTGAAGGCGATCAGAAAAACTATCGCCGGCGACATATACAGCAGCGCGCGGCCGAACTCTTGCCACTGCTGTTTCCTTTTCGTGGCTGCTTTTGCGGCATCGGGAAGCGCGATAAAGCCGCCGGCCGGCACAGAATCGTTCAAGGCCTGCTTGCTCACGTGCGCCCGTTCCTGAGCACCTGGTTTTATACTCATTCAACCCCCCGTTGGTTTGAGCAGACTGGGCGCTGAACCAGACACGGGATGTTTACACCAATCCCAGGTGAAGGCCATCCTAGCCGAGGCGTGTTAAGAAAACATGCCTATTTCTTGAAGGAGCTGATAAGAGCTTGTACGGTAGCATATACTGCATGCGTTTGTCAAGAAAGAAACAGTGATGCCGTTGCAAGGTCAAATCCATGCCCCACAGCCCCCGCTTCTTGTGAGACGCGGGGGCTGTGGGGCATGGATTTACGCCAGCCGCACCTTGCGCAGCCGCGCGCTATTGCTGACCACAAACACCGAGCAGTTTGTCTTTTGACGCGAACTCCCAGGAATCGCTCGCCTTCCGTGTCCTGTTGCGGCTCAACAGACGGCGTTAGTGGGACGCTAGGCTGAGGAATCAACCGTGCCCATCTCAGGGGGCGCTTCCTCCAGCGCATATGCCACGGCCTGCTCCAGGGTCATCGCCTGGCCCTCGGCGCGGGCGGCCGCCTGTGTGGCGGTATCCACAGCCTGCATCGCTTGCTCGCGCCCGCGTTCCGCTAACACCCCTGTCGCTAGAGGGAGAGGTGTGCCCACCATTTGGAACGCAGCATCTGTCGCCGCCGCCAGACGCAGCGCCCGCACCGGTTGATGTTCAGCAGCGGCCAGCACGACGAAGGAGCCCAGAAAGCATCCGATGCACCAGGGATCTTGCACCTTGGCTGCGATCGCCAGGCCCTCATTCCACAGGGCACGCGCAGCTGCGTTATCGCTCTGGGTGAACGCGAGGCGCCCAAGCACAACAAATGTAAATGCCATATTGCGCATATCGTGCATTTCGCGCCAGATAGCCAGGCTCTCCTCTTCATAGGCACGCGCGGTTGCCAGATCGCCCTGGCGCTCGCGGACTTGCGCGAGCAAATGCAACGCATGGGCCATACCCGAAGTATCCCCGATCTTCCGACTTATTGCCACGCTCTCCTCAAGGGGTGAACGGGCGGCAAGCGTGTCGCCCTGGAAATGCCTGAGCCAGCCCAGCTGCGCGAGCGCCCATGAGACACCACGCTGATCGCTCATCGCCCGGAAGCGTGCGAGGCTCTCCTCCAGGTACGTGCTCGACGCGGGATACTGCCCGCGTAAATTAGCGATACGCCCAAGGCGATACTGCGCCCAGGCGAGGCTCTCGGAATCGCCTACCTCCCGGCCAATGGCCAGACTCTCCGTCAGTAGCGTCTCCGCCAACACAAAGTCGCCGTGCGAGTATGCGAGGGTGCCTGCGCTGAGCAGCGCCTTGGCGCGTGCCGCCGTGCGTGGCCTGTCGGCGGCGAGCGCCAACAGCTCAGCCAGCCATTTCTGTCCTTCCGTCAGGTAGCCGCGCGCGTCCCAGAGTGGACACAGCGCGCCACCCAGGTGCAGGCCAGCCTCGACATCCTGCTGATCGATGAACCAGCGCAGCGCGGCGCGCAGGTTGTCGTGCTCGCGTTCCAGGCGCTCCAGCCAGTGCGCCCTCGTCTGAAAGAAGAACTGCGGTTCGGCTTCCTCCGCCAGCGCTAAAAAGTACTGGGCGTGCTGCCGTTGCACCGCCTCGGCCTCGCCGCTCTCCACCAGCCGTGCTACGGCATACTCGCGCAGCGTTTCGAACGTGGAGAAGCGCGGCTCGTCATGACCGAGAGCGACCCGCACCATGCTTTTGTCCACCAGCGACTCGACCCGCGCCACCACATCCCCATCGAGGTCGCCCGAGGAGCGACACACCGCCGCTGCCGCCGAAAGTGTAAAGCCTCCAACAAACACCCCCAGACGGCGAAACAGTGTCTGTTCGTGCGCGTCCAGCAGCGTGTAGCTCCACTCAATCGTCGCGCGCAGCGTTTGCTGGCGCGCCGGTGCATCGCGCGCCCCAGCGGTGAGAAACGTGAGGCGACTGCCTAACTGTGCCAGCAAGACACGCGGCGGGAAGATCTTGCTGCGTACCGCCGCCAGCTCGATTGCCAGTGGCAGCCCATCGAGCCGCCGACAGATCTCTACCACCGCCAGCGCATTCTCGTCGGTGACGGCAAAGTCGGGCCTGATAGCTCGCGCGCGCTGAACGAACAACTCCACGGCGCTGTAGCGCGCCAGCTGGTCGGCGGCGGGCGGGTGTTTCGAGTCAGGCACTACCAGCGGCAGCACGGCGTACTCCTGCTCGCCGCGCACGTGCAACGGTACGCGACTGGTCGCCAGCACTTTCAGCCCCGGAGCGTCAGCCAACAATTCGGCCACCATCAGCGCCGCCACGACAACCTGCTCGAAATTGTCGAGCAGAAGCAACAACTGCTTGCTGCGGAGATAGCCGCGCAGGTTCTCAACGACAGAACGACCGCCCGTTTCCCGGACATCCAGCGTCTGGGCAATGCTAGGTGCAACCAGATTGGGATCGCTTATCGGCGCCAGCGACACCAAGCAGACGCCGTCGCGAAAGGTGTCACGCAGGTCGGCGGCGACCTGGAGGGCCAAGCGGGTCTTCCCGGTACCGCCCGGACCGGTGAGCGTCACCAGACGGGTCTCAGAACGGCTGAGCATTGTCGCAAGGGCGGCAACCTCGGAGGCGCGACCAATAAAGGTCGTCGATTGGAGCGGCAGGTTATCGGGACGGTGGTCCAGCGTGTTGAGGGGCGGGAAGGCGACGGACAAATCTGGTGCGACGACCTGAAACAGATGCTCCAGGTGCATCAGACCTTTCATGCGCTGCTGGCCCAGGTCACGCAAAGTCACATCGGTGGGCAACTCGCGGCGTACGAAGTCGGCCACTTCCCTTGAGAGCAGAATCTGGCCGCCATGGCCGGCGGCCATGATCCGCGCGACGCGATTGAGCGTGTGGGTGGAGGTGTAATCGTTGCCCTCCGCCACCGCCGGACCGACATGGACCCCCATGCGCACACGTAACGGTTCGCTGGTCTCCCAATTCTGCGCCGTTAACGCGCGCTGGGCCGTCAGGGCCGCAGTCAGCGCTTGCGCTGGAAAGACGAACGCGGCCTGGAACGCATCGCCGATCGTCTTATAGGCAATCCCACTGTGCGTGGCGATGATCGTGCGCAAGATCGCATGATGGCGTGCGAGCGCCAAGCGCATCTGGTCGGGCTCGCGCTCCCACAAGGGGGTGCTGCCCTCAATGTCGGTGAAGAGGAAGGTCACCGTTCCGCTTGGAAGATCAGCCATAGCGCACCTGCACATGCTACGAAGACCGACGTAGCAGCATTATAGCAGTGTGCGCTCGCGTGAGCGATAGCAGCCGGGCACACCATGTGGCTGGTTAAAGAATCGTGAAGGGCTTGAGATCAGTCGAGCTGAATGTGTGGGAATTCAACCAGTGCGCGATCGCCTTCTACGAAGAATTGGGCAACGTCACAGAGCGACGTCAGATGCGGAGGGTTATCAGCCATAGCAATTCGTGATCAGATCATTCAACACGCGCGCAACCAGCACCGCAGAGACAGCTATACCTCTCTGTGCTAATCCTGAGCGGGTGTCGCGTCACAGAATTATCGCTTGGGTTCGGTCGCTACATACCGCTCACGGATCAATGTGGAACGCGAACTGCGGCTGTGTAGATGTCGAGCTGGTGCAGCGCGCCGTCAGGGTTGTTCCCGGTACTGTTCGAGTTATCCGACCACGCCGGATGGGCAACACCGCCGACGAACGACAGTCCGTCGAAATCGCCATAGTCGATTCCATTGCCGGAGGTATGCGAGTTCGATGTACCCGCACTGATCTGAATGTTCGGAGTGAAGGACACGCCCGCGTCGATGCTGAAGGCACCCCAGAACTGCGCGTCGTCGTTGGGAACGCCGTCGGTATCACCAAATCCGCCGGTGCCGAGGTCGGCCCGCGAGTCATACCAGACGATCGCGAGTTTCCCGGAGGTCGGATCCAGCGAGATCTTTGGCATGAACTGACTATTGGTTGTGTGGTCGTCGTTCACGCGGACGCCGCTGCTCCAGGTGGCGCCGTCGTCGTCGGAGTAGCGCACATAGATATCCGTGTCGTCGCTCTCGTTCTGCTGCTCCTTGGTGTAGACCAGATACACGCGGCCGTTGTGCGGGCCGCCGGTTCGATCCCAGGCCAGGCCTGCTTCAGCATCGACCGAGCGGTCTGGCTGTGGCGGGATGAAATCGAAGCCGCCGACATGCGTAGCAGCGACGAAGACCCGATCGCCGAAGCCTGCCGGACCGAGGCCATCCGGGTCGACGTTGACGAATACCTTGCCGCCGCCCTGCCCGGTCTCGGTGAGCGTGCATACCTGCATCACTTGCCCGGCCGGGCCGATCGTGATATCGCCGTAGGTACAGTTGTTGGTTCCAGGGGCCACCTCGCCCGCGAAGAATGCCCCCACTTGGCCGAGGCCGGTGACAGGAGCGCCGGTGGCGAACATTGGCCCGCCGGCGTTGAAGACCACCCAGACCTCGCCCTCCGCAGCGGTGATCGTCGGCTGGTCGACGAAGCGGAACAAGCCGCGGTTGTCGCCGGGCGCCTTCTTCCCGGTCGTCTTGGGAGGCGCCGCAATGTTCGCGATCACGTTGAACGTCAAACCGCCGTCCGTACTGAGCGCGATCGGTACCACGTTCTCGACCTGGTACAGGTAGGTCATGAAGAGGTTCCCGTACTCGTCGAATGCGAGGCTGGGGTCGCAGCAGGCGTCGCCCAGGTTGTCGTTATTGCCGACAATGTGCCTCGTCCACGTCACCCCGCCGTCGAAGCTCACACCCAAGAACATCCCGGCGGGCAACCCGGCCTCCAGGTGGCCGATATTCGTAAAGACAACAATATTGTTCGGATTTGTCGGGTTGACGGCGATGGCTTCTTCGGACTCGTTGAGGTGGCGCTGGCTAACATCGACATTCGTCGGCGTGGAGCTGGTTACAGGCGTGGCGCTCACCGCACCAACCGGCAGCACAATCAGCGCAACGGCCATAACAACGAGCCTCGCAACGAGCAGTACGTGTCGCATCTCGCCCTCCTTGCGTGGTGCTCAATCGTGTGGTGACGACGGCGTGGTTGTACTCGCTATTTATGAACACAGCAGTACGGACTTCGCTTGTGTCCTGTAGAGCGTTTACAACGCACATCGATGTCATTGGATAGATGGCATTATACACCGCTGGAGGGACACATTCAAGCACCGCACCGTCCGTTCACGCGCGATCCTCCAGGCCGCCTACGCTGTTCATAACAGACTTACGGCGAGGTTTTTGGTCAGCTATACCCAGCCGCATCCCGCGCAGCCGCAGCGAGTTCGAAACGACGAAGACAGAGCTGTTTGTCTTTTTACACCAACTTCTCCGGCGATCCGTTAACATTTCGGATACCGCTTCTTCGTGCGTAGGAATTTTTCATCCTTCGAGCGCGCTCGCGATTGCCTGCTCCAGCGTCATCGCCCTTCCTTCTGCCCACGCCGCCGCAAATGCAGCCTCGTCGAGCTGGGCGCGCGCAGCCAGAATCGCTCGCTCGTGCTCCGCGCGCACGGCGGCAACCCCGTAGCTGGAGGTAGCGTGTTTCCACTGTACATTGGCGACACTCAGCAGCCGGGCTGCCTGGAGCGGGGCGCGTTGCTGGATTCGCACAGTCGCCAGTCCATCAAGGTTCAGCGCAAGACCCTGCCGCAGCCCGAGACCGTGTGCTAACCGGGCGCTTTCGCCAAACCGTGTCGTTGCGCCGGCAAGATCCCGCTCGTGAAGCATCACACAGGCAAGGGCATACAGCATCCAGGTCATATTCTCGTGGTCATCGACGGCGCGGGCGAGTTCGAGCGCTTGTGTGAACAGTTCGGCCGCGCGGCTGTACGCGCCACTACCCTGGGCCACCAGCCCCAGGCCGTGGAGCGACCAGGCTATTCCACGTTGATCGTCCAGGCGCTGGTGGATGGCAAGACTTTCTTCAAGGTGAGCCATGGCAGCCTCAAGCTGTCCTACTTTATGCAAGACGATTCCCAGGCCACTCAGCAGTTGCGCGATCGTATGCTGATCCCCAAGCGACCGAGCGAGCACCAGAGCCTGGAGATGCAGCGTCATCGCGCGCTGTGTGTCATCGCGATGGAGGGCCATTTCACCGAGATCGTTTAGCAGAATGGCGATCCGGCGCTGATCGCCATGTGCCTGCGCGAGCAACAGGCTTTCCGTGTAGAGCGCTTCCGCATGTATATCATCTTCCTGGCTGTGCGCAAGCATGCCTGCACCATGGAGAGCCTTGATCCGTGCGGCGATCGGTGTATCAGCTATGGTAAGCACGCGCTCCAGCCATTGGCGGCCCTCGCTCAGATAGCCACGCAGGTGCCAAAAGTCGGTCAACGCCGCGCCGAGCCTGAGTGCGCCGGCTGCATCGTGATCCACTGCCCAGGCCAGAGCAGATCGCAGATTGCCGTGCTCCTGATCCAACCGATCCAGCCAGACCAATTGGTCAGAGGTGAAGATCTGCGGCTCAGCCGCCTCCACAAACATGAGATAGTAGGCCAGGTGGTGCTCTTGTACGCGCTTCAACTCTCCAGCTTCTGCGAGTTTCTCCAGGGCGTACTCGCGAATGGTCTCCAGCATTCTGAAGCGTGATCGCCCGTCGGCATCGTCCGTACGTTGTAGCAAACTCTTGTCAAGCAGCGCCGTCACGCCCTCCAGCACGTCGACCTCTAAACTGTCCGCGGTGTCACACGCCGCCCTGATCGCATCCAACGTGCAGCCATCCACAAACGCGCCCAGCCGTCGGAACAGCACTTGCTCACGTGCGCCCAGCAACTCATAACTCCAGTCGATCGCCCGCCTGAGCGTCTGCTGGCGCGTCGGTAGATCCACGGCCCCACCGATCAGGAGCGCGAAGCGCTGATCGAGGCGCGCCAACACCTCCTGTGGTGTGAACACAGCGACCCGCGCCGCCGCGAGCTCGATCGCCAATGGCAGCCCATCTAGACGGGTACAGATCGTCGCGACCGCTGTTGCGTTCGCAACCGTCAGTGCGAAGCCAGGTGCGAGCGCGCGCGCACGTGCAGCGAACAGCTCGATCGCCGCATAGTGCGCCAGCGTTGTGGCAAGCAGCGCGCCCGCAGAGAGTTGCTGCACATCTGGCAGGGCCAGCGGCGACACTACAAAGCGCTGCTCGCCAGAGAGATGCAGCGCCACCCGGCTGGTGATGAGCAGTGTGAGGCGCGGCGCTGCGGCCAGTAGCTCGGCCAGCTGTGGCGCGGCTTTCAAGACCTGCTCGAAGTTGTCCAATACGAGGAGCGTCTGCCGGTCGCGCAGGTAGGTTTGTAGGCGCTCCAGCACCGGCTGGCCGGGCAGCTCAGTCAGCTCCAGGGCCCGTGCGATTGTGGCGAGCACCAACTCGGGGTCGCGGATAGGCGCGAGTGAGACAAAGACCACCCCATCTGCAAAGGCATCGTGCAGCTCCGCCACCGCCCGGAGCGCCAGGCGAGTCTTGCCGATCCCTGGCGCGCCAGTGAGGGTCAGCAGCCGCGCGTCGCTGTGCAACAGCAGCTCACGCACGGCGGCCACATCGGCCACGCGGCCAATCAGCGGCGTGGATGAGATCGGCACATTTGCCCGCACGGGCGCGCGGGGCCCAAGCGCTGGGCGATCCCCGACCTGAGCGGCGGGCGCGAGCCAATGGACGCCTAGCTCGCCACGCGCAGCTTTGATAAAGGTGGTGCGCTCCAGGGGCGCGAGATAGAGGTGCTCGGCGAGTTTCGCGGCGATCTGCTCGGAGGGTCGCCGCTCGTCGGCTTCGATCTTGCGCAGCGTCACGGTCGCGCAGCCGACCCGCCGCGCGAGCTCCACGCAGGAAAGGCGCAGCGCCTTCCGGCGCCGCTGGAGCCAGTGCCCAAACGATGCGTCGTCGTCCATTCATCACTCCCCGACTTGCAGGGCGCGCCGCACAGACGTGGAAGCAGCAAGCGACCATATGCAATCATTCGAGAGCAGATGTAGGCGTCGATTGTATCACTTTTTGTATCGCATTGCTCAGGCCGATCTGATACCAATCGGCGTCGAAGGCATGATGTAATGACATTACACCGCCGCTGCATAGAGGAGCAAATAACGCGATGAATACGAGCGCCATTCAACTGCCCGACTACCATCAGCGATTTATGAATCGCTTTCTCACCGCCTGCCAGGCCGATGCACGGGTCGTGGCCGCATTTCTCGGCGGATCATACGCCAAAGGCACAGCGGATGCCTACTCCGACCTTGATCTCAGCGTGATCACAACTGATGCGGCCTACGAAGACTTCTTCGCGGGGCGCGAGGCGTTTCTGCGGCAGTTGGGTGAGTTGCTGTTCTTGGAACACTTTGATCTACCAAACGTTCCGTTCTGCATATTTGCCGATGGGTCCGAAGTTGAGCTGTGGTTTGGCAGCGAGGGCCATTTGGATCACCTTCACAGCGGACCATACCAGGTGCTGCTCGATAAAACTGGCATCCTCACGGCCGCGGTGTTTCCAGCGTACGAACCAACACAACATGAGCAGATCGAAACATTACGTCGCCTGATCGCCTGGTTTTGGCATGACGTCTCGCATTTCATCACCGCCATGGGGCGCGGCCAGCTCTGGTGGGCGCACGGCCAGCTTGAAGGGCTGCGGCGCTATTGTGTGAATCTGGCGCGCCTTGGGCACACCTTCGCGGCACAGACCGAAGGCTATGAAAAGGTGGAGCAGGCGCTCCCGCCTGAACAGCTTGCACCACTACAGGCGACATATTGTCCGCTGGAACGCGACGCAAT
>WNGB01003370.1_pt1 | contig 25184 bp, 24 predicted proteins | sample 5400681 | NCBI WGS metagenome assembly WNGB01 (sample SAMN13153367, study PRJNA577476) | soil metagenome | isolation source: 115 cm soil or saprolite under grassland replicate 2 | place: USA:California | collected 2016-06-15
AGCAATTTCAGCCGGAGCGGTTTACCGATCCGAAGATTTGGAAATTTTTGGAGAACGTTAAGGTCCAACGCAATGCGGAACTGAGCGCGTTGTATCCCGACGCGGTCGCGAACATTGTGCACGCTGATCTTGCTGATGGCCGGCGATTGACCAGGCGAGTCGATTATCCAATGGGCCACGCGAAGAATCCGCTGAAGGATTCACAGGTGGAAGAGAAATTTGAGGTTCTTGTTCACCCGATGCTCGGCAGGGAGCGTGCACGGAAGATTCTCGACATGGTGTGGAAGCTCGATGAAGCGAAAAACGTGGATGAATTAATGAAGGCGATGAAAATGACGAATGACGAGGGGATGACGAAACCCGAATGACGAAAGAACAGTGCGCTCGCCCTTCGTCATTTGAGCACTTAGACTTCATTCGTCATTCGTCATTTATGCTTCGTCATTTTGCGGACAAAGAGCATGAGCATGAGCAAGAGGCTGCGTGAATTGATCGCCCAAGGCGCCGTGATGATGCCGGGCGTCCCAAATGCAGCAATGGCGCGGCAGGTTGAGCGCGCGGGTTTCGAGGCGGTTTACATCAGTGGCGCCGGGATGGCGAACGCAACCGCAGGGATGCCGGACATCGGACTGCTTACTTCCACGGAAGTCGCGCAACTTGCGGGTTATATCGCCAATGCGGTCAGGATTCCGGCAATTGTCGATGCGGACACGGGATTTGGCGGAGAGGAGAATGTTGCGCGCACGATCCGCCAACTTGAGCAGGCCGGCCTGGCCGGCTGTCATATCGAGGATCAGGAATTTCCCAAGCGCTGTGGACATCTTGCCGGGAAAGAAGTTGTAGATGTGGACGAGATGGTGGGAAAAATCAAAGCGGCGGTTCGGGCGCGGCGCGACCAGGATTTTTTAATCATTGCGCGCACAGACGCGCGCGCGGTCGAAGATTTCGATCGCACAGTCAAGCGCGCGAGGAGCTATGTCGAGGCGGGCGCGGACGGGATTTTTCCGGAAGCTTTGCAAACCAACGAGGAATTCAAAGCCTTCGCCCGCGAAATAAAAGCGCCTTTGCTCGCGAACATGACGGAGTTTGGCAAGAGTCCCCTGCTTTCGTTTCAAGAGCTGTCCGATTTCGGATACAGAATCGTAATTTTTCCGATGAGCTCGTTTCGCGTTTCGATGAAAGCGAGCGACGAATTCCTGCGCGATCTGAAGAAGCGCGGGACACAATCGGATTGGCTCGATAAAATGCAAACGCGCAAGGAGCTTTATGAGCTCCTCGATTACGACCCGACTGCCGCGAGTTGGCACGCCCGTTAAATCGTTAGATCGCTGAATCGTTTGAACGTTTCCGATTCGCGAGTAAGAGAGAACAGACCCATGAGCAACGAAACCAAACCAGAGTACAGTCCCGGTCTGGCCGGGGTGATTGCAGGCGAAACGGCGATCTGCTGGGTCGATCCCAATGCCGGGCTCATGTATCGCGGCTACGACATTCATGAAATGGCGCAGCAGGCGAGTTTTGAGGAAGTCGCTTATCTGCTGCTCAATGGCGAGTTGCCGAACGGAAAAGAACTAGTCGAGTTTACTCAACAAATCGCCGCGCAACGTGCGTTGCCCGGCCCAGTGACCGAAATGCTCCGGCTTCTGCCAAGCGGGACGCATCCGATGGATATGCTGCGCACGGGTGTGTCGATGTTAAGCGCATTCGATAAAGATCTGAGTGACAACTCCCATGACGCCAATATTCGCAAGTCGATTTGCCTGATCGCACGCGTTTCCACTCTAATCACTGACGGCTGGCGCATCTCGCACGGCGAGCAGCCGCTGCCGGAAAGACCCGATCTCACGCAGGCCGGCAATTTCTTTTACAAATTGGATGGCAACGTTCCGCAGGACTGGCAAATCCGGATGCTGGATACGATTTTCAATCTTTACGCCGACCACGAATTCAACGCTTCCACCTTTGCGGCGCGCGTCACGGCTTCGACGCTCGCAGGAATCTACGCAGCGGTCACCTCCGCAGTTGCGACGCTGAAGGGTCCTTTGCACGGCGGCGCCAACGAAGAAGCAATGGAGATGCTTGAAGAAATCGGGACGCCGGATCACGCGGAAAGCTGGCTGATGAAAAAACTGGACACGAAAGAAAAGGTCATGGGTTTCGGCCATCGCGTTTACAAAAAAGGCGATTCACGTGTGCCTGTGATGCGTGAGATCGGGCGCGACTTGGGCAAACGCACGGGCAAGGAACAATGGATTCCAATTTGCGAAAAACTCGAAGAAGTGATGGACCGCGAAAAGCATCTTTGCGCCAATGTCGATCTGTACGCCGCGCCCGTGTTTTGGATGCTCGGGTTTCCCCCAGAGTTGAACACGCCGCTTTTCGGCGCGTCCCGCGTGGCTGGCTGGTGCGCGCACGTGACAGAGCAACACGATAACAATCGCTTGATCCGGCCGCGCTCCTTTTACGTTGGGCCAAAGTTGCGTCCGTATCCGGGAGTGCGCCCGAACGGCGCGTAAAATCGACAGTCCTTCGCGGACTCGCGTTGTCCTCGTGACGAGTGCCGAGCGAGCGACCCATGATGAGCGAGAAATCACTTCAGGAAAAGTATGCACCGAACAACGCGTGCTGGGGCTGCGGACCGGCCAATCCCGATGGTCTGCGGATTCGTAGTTTTCCGAAAAACGGCGAAGTCGTAGCAGAATGGCAACCACAGAAAAAGTATGAGGCTTTTCCCGGAGTATTGAATGGCGGCATCATCGGCACGTTGCTCGATTGTCATTGCAATTGGACGGCGGCCTTTCACCTGATGAAGCGGGCGAAAGAGGATCGCGCGCCATGCACCGTGACGGCAGAATATTCGATTAAGTTGCTCCGGCCGACTCCGACCAACGCTTCCGTTTTTCTGTCGGCGAGGGTTGTCGATCTAACAGATGATCGCGCCACCGTTGAAGGAAGCTTGAGCGTTGGCGGGAAAGTTTGTGCCACTTGCCGCGGAATTTTCGTTGCGGTCAAAGAAGGACACCCGGCGTATCATCGATGGTGAACGCAGCGGCGCTTCCGCTCCGCGAGGGCGAAGGTTGAAAAGTGGCACAGGTTCATTTATTCTTGTGCCACCGTAAAAAAGCGAAACTTTAGCTCGCCGCTGGTGTATAATGGTTAGAAATCAAATCTATACTATGAATTTAAAACTTATACTTTGCATAATCTGCTCCGCTGCGGTTCTGATGACCGCGTCCGTTGCGCTGGGTGCCTCGCGTGGTGGCGGCGGGCATTTCGGTGGCATGTCGGGTGGAGGCCAGAGCTTTGGCCGTGGCGGAATGAACACAGGGGGCCCTCGTTCTATTGCCGGGAGCACTCGTAATTTTAGTGGCCGTACTTTTAACGGCCGCAGTTCGAATGGCCGTCATTTCAGCGGCAATCGGCACCATTTCCATGGCCGAGGCTTTAACAATGTTGTCTTCATCGGCGACTTCGGCTTTCCGTGGTGGTGGGGCTGGGGATGGGGCTGGGGTTACCCGTACGGTTATTACCCGTACGATGGCTACGGTTACGGCTATGGCTATGACGGCTACGGCAATGGCTACGGCTACGGCTCTGGCTACGGATATGATTCTGATCGGTCCGGTTCGCAGTACGGCGTTGCAAGCCAATCAAGGGTGGCTGAGCTGCAGCGGCGACTCGCCCGCGCTGGCTATTATCATGGCTCTGTCGACGGGATCTTGGGGCCCCAGACGCGGCGCGCAATTCAAGCTTACGAGCGCGACCATGGATATGAGGGCTGACCGATCGCCAATTTTCTCGCCAATGGGAATGAGGTAAGTCGGCGGATGAGTTGACGGCCTTTCGATTGGTTAACCGGCGGATTTCGCAGGGCGCAAAGGGCGAACCGCCGGTCTCCTTATTTTCGGCGGCCTGAACATCGCACTTGCGACCCGGCGGGACTTCGGACGTGACGACGCTGCCATATTCTGAGAATCATTGGGCGGATTCTTTTCCCGGTTTTTTCTCAGGTTTCGTTGCCGGAGTCGTCAAGGGACTTTTCGCAGGCGCGTCTTTAGGCGCGGTTGCCTTTTCTCCGGCTTTTTGCGTGGCTGGAGACGGAGAGTCTTTTTTGGCTGCCTCTTTATACGAATCGCTTCGATAATCTGTGATGTAAAAGCCGGATCCCTTAAAGATGAGACCAGCCCCGGTGCCGAACAGGCGCTTCACCTTGCCGTGCCCCCACTTTGGCAACCGGCAAAGTTCTTTCGGACATTCCCGAAACGGTTCAGCGCGCATCGATTGGAATGCTTCAAAATTCTGGCCGCACTTCTGACAAGCATACTCGTAGGTTGGCATAAAGAATGTGTGATTAATCGACTAGCGGACAATGCCGGGTAGTCTGCATTAAACAAGGGACAGTTCAAGCTCGCTCAAACTCCTGCAACTCGAAGTTCTTCTACCAGATTTTTTGAATGGCTCGCTCATCGCTCGGCCTTGACTTTCTCCATTGCTTGCGCATTAAAAGTCCGTCCCAAAATGCTTATGCTGCGTTCATCTTATAGCGGTTTACATGCGGTATTCTATATAGCTATCCTCGTCTTTGCGGCCGGTTGCGGCGAAGACCCCCGCTTTTCGGCCAAAACACAATATCTGGGTGGCGTCTACGGCAACGCCCCGGCTGGTCCTCCACAAGATACAGTCTCGTACTGGGATGGGGACAGCGTTAGTGGAAAACCCTCCATTACAATCAGCCTAACCGAGCAACGCGCCTATTTTTACAAGAGCGGCGTGCTCGTCGGTGTCTCCCAACTTTCAACCGGCCGCGAAGGGTTAAACACGCCGTCCGGCCACTTCTCGATAATCCAGAAAGATATCAATCACGCTTCCAGTCTATTCGGGGATTATGTTGACTCAGCGGGGAAGGTGGTTGTGCCCAATGTCGACGCCACTAAGGACCCGAAGCCAAAGGGGACCCACTTCAGGGGCACACCGATGCCCTATTTCATGCGCATTGTCTCCGGGACAGGATTGCACGCAGGCTATTTGCCTGGCTACCCCGCGTCTCACGGCTGTATTCGAATGCCTGAATTCATGGCCGAAAACTTTTTCAAATCGGTCTCAGTAGGGACACCAGTCACAATCACCAATTAGATTCTTCGAGGGCATCAGTATCCGGGCTTGCAGAAAATTGACGACGGCGGCATTCTCATGATTCCGCCGGTGGATATATGATCATTATCACGCGACCGAACGCTACTGAGGAACAGATTGCTCGGGTCGTCACGCGCGTGCGCGAGTTCGGGCTCGATGCGCAAATCAGCCGCGGCGCCTCGCGAGTGATCATCGGCGTGATCGGGCCAGAGGCGCTTCTTCGCGAAAAGCCAATCGCCTCCATGGCTGGCGTGGAAGCGATTGTGCCGGTATCGAAGGCGTACAAGCTCGCCGCACGCGATTCCCGCGGAGCCTCATCGGTATCAGTTGGTGGCGTCCCAGTGGGCGGCGAAGAAGATGTTGTTCTCATTTCGGGCCCATGCTCGGTCGAGAGCAGAGAGCAGATTCTCTCGATTGCGAGGATCGTAAAAAAATCTGGCGCGAAGATTTTGCGCGGCGGCGCGTTCAAGCCACGCACGTCCCCATACAGTTTTCAGGGATTGCGTGAAGATGGGCTTCGGTTTCTCGCTGAAGCCCGCGCGGAAACAGGGCTGCCTGTAATCACAGAAATCATGGATACGCGCGACCTTTCCGTGATCGAAAAATACGCGGATTGTCTTCAGGTTGGCACGCGAAATATGCAGAACTTCTCTTTGTTGAAGGAGGTGGGACGCAGCAGACTGCCTGTTCTGCTCAAGCGCGGTTTCAGCGCCACGATTAACGACTTGATCATGAGCGCGGAATACATCCTCAGCGAAGGCAATATGAACGTGATTCTGTGCGAGCGCGGCATTCGCACCTTCGAGACCGCAGCACGCTACACGCTCGATCTAAGCGCCGTCCCGCTTTTGAAAGCCAAAACACATCTGCCGGTTATTGTCGATCCAACGCACGCGATCGGCCTTCGCGAGTTTGTTCCACAAATGTCCCTCGCCGCTCTCGCCGCCGGCGCGGATGCGCTCATGATTGAGGTGCACGATTCCCCTGATCTGGCCAAAAGTGACGGTGACCAGGCTTTGTTGCCGACGGTTTTTGACGAACTCGTTCCGCAGCTCCGCGCCGTCGCCGCAGCCATCGGTCGCGACCTGTAGCCGCCAGCACCTTCATCCCTCCGCGAGGCTTTGCAGCGCATCAGCCAGCGTCTGGAATGTCGCAATTTGAATTTCAGGGCCGTAATGGAACTGCGAGAGAATATTTAGACCGATATCCTTATGCGGATCGGGCATTACTCTCGTCACCGAGGCGACTTGTTTTTGGGCAAGCGCGTCCATGATCTCAGCGACGTGGCGCGCCGTGGCGGGATCCATTGACTCTACCCACCGGAAATCCGCCAGGACTCGGAACCCGGGCGCAACGTCTTGCAACAGATCGCGCACCTGTTGGGCGGCCTGGCGTGCCTGCTCTGCCGTGACGCGCTGCGCAGCGCTGATCACCAAAAGCCGTTTCGATTGATCAAGCTCCACCGCATACATGTCCGGTGATCACACGATGTGGTCTCCCCCGCAAGCCCGGACTTTCTTCCTCGATTGAGCCGCGCTCTTGCTCAACTTTGCGTGGCCCCTAAGCTTACTGTGGTGGCAACCGTTCAAAGCTGCGGATCGTCACTACTAGCCTTCCATGATCGGCGAAAGAGACATTGTCGTTTGGGTTGTATCCGCGCTCCTCGCGCTAGGCGTCGGCTGGAGCCGTTACGCCAAATGGAGAACGCGCAATAAATTGGTGCGCGAGCTGGCGGCTATGGACCCGGAGCGCCGCGAAAAAGTGCTCAGCCGCCTTAACCCCAGGCTCGCTATGGAAGCCCGGGAGCAACTAATGAAACGCTTTCGTATAACCTAACTGTTTACTTTATTTGATCTTAGCCAGAATGCCTTCCATTTCTTCCCGGCGGAAGGCGCGCATCGTGTGGCTCTTGACGTTGCCCAATGAGCCGATCTTAAGCATGAACGCGCTCATCGTCTCGTCATCAGGGGCATCGACCACGACTACTGCGTCGTACGCGCCCATCGTCCAGAATTCGTCGATGATCTTCATTCCCATTTTCTCGGCCTCGGCAGCCGCAGCGTCCCCTCGTTTGACGGTCTCCTTGATGTTACGGATGCCCTGATCGGCAAACTGAATAAGAGTGACATATCTGGCCATTGTGCTCGCTCCTTTGGTGAGGGTTTTGTATGAAAAATTACGTCAGGTTTCGCGTCTGCGCAAAAGCGATCAGTAGTCAGCAGTCGGATGTCACGAAAGCATTCGCAGCGGCAGCGGCTATGACAGATTTAATCGATCGACGAATCCGGCAATGGCTTTGAGGATTCGTCGATCGACATCTTCCTTGGTTTCGCCGCTTGCTTGCAGTTGGCGCTTGGAAACGCCCAGCGAATGGTCGCCGCCTTCAACGAGATGCAGGAAGTTTGGCGCTTTCATCCCGGCGCGAATGCCCTCAAGAAGGTCCAGGGGACAAAATGAATCGCGCGTGCCTTGCACAAACAGAATCGGCGTGCTCAGAGCCCGCAAAATTTCATCGCGGATTTTCGCGCGATCGCCCATCGCACAGAGTGGGTATCCGAGGCAAACAAGTCCCGCCACTTTTTCCTGCAGCGATACATGACAACCAACGCGACTGCCCATGCTTTTGCCGGTCAGGATTGTCGATCTGGATGCGTGCCTTTCTCGCGCTTCGCTCAGTGCTTGCCGGTGCGTGGTGATCAACTGGGGCAAGAGATCGGGTCGTTTTCGGCCTTCTCGCATGTAGTCATAATCGAAGGTCTCGACGTCTCCTATCTTCCCCAAGAGGTCTTTCCAATTTTGCATCCAGGGATGAGATGCGGGCGCGCCTGCACCAGGAGCGAAGAGAAAGAAGGCGCGCACGTTGATTCCCGACGAACAATCGTCTGCTATTTCACTGTCACGAGCGTCCCGACTGGGATCTCGGAGAAAAATTTGCGAGCAGCTTCAGAGGGTAGTCGAATACAACCGTGCGAAGCTGGATAATTAGGCACCATCCCTTCATGCAGCCCGAAATCGAGACAACTGAGACGCATGAAGTATGGCATCTCCACGTGGTAGATGGTGGAACGATGGTTCCGGTTTTTGTCCGTAATTACAAAGTGGCCAGTGCGCGTGGAATATCCAGGGCGGCCCGTTGAACACTGCACGCGAAATATAGGCACACCGTTCTTGATGAGAGCCACGCGTTGCGAAGCGAGAGAAATCTCGATACGCAATTGATCCGGTGACGGTCCGCTGCCGAGGAGGATTTGTGTGCACCGCCAGTGACCCGTTTGAGCAGCAATGTATAGCGGAAGCATATTGTAGCGGGCTGTGGCACGCTTTCGATCGGCGCCTGCATCGAGCAAAGCCCGTAGATAATTCTCCTGCCCGAGACCCGCAACCAGCATCAGCACTGTCACATTACTGTCGCCCTCGATATAACCGCTGAGTGATTTTGAGGAAATCAGCGCCAGAAAGTCTTTATCGCAGCGCGCGGGCAAGGCAGTGTTTGGATCGGCTCCGCAGGCCAGCAGCGTGCGAAAAAGCGAGTCGTCATTCCTGGCGATGGCATAGGCCAGAAGCGGCACGTTTTTGCCTTCCGGGGTGGGAGGCGTGGCGTGTTTGCTGAGCAACAATCGGATTTGATCCTTGTTTCCCGCCAGCAGGGCTGCATTAAATGCGCGTCGCGTGCTCGTTGTCCATTGCGGCATTAACGGCAGGCGTTCCGCTACAGTTCCGATGATCTCAGGATTGCCGCCATCAAGAGCCATTCCCAACAGGTCCCGCCCGTCAAGGCAACGGGCTTCCGCATGAAGATTGGTCGAGTGAACCAGCAGAAAGCGGAACATCTCCAGATTGCCGTGCATTGCCGATGCCATGAGAGGCGTAAAGCCTTTTTTATCGGAAAGATCGACGACCGCCCCGGCATCGATCAGTCGCCGCGCTGTCTTCCAATCCTGCTTCGAAGTCGCGATCAACAGCGGCGTCTGCCCTTGCTCGTCACGTCCGTTTGGATCGACCTTCTCGATCAGGCACAAGTCGATGAGGGACTGGCGACCAATCATAACAGCGCGAACCAGTTCGGCCGGTGAGATGGCGATGCGGGCAGGAGGCTCAGGCGCAATAGCGGTCGCCCAGAGGAGAACCAAAAATAGGATGCTGGCCTGAAAAGCGATTCGCCCACCGGACGCACGCTCATGGGAGACCCGGCCGGAAATTGCATGTGTCCTGCCTGGCAGGGTAACAGTTGCACGATCGAACTGCGAAAGGGACTTTGAGCAAACCGGGATTGGACGCGCCCAGTTGAACATTGCATGTTCCATGCTGTCCAAGTTCCAACAAATGCGTTTATCCATTTTGATAGTGAGTGCTGCCATCATTACATCGTTTGCAGCGCAATCAGAGGTCGCCCCAACGGCTACGGTGCCGGCCTCGGCGGCAGAAACGGGCAAGGACGTCGTCCATCAGTTGAACAATGCGTTTGCAAGAGTCTTCGAGACCGTGGCGCCAAGCGTCGTTATTATTAAGATTTCAAAGAAAAACGAGACCGTTGAAAGATCGCCATTCGATGACTTGTTCTTTCAAGGGCCACCGGACGAAAATACGCCGCGGCGAAGCCCGGGCGGGTCCCAGCCGATCCAAAGCGAAGGCTCCGGTTTCATCGTCCGGCCAGACGGTTATATCTTCACAAACTTTCACGTGGTCGAAGGCGCAGACAAAATCGAGGTGAGATTGCAAGATGGCCGCGAGTTTCCGGCGCGGGTTACGGGCACCGACGAAAAGACCGATATCGCCGTCATTAAAATCGACGCAAAAGATTTGCCAGTCGTGCAAATGGGCGACAGCGACGCCGTGCGCGTAGGCCAATTTGCGTTCGCGATTGGGGCGCCGTTCAAACTCGATTACACTTTCACCTACGGGGTGGTTAGCGGGAAAGGACGCGACAAATTATTTTCCACGGGCGGCTATTCTATCTCAGATTATTTGCAGACGGACGCGTCGATCAATCCCGGCAACAGTGGTGGTCCGCTTTGCGACATTGACGGCAAAGTGATTGGCATGAACACGCTAATCAACGGCATGAATCGCGGGCTGGGCTTCGCTATTCCGGTTAATATGGCAAAGGAGATCGGCGCCGAACTGATCGCCGGTCACAAGATCCAGCGACCGTGGCTTGGCATCCGCATCGAAACGCTCGGCGAGGATCTTGCGATCCGTGATCTGTTCAAAGGGGCCGACAAAGGTGTAGTTGTCCGTACGATTGAAGCAGACGCGCCAGCATCGAGAAGCGACCTGCGTCCGTTCGACGTGATCACACGGGTTGACGGGACACCGGTCGCATCCGACACACAGCTTCAGCATGAGATCTTGAAAAAGAAGATCGGGCAAAATATCGAGCTGACTGTTTGGCGTAAAGGACAGACGATCAAGCTGCCGGTTAAGACTGGTGAATTGCCAAACGAGATCGCGCGGGCGTCAAACGAATCGATCCAACCCGCTCAACCAAGAGAGCAAGATACCGGCAAGTTTGGCTTGCAGGTGCAGGAGTTGACGAAGGAAGTTGCCGAACGTCTTCATCTCGCTGTTCAGCATGGGGTCATTGTGACCGACGTAGCGGACAATAGTCTGGCCGCGCAACAGGACATTCAACGCGAGGACATCATTACGGAAGTTGACGGTAAACCGGTGACGAACGTGCAATCATTTCGTGAAGCGCTCGCTAAGGCTGATCCAACTCGCGGAGTCCTCCTCTATCTCGACCGTAAAGGGAGCAAGACCTTCGCTGTGCTCAAAGCCGGCGGCTAGCAGTCGATCAGCCTTTTCGGCTGCCAACGATTAAAAGGACAACTCCGCCCACCAGACAGATTCCGCTGGCGATTGGCGGAAAATCGATTCCGTGACTCTCCTTGTGAGTAATTTGAAGAGGACCTAGTTGCGCGTCTTTTTTTTCGGTCGTCCAACCCAGGCCGCCATAGGCAAAGCCGACGATGCCGATGATGATGAGAACGATGCCGACGATTACGGTCGGTTTCATTGTCGCGAGGTTACAACGGGCGCCGGCCTTGGATCAAATTGATAATCAGAATCACAATCGCAATAACGAGCAGGATATGAATGAATCCGCCCAATGTATAGGAGCTGACCAATCCAAGCAGCCAGAGTACAAGCAAGATAACAAATATTGTCCAGAGCATCAGGTTCCTTTCGGTTAAGTTATACCTTGCTTCGTGCGAGGTGGTTGCGTTGCGCTTATCGAAATCAAAGATTCTGCAAAGATTTGTTTCGCAGCATATTCTGTAGCTCCACGATGTGGCCGGTCGGGACCAGAACCCAACCTGCCGTGGCTAGAGCTTGTCCACCACTGCGCGCAAATTCCAGTCGCATGCCTCAAGCATGTTTCGCGCGGACTGGTAGTCGCACCTTGCCACGCCGGCAACAACTCGCACCGCGCGGTCACGCAGTTTTGTACTCGCGGAGTGCAGATCGATCATCAAATTGCCGCGGACTTTCCCGAGGGCGACCATTGCGCCAGTGCTGATGATGTTAAGCGCAACTTTCGTTGCCGTTCCCGCTTTCAACCTTGTCGATCCAGTCAAGAGCTCGGGCCCAACGGGGAGAAGAATTGCGAGATCAACATTTGTATTTTGCGGCCGTGCGGGATTGCACGTGAGCAAAATGGTCTTCGCACCTAGCGATTTTGCCCGCCCAATCGCACCCAGAACAAAGGGCGTCCGGCCGCTGGCGGTGATGCCAATAACGACGTCCTTGTTATTAATTCCTCTCTCGTTCATTGCCAAAGCGCCTGCGCTTTCCTCGTCTTCCGCCCCCTCGACACTCCGATAGAGCGCAGTCGCACCGCCGGCAATCACGCCCTGCACAAGATCAGGCGGCGCGCCAAAGGTCGGCGGGATTTCGCTGGCATCGAGAACCCCTATGCGCCCGCTGCTGCCGGCGCCGAAATAAAACATGCGGCCGCCGTTTCGCAGCGATTCAGTTGCAATTTCAGTAGCGCGCGTCAGTTCGGTAATCGCCCGGCGCAACGCATCTTGAACAAATTTTTCTTCCTCGACAAAAAGCTCGACCAGTTCTCGCGTGCTCTTTTTTTCCAGATTCTCCGAACGTGGGTTGCGTTGTTCGGTGATTGCGGCAGCCAGATCATCGATCTCGTCGTGAGAAAGCTTTGCCTGAAAGGTGACATCGTCGCCAAGCTCCGCCGCGAGCCAGGCTGCGCCAAGCTCGGGCGACCGCTCCGCTGTTGCGACGCGAGCATCGGGAAAATTCTTCTTCAGTCTGCGTCGGAATGCGTGCGTATAGAGTGAGTCGCGATGAAAAAGACCGCCCATTAGCACGACTTTTGGCGCAAGCATTTGCAGACGGGACGCGACTGCTTCGGTGTATTCGCTCAGAACCTGCGCCCCGCGCTCAATGATCTCCATGACACGCGCGTCACCGCTGGCGGCCGCTTCGAAAACGGCCGGGGCGAGCATTGCAATCTCCATCTTGTCTGCCGTTTGCGCCCACCGGACGAGTTCGTCAAAATTGTTCAAGGAAAGGGCCCGCAGAATTTTTGCGGCGAATTGCCCTTCGCCGCGGCGCAGATCGTATTCCCGCAAAATGAAACGCAGCGCCTGAATAACGAGAAAATACCCGCCGCCCGCGTCTCCAAGAATGTGTCCCCAACCACCGGCCTTCTCGATCCGGTCCCCGCGTCGCCCAGTAACGGACGAGCCGCTCCCGGCATTGACGACGATTCCCTCACCGCTTCCAAGCGCCGCGGCCACGCCGGAATCGCGATCGTTCCCGGTGATGATTTTCGCGGTCGGCCAAATTTCAGCGCAAAGACGGGAGAGGATAGGTCGATCCTCCGGACCACAGCCGGCGAGAAAAACTCCCGCCCGATCAATTTGCTTTGGTAGCTCCGAAAGAATGGCGCGCAGGCGATCAAGAGTTACGAGGCGAAAATTTGACGGCGGCAATTTGCCTTGATCGAGAATGCGCAACTCGGGGCCGGTGTCACCGCCACCCGCCCCAGCCTCAACCAACACCCAGGCGGTTTTTGTTCCGCCCCCTTCTACGCCGAGGATGCGCTCGCCGGGCTTCACTGTTGTTTATGGTTAGCTGGGTTTGCGAGATTTGAAAAGAGCCAACGCAGCCTGATTCACGTTCTCTTTCTGGCGATCATAGTCCGCCGACGCAGAGCTCCCGCTCGTTGCCGATGTTTTACGCGTTTGTATGGTGCAGCATGAGAGGCGAAGAAACGCACGCGGCAAAGCGAGTCGCCGAATTGCGTCGCGAAATCGAAAAGCACAACCGGCTCTATTACGAGGAAGCCGCACCGCTAATCAGCGATCGCGACTACGATCGGCTCTACAAAGAACTTGTCGATCTTGAAGCGGAATTTCCGAACCTGGTCACGCCCGACTCGCCGACACAACGCGTCGGCGGCACGCCGCTCCAGGCATTTGCTCAAATTGAGCATCGAGTTCCGATGCTTAGTCTCGACAACACTTATTCCGAAGATGAGATCGCCAATTTCTACAAACGGATCACGCGGCTCTTGCCTGACGAGAAAATTCCTGTCGTGATCGAGCCGAAGGTGGACGGCGTCGCCGTCTCGCTCATGTACGAAAACGGGCACCTAAAATACGCTGCAACCCGCGGCGATGGATCGGTCGGCGACGATATCACGCGGAACGTTAAAACAATCCGCTCGGTCCCGCAGCAATTGCATGGCGGCGCGCCAAAAGTCTTCGAAGTGCGCGGAGAGGCTTTCCTGGATAAAGATGGCTTCAAAAAGCTTAACAAAGAACGCGAAGCAGCCGGCTTACCCTTGTTTGCCAATCCACGCAACGCGGCCGCGGGTTCCCTCAAACATCTCGATCCGAAAATCGTAGCAAAGCGTCCGTTGGGCATTGTTTTTTACGGAACGGGCGCAACTGAAGGCGCAGATGTCGATCTTCATTCCGAAGTCTTTCCTTTGTTCAAAAAGCTTAGTCTGCCGACGCACGAGCATTGGTGGCTCGCCGATTCGGTTGAAAAAATTCTGGATGCAATTCGCAAGCTCGACCGCGTCCGAAAAGATTTCCGTTACGAAACCGACGGTGCAGTGATCAAAGTGGATGCGCTCGTGCAACGCGAGCGGCTCGGTTTCACTGCCAAATCGCCGCGATGGGCGATTGCATACAAATACGCAGCGGAACGAGTTGAAACAAAGTTGCTCGATATCAAGGTCCAAGTCGGGCGAACTGGAATCCTCACGCCGGTAGCGGTGCTCGAGCCCGTCGTCGTGAGCGGCAGTACGGTCTCCCGCGCGACCTTGCACAATGAAGACGAGATCAAACGCAAAGACATTCGGATCGGCGATATGGTCGTGATCGAAAAAGCCGGCGAGGTGATTCCGGCGGTGGTCGAGGTCGTGAAATCCAAACGGCCGCGAGGAGCGAAGACTTTCGATTTCTTCAAACACATTCACGGCAAGTGTCCAGTCTGTGGCGGGTCCATCCGCCGCGATCCGCAGTTCGTCGCCTGGCGCTGCGAAAATCTTCAGTGCCCGGCACAGACCACGCGACGCGTGGAATTTTTCGGGGCCCGCAGCGCGCTCGACATCGAAAGTATCGGCGGGGTTGTAGCGGACAAATTGGTCGAGCGCGGCCTCGTCCATGAGCCGCTCGATCTGTTTGAACTAAAGACCAATCAACTCGCTAACTTGAATCTCGGCACCGAAGAAACACCGCGCATTTTCGGTGAGAAAAATGCGACCAAAGCCATTCACGCGATTGAGCGCGCGCGAACTTTGCCGCTTTCACGCTGGCTTTTTGCTCTTGCGATTCCGGACGTCGGCAAGACGACGGCAACGCAGCTCGCTCGTTTTCACGATACCATTGGCGGCGTCGCCCAATCGCAACTGCTCCGCGACGTTTTGGATTACCACGAAAAACGCGGGCAAAAAGACGACGCGCAACAAATCGCAGGGCGGCTAATCAAATCTGGTTTCGCAAAGCGATCGAAAAGCAAAGCCGAAAAAGAGCGCGGCATCATCACCGAGACAGGCCCGGTGGTCGCACGAAGCGTTCTCGATTTCTTCGCATCGGCGACCGGAAAAAGAATTCTGCAACGTCTAAAGCAATTGGGGATTCAACCAAAGAGCGAAAAAGTCTCGGCCAAAAAAGCAGAAGAGCTGCCGCTGGCTGGAAAAACCTTTGTCCTGACCGGGACGCTACCGTCGATGACACGGGAGGAAGCCACTGGGAAAATCGAAGCGCTCGGTGGGCACGTGACCAGCAGTGTTAGTAATAAGACCGATTACTTGTTGGCCGGCGCGGAGCCCGGCAGCAAGCTGGATAAGGCGAGAGAACTCGGTGTCCGGATCATCGACGACGCAGAGTTTCGAAAAATGCTGTAGGTATGGAATTAGTTCTTAGTTAAGAGTCGATAGTTGATGGTTGCGTGAGCCAGACGCACTGCGGCCAGGACTATTAACTATCAACCAAAAACTATACTTGCTAAGGTGTGCGCTGCGCCTCGGAATCGAGCTTAAGCGGAATGGCCCGATTTATGGTGGGGGAAGCGATCAGCGGCCTGCGTTCGCTGGCTGGATGAAGCTCGGCGCGTACATTAAAGGTTAGTTTTTCGTTCCCGCGCATCACGGTGATCGGGACGGTGTCCCCCGCGGTAATAAAGAACGAAGCATCCAGCACATCTTCCGGTTGAGTTACTTTGGTTCGTCCTACCTGCAGCAGAATATCGCCGGCTTTTATCCCGGAATTGGCCGCCGGTGTGCCCTCCATGATCTGAGTCATTTCTGCTCGTGAACCTTCCACCGGCGCTGGCGCCTCGGAAACATTAATCCCGACCCAACCATGCCGGGCTTCGCCGAAACGGACGTAATCGCTGCGGATTTTCTCCGCCGCTTCGATTGGCACTGCGTAACACGAGGAGTTGTTTTCGAGACTGCTGACCAGAATGCCAACCACTTCCCCTTTCATGTTCAAGAGCGGTGCACCCGCCTCTCCGCGCTGCGTTGGCAGGTTGAGACGCACGTGAGTGGTCGAAAAGTAGCGGCCAAGATATTTTCGATCGAATCCCGCGACCATTCCAAAACTCGGTGTCTTCGGCAAATCCAGAGGATAACCAATCGAGACGACAGGCGTTGCCACCTCCAGCTCCTCGGATTTTCCAATCGGCAACGCCGGAGTGACCGCGTCGATTTTCAATATCGCCGTCCCGCTGCGGATATCTGCCAAAAGCTGGCGCGCCGGATATTTCTTACCATTAAATTCAATCGTGAAATTGTCTGCTTCCCCCCCGACTGTATATGCAGTGTAAAGGGTCCCTGTGGGATCGATGAAAAATCCCGTGCCCGAAATTTCGCTGTGCTCGTCGTCGCCGTGAATCCTTACGACTGCTTTGGCCGTGCGCCCAAAGATGTCTTTGACCTGTTGGCTGATCGTAATCGCGGATTGCTCTTGAGCGTAAAAGACAGGAACGGCTGCGAAGGAAAGACCCAACGCGAGGCTGAATCTGCAGATTAACGCAAACTGAGCCCGGGAGAGAGACCCCGGTGCGCGACTAAAATCTGAAACTCGACTCATAACTCACGGGCACGCTATCGAGCACGTAACGGGGCGGGATTCCGCGACTGCGGGAGTGAGTTTGGGAGCTACGAAGCGGTTGCGTCCGGAAAATCCGTGTGGCTACCGGCGACGCAAGCGTCCATTCGCCTTCAGCGTTCGCCGGCTCGGATAACGCTGGCGGACTCTGGAGAGCAACGTTGGCGGCCTGTGGTTCCTGATAAATCTTCAAAGAAATAACTGCGGCGCATACCAGGACTGCCGCGACAGCCGCAGGATAAGAAGCCAGAGACCGAACATCCAACCGGAACACGAAATCGTGGGCGCGTTCACAACAGATTCGCCAAAGCGGCTGGCGGAGCAATTCATCGCGCTGCCGGCGATGAAACTCGTGGAGAAAATTTTCAAAATAACCAGGCGGCGGTTGCTCGTAGCGCTTCAACCGAAGCAGCCTCCCGATTTCGTTGTCGTTAAATTCGTCCATTTCAGCGCCGGTTAAGAAACAGGGTTTTTCCGAAATTCTTCCAGATAATTCTGCAGTTGCCGATTCGCGTAGAAGAGCCTCGAACGTACCGTTCCCTCTGAGACACGCAAGATTTTACTAATCTCTGCGTGGGGCATCCCCTGGATATGGAACATGGTGACCACGGCTCTGTGTTCATCAGACAATTTCATCATGGCCTCGTTCAATCTTCGCTGCAGCTCAGACAGGTCTGCTTCCCGCACCGGACTGCTCGTCGCCGTCAATTCCATGAATTCTTTGTCGTTCTGAACGCCGGCATCGACGTCATCCAAACTCAGTTGAAAGCGCCGGCCGCGCTTCTTAAGAAAATTCAGCGTCATATTCACCGCGATCGAATGAATCCACGTATAAAAGGACGACTTGCCACGAAACCCGCGGATCGCTTTGTAGGCCTTCGAAAAAATATCCTGTAAGAGATCGTTCGTGTCCTCGTGGTTTGAGGTCATATTGTAAACCAACCCGTAAAGGCGCGGAGTGTATTTGACGACAAGCTGATCGAACGCGCTGGCGTCGCCTGATTGCGTGCGCGCCACCAACTCCTGATCTTCGTCGGTTCTCGGCTGGTTCATCGCCTGACGCTTAGATTTAGCACGAGCATCCAGACCGGACGATAACAAATTGGAAATCCGGCGAGCCGGTTCGCCGCAGCGAATCTGTCCAGTGGCGGATAAGGCGACCGAACTCATTTTCTTGAACAGCGCAGCCGATTAGCGCCGGTCGCGAATTGACAGCAACCAGAGCAAATTGCCCAGCGCCGCGATAAATGCTGCCACGTAAGTGAGCGCAGCCGCGTTCAACACCTTGTTTACCCCGGCCACCTCGGGACCTGGCTGAACGATCCCCATTTGCTGCAAGATAATTTTCGCACGGCGTGACGCGTCGAATTCCACTGGCAACGTGATCAGTTGGAAGACGAGCAGAATCGCATAGCAATAAATGCCGAGCGTAATCAGGCCAGTGAGGTGAAAAAACAGACCGCCGATGATCACAAAGGGCAGCATTTGCGACGCGACCATTGTCACCGGCACAATGGCCATTCGCGCCTTGAGCGGTGCGTAAGCTTTGGCGTGCTGAATGGCATGGCCGGTTTCATGCGCGGCGATGCCGACAGCTGCAACCGAGGGCGTGTGATAAACATTGCTCGACAGATGTAGCTTCTTGTTCGTTGGGTCGTAATGATCGCCGAGAAAATCGTTCGTCTCGACAACATCGACATCGTGAATTTGGGCCGCCTGCAGGATTTCGCGGGCGCACTCAGCGCCGGTGATGTTTGAAGCGGCCCGCACCTCGCCCCATTTTCGAAACGCGCTGCTCACCCGAAACTGTGCCCAGAGGCCAATGATCAACGGCACGCCTATATAAAGCAGCCAACTGGAACCGCCGAAACCGTAAGGATAAAACATGCCTGTCTTAAGTGTGTCTAGGAAACTTAGACGCGCAAACGCGTGCTTCGTTCATTGGTGGATCGAGCAATTCCTGCTCGATGCCAATTTAGGCGGCAAAGCCGCAATTGTTTTAGCATCGTCCCACGGAGCGGCCGATCCACCTCAGATTTCAAGCCGCTTTGGAAAGCGCGAAAGCACGCGGCAACCGCTTTTTGTGACTACCACCACGTCTTCCAGACGCACGCCGCCAAGGCCGGGATAGTACAATCCGGGCTCAACCGTCAGTACTTGTCGATCTTTCAGCGTGACCTTTTGCAACCGTGGATGCTCATGGATTTCCAGCCCGAGCCCGTGACCGGTCCCGTGAAAAAATCCAACCCGCCGGCCTTTGCGAAGCTCCGTCGGAAAACAACGCTCTGTGAAAAACTGCTGAATTGCCTTGTGAATCGTCATTCCATCCACGCCGGCCTTGATCTTTTTCAAAGCCAGCGCCTGCCCGGCTTTCACCGTCTCCCAAAGTTTCCGCTGCGCCTCGCTCGCGCGCCCGCGCAAAACGGTGCGAGTCATGTCGCCAAAATAGCCGGTCTTCGCGTCGCGCGGAAATACATCGAGAATGATCAGCGAGTTCGGATACAGCGGGCCGAATCCGCGCTCGTGCGGATCGCACGCCTGATCGCCACCGGCGACAATCGTCCCCGTCGGAACGCCACCGGCGCGCAGAATCGTGGAATCAATTTCTGCCCGGAGCATTTCGGAGGTCAGCGTCTTGCTGTTCCAGCGCAATCGTTTTCCGGCGCCAGGTTTCGATGCTTTCAGGATTTCAATTGCACGCCGGAGCCCTGTTTCGGTGATTCGCAAGGCACGGCCGATCATCTCAATTTCCTTATCGGATTTCGCTTCACGTTCGGGCCAGAAAAGTCCGTTCGTCGCCCGGACACGGATTTTATTTGCGGCGAGTTCCTCCGCGTAGCCGAGCGGGAAATTCGCCGGAACGATTGCTGATCTTACGGCGCGTTTTTTGAGAAAATGCGCCAGAACTTTGTCGTAAGGGGGCGCCTTCTTAGATTTGCCCTGCACTTCCCGTTCCAGCTCGCTGAACATGACGAACTCGTCGGCATTGGCCTGCTTGCGGCCGCGATCAATCTCCAGATCGCTCAGGACCAGGGTGCGTTTGCCGTTTCGCTCCAGGAAAATAAATGGATCGGGCGCCCAAAACTTGGTCGCGTACAACATGTCGGCATCGCTCTCGCTCGCGGCAACAATCAGGCGCGCTGCTTTGTCTTTTCTTTTGCTCATTTGAGGTTTTGGCAGTTTTTCTTTAAGTGAGAGATTCCTCGACTCCGCTCGGAATGACAACGGCGTGGACCATGTCGGGATCGCTCTCGCTCGCGGCAACAATCAGGCGCGTTGCTTTGTCTTTTCTTTTGCTCATTTGGTGATGGTCGTTTCTCTACGCTCAATTGCCATGCTTGTCATCCCGAGCGAAGCGACGGACCTCCCGCAACGTGCCGTTTCACACAAGCAAAATTTGAGTAACCATCACCGAATGTGAGGTCCTTCGCTGTCTGCGCGGCTCACGATGATCATTGGAAAACAAGTCGATTGGCGTTTCACGTATATGTTTAGCGCAAGAGGCGCTATTTCACTTTCAGCCTGGGGGGCATCGCCCCAGGAATTCGATTGCCTCGTAAACGAGCGCTGAAAGCGCGATTCATCCCGCTTTGTACTTGGCACGGCAGTGAATCGCGCTTTCAGCGCTGATGTTTGGGTTTCCATGAATCTGGGGCGTTGCCCCAGGCTCGATATTGAATGCTGCGCGCTTTGGCGCTAAACACAGACCGTTTCACAGAAATGCCCTACAAATCGATTTTTGAAAGCAACCCTAGCGCCCGCGCACTTCGAGTTGCTTTCGCAAAATCCAATGGAGCAGTGCGAGCAATCCCAACGTCGATCCAATCAGGACAGTCGTGTTAAAGACAAATGCGCCGATTTTTATCCCAAAATACGTTTTTTGCGCACCGAAGAAAACATTGGGCCGATTACCGCGGCGATAATCGCTTTGCTCCATCTCGGCATTTGAGATCAGATCAGACACCTTTTGGTTGACGTAAATCTGCTCGGCTGTGACCGGACCATTTGCGTTTTGGAAGAGTGAGCGATCGAACTTCCGTTTCCCGGCGAGGACAGGGTCGACTAGTTTGAGATAACGGCCGATCTCTTTCGCCGAACGTCCTTCGAGACCCGATAGCAATGCCAAAACCTCCTTCAAATCATCAAGACGCTTGCGTTGCTCAGGCGTGTTCGCTTCGTGCGCGAGTCTTTGAATTTCGTCGCTGGCTCGATCCTGCCGGCGTGTGAGCGGATTGAGCTTGGCTTGCGCGAGAATGATCTCTTCGTACGACCAACGCATGGCGATAAATTGACAAACAAATGGCACCTCCAGCTTGCTCTCCATCTTCTTGCTTTGGTCGGTGCTCGGATGTTCGGAGAACCAATGGGAGAGCGTATAAACAAAAGCGAGGTTCCGGTTCATGTCCTCATACTTGATGAGGGCGCCGCCCATGATGATCTGCGGAATCAGAACGAGCGGGACGATATTGGCCGCCGTTTTCGGATCGGCAACGAGCGAAGAAATGAGCAGACCGAGCGACACACCGCCCATCGCCGTCATGAGCATGATTCCAAGGTAAAACCAGAACATGCAGCGGATTTGCAGGACGTAATTCCCGATCAGGACAAAAAGCACGCATTGAACGAGGGCAAATACACCCAGGGTGATCGTCTTTGAGAAAATGTAATACGACAGGCGAACGTTGAGATTGCGTTCTCGTTGCAGCACGGCGCGGTCGCGAATGATGTCGTCGGCGCTGTTGGTCAGCCCGAGAAACATCGCGACGATCAGGCCAAGGAACAAAAATGTCGGGATGTGATAAGCGGACGCAAAATCGTATTTCCCGCTCTCTGAGTAGCGCAGAATCGTAGCGATGAGCAATGCCAGCACGGGCGAGACGCCGATGGTGATGATGAGGTTGGCGCGGTTGCGCAGTTTGCTTATGAATGCGCGACGCAACAACGTGCGGAATTGCGTCCATTCGTCGTGCCAGCGAATCGGGAGGCGTTTCTTTTCGGCGGGCGCCGCAGGTAACGGCGCGACCGGCTCCTTGCGCAAGGAAACTTGTTTGACGTCCTGGATTAATCGGAAGGCTTCGTACTTGTCGCGCCAGAATTCCGGCGAATAACGGCGCGCTGCGACCAACTGGCCACGACTGTTTTCCTCGTAAATGATGTCACCGCTTAAATCGCGCAGCGGTGTCTCCAGGACGTCAAAAATGAACTCGGGACGAGTCGTTCCACAAGAGGGACAGGCGCCCAGCTCGGCGCCAAACTGATGCTGGTGCTCCGCTTCAGCAAAATAGCGAAGCATGTCCGAGGGGGTGCCGAAAAACACGAGCCGGCCTCCTTTGTCGAGGAGGATCGCTTTATGGAACATCTGGAAGAGTTTGGAGCTGGGCTGGTGAATGGTGACAATAATGATCTTGTTGTGCGCCATTCCGCGGATGATCTCCATGACATGCTCGGAGTCCTTCGAGGAGAGGCCGGAAGTCGGCTCATCGAAAAGGTAAACGTCCGACATGCCTATCATATCGAGGCCAATGTTGAGGCGTTTACGCTCGCCACCGCTTAAAGTTTTCCTTTCCGGACTGCCGACAACGGCATCCCGGCGTTCGCCGAGGCCGAGCTCAATCAGTTTTGCCTCCAGGCGCCGGGTGCGATCGCGTCGCGACAGGTGCGGCGCACGGATCGCCGCCGCAAACTGGAGGTTCTCGCCGATAGTGAGATGCTCGTCGAAAGCGTCTTGCTGCGGCATGTAACTGACGTAGCGCTTGAGAGCGTCAAGGTTAGGATAAAGCGATTGTCCGTTTAGGATCACTTCGCCATGAGTCGGCCGGAGTTGCCCGGCCAGCACCTTTAAGAGCGTGCTCTTTCCCGAACCACTTGCACCCATCACGCAAACGAGCTCGCCCCGGCTGATACTAAAAGAAATTCCATCAAGCCCGACTTCCCCCTTGCCAAATCGATGCGTGACCTCGTTCACGTCGAGCGTGCGAATGATGTTGCGCTCTTCTTCGATGATTCGTTCCGAGAAATTGCACCGCAGAAATTGTCCCACGTCGATCCGAATGGTATCCCCGTCCTTGAGCGGCGCGGTCGTGCGCACGGGAGTATCGCCCACCAGAATAGGGCGATCCGCCTCAATTACCTCCAGGAGGCCCACCCGCTGGTCGTAATCGCAAAAAATCTTCAGCAGCACGTCGCCGCTCGTGCCGGGGGAAAGCAGAATATCGTCGGCTTCAAGCCGGCTGGGCTGGTTGGAGACCAAATATTCGGATTTAGAGGCCTTTAATTGAAACCGGCCGCCCAACGCCCGAGCCCGCCGGCGCAGATCGCTTAAATCCATCTCGCTGTCGTTATGGAAGATGATTTTGTCCTCCAAGGCTGCCTCCACCTTGGTGCCGGCCTTCAATTTCACTCCATTGAGCTCGGCATCGACATCGCGCAACGCCTTTACGCGCACCTTTAACCCGAAAGTAATGCGGAGCGAGCTTTCGCGTGTCCGCGACCGCTCCAGTTCTACTTCATCGGCGTCCTTGTTTACACGGATGAAAATCTGCGGAAGCGAGACGTTCTTCTTCGCATTAAAATATTGCGCGAGCTCTTGATAGCTGAGCACCTGATCGCCAACCAGGATGCGCTGGCCGGGATAAATTCGGCAGAACCCGCCACGCACCAGTGGTCTTCCGCGCACCGACACGTTCTGGCCGCTATGATTTTTCAGCAAAATCAGATCGTGGTAACGAAACGCCATCAAACGATCGTTGTCGGTCAGGTTTTTGACCGTCACATCTGCCTTGCCGTCTGGTCCGAAAGAGAGCGATTCGAGCGGGGACGCGCCATGCTGGTAAATCGAAGGGTCCGAATCCTCCGACGCATTGAGTTGGTAAACGATGTCAATCGCCTGCGCGGCCATGCCGAGCTGTGACATGAACGAGTAGAAGGCAACGACCTGCTCTTGTTTCAAACCGGCCTGCGAGATCAGATCGTAAAGCTGAACGCCGAGCATGATCTTGCGCTCCGTAATCAGCTGCGCGCTGAGCTTTTGCGCCATGGCGGCGAGGTCCTGCTGCTCATAAAGCGCCTGCCGAAACAACTGTCGCAGCTCCGAGTAAACCGCCTCCGGATAATCGTAACGCAGAAAACCGAGGCTCGAGTCGATCTCTTCTTCGAGCAAAACACCATCTGCTTTGGTGAAACTCGCCAGCACTTGAATTAGCAAGGGCAGCAGGTTTGGCCCTTCCGAAACACTGCGAGGCTTACGCAAAGCCCGGCGCACCCAGCGGCGTCCGGTCCGTCGCACCCGATAGGCGAGCGGAGTCACCCGCTGCACGGCCCGGTCGATCTTGTCTGCTACCGATGAAACCAATTCTGTCATTTGTATGTTTCGATCAAAATTTTACCGAAATCGACGAGCGACGCAATGTGCGGCTACGATACGTAAACGATGAGCCGCCCCGCCATTTTGCAATGCCAAATTGTTCATGGTAACCTTTTTCCGTAGTTAGATTCTATTTCGATTATGCCAAAAACCGATCGTAACTCTTCAAAAGAGAATAAATCCCGCGGCAATGAACCCAATTTCAATTGGCGCGGCATCATCCTGCTCGCGATCGGCTTTGGATGCATTGCCCTCGCGATGCTGTATTTCCGCGGAGGGATGCAGCCCTTGGAAGACGTGCCTTATAACCGCTTTCTCGAGCTGCTGGAGAACAAGCAGATCGTCAACGACAAGACCTATCCCCTGGTCCTTGTCGTCGAGGATGGCCGAACGACACAAACCCTGCGCGGGGCTTATATTCGTCCGGGAGTAGGGCCAACGTCCGCCCAGCCCGTCCCGTTTCGAACCACGGTCTATTTAACTTTTACTAATAATCTGCAGGAAAAACTCGCAGCAGCGGGCATTCAACCGGCGATCAAAACCGAATCAAACGTGCTTGCGCAAACCGTGGTTGGGTTCCTCCCTATCGCCCTGTTCCTGCTCGTGCTTTATTTTCTGTTTCGCCAGCAAATCCGCATGGCCGGGAAAGGCGCCCTCAATTTCGGCAAATCGAAAGCGCGCATGCTTGCCCGGGACAAGAACAAAATCACGTTTCGCGATGTCGCCGGCGTCGAGGAGGCAAAGGATGAAGTCCAGGAGCTGGTCGAGTTCCTGCGCGATCCGAAAAAATTTCAGAAACTCGGCGGCCGCATTCCCAAGGGCGTTCTCCTGGTCGGCCCGCCCGGCACCGGCAAGACACTTCTGGCGCGCGCCATCGCGGGGGAAGCCGATGTGCCGTTCTTTTCGATCAGTGGCTCGGATTTCGTTGAAATGTTCGTCGGCGTGGGCGCCTCGCGCGTCCGCGACATGTTCGAGCAGGGCAAGAAATCCGCTCCTTGCATCATATTCATCGACGAGATTGACGCCGTTGGACGTCATCGTGGCCATGGTGTGGGTGGCGGGCATGACGAGCGCGAACAGACGTTGAACGCATTGCT
>WNGB01003372.1_pt1 | contig 25182 bp, 31 predicted proteins | sample 5400681 | NCBI WGS metagenome assembly WNGB01 (sample SAMN13153367, study PRJNA577476) | soil metagenome | isolation source: 115 cm soil or saprolite under grassland replicate 2 | place: USA:California | collected 2016-06-15
ATCCACCATCCCGTCGCCGACCGAACGGTCGCGCACCCAGATAAGTCCGGGCGTCCGCGCAGGGACCGGGCACAGCCACACCCTCACCATCCGTAACCACTCGCCGCCGCGCTTCGCCCTGGCCCTGCTTCAGATAAGTCCGACGTGGGCGTGACGGCGTGAGCTCGGGCCGAGATCGAGGGCGGAGCCGCGCCAGTTCGAGGCCCGAAGGCTTCGGCGACCCCTGCGAGCTCGTTAGCGACAACGAATGTCTAGCGGAAGTGTCCCCAGTGCACGGCGACGATCAGGAGCACGGAGCCGGCGGCGAGCGCGACGCCGCCGACGAGGTTGCCGGCCTTCCTGCCGAACGGCGTGACGGCGCCCAGCGCGAGGACGGCGCCGGCGATCGCCCCGAGCGCGAAGCCGACCTCCGCGATCCGGACCCCGTCGTGCTGGGTGAGCGCAAAGAGGTTCATACGGACAGGATCTCCCACGGCTGGCCGTGGTGCAACCGCCTCAACCTTCCTACGCCGGCATGTCGCACGCCGTTAGCCGACACGTGGCGCTACGAGCCTGTTGCGGTTCCGCCAGAAGGCGACGGCTACGCCTTCGAGACCGTGCAGACGCTGAGTGCTGCTTGCGCCCGCTCTGCCACAAGGTCAACGTCGCCGGAAAGCCGTTAGCGCTGACGTTCGCCTGCGCCATCGTCGTCATGCGGCCGCCCGGGCGCTGAAGCCGACCCGAGTGGCGAGGGGCGACGTACTTCATCAGAAGGCTGATCGTAGTTTGCTCATCGGGTTCTGGCGGTAGTACAAGATCGTCCGGCCTCTAGGCCGGCGCTGAACTCTTAGCCGAACGTCGGCTCACTGCGGAGGGAGTTCGATGAAGATCATTAGGGCAGGCTTCGCCAGCGCCGCGGCAGCGGCAAGCGCGTTTGTGCTCTTCACGCCGCCCATCGCCGCCGAGCCCACCCCGTGTCCGGACGGCATGGTGCCCATGGATGCTTCCTTGGTGCCGCGGGGTGACCAGAAGGACAAGAACAACAACGGTCTGGTCTGCATCAAGTACGAGGACAGCAACGTCCACGGCGGGCCAGACGACAATAATGTGGTGGACGACATCGTGCTCTAGGGATTCGCCTGATGCTCACCAAACACGCCGGAGGCTCAAACCTGTCCGGAGTGTCGACATCGCTGGGCTGCCAGTTGGCTTAATCGCGAGCTGTACGTCCATACCTCGCAGTGAGGAGGCAGCTGGGGTCCTCGTCCTTCCTGTTGCAGTTCCCGCATTCCGCGACAGCCACGTGAACCCCGACGGAGCCGACGTGGTCGAGGGACGGGGAGGGTGTTCTCGGGTATCACTTCCGCCAATGGCGAGGCTTTATGTCGGAACCTCCGGCTTCTCCTACCCAACGTGGAGAGCCAAGGGCGAGCAGCAGGGTATGTGGAATGAAAGGTCCGGCAAGCCGGGCTTCTACCCCGCGGACGCGAAGCCGCGCGACTTCCTGCGCCACTACGCGGAACAGCTGCCGACGGTCGAGCTGAACGCGACCTTCTACCGACTGCCCTCGGAGGAGCAGCTCGCCGCCTGGGCCGCGCAGACCCCGCCGGGCTTCCGCTTCGCCGTGAAGATGAACAGGCGCATCACGCATCACGGACGGCTGGAGCTGATCCCGACCTTCTGCGAGCGTGTGCGGACGCTCGGCAAGCGCCTCGGCCCGATCCTCGTCCAGCTCCCACCGAGCCGGCCGCGCGACGACGGGCTTCTCCGGCTCTACCTGGACTCGCTCGACCCGGAGCTCCGCTTTGCCTTCGAGTTCCGCCACGACTCCTGGGAGGGAGCAGAGCTCAGTCCACATGCACGCGTCGGCTCGCTCGAGGGCGAGGCGCCCTTCCGGTACCTGCGCCTGCGCGAGCCGCCGTACGAGAAGGAGGCGCTCGCCGGCTGGGCGGAACGGCTCCGGCCGCTGCTCGAGAACGGGATCGAGGTCTACGCCTACTTCAAGCACGAGGACGCGCCGGAAGCCCCTGCGTACGCGCAGCGGCTGCTCGAGCTCCTTCAGCCCTGAGCAGATCTCCTCGCTCGCTCACGCGCGGCATAGAAGACCTCGAACCGCCCGCTGGGCGAGTCGAGGTACTCCTCCAGCCTCGCGTCGAACCCTGCAATCTCCTCCCGCATCTGGAACAGCTGGTACCTGAGCCGGCGCCCCTCCTCGCAGGCGTGCTCGTCCTCGCGGCCACGCGCGACCGAGCCTCCGCACGTGGTACACGGCATGAAGGCGGGGGGAGGAAGCCATGGAGCCATCGCCCCAGACATCGGCTCCTTCGTCCCCAAAGAGAAGGGCCGCCGGTGGCGGCCCTTCCACTCGAGTCACGCGGTCGGTTAGACCGTCGTCGGCGTCGGAATCGCGCCCAGCTGCTGCATGAGCCCGAACGTGTCCCAGTTCGTGCGGTCCTCGACGATCTTGCCGTCGACGACGCGCTCGATGCTGATGCCGGTCACGGTCGCCTGCTTCCCGGTGGGGGCGACCCCGAACAGCTCGCCGTCGTGGGTGCCGCGCGCCGTCCAGCGGGTGACGACCGTGTCGCCCTCGGCCACCTGCTGATCGACGGTGCAGGTCATGTCCGAGAACGCCGCGCGATACCCCGCGGCGGCCTCCTTAACCCCCTCCGGGCCCCGGATGGGCTCGGGCAACGCCGGGTCGTACCCGACGAAGTTCTCGGCGATGACCTCGTCCGCGACCTCGAGCTTCCCCTCACCGAAGATCTCCTCGATCTCGCGGCGGGCGATGGCCTTCACGTCTGTTCCGCCCATATTCCCTCCTTCCGAGTTGACCGGACGAGGATTACAAGGGTCGGCCATCGCCGCAAGTGCGCCCAGCTACTTGCGGATGTGCAGGTCGATCCCGAGCAGGAGCAGCGGCCAGAGCACCACTGCCAGGATGGCCGAGCCCACGGTCCGGATCGTGTCCACGTTCTCGAAGTAGTGATGCGAATTTGCGACGACGATCCCGATCACGAGGTAGACGAGCGGAATCAGGCCTATGCGTGGTCGTGCGAGGGTCATGCGTGACGCCTTCCCGCTCGGGTTGGTCTAGAAACGTGCGGCCGTGCCGAGATGGCGCTCGAAGGCCGCGGTCTCGACGATCTCGACGACCTGGGCCGCCGCGTGCTGGACCTCGTCCTCGGAGTTGTAGAAATGCGGCCCGAAGCGAAGCCCCGTCTCGGGGCGGAAATCGCAGACGATCCCGCGCTCCGCGAGCTCCGCGTGCACCCCCTCGAAGCCCGGCGTGCGGACGGTGACGGTGCCGCCCCGCCGCACCTGGTCCAGAGGGCTCGTCACCTCGAAGCCGGCGTCGCGGAGGAGCTGCGTGAACAGCTCCGTCTGCCGTACGGAGCTCTCGCGGATGCGTTCGACGCCGACCTCCTCGATCACGTCATACCCCGCGGTCGCCGCGTACAGCGCGGGCACGTTGGGCGTGCCGGTGAGAAAGCGGGCGACTCCAGCCGCGTACTCCAGCTCCGGCTCGAACGCGAACGGCCGGGCATGCGCCTGCCAACCCACCAGGGCCGGCTCGAGCCGCTCGACCAGGTCCGGCCGGACGTAGAGCCAGCCGGCACCGGGCCCCCCGCAGAGCCACTTCACCGACCCGCCGACGGCGAAGTCGACCTCGAGCCGAGTCACGTCGAGCGGCACGGAACCTGCCGACTGGTAGCAGTCCAGGACCACGAGCGCACCCACGTCGTGCGCGCGCCGCACGACCGCCTCCACGTCCTGGATCTCCGACGTCTTGAAGAGCACGTGCTGGAAGGGCACGAGCAGCGTCCGCTCGTCGATCGCATCCTGGAGCGGCTCGCCCTCCGGAACCACGACCACCTCCGCCCCGCGCGCCGCCTGGTACAGGTAGCGGACGGTGGGGAAGTTGCCCTCCTCGTAGACGATCCGGTTGCGCGGCGGCCGGAGGTCGAAACACGAGAGGACGACGGCCTCGGCCACCGTCACGTTCTGGTGCATGACGACACTCCCGGGCGGAGCGCCGATGATGCGGCCGATCTGGTCGCCCACCGTAAGCGGCAGATGCCACCAGCCTTCGGCCCACGCTCGGATGCCGCGCGTCTTCCAGACGCGTGCGTACTCGGCGAGGCGCTCCTCGGCGGCAGCCGGCATGGCCGCCAGGGAATGGTTGATCAGATAGACGCAGTCCCGGAGAATCGGGAACCGGTCGCGGTACGCAGCGGGATCCACGGGCGGCGAGTATAGGGCGGCACGCCTAAGAATCGGCACGGGCTCCTGGCCGAGGTTCGCCACGTGCCCTCCTCGCTCCCCAGGGACACGGTCGTATCACAGCATCCCGCTCCGGGAGCGACGCGCCGCGCCGGGGAGACCACGTCGTGACGGTTTCGCGCGGAGGAACGGCGACGACCTCCACCGGTGTCCTCGTTCCGGACGTCCTCGGCGACGATCAGGCCACTGCGACCAACACGCTTCGCTCGGCGGGCTTCGGCGTCACGGTCGTCGACCAGACGACCGACGACCCGCCGAAGGACGGCATCGTCCTCGCCGAGAAGCCCACGGCGGGGACCAGGGCGTCTCGGGGCTCGAGCGTCAGCATCACCGTCGGCCGCTACCAGAGCGGCTAGGGACGAGCCGTGCGCTAGGCGGAGGCGATCACCTCGCCCACATAGTTCTGGGTTCTCTCGACGAGCTCCTCGACGCCTGACTCTCCGACCCAGTCGGCGATGACCTGGACTGCCTGCTCCGCCTGCTCGTGGGTCTCCCAGCGGCTGACGGAGATCGCGGTGTCACCGCCCCCGTCGATCACGTCGTAGGAGATGAAGCCGGCCTGCTGGCGCAGGATCGGCACCATCCCCTCCTGCACCTTCTGCTGGACCTCGCCCATGGCGCCGGGCTCGACTCGATAGAGCGCTACGCGTGCGTGAGCCATCGTGGCTCCTTTCTCGCGTGGACTGACGAGGCGATCCTAGACGGTCAGTCGGGGAGGGCGCTCAGCGCCGGACCGGTGCCGCCTGCGCGGGCTGCTTCACGGGTGTCGGCGGGGGCTTGGAGTCCACGAGCACCGCGGCGGCGAGCAGGATCGAGACTGCCACCGCGGTCTCGCCGAGCAGGCTGCGGGACGCACGCGCGGCCACGCCCGGCCGTTCGATCCTGGGCTCGACGACGAAGTGGTGGAACGCTCCCCAGAGGAGCGCGAGCGAGACGAGCGAGAGCTTGACCAGCAGCACGCGCCCGTAGCCCGTGGTCCAGAGGTCGTCGACGGCAGGCAGCCGCAACACGCTCAGGTAGATGCCCGCTGCGAGCAGAAGGGCGATCAACACCGGGGCCAGGCGCGCGAAGCCGACGAACGCCTTCCCCGCCAGGCCCCGCTCGGTGAAGAAGACGACGACGAGCATGATCACTCCACCCGCCCACAGGGAAGCGGCCGAGAGGTGTACCCAGTCGGCGAGCTCCGACCACTTCGAGGCGCCGCGATCGACGGCCGAATGACCCGACAGCGACAGCCCCGAGGCGAAGGCCAGGGAAAGGGCGAAGGACGCCCAGAGCAGGAAGCGCCGCTCGGTCAGCCAGCTCAGGAAGAGCAGCGCCGCGACGAGGGCAAACCCGAGCGTCATAACGATGAAGGCGCTCCCGAAGCGGGTCCCGTTCGCGATCGGCGACAGATCGCCGTACAGGAAGTCGCCGAATGGGAGCTGCAGCGCATCCTCGCTCCGGAGCAAGAAAGCCGCGATCCCGACCTCGAGCGCCGCCACCACTCCGACCCCGGTCACCCAGTAGAAGCCCCGCTCGAGCCTCGGCGTGATGGTGCGTGGCAGGATCAGAAGGCGGAACCCCAGCCCGCCGGCGAGCAGTGCGAGCGACACGAAGTACAGCCAGCGGACGATGTGCTCGGACGTTGTCGGGCCCGAAGCGCCGTACGCCTGCAGCGGTTCCGGGGCCGGTACCCCCACCCCGAAGGTGAAGACGCCCGAGACGACGTGACCGTCTCCCGACAACGCCCGCCAGCGCACCGTGTACGCGCCTTTGTGCAGGAGGCGGCGGAGATGGACGGCGACGATGTGCCTGCCTCGGTGCGTGTGCAGCCCGTACGAGACGATGCGACCCCGGGCGTCGTAGACGCGCAGCGTGTCGGGAAGCGCGTCGACCTTCTGGTCGAAGGCGACCTCGACCTCCGTGGGAGCGCGGCGGAGCTCTTCCCGGAACTTCGGGGACGTGCCCTGGATCGCCGCATGCGCGAATGCGCTCCCCGGAGCCGCGAGCACGACGAGGCCGGCAACGAGAAGCGCCCTCCTCATCGGTGCGGCACCCCGGCCTCGGGAGAGAGGTGGCCGAACACGGGGGCGAGGTCGCGGGCGGTGAAGAGCACGACCGCGAGCAGGAGCACCGTGGCCGCGTAGCCGGCGCCCAGCACCCAGGAGCGCGGGCGAAAGGTCAGGGCCAGGGGGAAGATCGCCCCGACGATCAAGATCCACCCGCAGGCGTGGTGGATGAAGGACGAGCGCGCGTAGAACCAGCCGTTCTGCTCGTGGATCAGGAAGAGGGCGCCGGAGACAACGAACATGAGCGGCATGGTCAGGCGCCAGTAGCGGCTGTGCAGCTTGCCGGCGGCCAGGCCCAGGTGGGCCGCGCCGGCAAGCATCATCACCTGCGCCCACGTGCCATGGGCGAGCATGTGGATGGCGGAATTGGTGAAGAAGGTCATCACCGGCCACATGAACAGGCCGAGAACGAGGAGGAGGCCCGGCATCAGGTACCGCCGCCAGGCGCGACGGTTCCAGACGTCCCCTCCCACCAGCGCCTCTGCGAGGAGGCAGAGACCGCAGAGGACGAGGCCTGTCGCGAACATCCAGTGGACGTGCTCGGAGGGGGGTACGGCGCCGAGGATCACGGTTCTTCCTCCTCCAGGTCGTTCACGACCCCAGGCGTCACCACTGCGTGGAAGAGCACGCCGGCCACGACCACCCACAGCGGCGGCTCCACGAAGAGCCACCAGAAGCCCTGCGCGTGCGGGTGGAGGAGCGTGAGCCGGTAGGGCTGGGCCAGGACCCACATGAGGCCCGCGAGGACGGTCACGGGCCCAAGTGCGAGCACCGCCAGCGAGCGGGCCGAGCGTCGGACCCGCGGCCGGCCGGCTTCGGTTGCGATCTGCGTGTTCACGAGCTGCCTCCCGGGACGTCAGGACGTCGAGTTCCGCGGCGGGCTCGTATGAGGTCTCCGCCGCGGGCTAGGCGGGCACGGGAGGCGGCCTCGACTCGAAGGCGAGTCCGAAGAGGCGGCGTGGCGGGGCCGAGAAGCCGTCAGGGGCGAAGACCGCGCGCTCGTCCGCGCGCGACGCGAGCCGGCGAGCAAACGCGGCCGTCTCCTCCGCGAAGCGCTCGTACTCGGCGAGCCAGCGCTGGACGGCGCTCCAGGCGACGGCCATGAGCACCGCAAGGCCCGCGAACACGGGCAGGGCGGACGAGTGCAGCAGCGGCCAGACCACGTGCCAGCGACCGCCCGAAGCAGCCATCCGCTCGGCGTCAGCCTGGACGAGGTAGATCGCAGAGGTGAGGAGGAAGAAGGCGAGCCAGAGCCGCGGCGAGAGCGAGACACGCATCCGCGGGCGGGCACCCACGGCGCGGAGGACCCGCCGCGCCGCGCGCTCAGTGGTGTGAGCCATGACGATACGCCACAGGAGCCGCGCGAGCAGGAGCGCGATCCCGACCTTCACCGCGACGAGGAGGAACGGGTAGTAGTCCGCGCCGGAGTAGCGCGACGAGTGGACGTGTCGACCGACGTCGAGACGGTGCGTCAGCGAGCGGCCGCTCAGCTCCGCGACAAGCGCGAGCAGGCCGAAGGCCAACGCCGAAAGAGGACGCTGATGCCGACGGGCACGCGTCATGCGGCGATCATAGCGGGAGAAAACGCCTAGCCCAGGATCGTCAGCGCGTAGTCGGCACGCGCGTCACCGTTGAAGCCGAAGAGCAGGACGCGCTGCCACTGGCCGAGGCAGAGCGCGCCCTCGACGAACGGGATCTGCTCCGTACGGGGCCCGAGCAGCAGCAGTAGCAGGCGCTCGCGGTCGGAGAGGTCCGGCGGGACGAGCCGGATCAGCATGTTCTCGAGATCCACGAAGAAGCCGGACTCCCGCTCGGTGACGCGCACCATCGAGAGCGGCGCCTCCGGCAGCACATAGGCGAGGCCCGACTGCACCCCCGAGTCACGAACCTCGTGTGAGACGTCGTTCGTGATGTCGAAGACCTGGAGCGTCGGCAGCGCCGCAGCTACGGAGGTCGGGATCTCGACCGACGTCACGAGCGCGCTCCTGGGGCGAGGCCGGCCAGGGGGGCGCTCAAGACGCCATCACCTCGCGGGGGAGGCGAAAATGAACGTCCTCGCGGGCGACCGTGATCTCCTCGACCAAGTCGTAGCCGCGTTCGGCCAGCTGGTCCAGGACCGCGCGCACCAGATCCTCGGGTGTCGAGGCGCCGGCGGTGAGGCCGACGATCCGGTGCTTGTCGACGAGCCCGGGGCTCAGGTCGCCCTCCCCGTCGATGAGCGCGGCCGTCGCCCCGGACGTCCGCGCCACCTCGACGAGCCGGTTGGCGTTCGAGCTCGTGGGCGAGCCGATGACGAGAATCAGCGTCGCCCCACGACGCGCGATCTCCTTGACGGCGTCCTGGCGGTTCTGGGTCGCGTAACAGATGTCGTCGGCGTGCGGGCGCTGGAGGTCTCCGAAGCGGCTCGCGAGCACGTCCACGGTAGACGCCACGTCGTCGAGCGACAGCGTCGTCTGACTGATCACGGCAAGAGTCTTGCCGCCCGGATCGAGCCGCTCCGCGTCCTCGGGCGATTCGACGACCACGATCTGGTCCGGCCGCTCGCCTTTCGTCCCGATTACCTCGACGTGGTCCGCGTGGCCGATCAGCGCCACGAGGCGGCCCGAGTCCGCATATCGGCGCGCCTCGGCGTGCACCTTCGACACGAGGGGGCAGACGGCGTCCACGACGCGGAGCCCCCGCCGCTCACAGTTCTCCCGCACGGAGGGCGCGACTCCGTGGGCCGAGAGCACGCAGATCTCTCCGGTAGGAATCTCGCCCTCGGACTCGACGAAGACTGCGCCGAGCCCCTCGAGGCGCCTGACCACGTTGTCGTTGTGGACGATCTCGTGGCGCACGTAGACGGGCGGGCCGTGACGCTCGAGCAGCCGCTCGACGATCTCGATCGCCCTGTCGACGCCAGCGCAGAACGAGCGCGGGGCGGCCAGAAGCACCGTGCCGCCGCGGCCGTTCGCGGTCATGCAGCCTCCTCGAGCCTGCGAAGCGCTCGGCGCACGTCCGAGAGGGCGCGCCAGGTCTCCCGCGGCTGCACCAACGCGCGGGCCAGTCCCCGCCAGGCCAGGCGACCCTCGGGGCTCAACGCGTGGGCGAGAGGCCCGAGCGCACGTGAGGGCGTATCGCTGACGGCCCGAAGGCAGCCAGCGAGGCGACCGGAGCGGGCAAGCGGCCCGGACTCCATGTCGACCGCGTCCGCGCCCGTGCGGGAGTGGAGGCTGCGCCGCTCCGCGGGGTCGTCGACGATCCGGTCGGCGGCGAGGATGGTTCCGGTCCGGGCCCCCGCAACACCGAGGGGCCCGCCCTCCCATAGGACCGAGCCGTCGACGTCGACGACGCGGGTCGCGTCGAGGACCGTCCCGCACTCGAGCTCGTCGTGGAGCCCACCAGCGAGGCCGAAAGACACGAGCCGTCCATCCGGGATCCCTCGGCGCCCGCCGATTCCGATCACGGCGGGCTGCCCACCGAAGCTGCGTGCCGCCCTGGCCTCGGTGCGGGTGGCGCAGGCAAAGGTCAGCCGCTCAGCGTCCACGCCATGCTCCGAACGGTCTCCTTGACGCTCCCCGTGGCGACGTAGGCTGCCGACGGCTCGAAGCCAGAGTGGATGGCACAGTGCTCGCAGCGCGCGTCGTGGCCCGGGCCGTAATTCTCCCAGACGATGCCCTCCCGCAACGCTTCGTAGCTGGGGAAGATGCCGTCGGTGAGGAGATAGCACGGCCCCTTCCAGCCGTACGGGTTGCGCGTGATCGAGCCCCACGGCGCGCACGGGAGTTGGCGCTCCCCGGTCAGGAACTCCTGGTAGATCGGGCTCGCCAGCCAGCGGTAGCCGTGCTCGCGGGCCGCCGCGCGGATCCTGCGGAACTTCTCCTCGTGCTCGGCGCGGGTCATGGTGAGCGCCGGGTCGATCGACGAGTACTGGTAGCCGGGCGCGATCAGCATGCCGTCGATCCCCACCTCGTCGGTCAGGTAGCCCATCATCTCCACCACGTCCTCGACCGACGTCTCCTTGAAGATGGTCGTGTTGGTCGTGACCCGGAAGCCCGCCTCGCGTGCGTCCCTGATCGCATCGACGGCGACGTCCCAAAGGCCCGGGTAGTCGCAGATGTAGTCGTGGATCTCCCGCATGCCGTCGAGGTGCACGACGAAGGTGAGGCGCGGGTCCGGCTTGAAGACGTCCAGGAACTCCTTCAGGCGCAGCGCGTTCGTGCACAGGTCGATGTTCTTCTTGAGCTCGAGGAAGCCCGCCACGACATCCTCGATGCCCTTGTACACGAGCGGCTCACCGCCGCAGATGGAGACGACCGGCGCAGGACACTGGACACCCGAGTCGATGCACTCGTCGACCGTCAGGCGCGCTTTGTTCGACTCGTACTCACGGATCTTGCCGCAGCCGATGCAGGCGATGTTGCAGGCGAGCGTCGGCTCGAGCATCAGCACGAGCGGATAGAGCTCGCCCTTGCGCTTCTGCTGCGCGACGTAGCGTCCGATCTGGATCGTCGAGCGAAGCGGGAATTTCATGTCGACACCCTTTCTCTGAGGCGTCCGAGGGCCATGAGCGGGAAGTGGAGACGGTACAAGTGGTAGCGGATCATGAAGTCGGTGGGGAAGCCGGTGCCTGTGTAGTGCTCCTCGTGCCAGTCGCCATTCTGTAGCTGAGAAGCGCAGAGCCAGTCCGCTCCCTGGAGCGCGGACTTCCTCTTCCCTTCGCCAGCAGAGACGTAGGCTAATAGGGCCCAGGCCGTTTGTGAAGCGGTGGGAACGCCGCGACCTCTCCAGGCAGGGTCGTAATAGGAGCGGATGTCCTCTCCGAACCCGCCCGATTCGTGCTGCACGGAGTCGAGCCAGGCCACCGCCCGCTGGATTGCAGGCTCCTCCCGTGAGTAGCCGCAGGCCTCCAGAGCAGGCAGCACGGCTCCCGTCCCGTAGAGGTGGTTCACGCCCCAGCGGCCCCACCAGGAGCCGTCGTCCTGCTGCTCTCCGAGCAGGTAGTCGAGGCCGCGGGCCACCGAGCCGTCATAGCCGCCCTCTGGGCCCAGGACCTCGAGCGCGTGGGCGGTCACGTCCTCCGAGGGCGGGTCGATGACGGCGCCGAAGTCGCAGAAGGGGATCTTGTAGAGCCAGCTGCTGGTGTTGTCGGCGTCGAACGCGCCCCACCCGCCGTTGCGCGACTGCATGCCGACGATCCAGCCGAGGCCGCGCTCGACGGCGTCCTCGCCGATGCCGAGCTCGCGGAGCGCAAGGCAGACGACGGCGGCGTCGTCCACGTCCGGGTAGAGATCGTTCTCGAACTCGAAGGCCCAGCCGCCCGGCGCGAGCTCGGGCCTGCGCACCGACCAGTCGCCTTTTGCCGTGACCTCCTCTCGCAGCAGCCACTCCCCCGCTTTGACCAGCTGGGGGTGGTCGGCGGGGACCCCGCAGGCGCGAAGGCCGAGCACCGCGAGGGCGGTGTCCCAGACAGGCGACTGGCAGGCCTCGGGCCGCAGGCGGTCGCCCTCGTCGACCAGGAAGCCGCTCCAACCCACGACCGCGCGGGAGAGCTGGGGGTCCTCGAAGCCGCGCCCGAGCGCGGCGAACATGAGAATCGACCAGACCCAGGGCGGCTGGATCCCGCCCCAGCTTCCGTCCGCCTCCTGGCGCTCGCGCACCCAGGCCTCCGCGGCGGCGAGCGAGCGCCGGCGCAGCGGCCCCGGACGGCCCGGCGGTCCCGTGAGCCCGGGCCTGGCTCCGATCTCCGCGAGGTCGACACCCGAGGGCCGCACCGGCCGGAGCGCCTGGACGACTGAGAGCGGCACGAGCGTCTGCCTCGCCCAGCAGGCGAAGTTGTAGATCGAGAACGGCGAGGACGGCGGCAGGAGCACGAGCTCCACCGGCACCCGGGCCATGTCGTGCCAGGGCCAGTGGCCGAGCAGGGCGAGGAACGACTTCGTGAACACCCGCGTCCGGCGGATGCCCCCCTCGCGGCGGATGTACTCGCGCGTCTCGTCGCCGACGTCCACGCCGAGCATCTTCAGCGCGACATACGCCTCGACGCTCGTCGACAGGTCTGCGGGTCCCTCCCACCACTTCGACCAGGTCCCGTCGTCGCGACGCCGCGCGAGCAGCTCGTTGGCGAGCTTGCGGTCCGTCTCGCGATCCCGCAGCCCCAGGAAGTGGAGCCAGAAGAGGTGCTCGGCGATCATGGTCGCGTTCGACTCGAGCTCCCCGACCCACCATCCGTCCGGATGCTGCAGCTCGAGCAGGCGGCCCGTCCCCGCCTCGATCGCGCGGTCCAGCGCCGTGAGCTCCTGCACCACGGTCACGCTGCCACCGCCTCCACGGAGACGATGCTACGTGCCGCGTTGCGTCCGGAGCGAACCGCGCTCTCCATCGTGGCCGGCCAGCCCGTTGCCGTCCAGGCTCCGGCGAGCACGACGTTCGGCCGGCCGGAGTCCTCGGGACTCGGGCGTCGCTCCTCGGTCTCGGGCCGCAGGGCGACGGTCGCCTGCGGCTCGCGGCTCACGCGGGACCAGAGGAGCTCCGCCTCTCCCAGCCGCCGGGTCAGCTCGCCCGCCATCAGCTCGACCAGCTCCCGGCCGCGCACCTCGAGCAGCTCCGGCGCGCCCGAGGAGACGACGGTCAGGTATTGGGCGCGCAGCGCCAGTCCACCGAGCGGACCAGTGGAAGGGGTCTGGGGGAACCGGGAGGTTCCCCCAGACCCAACGGAATACGTGTGCCCGGTCAGCCTGCCTCTGTCGAAGACCCAGTGCGCCGGGCTCCCGAGCAGGGCCGCGAGCGGGTGGCGCAGGATCGGCCGGTCGAAGAGCAGGTGCACCGAGACGATGGGCGAATAGTCGAGCCCACGCTCCGGCACGTCCAGGAGCCTCGCCGCCTCGGCGGGCGGCACCGCGAGGATTACGGCGTCCCCGTCGAGGTCGTCCAGCGACTCCACGCGCACGCCCGTCCGCACGGTCGCACCGGACGACTCGAGCGCCACGCGCGCCGCCTCGCCGTGCATCTCGCCAAGAGGCTTCGCCGGCAGTACGAGATCCCCAGCCGACCGCGAGCCAAGCAGGGCCGTCCGCACGGTGAAGAGCCCCATGACCGCCCCGGCCTCGTCGGTCGGCAGGTTCAGCGCGGGCCGGACGAAGACGTCCCAGAAGCGATCGATCTGAAGCTGCGAGGCGCCGAGCTTCCGCAGGAGCTCGCCGAAGGTCTGGACACTCAGGGGCGGCTCGTCCGGGACGCGGCGCAACGCCTGGAGGACGCGCACGAGCCGGACTCGCTCCCGGAAGGGCAGATGCCGGTAGGCCAGCAGCGAGCGCAGCGTCGGCCTGATCGTGGCCACGCTGCCGTCTTCTCCTACGACCGGCAGGGCGAGACGGCGACGGGTGTATGAGCCTGCCTCGCCGATCCGGTCGAGAAGGCGCAGGTACTCCTCGAAGCAGCCGAGCGCGATGTGCTGTCCGTTGTCCGGCGGCGGGTCCGGGTCGCCGTCCCGCTCGGGCAGCGTCTGCACCGCCCCGCCGAGCGTCGGTCGCGCCTCGAGCAGGGTCACCTCGTGCCCCTCGTCGACGAGGTCCAGCGCCGCCGCCAGGCCCGCGAGCCCTCCGCCCACGACGACCACCTTCACGGCAGGAATCCCGTCCCCACGATGCGAAGCTTGGTCAAAGCGGACAGGTGTGGCGGCCCGTCGAAGACGTCGAAGCCCGACGCCTCGATCCGCTCGAGGGTCGCGCGGTAGAGATTGGCGAAGGTGGACACGCAGGCAGACGACCGTGCGTCGAGCGAAGCGCGGAGGACGAGGCCGTCCTCCAAGAGCCCTCTCGCGCGGGCCGCCTGGTAGGCCATCAACGCCTGCCAGTCCGGGGTCACCCGCCCTTCGGCGATCTGCTCCTCGGAGACGCCGTACGACGCGAGCTCCTCCTGGGGTATGTAGACCCGCCCCAGCCGCCAGTCCTCCGCCACGTCCCGGATGATGTTGATCAGCTGAAGGGCGATTCCCAACGTCTCCGCCCGCTGGGGCTGGTCGGCCCCGTAGACGGCGACGCAGGCGACGCCGACCGCGCCGGCCACTCTTCGGCAGTAGGCAAGCAACTCGTCGAAGGTCGCGTAGCGCTGCTGCTCGGTGTCCATCAGTCCGCCGTCGATCAGATCGTGCAGGGCCTTCGCCGGGATCGGGTACTGAGTCCGCGCGTCGGCGAGGGCGACCAGCATGGCCTCATGCGGGACCCACAGCTCGCTTCGCGGGGGAACCTCCCGGTTCCCCCGGCCCCCCTCCACTGGTCCGCGTGCGCGGACAGGCGGCTTCGCCGCCTCCTCGATCGCGAGGTGCAGGCGCTCGAGCCGTTCCCGCTTCTCGGCCACGGGGAGCTCAGGGTCGTCGGCGACGTCGTCGACCTCGCGTGCGAAGGCGTACACGGCGGCGATCGCGCGCCGTTTCGGCTTCGGCAGCAGCATGATCCCGTAGGCGAAGTTGCGCGCCCGCTTGCGCGTGAGGCGCTCGACCTCCGCGTAGGCCTCCTCGGGCCTCACGTCACCACCACCTTGACCGCTTCCCAGGCCAGGCGCGAGCGGCGGGGGACAGGCCGCTGCGTGAAGACGTCGTAGCCCAGCTGGTCGAGTTGGTCGAGCGCCGCCGCACCGCCACGCGCGAAGAGCGTCACCGCACGGCCGAGGCGCCCCTTGAGCGCCCTGCCGAGCGGCTCGCCCGCGGCGAGCAGCCCTCGGGCCCGCTCGGACTCGAACGCCATCAGCGCCCGCAGGGGCTCGTTCGGCCGCGCCAGGTCGGTCACGCCGAAGCGGCGCCGGTCATCGGCGGGCAGGTAGATCCGCCCCATGGCAAGGTCGCGCGGCACGTCCTGGAGGAAGTTGACGAGCTGGAGGCCCGTACAGACGTCGTCCGACCACGCGACCAGGTCCGGCTCGTTCGCCCGTCGCAGGAGTCCGAGCACGAGGCGTCCGACCGGGTCGGCGGAGTGCACGCAGTACCACTTCACCTCCGCCCAGGTCTCGTACTCCAAGACCCGCTGGTCCATGCGGTTCGCCTCGATCAGGCGTAGGAAGGGCTCGCGCGGCAGCCCGAACTCACGGATCGTCGGCTGCAGCCTGAGCATCACGGGCCAACGCGGCTCGCTCGAGTAGCAGCGCTCCACCTCCAGCTCCAGCTCGTCCAGCACCGCGGGCCGATCGCCCTCCCACTCGTCCCCGAGGATGTCCACGAGCCGCGCGAAGCCGTAGACCGCGTGCAGGTGCGGCCGCAGGGCGCGCGGGAAGAGCAGCGACGCGATGGGGAAGTTCTCGGTCCGCGCGTGTGCGTCCACCTGGGCGGGATCGAGCGGCATTCGACGATTATCCCTGTGGATGCGAGCGATGGTCCTCAAGGCCCCGGGCCGCCCCCTGCACGAGGCGGAGCTGCCAGACCCCGAGCCGGGGCCCGGCGACGTGCTTGTCGAGGTCTCGGCCTGCGGCGTCTGCCGAACCGACCTGCACATCGCCGACGGCGAGCTGCCCGATCCGAAGCTGCCGCTCGTGCTGGGGCACCAGGTGGTCGGCCGCGTCCGCTCCGGCGGAGAGCGCTTCGCGGCGGGCGCACGCGTGGGCATCCCCTGGCTCGGCTGGACGGACGGCGAGTGCCTCTACTGCCGCTCGGGCCGGGAGAACCTGTGCGACCGGGCCCGCTTCACCGGCTACCACCGCGACGGGGGCTACGCCGAGCTGGCCGTCGCCGACGAGCGCTTCTGCACGGCGATTCCCGACGCGTTCGAGGATCTCGAGGCTGCGCCCCTGCTGTGCGCCGGGCTGATCGGCTACCGGGCGCTGCGGCTGGCCGGGGACGGCGAGCGCCTGGGGCTCTACGGCTTCGGGTCCTCCGCCCACATCGTGGCTCAGGTCGCCCGCCACGAGGGCCGCCGCGTCTTCGCGTTCACGCGCGCCGGCGACGACGAGGCGCAGTCGCTCGCACTCGAGCTCGGCGCGGAATGGGCCGGCGACGCGCTCGCACCGGGGCCGGAGGAGCTCGACGCGGCGATCATCTTCGCGCCCGCCGGCGAGCTCGTGCCCGCCGCGCTGCGGGCCGCCGCGAAGGGGGCGACCGTCGTCTGTGCCGGCATCCACATGTCCGACATTCCCAGCTTCCCCTACGAGCTGCTCTGGGAGGAACGGGTGCTGCGGTCGGTGGCCAACCTGACGCGCAGTGACGCCGAGGAGTTTCTCGCCCTCGCCCCGCAGGTGCCCGTGCGCACGGAGGTCGAGACCTTCCCGCTGGAGCAGGCAAACGAGGCTCTTTCGAGCCTCCGGGCCGGAGACGTTCGCGGCGCCGCCGTCCTGGCCGTTGCCAGGGTCGTCTAGGTTACGGCGGGTGCTGCGACCCTCCGAACGCGCTTGTACTCTGTCGCGCCTGCGGCGCATGACCCCACGCATACCTCGCCTGGCCACGGCGCTCGCTGGGGTCTCGCTCATCAGCCTCCTCGTTGCGGTGCAGGTCTCCCCCGCGGCGGCGCCGGCCGTGACGGCAACGCTCGCGCCGGCCGGGTCCCTTTCGGTCCCGCAGGGGGATCCGTTCCCGTTCAACGTGACGCTGACGAGCCAGGAAAGCGTTGAGCAGTACGTCCAGCTGCGGCTCCGGCCCAGCGGGAGCTCGACCCAGGTGTTCTTCGACGGCGAGCGCGCTGCGCCCGCGTCGACGACGGTGCTGACCAAGCACGTTGTCCCGTCGCGATGGTTTGCCGGGCTCGGGTCCTACCAGGTGCTCGTGACCGCCGAGGTGCTCGAAGAGGGATCGTTGAGATCGCCTGCGGCGATGTAGAGATCCTCCCAGCTGTCGAGGTTGAAGTCGCCGAAGATCGTGCCCCAGGTGACCGACGGCCGCCCGGTCTCCTGCTGGGGGACAACGATGCCCGTTTCCTGAGAGACGTCCGCGAACGTGCCGTCGCCACTACCCAGGAGAATGTTCTGTGGCTCTGTCGGGCTCGCGAGCGGAAGCGACAAGGTCGTCCACTTCGGCCTCGGGCCGGCGAAGAAGGTGGCTCGGCTGACCGTGACGTGGCCCTCGGGTATGAAGCAGGTCTTCCGCAACGTGAAGGCCGACCGGCTCAAGACGCTCACCGAGCCGAAGGTCTAAGCGCCCATCCCTCGATCGAGGCGCTGCGCAGGTTTCGGAGCGCGCACACGTCTTGTTGGCAGCAATGGAACTCTCCTGGAGGACAAAAATCATGAGGATCAAGCCCCTTTTGCTCCTACTCGCCGGTGCGGCCCTGGCCGTCCCGGTTGCAACCGCCAAGGGCCCGCCGCCGAAGATCGGCACCGGCTGCAAGCCGAAGGTCTCGGTCGTTCTCAAGGGCACGCTGACGACCGATCCGGGCGCCGGCGCCACCTCACTATCGATGGACGTGACCGGCTCGAACAAGGCCGGCAAGAGCCTCGTCACCAAGCCGGCGGCCACCAACGTGACGATCACGCTCGACTCGAAGACGATCATCCGCCGGAACGGCAAGAAGACGGCCGAGTCGCTCGAGCTGAACGATCGGGCCGTCGTCGTCATCCGCGCCTGCAAGGCGGACCTTCCGCTGACGACGGGCACCGTCGACGACGTCGCAGCCAAGCGCGTGACCGCGCATCCGCCGATCAAGAAGCCCTAACCGCCCTCCTCCTCCGCCTGAAGCGGCGAAGCCTCGCGAATAGCGGGGCTTCGCTGCTTGGGCTACTGCTCCCGGATGCGCTCCAGCTCGGCGTCGATCTCTCCGCCGAGCAGCAGCGCGATGCCCGAGAGCCAGAGCCAGACGAGGGTGACGACCACGGCCGAGAGCGATCCCCACGCCTTGTTGTACGAGCCGAAACGGCTCACGTAGAAGGCGAAGAGCGCCGACGCCAGGAGCCAGACCACGAGCGCCACGACCGCGCCGAGGGTGAGAAAGCGCCAGCGTTCCCGCTCGACGTTGGGCGCCAGGTGCAGTATGCCGGCGAACGCGAGCAGCAGTCCTCCGATCAGGATGGGCCATTGCGCCGTCCACCAGATCCAGGACACGACCGTCGGCTGCCCGATCGCGTCGCCGATCCAGCGGGAAAGGTGCGGCCCCAGCACGAGCAACCCCAGCGTGAGCCCGAGGCCGAGCGCGGCGAAGCCGACGACGGCGAAGGCCGTGATCCGCCGGCGGACGAAGCCTCGCTTCTCCTCCCGGCCGTAGGCGATGTTCAGCGCCCACATCACATTCTGAACCGCCCCGCCGACCGACCAGACCGCCAGCAGGCCGCCGACGCCCACCAGCGTGGCGCCCGTCGCCGGTTTCTCGGTCAGACGGGAGAGGCTGTCCTGGAGCAGGCTGGTCGCCTCCGCGGGCATCACGTCGCCGAGCTTGTCGGTGATCACCGTGACCGCGTGGGGGCCGGCCACCAGGCTGAAGAGTCCCGCCGCCAGCAGTAGGGCTGACGGGATGGCGAGGAAGGCGTAGTAGGCGAGCGCCGCTGCGATGTTCGTCACGTGGTCGGCGGAGGCCTGCTTCAGCGCGCGCTTGACGACGCCGAGCGACCCCCGCCAGGACAAATCAGCCATGTCCAAGTGACTGTCACTGTGACTGTCCCTGCGCTGCTCGGGGCGCAGCGGCCGGCGCCCAAGTGGCTGTGATCCCGTTCGCATGGCGATGCTTCAGAGTTCGCCCAGGTGCCCGTCCCCGAAACCCGAGGCGCCCCGTCAGCGAGACGCCGCGGGCCTGCGTCGCCGCCGCGCAGCGGAGGCGAGCAGGACTACCAGCCCCGCGCCGACGGCGAGGGCGCACCCAATGACCCAGTCGGTCGGGAAGCCGTCCCCGCTCCCGCCCGCTCCTCCGGTCCTTCGACCCCGGACCACACCACGCGGAGCCGCCAACGCCGCAGTAACGATGACCTTGCGCCGTTGGCACATAGACCCCCTTCGTTACCGAAGCAGGATGATACTCCCTGCTTCCGGCCTGAGGACGGGCGCGCGCCGGCGAATCGCTAGGCGGGGGTGCTCACGCGTTGGTGCCGAGCCCGGGCTCGAGCTCCGCGATGGCTTTCGCCAGATCGGCGTCCAGCGCGATCGTGTGGTTCAGCCTGGCGATCGTGAGCACGCGGTACGAGGGCGAGGCCTCCGGTACGACCACACGGAGGCGCGAGGCGTCCGTCCACTTCTCGGCGAGGTCGAACAGCGCGGCGATGCCGCTCGAGTCGATGTAGCTCACCTGCGAGAGATCCACGACCAGCCCCTTCGCCGCGTCGGCCGCGTCGCGCAGCGCTGCAGCAAACTCGCCCGCATTCGAGAGGTCGATCTCCCCCCGGATGCTGACAATGCAGGTGCCGTCTCTCCACGCGAGCGTGAAGGCGGCAAGGTCGTTCACAGGAACGCCGCGGCGTCGTTCGGGGCGCAGGCCGGCGAGGGCAAGAGCATCGCCCCGTCCTCGAGGAAGCCTGCGTTCACCTGTGTGCCCCCCATCGGGACAGAGTACTATCGAAGCGCCCAACCTGTTGGTGGCCGCCGAAGAGCAGAGTCGCGCGTAAGGTGTTGCATCTGGTGCAACACCTGCCGATACACTGCATCGATGCCGACTAACCACAGGCGAATCCCCGTGACGAACGATCCCGAGCTGGCCGAGGCGCTCGCGCGCGTGGCCTCGCACTTTCCCGGTGCCCCTGCAGCCAGGGTTGTCCACGACCTCGCCGTGAAGGGAGCAGAAGCACTCGCTCGCGAGCGGGAGGGGAGCGAGCAGGCGCTCGAGCGACTGGTCGAGCTCTCGACGCTTCGCGGGGACGCGCTCGACTGGGACATGCTCGAGCGGGTGGACGAGCTCGCCTGGGGCGAGTAGCGAAGGGCATGCCGCGCCGGCGTGCGCCCTACGGCGGCGGGGTGTTCATCGCAGACGGCTCGGCCTGGGCCCGAGCGCATCATGCGAGGGCCGCCCCCGCGTGGTCGGCCGCGCTTCGGAATGGCCAGATTGCGACCTGCCCCATCGTCAGCCTCGAGCTCCTCTACTCCGCCCGCGACGGAGCAGGCTTCGACCGGCTCGCAGCCGACCTGGCACAGCTCCGCGACGTGCCGATCACCCGCTCGGTCACGAACGCCGCGCTGGGAGCGCTCCGCAAGCTCGCCCACGCGCCGTCGCCTCGCCACCGCGCCGTCAAGCTCCCCGACCTCCTGATCGCGGCTGCCGCCCAGGACGCGTCGCTGGGCATCCTCCACTACGACGAGCACTTCGACCTCCTTGCGTCCGTGCTGAGCTTCGAGAGCCGCTGGATCACGCCCCACGGGTCACTTCCCTGAGCGCCTAAGAGACCGCGGGCGGCCCTTCCCTTCTCGGCGACCAGAGGTGACAATCCGGGCCGAGACGAAGTGGGCCAGTCTCTCGAAGGGAGGGCTGGGATGACCAGGATCGAGAGCAGCATCGAGATCGACCGGCCGGTCTCCGACGTCTGGGAGGTTCGTCCACGACGTGACCAAGGGCAATCTGTGGCAGACGACGCTCCTCGAGGCCAAGCAGGAGACCGAGGGGCCCGATGCGGGTCGGTACCCGGGTGCGGGAAACGCGTCACTTTCTCGGCATCCGGATCGAGACGGTCTGGGAGGTCACGGAGTACGAGCCGATCACGAGGTCGTCGGTGAAGGGCGTCTCCGGGCCGATTCCGCTCAGCGGCAGCTACATCCTCGAGCCGCTGGACGGGTCGACGAGGTTCATCGTGATCGGAGAGGCTCGAGGCGCACCGCTTCTTCAAGCTGGCCGAGCCTCTCTTCGCGCGCATGGCCGGGCGGGAGCTCGAGGCGAGCCTTGGGCACCTCAAGGACCTGCTCGAGGCCGAGGGTGATCGGCAAGGCCGGCCGTCTCTACTGCGCCGAGCGCTCGGCAAGGCCGAACGGGCTGCCCTCCGAGTCGCGGCAGATTGCCCAGCGCCCGCCTGGATGAACGATCTCCCCGCCGAGTTCGACCACGCGCGCACATGCCGCGTCGAGATCCGGCACCTCGAAGTACGGGAGTGATCTGCGGTCGCCGGGTCCGGGCCCGCGCTCGTGCAGGCCGAGCTCGACTCCGTGAGTTCGCGTCTGGAGACCGCGGCCCTCCCGCTCGTGCCGCTCGTCCAAGGTGGTGCCGAGCAGCCCCTCCCAGAACTGCCGCGCCCGCTCCAGATCGTCAGCGGGGAACTCGATCAGCTGGAGCACGAGGGGAGGGTAGAGCCTCGGCGGGGGTTTATGATTGCCCTGGTGCCCGGCTGACGCTAGACAGACGTTCGCAGTGTCCTCGCGCGTCGACCCACGCCGAGCAGGCTCGGCGGCGGTGCTCGTGCGCCCCCACTCCAGAATCCAGCCGGGCGCGGCTTCGCGCCGCGCCCGGCGCGCTAGTACCGGTGATGCCCGCCTAGGGCTTGCGTTGAAGCAGGCGGCTCCGGAGCGCCGCCAGACGTTCCTTGGTCTCGGGTGCCGTTGCCAGCCGACCGGTGGCCTGTGCGGTCCGCTTCGCCTGCTGGATCACCTTGCGGCCCTCCTCGCTGCGCGCGAGGCGAACGGCACGCTTAATCGCCTTCCGCCCCGCTGGGCTGGCGGCCAACTTGATCGCCTTGCCGAGCGGAGAGGGCATACGGTGACTCTAACGGCTCGCGAGGCGTAAGCCGCCGTTGTAGTCGTCGCCCAGTACGTGGTCACGCCCCATCCGCCGCAGCCGCCCGCCGAGGAGGAGCGAGGTGGACGCGCTCTTCCGATCAGGATAGAAAGGGACCGTCTGCGCAAATTTCGATGCTGGTTAGCCCGGGCGGCATGGGAGAGTCAATCTACGGTGCCACTCGGCTGGAGCAGAATGCTGTGCAAGGCGGGGATGCCTGATCGGTCCCGCGAATTCCTCTTCGACGAGCGGCTCGTATCGCAACTAAAAGAGGGATAGGCATCGCACTCCTTCTCTACGAGATAGCGTCCGTGAGCTTCGATCTCTCCGCGGACCTGCAGGGTCGGCTGAAGACAGGTTGGGAGAAGGCCGAGCGGAGCGACCTGTTGGGCCGTGCGATTGATGCCGCAGTAGAGCTGCAGGCCGACAAGCGTGCGTGGGCGCTAGTACGTCTTGGCGGAGCACTCCGCGACGCTGGTCGTCATGATCAGGTGCTTTGGGTTCTCGACGTGGCGGTCGCCTTCGGGCGCGAGCCGCTCGTGAAGCGGGCAGCATTTACGTGCGCGGCGGGAGTTCACTGCGATCTCGGCAACTTCGGTACGGCACGCGCGATCTGCGAGCAGGAGCGTGTGCTTGGGTTCGACGAGGAGTTGCTCCGCGGGTTGGTCCGGGCCGCTTGGGGGTCTCAAACGATTCCGACGATCAGGTTGACCGGAATCTGGCGATTCGCTACGGCCGAGAGCTCGACCGCGTCGTTCGTCTAGCGAGCTGAGGCGGGCTTACGTAAGACCTAGCCGCCGACGGGGCGACAATAGGAGGGTGCAGCAGTCAGACGACGGCCTCATCCTCCTCTCGCCGAGCGACGTCACGGCGTACCTCGCGTGCGAGCACCTGACGACGCTCGAGCTCGCCACAGCCCGCGCCGAGCTCACGAAGCCCGAGCCATCTGAACAGGCGGAGCTCGTCTTCCGCAAGGGACGCGAGCACGAGGCCGCCTACCTCGCCAACCTGAAGCGCCAGGGCAAGACCGTCCGCGAGATCACCCTCGACGACGGCGATTTCGAAGCCGCGGCCGAGGCCACCCGCCAAGCCCTCTCAGACCGCGTCGACATCGTCTACCAGGCCGTCCTCGTGGACGGACGCTGGCGCGGCGTCGCCGACTTCCTCGAGCGCCAGGAGGACGGCTTCTACGAGGCCGTCGACACCAAGCTCGCGCGCAGCGCGAAGCCCGCCTACATCCTCCAGCTCTGCTTCTACTCCGAGCGGCTGGCCGCGCTCCAGGGCCGGCGGCCCGAGCGCATCCACGTCGTGCTCGGCTCGGGCGAGCGCGCCACCTTCCATCCGGACGAGTTCGGCGCCTACGCGCGCCGCGTGCAGCGCCGGCTGGAGGAGTTCGTCGCCGACCCGCCCTCCACGCGCGCCCTGCCCTGCGACCACTGCGAACGCTGCGACTTCCTGCCCGTCTGCAACGCCTGGTGGGACGAGTTCGACCACCTCTGCCGCGTGGCGGGCTGCGGCCGCGTCCAGATCACCAGGCTGGAGGCGGCCGGGATCACGACGCTGGAAGCACTCGCCGCCGCCGACCAGCCCCACGGGGTCAACCCGGAGACGTTTGCGCGCCTGCGCCTGCAGGCCCAGCTCCAGCTCCGCCGCCGGCAGACCGGCACGCTCGCTCACGAGCTGCTGCCGCCGCAGCACGATCGCGGCTTCGCCCTCCTGCCCGACCCCTCGCCGGGTGACCTCTTCTTCGACATCGAGGGCAACCCGTTCTGGGACGAGGAGGGCTCGCTCGAGTACCTGTGGGGCCTGCTCGACGCGGACGGCGACTACCTGGCGATCTGGGCCGAGGACCGCGCCGGCGAGAAGCGGGCGCTCGAGCAGGTCGTCGACCGCATCCACGCGCGCCTGGCCGCGCACCCGGGCGTGCATGTCTACCACTACGCCGCCTACGAGCTCTCGGCGCTGCGCCGCCTCGCCGGCCGCTACGGCACGCGCGAGGCCGAGGTCGACGACCTCCTGCGCCGCGGCGTCCTCTGCGACCTCTACAAAGTCGTGCGTGGCGGACTGGCCGCCTCGGTGCCGGGCTACGGGCTCAAGGAGATGGAGGCCTTCCTCGGCTTCGAGCGCCGCGGCTCGATCTCCGACGGTGGCACCTCGATCATCGAGTACGAGCGCTACCTGCAGACGCGCGACGGGGCGATCCTGGGCTCGATCGCCTTCTACAACGAGGAGGACTGCCTGGCCACGCTGGCCCTGCGCGACTGGCTGCTGGAGCGGCGGACGGAGGCGCTGGCGAAGTTCGGGGAGCTCCCGCCGCCGGAGTTAAAGGAGTCCAAGGAGATCCCGCCCGAGAAGCTCGAGCGGGCCGCGCTGCGCGAGCAGTTGGTCGAGACCGGCGATCCCGTCTGCGAGTTCGGCGCCCAGCTGCTCGACTACCACGACCGCGAGCGCAAGCCCATCTGGTGGGCCTTCTTCGACCGGATCGAGCAGACGTCCGAGGAGCTGGTCGAGGACGCGGAGGCGATCGGCCTGGTGGAGCCGACCGGCGAGACCGAGCTCGTCAAGAAGTCGCTCGTCCACGTCCTCGTCTACCCGCCGCAGGAGCACAAGCTCGGCGTCGGCCACAAGCCGTTCGACGAGGAAGGGCGGAAGGCGGGCGAGATCGTCGAGGTCGACCGCGAGGCCCGCAGACTCGGGCTCAAGCGCGGGCCGATCCTGGAGGACGTCCCACTCCCCCACGCCCTGCTGCCCGGAAGGCCCTACGACACCGACCCGCAGGAGGACGCGCTCATGCGCATCGGCCGCTCGCTGCTGACCGGCGAGCGGCGCTATCCCGCGGTCGAGTCGGTGCTGCGGCGCGAGCCCTTCGACCGCGACGTGCAGACGGACGACTTCGACGAGATGGCCGAGCTGCTGCTCTCGCTGGACGGACGCCACCTCGTCATCCAGGGCCCGCCCGGCTCGGGCAAGACCTGGGTCTCGGGGCGTCTGGTCGCGCGGCTGCTGGCGGAGGGCAAGCGCGTGGGCGTCGCCTCGACAAGCCACAAGGCGATCCACAAGCTGCTGGACGAGGTCGAGGACGCCGGCATCTCCGTGCAGGGGATCAAGAAGGCAAGGGCCGGCAATCGGGAGTCCTTCTACGAGAGCAAGAGTGGGCGCATCACGAGCTCGACCGAGCGAGAGAGCGCGCCGCTGCTGAGCGGCACCGCCTGGCTCTTCGCCCACTCAGAATACGACGGCCAGCTCGACTACCTGTTCATCGACGAGGCCGGGCAGGTCTCGCTCGCGGACGCGTGCGC
>WNGB01003693.1_pt1 | contig 25182 bp, 26 predicted proteins | sample 5400681 | NCBI WGS metagenome assembly WNGB01 (sample SAMN13153367, study PRJNA577476) | soil metagenome | isolation source: 115 cm soil or saprolite under grassland replicate 2 | place: USA:California | collected 2016-06-15
GGGCGGCCCGACGGCACCAGGGGCGCGCTGGCGGGCGCTGGCCGGCCGTCGCGGGCCAGGGCGGCCCGACGGCACCAGGGGCGCGCTGGCGGGCGCTGGCCGGCCGTCGCGGGCCACAGGGGCGGCCCGACGGCACCAGGGGCGCATGGTCTCGTACAGGTGCAGCGGCGGGCAGAGGCGAGCGGCGAGAAGGTTCGGCCCGGCCCATGTGGGCCGGGCCGAACCTTCGAGGGTGGTTAGGTTGCGTCCAGGCGGCTCCGGGTGAACGGCCCTCGGTGGTGCGGCTGGAGGTCGTTGTCGCTGGAGGGCAGGTCGCCGGGTCCGTCCTTGAGTTGGCGCCACCAGGCGGCGGCGTGGCGGTCGGTGGCTTCGTCGCGTGCCTGCCGGGTTGGGTAGGCGGTCACGTCCAGGTCGCCCTCGACGTAGACGGCCAGCCCGAAGCAGGGGCGGGCGGGGTTGTCGTAGTGGGCGATGATGACCAGCGGCCAGGCGCCGAGGTCCCAGCCGCTGCGGCCCCAGGTGGGCACCACGTACCAGCCGCCGCAGAGCGCGCCGATCCATTCGTAGCCGCTGTTCCAGGTGAGGTTCGGCAGCGCCGGAAGGTCGTGGCGGCTCGGCGTTGGGCTGCTCATGCGCCACCACCCCCATCCGTGCCCGTGCTGTTGGTCAGCTTGTCCAGGCGGGCGGCCAGGTCGCGGTAGCGGTGCGCGAGCCGGTCGTACTCCTGCCGGCTGAGGCTGAGCCGGTCGGCGTCGTCGAGCCTGGTCTGCAGGACCAGCAACTCGCCGCGGAGGCGCAGCGCGATCCCGCGCGGGGTGTTGGCCCAGGCGGCAACGACCGGGAACACCCGGCGGCGCACCAGGTTGTAGGCGCCTTGGGTCGGGGGCAGCCAGGGGCTGTCTGGGCGGCGGAGCATGATCGCGCCTGCGGGCAGCGCCCAGCCCTGGTGGTTGGCCGCCACGCCCCAGCGGCCAAGGTTGGGGTGGTCGTCGGGCAGCAGGAACAGCCCGAGGGTGTAGCGGACGCGGTTGATGCGCAGGTGCTCGGCGCAGCCCTGCGCGTCGGGGTGGTGGCGGTAGTCGGCGGCGGCCCTGTCGTCGCGGTCCATGGTGCTGGCCTCGACGCCGACGCCGTCCATCGTCCACACCCGCAGCCGCCCGCGCGGGGTGTCCACGAAGGCTTCGGGGTAGCCGCTCATCGTGGCCCACCACCAAGTAGCGCGGCGGGGTCCTCGAACGCGGTGCCGAAGTCGGGATAGGCCGAGGTGTGGCGGATCGCCCAGCCGTCCCCGGTCGGCCCGGCGGTGCCGATGATCGTCTTGCCGAGCCAGCCGAGTTCGCGTGGCCCGTCGGGCAGCTCAACCAGCAGGATCACCGCGGCGTAGCGGTCGGTGGTCCGCGCGGCGGCGGACTGGCGGGTGTAGTGCAGGGCATCGGCCCAGCGCCACAGGTCCCGCTCGCCGGTGACGATGGCGGCGGGCGGGATGCCGCCGAGGGCGATGGCGTCGGCATTGGCCTGGGCGACGGCGCGGGCGATCGAGGCGACGCGGTTGCCAAGCTCGCGCCATTGGGTAGCATTTTGCTGTCGCACGGGAGCTATCCCTCCTGGTGCGGCGCGTCCGGGGCGGTGGTGTCCGCCCCGGACGACGCCCTCGTTGTTGGGTTCGGGGGCTAGCGGGTGGCCGCCGCCGTGGCCTTGGTGGTCACGGCGGCGGTTGCCGGTGCCCGTCGGCGTCCCGGTCGCCGGGTCGGGCGGCACGGTCCGCTTGGGCGGCGGCGGGCGGGTGCCGGATGAAGTGGTCCAGCAGGTCAGCGACGACCTGAGCGAGGCTGACGTCACGTTGGCGGGCGCGGGACAGGTCGTCGCGAAGCGCCACCAGGGCCAGGTAGACCTCGGGGTCGACCTGGATCGCTGCGATGTCGTCCACCGTGTTGCTCACCTCCGTTCGGGACTTGGTTGTCCGGGGCGGTAGTGCCCGCCCCGGACAGCGGGGTTGCTCGGGTCAGCGGCCTACTGGGGCGGGCCGTCGCTGTGTGCGGGACGGCCGTGGTCGGCCGTCTGGTCATCGGGGCGGCCAGGGTCGCTGTCGGTGGCTGGCGGGGTGGGTGGGCGCTGCCAGGTTGCGGGCACGTGCCGCCAGCAGTTGGGCTGGCCCCATTGATAGCCGTCGCGGAGGGCCGCGTGTGCCGAGACGTCGCCCGGCTGGGCGGCGGTGAGGTGGCGCTCCCAGCAGCCGCGGTGCCCGTAGGGCCGCGCATTGGGCGGCTCGGGTGCCAGGTAGGCAAGGAGTGGCTCCACATGCACGATGCGGCCCGCCCGGAGGTGGGACCAGGTGTTGTCGAACGCGGTGATCCGGCCCAGGGCGCCGTACTCCATGCGGACCACGTCGCCAAGCTCGAAGGTGCTGCGGAAGTGGTCCTGTTCACCGGGCCAGTACTTGGGCCGGTTGGGGTTGGGGAAGGCAGGGCGGTAGCGGTCAGCGTCAGCCGATTGCACGGAGCTATCCCTCCTGGTGCGGCGCGTCCGGGGCGGTGGTGCCCGCCCCGGACGCTTGGTTGTTGGGGTTGGGGGCTAGCGGGTGGTGCGGCCCTTGCGGGCGCCGTTGCCGTTGCGGCCGGTGCCGGTCGCCTTGGCGGGCGCCTTGTTCGCGGTCGGGCTGGTGCGGCCCGTGGTGGCCTTGGCGGCGCGGCCCGGCTGGCGCTTGCCGCTCCGGGCGGCCGTGGGCGCGGCCGGGGTGCTGTCGGCCTTACGAGCGCGGCCGTTGCGACCCTTGGCGGGGATGGTGAACCGCCGTGGCGCGTCGCTGGTCTTGGTGACCTGGCCCTGCTTGGTGAGGGTCTCCAGCGCGTTGCCGACCGCGCCGCTGGAGCGGCCGCCCAGTGCGTTGGCGACCTGGGTGGGCGACAGGTCCTCGCCGACGTGCTGCTGCAGGTAGTCGAGGACCTGCTGGCGCAGCGCGCCCATGCCCAGCCGCGGGATGCCGCTCTTGGCGTTGACCCGCGACTCGGCCTTGGTGGCGGCGCGGCCCCGCGCGGCGCCCGCCGCGCGGTTGCCGTTGCGGCCGGTGCCGTTGCGGCCGGTGCCGCTGCGGCCGGTGCCGCTGCGGCCGGTGCCGCGGCCGGTCGGCTTGTCCGCGTCGCGGCCGGTGCCGTTGCGGCGGGGACGCCCGGCGGCGGCCTTGCGGGTGGCCCGGCCGGTGGTGCCCCGCCCGGCGGCCAGGGCCGCCAGCGGGGTCCCGGCCAGGGCCGGGGTGCGGCTGGCCGCCACGGCGGCCAGGACCGCGACCAGCAGCCCAAGCAGGGCGCTGGTTGCGAGGTTAGCGAGGTACTGCATTGCTGCCCCCTTTCGGAGGATCGGCTGGTTTGCGAGCAAGGTCGTACCTCCATGCGGGCGGTCTCGTCAAGCCTGGTGACCTGCGATGTTGAAGATTTCTGGGCCGGGGCGGGCGCGGCCGGGGCGGTCTGGCCAGGGCGCCGATGGGATCACGCGGGCGCGCGGGGCCACGGGTGGCCCAGACGACCCGGCCAGGGCCGCGCCAGGACGCCATCGGGGCCGCCAGGGCGGCCAGGGGCTACCAGGGCGGCCAGGGGACGGCTACGGGGCGCCCAGGGTGGCCAGGGGGCGGCGGGGGCCACCCTGGGGGGCGGGCAGCCACACCGGGGCGGCGGGGGCCACCCTGGGGGGCGGGCAGCCACACCGGGGCGGCGGGGGCCACCCTGGGGGGCGGGCAGCCACACCGGGGCGGCGGGGTGGGTGCCGCCGCGGGCAGTGGCGGTGGCGACCAGGACCGGAGGGCGGCCCATGGCGGCGCGCAGGGCGGTTTCCCGGCCGGGGCCGGGCAGCCATAGCAGCACGGGCGCCAGCGCGGCCGGGTGGAGGGCGGCGGCCAGTTCGGCGTAGCCGTGCAGCTTGGCAAGCACCCGGGTGAGTGGTTCGGTGCCGTTGTCGTATTCGAGGAAGAACTCGACCGCCTGTGCGGCGTGCTGCCAGCGGCCGTACCCGTCGGGACGGACCACGTGCCCCCAGCGGGCGGCGCACTGCCGCTCCGACAGCCACACGGCGAGCGCGGCGTCGGGGTGGTGGCGGGCGTGGCCGGCCAGGGCGGCGAAGAAGCCATTCACCCCGACCAGGTGGCCGAGCCGCTGCGAGTGGGCGATCGCCAGGGCGCGGTCGCGGCGCCAGCCGGGCCGCTCAGGGGTGGCCTGCTCGGCGGCAAGGACCGCGGCGCCGGCGGGGCCGAGCACGTAGTGCCACGGCGCCGAGCCGTCCCCGTAGGCCAGCAGCGGCCGGAACCGTTCCACCACCCCCAGCCGGGCCAGGATCGACAGCCGGTGCCGGGCGGTGATCGGTGAGCCGAACAGCAGCGCGGCGACCTGGTCGGTGGTGAGCACGCGGTGCTCGGCCAGCAGCCGGCAGAGCTGCCGGTCGCGCGGGGTGAGCCGGCCGGCGAGGTCGGCGAGGTCGGCGGTGGCGGGCGTCCGCGGGCGGCCCGCAGCGCGGGCGCCGCGGCCGACACGGGGGCCGGTCATCGGCCACCCCGCTCCCCGTCAGGGGATCGTGGGGGGGACGATGCCCGCTCCGTTCCGGAGTCGGCGCCACGCGCGGGCGCCGGGGAGTCGTGCTGGCCTGCGGCACCGGCCTGGGCACCCCCGGCAGGTCCAAGGCTGCCAAGCGAGTTGCCGATCCAGTTGCCGGGCGAGCTGCCGACCGATGTGCCAGCCTCGGCAAGTCGGGCAGCGGTGCCCTGCACGCCCGGCTCGCCGTCGTCGCGGTGGCCCGCACCCGAGGGGAGCGGGTCCTGGTGGTGGAGTTGGCGGCGGTTGGTCTCCGCGCGACGCTGGGCCGCGGTGCGCCCGTAGCGGACGCGGGCGGCAGCCCGCAGCCGCGCCGCCCGCCGCGCCGACGGCGCGGGAAGGGGGCGGGTGGTCAGGGTGCAGGCGGGCGCCTCGACGCCGCCGGTGACCAGGCGGGCGGCGGCCTGGAAGCCGCCAAGGTGCGACAGGTCGTGCGCGGAGAGCTCCGGGGCGACGTGGCGTTCCAGGGTGTGGGCGTCCTCTGGGGAGCAGGCGAAGTAGACCTTGGAGCGGGCGTTGGCGCTGATCGCCTCGCGCAGCTCCCGGGGGAGCTGGGCCAGGTTCTGGTGGGCGAGGGTGAGCGCCAGGCGGTAGCCGCGCGCCTCGGCGAGCAGCTCCTCGTAGGTTTGGGGCAGGTGCAGCACGTTGTGGAACTCATCCACGTACAACGCCGCGTCGGCGCGGGCGTGCTCGCCGGTACGGGCGCGGCGGGCGGCGGCCTGCCAGGTCTTGGCGACCACGAACGAGCCCAGCAGCCTGGCGGTGTCGTCGCCGAGCACGCCCTTGGGCAGCCGCGCCAGCAGGATGCCGCCGTCGAGGACCTCGCCGAGGTCGAAGCTGGAGGTGGCCGAGCCGACCACGTCGCGGACGAACGGGCGCAGCAGAAACGCCCGCAACCTTGACAGCGCAGGGCCGACGAGCTGGGTGTGCGCCCCGGTCGGCAGCCGGTCGTACTCGCCCCAGAAGCCCTCGAGGAGCTCGTCGGCCAACCCCGCGGTGACGTGCGCGCGGTAGTCCGCCTTGGTCAACAGCCTCGGCACATCGACCAGCGAGGCCGGACCCTTGGCGAGCAGGGTCAGGCACGCCGCGCGCAGGATGTCCTCGGTCCGCGGCCCCCACGCGCTGGCGAACACCCGGCGGAAGACGGCAAGCAGGTGGTCTGTGGCCAGGTCGGGGTCGGCGCCTTGGAGCATGTTCAGCGTCGGCGGCGCGTGGCGCTCGTCGGGGTCGAGCAGCACCAGCCGCCCCGCGGCGCTGGCGGGCAGGCGGTCGAGCAGCTCGCGGACCAGGTCGCCCTTGGCCGGGTCGACCACCACCACGCCGCGGCCGGCCTCGACGTCCTGGAGGATGAGGTTGCCAAGCAGGGTGGACTTCCCCGTGCCCGTCCCGCCCAGGACATGGACATGCTGGCGGGCGTCCGCCACGGCTAGGGCGACCGGGCGGGCCGTGCCGGCATCGGCGTCGCCGAGCACCTTCCCTGCCCGTTGGAGGTTGGGGGCGGGCGGGACCGACCTGGCCCCGGCGCGTTCCAACCCCGGCACGGCGCGGTCCCATGGCAGGTGCGCCAGCGCGGCCAGCTCGCTCAAGCTCAGCAGCATGCCGCGGCCAAGCCGCCGCGCCTCCAACGCCACGGCCGGCCGCAGCCGGCGGCGGGTGAGCTGGTTGCGGTCGGCGTAGACCGCCAACGCCGCCGTCAGCGCGTGCCCGCGTGCCCGCAGCCGGCCCCGCCAGTCGGCGTCCACGCAGGTCGAGACGGCGTAGCGGATGGCGACCTCGAAGCCGGGCTCGGCGCTTTTGGCGGTGATCGCGGCCACATCGGCATGGCGGGCGGGGTCGTCGGTGTAGACGCGGCGGCTCCCCATGTCGTTGCCCAGCGGGTTGAGGAAGTCCAGCAGCCGGCCCCGCCGGGTGGGCGCCTGGCCGCGCCGCAACGCGCGAGCAGCGCGGCGGCAGGCCGCGAGCCGGCGCCCGCTGGCTCTGCGGACCAGGATTTGGACGATGCTGGCCTCGCCGGCGCCAAGCTCGGCCGCCGCGCCGAGCAGGGCACGCAGCGGATCGCGGTCGTGGTCGGTGCGCAGCGGGTACCACTCGTCGGCGGCCAGGCGCAGCCGGCCGCCTCCCACTTTCCTCCCGCCTGAGGTGACCGGCAGTGGGGGTGGTGCGGGGGTGTGGGTGCGGGTGCGAGCACCCGGCCAAGCTGCCTGCACGGCCCGCTCGACCAGCCGCGGGGCGAGCATGCCAGGCACCCAGATGCCGATGCCCAGCCCGTCCGGAGTCCAGCGCAGCTCGAATGCCACCAGGGGGCGGCCGGTCAGGAGGCGGCGTTGGTGCAGCAGCCCGCGGAGGTTGCGCCAACACGCCACCGCCCCGGCCGGGTCGACCTGCGGCGGCGGCAGGATCTCCACCAGCCGCGCACCAGCACGCAGCCGGGCGGCGCGCCAGCGGCCAAGCACCACCCGGCCCGCCACCCCCGCCAGTAGCACGGCGGCCAGGGGCAGCCACAGCCGCTGACCCGCAGCCGCGGCCACATCGAGCACCCGGCCTGCGGCGCCGGCAAGGGTGCCCCACGGGTCGGTGAGGTAGCGGCCAAACGGGTTGTCTTGCGGGTCGGGCGAACTGGTGGCCACGACCACGAGCGGCCGAGTGGTCAGGGCGGCGAGCAGGGTGCGGGAGAGCCGCACATGTCCTCCTTCCGGTTCGCGCCTCGGACGTCGTAATGTCCAATGCGGGTCATAGTGATTGGTGGAGTAGGGATATTCAGGGGTCGTGAATGCCGGGCTGAGGGCTGGACAATCGCCATCTGTCTAGTGGCACCAGACACATGGGTCTTGACGCGGATCTGGTGCGCGATGCCGAGGCCGCGCGGGCGCGGCTGATCGAGTCGCAGCATGCCGCCGAGCGGGCCAGGGCGGACTACCACCACGCGATCCGCCGGTTGCACGCGGCGGGCTCCTCGCTGCGGGAGATCGCCGAGGTGTTGCGCCTGAGCCACCAGCGGGTCCACCAGATCATCGACGAGGCGGCCGAGCCGACGCGGCCGTGGTGGCGACGGCGCGGACGACGATGGCGGGGACCGGCGGGGACCGGCGGGGCCATGCTCGTATTGTGGCCGGTCGCGCCAGGAGTGCACCAAGCTGATCGCCGGCCCTGGAGTGTTCATCTGCGACCGGTGCGTGGTCCACGCCAGCCGGCTGGCCGCCGACGCGGCGGTCGACGACCGTGCGGAGGTGCCGCTGGGCGTGGAGCCGTCGGATTCCCGGTTCAAGTGCAGCTTCTGCGGCAAGGGTGCCCAGCACGTGCGGCGCGTGGTCGCCAGCGGGCTGGCGTCGGCGCCTGGCGGCAAATTCGGCCGGGGCCAGGGGACTCGAATCTGCAACGAGTGCCTGGTGTTGCGCGAGGAGATCCTGGCCGAGACGGCATCGTCGTGAGCCGTGCCGGGTGTGGGCGCGCTGGCGGAGGGTCATCGGCATGGTCCTTGGCGTGCTGGCGGGTTGCTGGTTGCCCGGCTGCGCTCGGCGGCGTAGCGGCTCCAGTCGCCGCTGGCGGCCTTGACCCAGCCGATGGCGGTGGTGGGGTGCAGGCCGAGCAGGTCGGCCAGCACGGTGGCTGGGACCTCGGCGGCCAGTTGCAGCAGGGCGGCGTTGCGGGTGGCCCTGGCGGGGATGCCGAGGTCGCCCAGGCGGCTGCGTAGGTGGTGGGGATGTAGTGGCCGGTCGGGCTGGCGGCCGGTGAACAGCCACGCCGACCGGGAGGGTGGCTGGAGGCGGCCGGCCATGCCGACGGGCTGGTGGGCAGGGAGTTGGCGGACCAGGCCGCCGAGCGGCTCGGGCATCAGCACCTGGTCGTGGCCCAACCGCAGCAAGGTGTGCTCGGCCTGGCAGGTGACGTCGGCCAGGGTGAGGCGCACGATGCGGCTGGCGGGTTGGGCGTAGAGCGCCACCAGCAGGCCGGCGACGCGGTCGGCGACCTCGAGCTGGTCGTCGTGCAGTAGCCGCCGGGCCAGCGCCCACCGCTGCTCGGGGTCGGTGGCCTGGGCCGCCCCGCGCTGTTGGCGGGGCGGCAGGCGCACCCCTTGCAGGGCGCGCTGCTTGACCGCCCAGGCCAGGAAGCTGCGGGCCTCGCGGCGGGTCGCCAGCGCATCCGTCAAGCCCGGGGTGTCGGCGAACCAGCGGTCGATGTGGCGCTGCTGGCAGGTGGCCAGCGAGGCGTCATGGCCGCGGAGCCAGTCCAGGAAGCGGGCGGCCTGGCTGACCTTGCCGCGGGCGTTGTAGGCCCGGTTGACGGTCGGCTTGCCCTCGGCGGCGCGGGCGCGCAGCCGCCGCAGCACCTGCCAGGTCGCCCAGGCGCGCAGCAGCCGGCGGTCGTCGTCGCAGGCCAGGGTGTCGGCCTGGATGGCGATGAAGCGCTCCAGGCGGGCCAGGTGTGGGTCGCGCTCGGGCAGGGCGCCGCAGGCGGTCAGGAGCTGGCGCAGGTGCTCGATGGCGAACGGGTGCCGACCGGGCCGCGAGCGGTGTTCGGGCATGCTAGCGGTGGCCTGGTCGAACGCCTGGTGGGTGAGTTCCAGCTCGCCGGCGGCCAGTTGCTTGAGGACGGGGACGGCGGGGCTGCGGCCAAGCCAGCCGATCGCGGTCAGCGGGTTGTCCACCGCCATGATCGCCTCGCGCAGCGGCACCAGCGCGGCGGGGACGGTCCCGTCGGGGCTGGTGAGCAGGCCGGTCACCTTGTCGTAGAGCTGGCAGCGAAAGCAGATCGGCGAGCGGTCGGGGGTGGTGCGCCGGCAGCGCGTCGTGATCTGACACCGCGAGCAGCGCTCGATCGGGGCCTGGTAGCAGGTCGGGCACAGGTCCGGCTGGCCGTCACGGCCGCGCAAGGAGACCAGCCGCACCCGGCCGCAGCCGCCGCAGCGCCGCTCAGGAAGGCGGTAGCAGCCAGCACAGACCGCACGGCCGCCCTTGCGGGAGGCGATCGGGGCGGTCGTGCCGCACCCCTCGCAGACCCCGGACGGCGGGGTGTAGCAGCTCGAGCACAGGCCGGTCCCGCCGGCCAGGCGCTGGTTCGTCGGCCGGTGCCGGCCGCAGCGTCCGCACGGCGGCCAGCGGGTGGTGTCGTGGTAGCGGCAGGTGCGGCACCACTTGGCGCCGTCGCTGTCCTGGCCGCCGAGCGGGGCCTGCCGGTGGCAGCCGGCGCAGCGCGGCACCGCCACCCGGGTGGCGCCCTCGGCGGCCAGCAGCCCAAGCAGCCGGGCCAGCGGCGGCGGCGCGGCCGAGTCCCCCGACTCCAGCGCATCCGGGTAGGCGGCAAGGTGGGCGGCCAGCCGGTCGTGCTGGGCCAGGGTGGGCGCGGCGGTGGCGATCGCCTGGGCGATCACCTGCTCGGACAGGCCGGGCTCCAGCGCGGCGATGCGCGCGACGAGCGCGGCGCGCTCGTCGGCCAGGCGCGCGGCGGCGGTGACGCGGCGGCGGCAGCGCGCACAGATCGGCTCCCCCTCGCCGGTCCGGCCGGCGAGCACGTCGGCGCGGCGACGCTCCCCACAGCCAGCGCAGACCTGCGCGTTGGCCACCGCCCAGCAACGCGTGCACACCCGCGCGCCGGCTGGGCCGGGATAGCGCCGCGCCACCACGCGCCCGCAGCCAGGACAGGGGCCGACCGGCAGCGTCATCGCCCCTCCTCGGGGGTGATCCGGGCGCGGGTGGGCCGCAGCTTGGCCGGGCCTGGCTTGCCAGGGGTCCCGCGAGCCTCGCCGGCGGCGCGGCGTGCCCGGCCGGCCTCGGCGACCGGTTCGATCAGGTCGGCCGGGGTGCAGTCGAGGATGTCGCACAGCACCGCCAGGGTGTGCAGGTTCAGCCGCTCGGGGGTCTGGGCCACCAGCCGGTAGACCTGCGCGGCCGACAGCTCCACGCCCCGCTCGGCAAGCAGCGGCGCCAGCTCGGTGGTGGAGAACATCCCGCGGGTGGCCATGAGCTGGCGCAGGTGCCAGCGGTAGCCGACTTGGCGGTGGCGGCTCACGGTGTCCTCCCTTCCTCGGCGGTGTCGTAGGCGCGGCCCAGCGCGCGGCGCAGCACCTGGTTCTTGAAGTCGGAGCTGACGTGGGTGTAGACGGCGGTGGTCGAGCCCCAGGCGTGGCCGACCTGCTGCTGGATGAACAGCGGATCGAAGCCGTCTTCGGCCAGGTGGGTCACGTACGAGTGCCGCAGCGCGTGGGGGGACAGCTCCTCGCCCAGCCCGGCCCCCGCACGCCAGGCGTCAAAGCGGAGGTTGACGTAGGTGCTGGCGACCCGGCCGCCCCGCTCGGTCAGCCACAGCGCCACCCGGTTGCCGGGGCCGTAGCGGGGCCGGATGTCGGCGACGTACTCGGCGACGACCTCGGCCGCCCACCCCATCACCGTCAGCACGGTGCGCCGCCGGGGCGGGCTGCCGTTGGCGGCCTTGCCGAAGCGCACCGCCAGGCTGCCGTAGCGGCCGAACTCGGGCGCGGCCGCGTTGGCGCCAAAGTCGCCGGTGTCGAGCATGACCAGCTCGCGGCGGCGCAGCCCCCAGGCGTAGCAGACCTTGAACAAGGCGGCGTCGCGGAACGATGCCTGCCAGCCCTTGCGGCCAAGCCGGCGTGCCCTGGCGACCTGGTCGTCGGCGAAGTCGAAGAAGCGCTGCAGCTCCGCGCGGGTGAACGGCCGCCGCTCCGGCTGGCCCTCATAGGCGCTGGTGTGGGCGAGGGTGTTCCACTCGTGGCAGACCTGGACCGGGTGGGTGCCGAAGCGCCGCTGGCACTGCTCGGCCCAGGCGTAGCGCGCGTCGGTCAGGTAGTCGCTGAACATCGCAACAGCGTTCTGGTAGCTGCGCAGCGTGGCGTGGGCCTTGGGGCTGGCGCCCGAGCGCAGCGACGCCGACCACTCCTCGATGTCCAGCGGGGTCCACAGCCAGGGGTAGGTGCCGGCAAAGCGGGCAAACCGCCGCACGGTCTGGGTGCGCTGCTCGATGGTGGTGGCGGCCAGCGCGCGGCTTTGCTGCTGGATCGTCCAGCCGCGCAGCATCGCCTCGAACACGGCTTCCTCGGGGTGCAGCAGCACCACCCCGGGCGCCAATGCCAGGTGGGCCGCGCCGGGGATCTCGAGCGGTTGTTGTTGCGCCAATGTCCCTCCGTTCGGTCGGAAATAGCAGGCGCAAGATTCGTTCATCAGATGAAAGCTCGTCAAGTTACGTCCCTGGTGAGCGCCCTTACCTGGCAGGATGCGGGTAGACTCACCGCCGCGACCTGCCCTGCTCGGCGGCCTTGTAGGCACAGAAATATCAGAAACCTGCGAATCCATCATCTGATGCAATAATTAAGCTAAGGCGAGCAGGGAGAGGTGCACGTGCTGGAAGTGGCTCTGGGCGCAGCTTGAGGTCGGGTCGCGGCAGGGATGCCAAACGGGATGCGGCTCGCGGAAGTCGATGATCTGGCCGGCGAAGATCACGTACTTGACCTTGAGCACGGCAGCGTTGTCGGCGGCCCATCCGGCGACCCGCCAGCCAAGCGCGCTATCAGTGCCGACCATGACGTCGATCGCGTGCGCCACGCCGTGCGCGTCTGGGTAGTGGTCGGAGCCCTGGACGTGGCCGGCGAAGTCCGGTCGCAGCCGCCGATGTCGGTGATGCCAAACCGCTCGATCACCAGCAGCCGGGCGGCATTGGCCGCCGGGGACAACCCGCACCCGCCGGGAGCTTGGAGGGCGGCGATGGCGCGGTCGGCGGCGGCGAGCCGGGCTTGGTAGGCGCCGGAGGTGTAGGTCGTCCAAGCGCGCCAGTCGCTGCCGCCCGCGGAGATCCGGTAGGTCTCGACGGCGGCGCAGGCAAGATCATCGGCGCAGGCGTCGGTGACCTCGGGGTGGTAGCAGTCGTTGAGCTGCCAGCCGCCCCGGTCGGTCGAGCCGCCGGGGCAGCCGGGGGTGGGCGGGTTGCGGTGGCGGGCATGCGGGTCGCCGCTGGACTCGGCCAGGCCGACCGCGACCGCCAGCCGCAGCCCCTTGCCAGTGAAGCCGGCCTGCTGAGCGGCGGCGGCCAGCCCCAGGCTGCCGCGGGCTTTGATCGGCCCGCCGAGGCCCGCACCGCCGCCCAGCGCACTGATGGCGGCGCCAAGCAGCACCACCGGCAGCAACATGGCCGCGGTGGCGGCGAGGACGCGCTTCACCGCGCATTCCCGTCGTCGGCGACGTCGGCCAGGTCTGTTGCAGGAATTCCCGAGAGTTCGCGGTCAAGGCCAGCAGCCAAGGCGTGCTGCGGGACAGACCATCTGGCAGCTCGTGATGCGGGTGGGAAGAGTGACGGGTGGTCGGAATCCCCGAGCACGCTCCGGTATTCGCGGAGGGTGACCCGGATCTTCGATCTTGAGCCAGCAGCGGTCGGCCACTGCGGGCAACCGTGGTAGGAAATCGCCTCGTTCGAACCATCCGGTTGCAGGTAGCGTCTGGCGCCATGGCCGATGAACAGGCAGACCTCGCCAAGCTGATCACGCTGCTGGGACACGCTGCCGCGTTGCAGGAGCGCACTGGTGTGGATCCGAACGCCGCCGCTGTCGACCCTGGAAGCGCACTGGCCGGAGACGACCGACGGGCCTATCCGCACCAACTCAGTCATGCAGCCTGGCACGCGCTGACCATCTCGGTTGACCATCTGCACTGCCTGCACAGCGCCGTGGTGGGCTGCCAGGAGCACAGTCCCAGCAGCGTGCTGCTGCACATCTATGCGCCGTTCACCTTGCTGCGCGCGGGCCTTGAGAACGCCGCGACTGCCGTATGGCTCCTGTCGCCAGTCCAGCGCAAGGAACGGATCCTGCGAAGGCTCCGGCTGGCCGCAGCCAACGTGTGGCACTCCGACGCGGTCGGGAACCTGATCGGCTCGCCACCGACGCGGACGCGCAACGAGCGGCTCAACGAACTGCGCCGGATCGCGAGGGCATGCGGGATTTCCGAGATCGATGCCGTGAAGAAGCCAGGGCATGGGGAGGTGGTGCGGGCCGCCGGAGCCACCATCCTCAACGGTGACCTGATGGTGGTGCTCTGGAAGGGGTGCAGCGGCCTCGCCCACGGCGATATCTGGGCAACCCTGAGCATGCTCGACCGTGAGGTGCGCGAGCACCCTGCTGCGTCGAATGTCCTCAACGCCAAGGTCACCGCACCGATCGCTGGACTCCTGACAGTGGTGCAGGGGACCGTCCGCATGGTCGATCGTGGCTTCGCCCTGTTCGACCGTCGCGCCCGGCGGCACCATTAGCCGCCAGAGGAGCTGGGACGCGCGACTTGCGGCCTCGCCGCCCAACCCGATCACGCCCCGTCACTCCTTGGCTTCCTCTCCTCGGCTTCCAGAGCCGTGAGGAACTCCGGGCTTGTTGTGACGAGTGGGTGTTCGGCGGGGCTGGCCAGGCTGGTGAACGCGACTCGGTGGGAGCCAGCGAGCAGCAGGGCGTCGCCGGGCTGGGCGGCGAGCAGGAATGCCCGCTCGCCGTCGGAGAGCCGGAAGGCGCGGGCGACTTGGTCGATGGTCTGGGGGGCTTGGCCGAGCAGGATCTGGGTGGCGGCGTTGCTGACTACCGCCTGGCCCAGCTCGCTGGCCAGCAGGTCGCCCGGGTCTTGGGTGGCGACGGTCAGGCCGCACCAGTGCTTGCGGGCGCTCTTGGCCAGTCGGAGGAGGTAATTCGCGCCGATGGGGTCGCGTAGCAGCAGCCATGCCTCGTCCACCACCACCAGCCGCCGCCTGCGGACGGCCGGGTTGGTGATCTGCCGCCAGATCGCGTCCAGGGTGAGCAGGGTGCCGACGGCGGCCAGTTCGTCGGGCAGCTCACGCAGCGAGAACACCACCAGGTGCCCCTCGGGCCGGGCGGTGGTTGGCCCGTCGAACAGGCCGCGGTGCGATCCGCTGGTGAACGGCTGCAGCCGGGCGGCCAGCATCCCGGCCGCTGGATCCTGGTCACGACCGAGCGCGGCGGCGAGGTCGGCGAGCAGCGGCGCGGGGCGGGGGTGGGTGCGGGGGTCGGCGGTGATCCCTCGGGCCTTGTAGGCGGCGAGGATGGCGCGGTCCAGCGCGGCGGCCTCCTGCGGCGCGGGCGGCTGGCCGCACAACACGGCGACCAGGGTGTGGAGGAACAGGGCGCGGCGGGTGAGCGCGTCACGGTCGTACTCGCTGCCGGTGGGGGTGGGCAGGTCCAGGGGGTTGACCCGCACCCCTGGTGCGCCCAGCCGCACGGTGGTGCCGCCGACCTGCTCGGCGAGGCGCTGGTATTCGCGTTCGGGGTCGACGACGCAGACCTCGACGCCCTGGTAGAGCCAGCGCAGGGCTTCGAGTTTGGCGAGGTAGCTCTTGCCGGTGCCGGACGGGCCGAGCAGGACGGTGTTGTAGTTGCGCTGGGCGAAGCGGTCCCAGCACACCAGCCCTTGGCTGTTGCGGTTCCGTCCAATTAGCACCCCGCTGCTGGTGGGCAGCTCGGCGGAGGCGAATGGGAACCCCGCCGCCAGCGCCTCGGTGTCGAAGGTGCGCCGCAGATTGAGCGCGTCGATGCCCAGCGGCAGGGAGGTCGCCCAGCCTTGCAGCGACCGGAAAGTGGCCGGGTGCGAGGTCAGCAGCAGGGAGCCGAGCAGGGCGCGGACGGCGTCGGTGCGCTCGTCCAGCTCGGCCTGGCTGCGGGCGCGGACGGTGAGGTACAGGCCGAGGCGGAACAGGCGGCCTTGGCCGCGGGCGAGCCGGCGGGCCAGGTCGGCGGCGTCGTCGGCGGCGGCCTCGGCGCCGAAGTCGGTGAGGCGGCCGTGGTCGGCGTCCAGGCGGCGGGTGGATTCCAGGCGGGCGAGCTGCTTGCGGAGCCGCTCAGCCGCGATCAGCGGCGGGATCGGCTCGACGTGCAGCGCGACGTCGAGCGTGCCGGGTGCGGCAAGGACCGGCTCGAGCCAGCCCAGGCCGACCTCGCGGGGGTAGCCGGTGACGGCCAGGGTGCGGCACCAGCCATCCCCGGCGCGGAGCCAGCGCGGGCCGACCTCGACCGCGTCAGGGCCCAGCAGCCCCGAGCCTGGCGGCTTCCCGCCGGGGCGGGCCTGGGCACGGCGAAGGCGGGCGCGTAGGCGCAGCATCACGACCTCCTCGCGCTCCGGCGGCGGGTGACCGGCTCGTCGGGCGCTGCTTCAGGCGCGGTATGGCTGGTGCGGGGTGCATCGGGATCGAGGGCGCGGTCGAGGGCCGCGCGGACGGCGGCCAGGGGCAGCGGGGTGAGGGTCACCGCGGCGGCGGCCAGCAGCGTCGCGGCCTCCTCGGCGCGGCGGGCCAGCCGCACCCCCGCCCCAGCGGCGACCAGGTCGCGGAAGACGACAAGCCAGCGGCGGTGCAGCACGTCCCGGCGGCGGGCCAGCTCGGCGAGGAACCTTGCGTGGTCGCGGGCGCAGGTCTCCAAGGCGGGATGGGGCAGCCCGCCCGCGCGCTCTTGGAGTTCGCTGACCTGGTCGCCGAGGTCGATGCGCTCGGCGGCGACGAGGAGCTGGACCGGGCCGGCCAGCGCGTGCAGCCACCGCGCCAACGCGGCAACCAGGGCCTCCTGCTCGGCCTGAGTCCGCAACGCGAAGTTGACCGTGGTCGCCTGGCACAGCAGCGCCGCACCGTCGGCGCCGAGGTCGACCACCCCGTCGGGGTCGATGCCGCGGACCGGCAGGGTCAACGGCGCCGGCAGCGGCCCGGCAGACAGGCCGGCAGACAGGCCGGCGAGGATCGCCGGCGGCGCGGGGACGCCCTCGGGCGCGGGGACCCGGCGGCGTGGCGTGCGTGCCTGCCCGAGCGCGGCCAGCGCCAGCCGGTCCAGCGGCAGCCCATCACGCTGGCCGACCGCCACGACGAACCCGATCGCGAGCACCGGCACCGCAAGCCCCGCCGCGACCGGCAACGGAAGCAGCAGCCGGGCGGTGCCGGCCAGCAGCCACGCCAGGACGGCGGTGATGGCGAGGATGGCGAGCTGCCTTGCGGTGAGGTTGAACGCGATCCGGTCGGCCTGCTCGACGTCGGCGGGGATGCGGGGCATCAGCCTCGCCCCCCAAAGGAGCGAATGCCGCGGTAGAGCACATACGAGCGGGCCAGGCGGACCACCGTGGAGCCTTGCCGGCCGAACACCAGCCGGGAGACCCACACCGGAATGCGCAGCAGCATCCACAACAGGCAGCCGGCCACGATCAGGTCAACCAGATGCCCGCTACCGCCAAGGCCGAGCACGCGGTCACGGTCGGCCTCGAAGAACACCTGCACCGCCATCGACAGAACCAGGGCCTGGCCGACCTGGATGCCAAGACAGCCGGCAAACGCCCGCCACCACAACCGCGCCAGCCCCTCGATGGTTGGCAGCGCATGACAGGCAAGCGCCAGCGGCGCCCCGGCGACCAGCACGATCAGCAGCGAGACCCGCACCACATAGGTCGCCACCAGCACCAGTGCCATGACCGCCAGGACCAGGGCGAGCAACAGCAGCAGGCCGCTACTGGAATCCACCGGTGCCAGCCCCAGCGTGCGCAGCGACGCGCGGACGTGTTCGGGGTCGGTGTCGGTCCCCAGCAGGGCGCTGGCGAGCGCGTTGGCCAGCTCGATCCCGTAGCCGGCCACGAGCAGGCTGAGGTTGGCGGCGGCGACCGCCAGCACCAGCCGCGGCGCGATCTGTTTGAGGCCGTAGCTGGTCTGCAGGGTCTCGTGGGTCATCACCAGCACCCCGCCGACGGTGGCCAGCAGCACGAAGCTGGCATTGGCGATCCCGGCCGAGACCCACCACAGCTCGCGGACGCGGCTGTCGGCGGCGGCCAGGTCGGGGGTGGCCAGGATGGTGCGGGCGACCATGTCCAGTAGCGGGCCGAGCGAGGTGGCGACCAGGTCGCGGAACCAGCCGTTGATCGCCTCCCGGACCCGCGCGCCGAGATCGAAGAACCCGGGCCCGTTGCCAAACGGCGGCGGCAGGGTGTCCGGCAGGCGATCTCCACCGTTGCCGTCCGACGGCGACCGGGGCGGCGGGGTGGACGTGGGCAGCGTCGGGGCGGTACTGGTCGTGCGGGGCGGAGCGAGCGTGCTCGGCGGCGCTCCAACGATGGTCGAGGTCGAGGTCGGGGGCGCGGAGCGGGCCGCCGGGCTTGCCGGGATGAGCAGGACGACCAGGGCCATCCCGGCGGCAACGGCTCCGCGTCGAGGGCGCATGGGGTTCACACTCCGATGACCCACTTGAGCAGCCCGACCAGCGGCGGCGCCAACGCGGCCAGGCCATAGCCGATCGCGGCGGCCTTGACGCCCTTCTTGGCCTTGTCGAGCTGCTCCGGCTCGCCGGCGGCCGCCGAGTAGCGCACCCCGGCGATCGTGAGCTGCAACGTGGCGAGGCCGACCAGCAGGCCGACCAGGACCAGGCGAGCACGGTCCAGCACCGCAGACAGGGTCGGGTCGGTGTGGCCCGCCTGGGCCAGGGCAGGCTGGGCGCTGGCGGCGAGCAGCACGGTGGTTGCGGTCAGCAGCCGGGCGGTGGGGCCAACACGACCGCGGGCAGGGTGCGGGCGGGTGCGGCGGGGCAGGACGGCAGGCACGGCAACTCCAATCACACGAACGCAAGCAGCAGGGGGTGGGGCTGGCACCCGCGACCCGGCACAGCGGCGGGGGTCGGCGGCGCAACCGACGGCCGGTGCTCAGGGCGCGGGCCGCGGGTGCGATGCCCTCACTGAGAACTTCCGAGCTGCCCCCCGTTTGGGGACATCCGCCCTCGCAGCCAGCGCACCAGCCGCGCCTCGGCGCGCTGCCGGCGCTTCTTGGCCGCCTCGTAGCCGATCCCCCACCTGGCGGCCAGCTCGCCCAGCGGCACCCCGCCAAGGCGGGTCTCGCCGATCAGCTCCGCTTCGGTCACGGTCAGGACCCTGTCGGCGACGGCGTCGAACAACACCAGGTCGGGGTGGCTGGCCGGCCGCGGCGGCTCGGCCGAGGTCCAGACCGGCCGCTCCCGGCGGCCCTGGATGCACAACCGCTCGACCAGCCGCCGCCCGGCGAACAGCCCGTAGCGCAGCAGCCGCCCGGCCACCCGGTCCTCGCCTGTGGGCATGGCGCGGATGCCTTCCAGCAGCCCGGCGAGCATCTCGGCCTCCAGGTCGGCGCGCTTCCGCGGACACGCACGGATGAGCGGGCTGGCAGCGTGCCGCAGCCCCGGCAGCAGCACCCCGACCAGGCCGACCGTGGCCGCCCCGCCCTCGGCCTTGGCACGGGCCAGGAGGGCGGCGATGGCGGCGTCGCGGGCGGCGAAGCCGGTCGAGGGGTGCAGCAGCCGTGCGCGCAGCTCGTCCAGCGGGATCGGTCGGGCCGGCAGCCCGCGGCCGACCCGGCGGCCATCCAGGCTCAGCGGCTTCGGGCAGGTGGTCAGCAGCCGGAACGCGGCATCCAGGGTGTCGAACGGCAACCGTTGGGGACGGGGCATCGCGGCTCCTCTCCGCGTGGGAACAGGAGCCGCAGGACGCCAAGACGACCTCCCGGATTCCGGTCAGCCCTGCGCTCGGCACTGCGCGATAGGAATCCGCACGGCGCGCGAGTGGAAACCGCAAGGCGCCCGAGTGGGCGACGAAAGGAATCCGGGAGGGCCGCCCTGGCGCGCCGCGCCGCCCTATCGCGGCTGCTCACAGGAGCCGGGAGGAATCCGCAAGGTACGGATCGCACCGGAGTCGGCGGCCGGGTGTCCCCAAACGGGGGCCTGCTCGGATGTTTCCAGTGACGGCGCAACCACGGCCGGCGGGAGACCCGCATGGCCCTCGCCCCCGCCCCTGCAGCCCCGCCTGCCCGATCCGACGTGCCGCTCGCGTTGTGGCTGTGCGCCCAACCCGACCCGCACGAGCCCGCCCCATCGCCGCCGGTCGCCTCCTGGGCGCTGCTGCCGGTTCAGCTCGCCCGCCGGATCGTCACCGAGTACACCCACCCCGGCGACCTGCTCGTCGGCCCCTGCTGTCCGGCCCTGCTCGGCGAGGCCGCCCGGCTGGGCCGCCGCGCGGTCGCGCTCTGCCCCGAGGCCGGTTCCACGACCGCCCGGCAGACCAGCGAGTTGCTCGACCTGACCGTGCCCGCCCAGCTTCGGCCGCTCGCCCAGGTGCGCGGCGGCCACCTCACCGACCCCGACGTGCTCACCGACCTGGCCGGGCAGGCCCACGCCGTAGTCACCGTCACTCGCTCAAGTAGCGATCCTGTCGCCGCGGCCGACCCGAGCAGCCTGGCCGCCGCCGCCATGCTGCTGCACCCCGGAGGCCTCCTGGTCGCGGTCACGCGCACCCAGCAGCACACCGGTCGCCTGGTCGACCACACCGCGGCCACCATCCGGACAGCCGAGGAGGCCGGGTTCGCCTACCTCCAACACGTCATCGCCCTGCTCGCCCCCGTCCGCGAGGGGCGGCTCCAGCCGCGAGTGAGCGCCTGGCAGCGGCGCAGCCTGCGCGCCCGCCTGGGCCGCGGCGAGCGCGTCCAGCTCGGCGTCCACGCCGACGTGCTGGTCTTCGCCGTCGCGGAGGCCGCCGATGCCTGAGCCCACGCCCCACCGCAACCCGAGCTCCGAGGTGGCGGTGCCGCTGTCGGTGTGGCCGACCGCGCAGACCTCCCACCGCGCCCAGAGGACCGGCCGCTACCTACCCGGCTCGGCCGCGCACCCGGCACGGATGCTGCCCGCCCTGGCCCGCAACGCGATCGAGCGCTACTCCAAGGCTGGCGAGCTGGTCATCGACCCGCTGTGCGGCATCGGCACCACCCTGGTCGAGGCCGTCCACCTGGGCCGCGACGCCCTCGGCGTGGAACTGGAACCCCGCTGGGCAGAGCTGGCCGAGCGCAACCTCGCCTACGCCATGGGCCACGGCGCCGGCGGCATCGGCTCCGTCTCCGTCGGTGACGCCCGGCAGCTCCCCCGGCTGCTGGCCGGCCAGCTCGACCAGCCGGCCGCGCTGGTGCTCACCTCCCCGCCGTACGCGTCGTGGGCGCACGGCCACGTCCGCGCGGGTCGTGGCGGCAAGGTGGCCAAGTGGAACCACCGCTACACCCCCACCACCAGCCGCGCGAACCTCGCCACCGCCGGCGAGGCCGCCCTGCTGGCCGGGATGGTCGAGATCCTCGCCGCCTGCGCCAAGGTGCTGCGGCCCAGCGGGCTGGTGGTGCTCACCGCCCGGCCGTGGCGGCGCGGCGGGCTGCTGGTCGACTTCCCCGGCGCGCTCGAACGCGCCGCCGAGCAGGCCGGGCTCGTGCTGGTCGAACGGGCCGTGGCGCTACTGGCAGGGTTGCGGGGTGACCGGCTGGTGCCGCGCGCCTCGTTCTTCGCGCTCGACAACGCCCGCAAGGCCCGCGCCCGCGGGATGCCCATCCATGTCATCGCCCACGAAGACGTTCTCGTCCTGCAGACCACCAGACCGTCATGACCGGGCCGGTCGAGCCCACCTCCCATCCAGCACCGGCCGCGCCAGGCGCACCGGGCCGCACCCCCGGGGGTGCGGCCGGCCGGCCTGCCACCAGGCCGAACCAGCCAACCCCGCCGGCCCCGACCCCGCCAGCGACCAGCGCAAACACGGCTGGGCGGAATGACCGATTTGACATGCTCGATGGTGCTCGGGCCTCCTGGGACCAGGGGCGACAGCAACCCCTGGCCCTGACCCTGGAGATCGCCTGGGCGGACGGCCCCGCCGCCGACGCGCTGCGCCGCACCCAGGCCCGGGTGCTGCGGGACCTGCTTGTCGCCCTCGCCGCCCGCCCCGCACGGGCGACCCCGACCGGCGAGCAGGAGGCACCTGGATGAGCGACGACCGCTACGCGGCGTTCCTGCGCTGCTCCAACGAAGAACTCCAAAACCCCGAGCTGTCCCTGGACCGCCAGCTCCGCAACTGCGAGACCGCCGCGGCCCGCTGGGGCGGGCAGGTCGTGGCCGTCTACTACGAGGTCGAGACCGGCACCGCCCGGTATGAGGCCCGCGGGGTCACCTCCGCCCTGGCCCTGTCGGCCATCCCGATCCCCCGCGCGGGGGGGCTGCACGACCTGGTCGACGACGCCCACCGCACGCCGCGGCCGTTCGACCGGGTGGTCTGCGAGTCGATCAACCGCCTCACCCGCTCCTCCCTGGTCGCCTTCCAGCTCGAGGACGAGTTCCGCCAGGTGGGGGTCGGGCTGCACTGCGCCGACGAGCCGTTCGAGGAATCGTTCGGCTCGGTCGTGCTGCGCCACCTCAACATCGGCATCGCGGTCGGCTACCACCGCGACCTGATGGCCAAGTCCCGCCAGGGCTTCGAGGCCGCCACCCGGCAGGGCTGGCACGTGGGCGGGATCGCCTGCTACGGCTACCGGCTCGTCCCCCACGAGCACCCCAACCCCAACAAGGCCCGCCGCGGCCTGGCCCGCCACACCCTGGGCCTCGACCCGGTCCGCGCGCCGGTCGTGCGGCGCATCTACGACGAGTACCTCCACGGCACCCGCGGCATCACCCAGGTCCGCGACCTCTTGAACAGCGACCCCGAGCGGTTTCCCCCACCGGTCTCCCCCGACCCCGCCCGCGCGCTGGGGGTGTGGAGCCGCACCAGCGTCTGGGAGATCCTGCGCAACCCCAAGTACACCGGCTACCAGGTCTGGAACCGCCGCGCCCGCAAGCAAGGCGGCAAGCCCAACCCGCCCGACCAGTGGGTCTGGTCCGAGGAGCCCTGCCACCCGCCCATCGTCAGCAAGGACGAGTACCAGCAGGTCCAGGCCAAGGCCGCCAGCAACGCTCGCTCCCGCCGCGGCGATGGGCGCGGCCGTCCGGTCCGCAAGAAGACCGAGTACCTGTTCCGCGGCCGGCTGGTCTGCGGCGGCTGCGGGCTGCGGATGTGGGGCTCCCGCCCCACCCACCCCTACTACCGCTGCATCGTCGCCCACCAGCGCGGCGCCAACATCCCACCCGGCCACCCCGCCACCGTCAACCTCAGCGAACGCGTGCTCACCGAGGCCACGACCAGCTTCCTCGCCCAGGCGGTCTACGGCCCCGACCGGCTCGCCTACTGGACCCGGGTGCTGGACGCCGCCGGCCACCCCGACCCCACTGCCCCCACCCGCCAGCGCATCACCGAGATCCAACGCACCATCGCCGACCTGGAGCGTCGCCTGCGCAACCAGGTCCTCGCCCTGGACGACGACGAGATTCCTCCCGCCGCCCGCCGGCAGATCGGCAGCCGCATCGCGGAACTGGAACGCGCCATTAGCGACCATCAGGCATCGCTGGCCAAGCTCCACAACGAGCTGGACGCCGCGCCGCCCGATGCCGGCATGGTCGCCGACCTGCTCGACCAACTCCCCCTGTTCGGGCAGCGGCTCGCAGAGCTGTCCCACGCCGAGCTGCGGCGGCTGTTCGACAGCCTGGACCTGACGGTCACCTACGACCCCAACCGGCATACCGCCCGGGTCAACATCACCCTGGCCCGAGACGGTGGCCCGTTGCGAGGATCTGGTCCGTGCCCTGCCGGGGGCACTCCCAGATTCCTACCGGATTGCTACCACGCAGAACGCTGGTTCGGACGCTCGTCCGACCGGGTGCGGTAGGAATCCGGTAGGTCGCCCCAGCGGCGTGGCCGCAGCTCGGCTCCGTGGATCCTGCTGGGCGTGCGGAACAATCGCCACAGACGGATGGGTCCATTCCCACGAGAACCCGACCGGACGGGCGTAGAGCCCTGCGAAGAACGCTCGGAGCTCCCCCGGCCCGTCGCGGGCGTGCCCGCCTCGGACGCCTTGAGGGTGACGTCGTCGTCGGGGGCGAACAGGCGCATGGTTGCGTCCAGATCCCCGGCCGTGATGGCGCTACGGAGGGAGTCCAGGGCGTGCAGGATCTCCGCCTCGACCGGTCTGCTCGCGCGCATGGCGCCTCGAAGGTTCGTGACGGCGAACCCGCGGCCGGGTGTGCCGGGGACGTCCCAGGCCACACCCGGGTCATTGCTCCGGCCGACGAGCCGTGGGGCTCTATGGTTGCAGCACCGGGCGCGTAGATAACACTCTTCGTCAGGACGGCACGTCCTGGCCGGTGGCCAGGTCCAGCGCGTGGATGTGCCGCGGCGGCCGCTTCCAGTCCTGGGTAGCGGCGCGCACGTAGAGGATGACCGAGGCCGGTCACCCCGCCGCTACAGGTCCTGGCCAACCACCAGGATGCGCATCCCGTCAGTCTCATCCCAGTACCTGAAGAAATCCTGAACGCCCCAGCCCACAGCGTACGGCGCGCTCTCGGCGCGGTTGCTAGCTCGTAGCTTGGCCTTGCGGGGCGGCAGTTGCAGGGTACCGATCCCGCACTGGTAAGTTTACCGACCAGTTGGTACAGTAACCGTATGCCAAGACCACGCGGACCAGCCCGAGACCAAGCTCGCGGCCGCCGCCGTCGAGCGCTTCTACGGCCAGCTCGTCGACAAGGGCCGCGACGCCGTGGGCGCCGCGCCCGCCGACCCCGCCCAGCAGTTGTGGCGCTACCTGGACGCCGTCGTTGGGCTGCTGCGCGACCCGCTGCTGTCACGGGGCTGCCTGCTCGGCGCCATGGCCCTGCAAACCCCCCAGACCCACCCGGCCGTCGCCGCCGCCGCCCAGGCCGCCCTCGGGCACTGGCAGGCGACCCTGACCGAGCTGATCGCCGCCGCCGCCCGGCACCTCGGCGTCAGCGTCGCCGCCGGCGAGCTCGCCGGCGGGCTCCTGGCCGCGATCGAGGGAGGGTTGCTGCTGGACCGCGACAAGCCTGCCAACCCCGCGGCGGTCGCCGCCGTCACCCACTACGGCCACTACCTCGAGCTGACGCTCACCCAAGGAGCAACGCCATGAACGGCAAGCACCAAGTGACCCGCACGATCGAGGTCGACGCCGACCCTGCAGCCATCTGGGGCGTCATCGCGGACTCCGCGCTGCTGCCACAGTGGGCGGGTGTGGTCACCGACGTCACCTACCTCGGCGAGGGGCCCGAGGGCGTCGGGATGACGCGGCACTGCAACGTCGAGCTCGGCGGTCGCACCGGTACCATGACCGAACGGTGCGTCGAGTTCGTCCCCGACCGACGCGCCGGCTACGTGGTCGACGACGACACCCTCGGCTTCAACCGGATGCTGCGCGACTACGGCTTCACGATCACCCTCGAGCCGCGGACCCACCGGACCACCGCGCTTCGCATCGACACCTACTACACCCCGCGCAACCCGCCGTACGCGCTGCTGAACCTGCTGCTGCTCAAGCGGCGCATGCGCAAGATCGTGGACGGCCTGCTGCAAGGCCTCAAGCAGATCAGCGAGCGGCGAGGCGCCCCAGCAGCCTGACCGCAGGGCGTGCCAGCACCTCCCGTCAACCGCGGCGCTGCGCCCGACGGTAGCCGTCCCGGCGGACCTTGGCATGAAGGCCTGCCAGACGGATCACCGGACCGTCTACCAGCGGCGTTGCGGACACCGGGGTGTTCGGATTGTGGCAAGTTGGGGGCACAGTTGCCGACCCTGTACCTATGATGAGCTGGGGAAGCGGCTGCTGGCGCCGCGACCGGCAACGCGACAGCTTACGAACCTTCTCACCCTGGCACATCGCCAGTAATCTGCGACAGGGTGAGGGCGGGGAGGCTGGGAGTTGGCCGGGGCTGGGATTGGACGGCACGCTCGATAGT
>WNGB01006232.1_pt1 | contig 25181 bp, 31 predicted proteins | sample 5400681 | NCBI WGS metagenome assembly WNGB01 (sample SAMN13153367, study PRJNA577476) | soil metagenome | isolation source: 115 cm soil or saprolite under grassland replicate 2 | place: USA:California | collected 2016-06-15
CTTGGCTTCACCGTCACCCTGACCCCGGCCGCCTGACCGACGCCAACCCACCAACCCCGGCTGATCAGCAAGGCGTGCGGGTCGCTGCCGCCTGCCCAGCTGAGGTGGTCATCTTCCGATCAGTCTCCATGTCCCTGCGGGGACGCCGCGCAGGCGTGAAACTGGCTCATATCAGGGCGAAGTCGGTCTGTTTTCCGGTCAGCGGGCAACCGTCCATCACGTGCTGGCGCGTGTCATCCTTGCAGCTCAGGTCCGGTGTGTCGTCCAGCTGATACGGTCCTGTCATGCGGTTGGCCCGTGGTGGAATGACCAAGGGAATGACCGGCGCCGCCCTCCTGCCCACTCGCATCGGGCCGGGCTAGCGCCGTTGCACGGAGGCGGCCGCAGCATCGCTGAGACCACGTTGGTGGGTTCTGCGCAGCTCACCGATGGCACCGCTGCCTTGAAGCCTGAGGAACGGGCCCAAGACCTGTGGGCCGAGCTGGCTGCCGCGCGCAGCGGCCAGCCCCGCGCGCGCCGCCTCCCGCGAGAGGGCGAGCCGGTAGCAGCGGTCGGCGAGCACGGCGGCCCAGGTGCCGCAGACCGCCGGGATGCGCGCCTGGATGGTGCTGTCCTGGCCGGCGCGACGGTCGGGGTAGCCGGTGCCGTCGTGGCGCTCATGACGCTGGCGCACGATGGTCGCGACCCGGCCCAGGCGCGGGCCCAGCGCAACCAGCCGGGCCCCCTGCGCGGGGTGCTGGCGCATGACCTCCCACTCCTGGTCGGTCAGCCGACGGGTTCGACTGGAGAGCAGCCGGGGTCAGACTCCGGGAGGACTAAGCACCTGCTCAGAAGTCCTGTCCGTAACTTGACGGGAAGGCCCTGGTCGCTGACCCGGGTTATGGGCAGAACTTCTGGTGACCTGCTTAGAGGCGGTCGGCATCATCGAGGTATGCGGGTTACGCTTGCCCGCATGCCCTGGAGCGGGCCGACTGCACGTGCCGAAGGCGGGCGCGTGACCCCGAGGGGGACCACCATGGCCAGCCAAGACGACCACCTCCACACCACACCGGCCGAGCTCGTCACCACCGCCACCGAAGCGGTCCGCCGCGCCAACGACGTCATCCGCGCCGGGCCGGGCCCGCACGGCTTCGCCGACGCGGGCGACGTCGGCGCGGTCATCGGCGGACTCGGCGAGCTCACCGCCCACCTGCCGCAGCTCCTCAGCCGGCTCGTCGGCGCACTCGTGGCCGCCGACACGCACGGCACGTTGGCTGGCCCGGCGGGCGCGGCCCGGCAGGCGGCCGGAGGGCTCCACGCCGCCGGCGAGGTCGCCCGAGGCCTGGCCGAGCAGCTTGGGACGGCGCAGGCCGCGATGAGCGGGGTGGAAGGGATGCTGCCCCGCCTTGATGAGCGCACCGTGCCGCATTTGGACTATGTGGCTGCCGACGAGGACCAGGCCTCACTCCCCGAAGCCCAGCAACGCGCGGCTGGCTGGTGGGCCACCTGCCCCGAATGTGGCTGGCAGGCCGGCCCGTTCGGCTGGCACGGGGGCACGGCGGCGCTTGAGGGCCACCGCCACGAGCCGGGCTGAGGCCGGAGTACGCCGGCTCGCTCGCTGCCAGTCGGGACCGGCGCGATGTCGGCCGGCGCGCGGTCGACATCCGCGTGGCCTGCCCGTTCGTTGCGGCAACGCTGCTTTGGTCCACCGGGCACGAAAACGGGCTCCTCCCCTGTTTCCGTGCGTGCCTGAGCAGAGGTCCATGAGTTCCCTGAGGCGCGTCCAGCAGGTGCTGGCCAGTGGCCTCCACACAGGTCAAGGCAGGGGTGCCGTCCAGTTGGTGTGGTCCTGCTGGGCCCAGTCTCGCCTGGTGGAATGACTTGCTCTAACGGGTGGGGGCTGCTCAGGCCGGGCTGAGCCGGGTCACGCTACGAGAGCCGCTGTTGGCGACCCAAGCCGAGCCGGCCAGCACGGCGACGCCCTTGGGTGAGTCGCCAACCCGGATCGGGGGACCGGACGGCTGGCCCGAGCGGGCGTCGATCCGAGTGACCGTCCCCGGCGTGCGGTTGGTGACCCAGACCGCACCGGCGCCGACGGCGAAGTCGAACGCGTCGCTGCCGGCCGGCACCGGCGCCGCCACCTGACGTCCTGGTCCGAGGTCGACCCTGGTCACCAGGTCCCGGTCCCAGTTCAGCACCCACAAAGACCCCTCCCCGACCGCCAGGCCGGCCGGACCGACGCCAACCCTCACCGGGCACTCGCGATCCGACCAGTGGCCGGGTCGAGGCTGCTGACCAGGCCGTGCTCAGGATCGCCGACCCAGACCTGCCCGGCGCCGACAGCGATCCCGCCGGCCGAGGCCAGGGGCACCGCCTTGACCACCTTCATGGTGTGCGGGTCGACCTTGGCCAGTGCCGGCTGGGGTCCGTCGAGGGTGACCCAGACGAATCCTTCCCCCACCGCCATGAGCACCGGCATGCGCCCCTCCCCGAACGGCCAGCGCACGCTGACCCGGCCCGAGCCGAGCGCATAGCGGGTCAGCGAGGCGTTGGCCGGCTCGGTGATCCAGACCGCGCCCTCGCCGACGGCCAGACTGCCGTCGCCCAGCCCGCGGAACTGCATGACTGGCCGGCCACCAGTGGCGGGCTCGATGCGCAGCAGCGCGCCCTGGTTGGCCAGCCCGCCGGCGGCATCAGGGCTCGGGGGGCACAGCACCCAGACCGCACCCGCCCCGGCTGCGACGAGTTGCGGGTAGCCCATGACATCGAAGGTCCCCGACCGCTCAGGGACCGCGAACGTGCCGAGCCCGGCCGGGGCCGGCCGGGCCGGAGCCTGCCGGGCACCAGTGCACCCTGCCATCGCCGCAGCCACAAGCAGGCCCACCACGACCAGGTACCGGCTGCTCCGCCCCGCCATGTCCATGGCGCCTCCCGAACCATCCGTCGCACCTGGTACACCGCCGGACCAGCGTGAGTTACTGTCAGGACTCCAACTCCGCCAACCGCCAGATCCGTAGTCATGCATCGCCCGTCCCCGCCCGTCCTTCTCTACCTCCCCGTCCCCGTTTCTCCTGCTCAACGCCTATGTCGGTGAGGCGAGTCGGGCACGGTCCATACGGACCCCAACGGTCACAGGCCACGTCTGAGCGCTCCCGTATCCGCAGGCTCCGCGGCAGGCAGGAGAAGCGCCACGGTAGCAAGCCGAGCGTCGCGATCAACGCACAGCTCACAGGCCACGTCTGAAGATTCGCACCCTACGCCCGGGCCTTGAGCTCGGAGAGCTCCGGTCGGTCCCCTCGTGGGCGTCGCCGGCCCTGGAAGAGCAGCGCGATCACGTCCTGGCGGCTCAGGGCGAGCCGGACCGCCCGGACGGCCGGGTGCTCCCCCGCCGGCTCCCGCACCAGGGGACCGGGCGTCAGCTCCGTGACGGGCACGTTGAGGGCGCCGACCACCTGGACGGCGCGTTCCTTGCTCCTGGCCGGGGTGCTGCTACCACCATCCCTGTCGCTTGGCCCAGCGCAGCAGGATGGCCGAGACGGCTGCCATGGCCGCCAGCACCACGGCCAGGTGGGGGAAGTCGGTGCGGTCGTTGACGATGATGTTCATCCCGTAGGCCGACGACAGCGCGGTGATCGGCAGGGTGATGACCGCAATCAGCGCGAGCCGTTCGGCGGCGATCGTCACCTTGGTGTCGGCCCGGGCCTTGTAGAACTCGATCACCCCCTGGAGGTAGCGGACCTGGCCGTCGGCCACGCCGCTGACCCGGGCGAACTGGTCCTCGATGTCGGCCACCAGCGGCTGCCCGTCAGGGGGGACGAAGCGGCCCAGCGCCGACATCCTCCGGTAGATCTGGTGGCCCAGCGTGGCCATGTTGGACACCGCCAGCAGCGCATGGCGGGTGCGGAACAGCTCCTCGAGGAACTCCTCGGGGTCGCCCAAGTGCCCGGAGGTGACCCGCTGCTCAAGCGGCCACACCTGGCGCGCGACGGCCTCCACGAACGCCTCCTGGCCTTGGGCCAGGGCGGAGACGACCGCGTAGGACAGCTCCGACGGCGACGTGGGGCGCAGCCGCCCCGCCTGGATCCGGCGCAGCACCGCGCGGGTCTCGCGCAGCGCGGCCTCCGGCGTGACCGCCGGGTTGACCGGGCCGTGGACGGTGACCAGGTAGCGGGGGCCGATGAACTGGTCCAGCTCGATGTAGTGGACGTGGCCGCCCTTGCCCAGCTCGGGGGCGTGCAGCACCACGAACATGTGGTCACGGTAGGCGCGCACCTTGGGCACCGCGTTGCGCTCGGTGCAGGCACGGACGGCGAGTGGGTGGAAGCCGAACACCTCCGACAGCACCCTGGCGGCCTCCTCGCCGCAGACGGGGATGTCCACCCAGACAAGCCCGTCGTCGCGGGCGAGCAGGGCCGCAAGCCTTCCGGCCGGGTGCTGCTCGATGCCTCCCTCGGCTACGAAGCGAACGTCCATCCCGCCCGCCACCTCCCTGGGCCAGCGGCCCCTGGGACCAGCGGCCCCAGCGCCGGTCTTGCGCCTGTGCGGCCGCGCCGGCCGGGCAGCCGGGCGGAGCACCCAGACGATTGTGGCGGCCCCACACCCGGGCGGCCAGCGGGCTGCTGGCAGCGACCGCGTGGCCCGGCACCAGAGGGCCGCTTGGTGGGAGCGCCGTGCAGCCGCGACGGATTTGGTCGAACCGATCAGCGACGACCTCGCCCGCCGGCCGGCGCCCACCAACACATCCTGTCTGTGTCGGCGCCCGATCCCGCGGCACCTCCCTAGGAGGGAGCTTCGCTCCGCTGCCACGCCCCAGCGCAAATCACGCATGGTCCCGCAGCGGAAGGGCATGGTCATGCCGACGGCCCGGGCCGTCGAACCTCGCCCGCAGCAGCCAGGCCGGCCGCTGCACCCCGGCGCCCAGACGCTTGCCCCACGTCGAATGGGCGGCGGCGACGTCGGCGGCGGTCGCCGGCCGTGCCTCGGTCACCGCCAGCCCATAGCGGCCGTACGCCCCGGCCACGGCCTGGATGGTCGGTTCCTGGACCGGCTCCACGCCGGCGCCGCGGTCCCGGGCGGTCGACGACAGCAGCATCGACAGGGTCGCGCCCGGGCGCATCACCCGCGTCAACCCAGCCAGGATCGCCGGGTCGGCGCCGAGCAGGCCGCGCAGCAGCGAGCCCCATGGGAGATGGACAGTGACCCGGTCGGCCACGCCGTCCAGCTCCCGCGGCAGCGCCTGGACGGCGGCCACCACGAACACCGCGTTCGGGAGCCCGCCGCGGCGGGGCGTGGCGCCCGCGCGCCGCGACGCCACCGCCATCGCCGCCGCGCTGGCGTCGACACCGACCACCAGCCGGTCGGGCTGCGCCGACGCGGCGGCCAGCACGTAGCGGCCGTCGCCGGTCCCCAGGTCGATGGTGACCGCCGCGTGCCGGGCGGCCAGCTCCTTGAATCAGCCGACGTCCACGTCCCGCAGACGCCGGCCCACAACCGTGCGCATCGCTCCTCTTCCTCTGCCTCTACTTCCTCTACCTCTGCCTCGTGAGCGGTCGGGTCGAGGGTCAGTCTCCCCCGACCCGGCCCGCGTTACAGCATCGGGGACGCAGCCGAGTGCCGACTTCCCGAGGTCGCCTACGGGATGATCGCAGCCCTGGTGGTGGCCTGGCTACCGATTTCGGCAGGGTCCGGCGGAAGGTGATCGGCGGCCGGTGTGACGTTCCGTTCGCGCTTCGGCGGAGTCACCTTGACATAGGAGGTTCGATCCGTAGCTCACGCCGACCGGCGCACGTAGCTCGAGGTAGTTGCCGACGGTGCGGGCCTGATGCTCGACCACACTCAGGCGGTGGGGGCCAGCGAGGCGGGCTCGCACATCCAGTCCGGCCGGTGGCGTCATGCCGACTCGCTCGAACTTGCGTGGTGCGCATACTTGCGCGTCACGCAAGTTTGCGTGTAGGGTGGCGTCATGAGGATCGAGCGGTCCACCGGCATGGGTCTGCGGGAGCGCAAGAAGCTGGCGACGCGGCAGGCGTTGAGCGTGGCGGCGTTGCGCTTGGCTGTCCAGCGCGGGCTGGAGCATGTGCGGGTCGAGGACATCGCCGCCGAGGCGGGAGTGTCGCCCCGGACCTTCAACAACTACTTCTCCAGCAAGGAGGAGGCGATCGTGTCCCTCGGTGTCGATCGGGCAGCGAGGATCGCCGCGGCGCTTCGTGACCGGCCGGCGAGCGAGCCGCTTCCTGACGCCTTGAGCCGGGCGTTCGTCGAGCAGTACGGCGGCGATGCCGAACCGGACAGGGAATGGGTGGCGCGGCTTCGCGTGGTCATCTCCTCACCGGCGCTGCGCGGCGAGTACCTGAAAACGCTCGCTTCGACCGAACGCCTGCTGGCCGAGGCGATCGCCGAGCGCACCGGCACCGATGTGGGGCGCGACCTGTTTCCACGCGTGCTGGCAGCCGCCGCGTCCGGCGCCGCGCGCACGGCGCTCATGTACTGGCTCGAGCTCGGCGCGGCCACCACCTTCGCCCCCGTGCTCCAGCAGGCCATCGAGCAGGTCGTCCTCGGCGCGCCACCACCGACAGCGGACATAGGGAGCTCCACATGAGAAACGTCGCGGCAAGGTTGCGCGAGGTCCTCGGCAGGTCACCTGTCACCGGTCGCACCGACCGCCTGCCAGGTTCGGGCAGACCCAGGCGGGCCGAGGAGTTCGACGCCTTCTACGCCGGCACACCCCCCTGGGACATCGGCCGGCCCCAGCCGGCGTTCCTGGCACTGGCCGAAGCGGGTGCCATCCGGGGCCGGGTCCTGGACGTGGGCTGCGGGACCGGCGAGCACGTGCTCATGGCCGCCGGCCTCGGGCTCGAGGTGACCGGCGTCGATGTCGCAACGGCAGCCATCGACGCCGCCGAGGGCAAGGCCCGGGACCGCGGCTTGTCCGCCCGGTTCCTCGTCGGGGACGCCCTCCAGTTGGCCTCTCTCGGCGAGCGGTTCGACACCGTGCTCGACTGCGGGCTGTTCCACATCTTCGAGGACGACGAGCGCCCTGTGTTCGTCGACAACCTCAGGGCGGTAATCCGGCCGGGCGGCCGCTACTTCATGCTGTGCTTCAGCGACCGCCAGCCGGGCGCCTTTGGCCCCCGCCGGGTGACCCAGGACGAGATCAGGGCCAGCTTCGACGAGGGGTGGCAGGTGGACTCGATCGAGCCAGCCAAGATCGACATCACCTTCAGCCCCACCGGCGCCCTCGCCTGGCTTGCGGCCATCACCCGGACCTGAGTGGCCCGCCTACTGGTGATCGCAACCCGGGAAGTGCGTCCGAACGCATTGCTAGGACCTGGCAGCCGAGCCGCTCGGCCAGGCCGACGGTGACGTCGATGTTGGCCCGGAAGCGGTCGGACCGGTCGGGGACGAACAACAGCCCCCCCGGTCCCCGCCTGGCATGTACCGGTCGCATGACGGAAAGACCCTTCCACGGGAGGCTGTGCCTGAGTCGTGCGGCAACCGCCTCGCTGCGGAACGCAACGGTCTGGTAGTCTCGCCACCCGCGCGCCGCTAGCTCAATTGGCAGAGCAGTGCCCTCTTAAGGCAACGGTTCGGGGTTCGAGTCCCTGGCGGCGCACCATCCAAACCCGCAGGTGAGGCCCGGTATGACGCCGGGTCTCTTCATTTGGTCGACTTGCTCGGACCCGCATCGGACCCGCGGCCGGGCCGGAAAGGACCCGCGGCCGGGCCGGAAAGGCCCAGGCCGAAGCTCCAAGACCGCCCCACTGGCCGCGCCCTTCAACCCCACGGCGTGCATGGCGTCCAGGCGGTCGCGCAGCTCGGCGTCGTGGCCCTCGAACAGATGGCCGTAGCGGTCGAGCGTGAACGACACTGACGTATGGCCCGCCCGAACGGCTACCTCCTTGGGGTTGGCGCCAGCGGCGATCCACAGGGCAACCGCGGTGTGGCGAAGGTCGTGCGGGCGAAGCGGCTCCAAGGCAGCGGCGCGGACGGCGGGGAGCCACACCTTCCTTCGGAAGTTCGAGGTCCGGAGCACGCCACCCCGCTCGGCGGTGAACACGTAGCCGTCGCCCGGGCCGACCGGCCCCATGTGGGCGGCCAGCTCCTTCACGACCGCTTTCGGGAGCCCGACTGTCCGCCGTCCAGCCCTGGTCTTGGGCGGGCCGGTGTAGAGCTGGCCGCGGACTTCGACGACGATCTCGGCCACGTCGACCATGCCGCGCAACAAGTCGACCGGGCGCGGCGCAGCCCGGCAAGCTCACCGATGCGCAGGCCGCCGTAGGCGCCGACGAGCACCAGCGCCCGGTAGCGGGGGTTGATCACGCCGGCCAGCCGTGCGACCTCGGCTGGGGTCAGGAACCGCATCTCCTCGCACTCGACCCTCGGCAGTCGCACGGCCCGACAGGGGGACCGGGCGAGCATGTCAGCATTGACCGCGGCCGTCATCGTGCGCCCGAGCAGTTGGTAGGCCTTAACGACCGTGGCCGAGGCAAAACCCCGGGTACGCAAGTCGGCCACCCAGGCCTGCACGTCCCGCTGTTTGATGGCGGCCAGGGGCGTTGCGCCGAAACGCGGCAGCACCAGCGAGTTGAAGTAGGAGCGGTCGCGCGCCGTGGTCGAGGGGCGCAGGTCGGCCGCGGTCTCCCACCAGGCTTCAAGCCAGGCAGCGAAAGTCATCTTGCTGTGCATCGGATCGGTCCAGGTGCCAGCCAGCTTCGCGCTCTCGACCGTCGTCAGGTACTTCTCGGCGTCGACCTTCCGTTTGAAGTTCTTCGATCGCTCTCGACCGTCGGGACCGCGGTAGCGCACGCGATAGATAACCTTGCCGTTGCGAACGCGCCTGCCGACGTGGCCCACCTATGCACCCCGCCGATCCGCGGCGCCAGGCATCGCACCGACCTCAACGCGCCCGGCCGCGATGAAGGCGTCCAGGTCGCTGGCAGCAATGCGTACATGCCGACCGACCTTGACGAAGGGGATACGCCGCTCGAACACCAGCCGCCGCACAAACCGCAGCGACGTGCCCAGGCGATCAGCCGCTTCCTGCGGGGTCAACAGCTTGTCCATGCTCACCTCCCTTCTGGCGTGCTCACTACGGGTTCTGCTGGGTCCGGCGGTCACGCGTCGGGCGGTCGCCGTTCGGGTGACCACCGCGTGCCGGGTCGGCGGTGAACTCCGCGAGCAGCCGTTGGCCATACCGCTCGCTCACGCCCGCCGCTCGGGCCAGGCCGGCGCCGGTCGGGGTCTGGCCGGCCGCGACTTGGGTCTCGTAGGCCGCCCGGACCCGGGCCCGCGCGCCCAGATGGCCGCCCCGATCCGGGCTTGCCGGCTCGGGTGCGGGCTGGTCGCCCGGCCTGTGCGGGTGGGCCGGTTCGGGGGCGGCCTCCTGTTCGGCCATGGGTGCGGGCGGACGGTCCGGGTTCGGCCGTCGCCAGCCGACCTGCTGCATGAGCAGGTGGGTGGTGAGCACGAGTGCGACCGGGGCCATGGCGAACACGAGCCGGGCGACCGGCCGGTCGGGGGCGTGGGCGACGTTGAAGGCGACCGACGCCAGGGAGAACAGGCCAGCCAGCGTCCACGGGTAGGCGGCGGGGGTGCCGGCGCGCTTGGCGGCCAGCACCGTCAGCAGCGCGACCACGATGGTGCCGTCGATGACGACCGGCCACACCCAGGCCAGGCCAGCCCGGACACGGCTGTCCAGGGCAAGCTGGTGCAACGCGTCGTAGGACAGGGTGAACGCTGCCGTGGCGAGCAACACGACGCCGGCCGCGCTGCCCCGGTAGGTCCACCGGCCGCCCACTAGAGAGCCGGTCGGGTATCCAGATCGGGTTGATTGCGCCGTTGCTGCATACGGAACAACCGCAGGTCACGAGCCGGTCTGGTCACTCGCAAATCGGACAACCACTGATACCTGACCGGCTCTCCAGCGAGGCCAGCCTCGGACCGCCGAGCAGCCGCATAGTCATCAGCAGCCGCAGCGGGCGATCGCCCCTCAGGCCGAACTCAACCAAGGACTCGCGATCCGTCAGACCGACCGCCGCCGTCCGCTGCGCCAAGGTCCGATCGGTTTCCCGACCGGCTGGCCACTCCGAAAGTGGCTGGTCAGACAAGTTGTCTGCAGATGTGGAGCGGACAGGCCCAACCCTACCCCCAGCAGAGACTTTGGCAAAGTCCCAAACCCTCAAGCACCAAGGATCGCTACGCCGCTTCCGAGACGTCGCTCGGAACCGGTGGCCCCTGACGGGGCAGTTCAGGTTGCGGGCGGGCGACGGTTACCCTCCCGGCATGGATGAGCTAAGCGAGCGGTACGGCGAGCTGCTGGCCGGCGCCTACGACTGCGTGGACCGCATCGTCCTCAACGCCTACATGAGCCTGTGTTACTCGGCGGGAGGGTTCCGGACCTGGTGGCGGCGACTGCACGACGGGTCGGAAGCACAGCTGGACAACGCCCATCTGATGCGGATGGCGGCCGGTTCGCCCGCCGGCTGCGGGCGTCGGCCAAGGCCCACGGGATCCCGGTCATCGACTGCAAGCGGGGCGACCAGGCGGCTGAGGTGTTGGCCGTAGACGACCACCAGCAGCCCGGCGACCTGGTCGGCAACGGGGATGCCGGGCTGGTTGAGTAGGGTGGCGACGATGGCGGCGCGACGGTCGGCGTCGGCGGCCGCCACGGGGCTCAGCGCGCCGCGTTTGGGGAACTCAAGGACCCTGGTGGCTAATTCTCCTCGACACGCCGGGCGACATCCGTGATCTTGAACGCTGTGGGCGAGATCATGCGGCCTGCGGCCGCCTTGCCTGGTCTTCCCCTCGGGCCGCAGGATGGAGTGTTGTGGTGTCGGTGCAGCCGCGGCCGTGGCCGAAGCCTGCCGAGGTGATCGTTGCGGCGGTGCGGGCGAAGTACGCCTGGCGTGAGGCGCCGCTTGCGGTGCAGGTCCGTGACCGGTTCGGTGAGTTGTTCCCGGACGCCGAGTTCGAGTCGGCGTTCGCCGGCCGGGGCCGGCCGGGGTGGTCACCTGGCCGGTTGGCGTTGGTCACCGTGTTGCAGATGGCGGAGGGCTTGACCGACCGGCAGGCCGCCGAGGCGGTGCGGGAGCGGCTGTCGTGGCAGTACGCGCTGGGTTTGGACCTGGACGATCCGGGGTTTGATCACACGGTGCTCAGCGAGTTCCGCGCCCGGGTGGTCGGTCACGGGTTGGAGGAGCGGGTTCTCGACCGGCTGTTGGATCGCCTGGTCGAGGTCGGTCTGCTGGGCCCGGGCGGGAAGCAGCGCACGGATTCCACGCATGTGGTCGCCGCGGTCCGCGACCTCAACCGGCTCGAGCTGGCCGGTGAGTCGGTGCGCGCCTGCTTGGAGGCGCTGGCTGCCTGCGCGCCGTGGTGGCTGGCCGGGGTGATCGACGTGCCCGGGTGGAGTGGGCGGTACACCGCCCGGGTGGACTCGTGGCGGCTGCCCACCTCCCAGGCCAAGCGCACGGAGTTGGCCCTGGCCTATGCCCGTGACGGGTACGCGTTGGCCCAGGCGTGCTACCGCGCGGACGCGCCGGGCTGGCTGCGCGAGGTCGAGGCGGTGCAGGTGCTGCGGGTGGTGCTGCTGCAGAACTACACGCGCACGGTCACCGAGACCGGGACGGAGGTGGCGCGGCGGGAGGCAGAGCGCGACGGCCTCCCGCCGGGCAGGTTTCGTCTGAGCTCCCCCTACGACACCGACGCCCGGTGGGGTGGCAAGCGGGACACGTTCTGGAATGGCTACAAGGTTCATCTCAGCGAGACCTGCGACGCCGAGGAGGCCACGACCAGCAGGCAGGGCGACGGCGCGGGCGCGCGGTCGGAGCCATGCCCGTCGGTCACGGCGGGCTCCGGCCACAGCGAACGGTCCCCGCAGCGGCCCAACCTGATCACGAATGTGGCGACCACCGACGCGACCGTGCCCGACTCGGCGATGACCGAGGCGATCCACCACGCGCTGGACCGCCGGGGCCTGCTGCCAGCAGAGCACTACGTCGACTCCGGCTACCCCTCGGCCGAGCTGGTCGCCGACGCCGCTCGCGACTACGGCATCGCGCTGGTCCCTGGCCCTCGGCGGGCGTGGCAGCGGCCTGGCCCACCACCCACAGGTCCGCCAGGGTGCAGTCCAGCACCCCGCACAGCGCGAACAGCACCATCATGTGCGGCTGCCTGGGCGCGCGGGTCAACAGCTCGTGCGCCTGCGACGCGCCCAGCGTCACGCCATGACCGGCCAGCGCCTGCTGCAGCTGCACCGCGCTGAACAGCCCCTTGCCGGCCATCAACTCCCGCAGCCGCCACTCGGCGATGCGGCCGCCCGGCAGCTCGAGTCGAGGTGGGCGCTTGGCGTAGCTGTCCCGCATCTACGTGCCCCTTCCCGCAGGTGTGCGGCCCAGCACCTCCGCCAAGGCGCGCTCCAGCTCCCGGTTCATCTGGTCGTTGGCCAGGTGTAACGGCACAGTCGGATATTGGAAGTGTCTGAATGCCTGCCGCGTGGTGGAGACCGATCGGGCAGGCCCACGTCCGCGCCTCATACGGGCAACTATCGCAGAACGCGCAAGCCTAACCAACTACTTGCTGCTCAGCCCACCCTCCCGTCTCCTCGCCAAGTCCGTCGTGCGCAACCTGATAACACTCTTGACGAGAAACGCCGGGAAGCTAACTCTATGATCCTGCCTGGTTGCGTCCAACCTGGATCCTTGTTGCTTTGTATTTGTACTGGTCTGCACGATCGTCGCTCGCGCGGGAGGGACACCCGATGATGCGCGTACTGAGAACGCCCGTGGTCACGAGCGCGGAGCGGCGCTGATCGCGCGCACAGATGCACTGCTGACGAGGCTGCCCACCTGCTCCCGGGCCGGCCACAGTGCCAACTAGGAAGGAGGATCACCAATGGCCCTACTCGACTTCGGTGACGCGCCGCACGGCGGCCGGGTCCGGCTGCTGCCGGAGAGTAAGACCCAGAAGCCGATCAGCCCCCGTCTCTTCATCGTCCACAGCATGGTTGGCAGCATCGCCAGCGCCCGCCAAACCTTCGAAACCGGCGTCAAGGAGTCCACGTTCGCCGTCCGGCTGGACGGTTTCGTCGAGCAGTGGATGGATACCGAACGGCTGGCCGACGCCAACCTCCACGCCAACTCGTTCGCGATCAGCGTGGAGACCGAGGACAATGGTGACCCAGATACCCAGGAGTGGACGGCGGCGCAGCTCGACACGATCACCTGGCTCGCCCATGAGTGCCGTCGGCTCCACCCCGCGATCGCGCTCCACCGCGCGGACCGGCCGGACGGCGCCGGGATCGGCTACCACACCATGTGGGGGTCGCCCTCGGAGTGGACGCCGGAGGCCAAGACCTGCCCAGGACGAGCGCGTATCAGGCAGTTCGACGAGACGCTACTCCCGAGGATCCTGGAGGGCGACATGCCACTGAACAGTGACGACCTGAAGGCCGTGCAGAAAATCGTGGCTGCGGAGGTCGACCGGATCTACCGACTGCTCGCCCGCGGAGAGGTCGACGGGCAGCGCTCCGACCCGCACTTTCCGGATTCGACCCGGCACACACGGGAGCTCGTCGAGGAGGTGCTCAAGGCAAAATAGGCCGAGAGGAACTGATCGCGGGCGCTACCAAGCTTCGTCCCAACTGCTTGACCTGTTGCCGCGTTACGGCATGTCTGCCTTGCAGGCGTTCTTGCCAACCCGGGCCCAACACCTGGCGGGCCGCATGGGAGGAGCCAATCACCTGACGTCGTCAGACATCGCCGAGCACGCACCCACCACCTGGGAGGTCCTGCGGTGAATTCTGAGCCCGCTCCTGCCCGGACGCCGGAGGCCGGGCAGGGGTCAATGCCGTCCTCGTCCGAGTCACGGCCGCTCGGAGCACTGGGAACCACGCTACTTGGCGCGTTCCTGCTGCTCCTCGGGCTCCTCCTGGTTACGGTGCTGTTCTCGGTGTGGCCCGCGGTCGAGCAGACGACGCAGCAGGACGGCGGGCAGGGCAGTGCGGAAATCATCTTCGGGATCTCCGTCACGTCCGGCACGGCGCTCATCGTGCTCGTGATCGTCGCCAGCGCCCTCGGCGGCTACATCCACGCCGCGACATCCTTCGCGGACTACGTGGGCAACCGCCGTCTCGTCCTGAGCTGGCTGTGGTGGTACATCCTTCGCGTCTTCATCGGCATCGCCCTTGCCCTGGTGTTCTACTTCGCCGTCCGGGGTGGGCTCTTGGCGGCAGATGCAACTAACCAGACGGTCAACCCATTCGGAATCGCCGCGCTGGCCGGGCTGGTCGGCTTGTTCTCCAAGCAGGCGACCGACAAGCTCAACGAGGTCTTCGGGACGCTCTTCCGTACCGCTCCAGGCCACGGTGACGACCAGCGGAAAGACAGCATCGGCAACCCGCGCCCGACGGTGGCGGGCGTCGAGCCGCCGACCATCGACACGGGGTCGGACACCGTGACCCTCCGCCTGCATGGCGAGGGGTTCATCCCGCAGTCGCAGGTTCGCATCAGCCGGCTCGACACCGAGGTGGTGCTCGAACGGACAACGACCTTCGTGGGCTCGACGGAGTTGACCGTCCAACTGGTCAAGGAGGACCTCGTAGAAGCTGGCGTCCTGCAGGTTACCGTGTTCAACCCGGAGCCGGGCGGTGGGATGTCGACGCCAGCCCCCATCGATATCCGCGCCGGGACCACCGACGTCGGCGCTGAGAACCCAACCCCTTAATCAATCGGGTGCAGCGCTTCTGAGGGGAACTCATCGGGTGGAGGGGATGACCCGGTCTGCGTAGCGCGTCGCATGCACGCGTTGCTGCTCTTGGGCGTGGTAGGCCCAGTAGTGGTCGAAGTCGTCGTTGCTGTGCAGGGCCCGCAGCTTCAGGACGGCCTCGGCGCCGGCGAGGCCCCAGCGGGCGCCGGTGCGGTCCAACACCGGTAGGCCGTTGGCGGGGTGCCTGTGACACGGCCCTTTTCCAACGGCCCCCGGTCCGAACCACGCGGGCATCTTTCGATGCACGTAGCTCTCCAGTGACTACTCCGTGAGGAGGATGTCCCGCTCGCCGTGGAACTTCGGTGGCGGCCCGAGCGGACTCTACGCGACCTCCTCCTTTCCCGCAAGCATTTGCGGATTGAAATGACGGTCCATCGCCGCGACGAGGATTGGGATCTCCCGATAGCCTTTGACCCGGCGGAATTGGCTCTTGGCCTCGAGCATCCCTGCGGCGCACCAGCGCATCGTCATCTGCCCGCCACGCCAGCGCTTGACGTTGCCGGCGTGGGCGCGGCAGATCTCGAGCATCGACTCGACCGGGTTGGTCGTGCGCAGCGTGCGAGCCAGGGCGCCGGAGGTCGACAGCCCCAGCCGGGTCACGGTCAGCATCTCGGCCAGCCCCTCGCGCACGCTCGCGGCCGCCCCCGGGTGCCGCTGGCCGAGCTTGGCCGCCAGCGCCTCAAGGTCGCGCTCGGCCTTGGCCGCATCCGGCTGCCTCCAGGCCCGGTGCAGCACCCCGGCGACCCAGCTGCGCTCACCATCGGGGAGGTAGTCGAGCACGTTGCGGAGCTTGTGGACCTGACCACCCTGCGGGTCGCCGGCGCCTACGAGGACTCGGCGCTGGCCCGAAAGGGCTGGGGGCCGGACCGGCGCGTCGCCCGCCAGGTCCGCGTGCTGCAGGCCACCAACCCCTTGGGGCTGCCCCTGTACGTGCGCCCCCACCCCGGCGGCGCCGCCGAGCTTGCCTGCATCGGGATGGCCCTGGAACGGCTGGCGCAGCTGCTCCCACCGGGCCTGCTGGTGTGCGCCGACTCGGCGCTGGGGCACGTCAAGAACCTGTGCGCGGCCGACCGGGCGGGCCTGCGGTTCGTGGTCCCGCTCCGGGACGCCAGCGGGTTCGCCGAGCGGTTCCTCGCCGAGGTCGGCCACGACGGCTTGCACCGGCTCGACTACCGCTCCCGGCGCGAGCGGCACCTGCCACCCGCCCGCCGGGCCCGCTACCGAGGCGCGCTGCGCCCCTTTGGCGTCACCGACCCCGACACCGCAGCGTCCCACACGTTCCGCGTCGCCTACATCTGGTCCTCTGACCTAAGATACGCGGATAGGGCGACGGGTGGCCGGTGTGTGGGCGGGATGCGCGGTTGTCGCCGGTTCCGGCAGCGTGCGAGGGCAGTGGCCGGCCAACGGTGGGCGGGACCTGACCGGATCGAGAAGGTAGTTGGATGACGCCGCCTCACCAGCAGCAGGCTGCCGCTCCGCGGGCATGCGGCGACCGCGCCTGGTGGCGCTGGCAGGCAGGGCATGTCGGCGTGGAGACCGACGCGGTCAGCCGGCCGGGACGGGCAGCGCGGCCAGCCGCTGGCGGACCTGGGCGAGGTAGGCGTAGCGGGGCGCGGTGCGCACGACGAGCCGGCCGGCGTGGCGGACCAGCCGGCCGGGGACGCCGATGAGCTCGCGGCGCAGCCGCTTGCCGTGCGCGCGGCCACCGGTGTCGGTCCCAGTCAGGGCCTGCAGCCACGCTGAGCAGTTCAGCGCGGCCAGCGCCGCCCACATCCACACCCGGTTGACCTCGGCCGAGCCGGAGGGCAGATGGCGCAGGGCCATGCCGAGCTTGCTGTCGTTGATCCGCTCCTGGGCCTGGGCGCGCTCGCGGAACCAGGCCTCCGGCTCCACCGGGCCGTCGGGCAGGTTGGTGACGATGACCGAGTAGGCGTAGAGCTCATCGAGCTGACCACCCAAGGCCAGGCGCAGCTGGCCGGGGTCGAAGGTCCGCCGACGGCGGGCGCGCGGGTCGGCCGAGACCGCCTCGGCGGCGACCCGCACCCGGCGGACGACCGCCCAGGTCCCCGCCGGCCACCCCGCCGGGGCGTAGCCCACCCGGGCGACCTCGGCGCCCGGCATCCCCCGCGCCGGCTGCCATGGTCCTCGCCGACGGCGTGGATGGCCGCCACACCGCCGGGTTGCGCTTGGCCGCGACCGCGAAGTCCGCGCCGGCCGCCACCGCGGCGTGGGCGACCTGGCGGGCGGACAGCCCAGCGTCGGCCCGCACCCGCGGCCGCCCCAGCCCGGCATGCTTGGGCAGCGCCGCCAGCGCCCGGGCGACCAGGCCGGGGGCGAGCGGGCGCGCGTCGGTGTTGCCGGCGACCAACTCCGCGGCCAGCGCCACGCCCGCCTCCGCCCAGGTCACCAGCACCGGCCGGCCGCAGCGCCTGCCAGCATAGGTCCAGCCCACGCCCTGCTTGCTGGCGCCATAGACCTCCACGTCGGTGGGGTCCACGTCGATGGTGGGCCGCACCGCGCACAGCCCCTGCCGGCGGGGCTCGCCTAGCAGCCCGACCGCGCGCTCGGTGACCTCCGCCAGCCCCGCCTCGGTCCCGGCCAGCTGCGCGCGCCCGAACCGCCACGCCAGCTCCGCCGCGGTCGTCGGCGCCGGCGACCGCGCGACCGTGCGCAGCGCCGCGCCCGCGGTGTCAGCGCGCAGGCTGTCCAGGTCACACAGGAAGTCCCCACCGGCCAGCATGCTCTCGGCCAGCGCCATCACCAGCCCACCGCCGCTCACGCCGCGTCGGCGCTGCTTGATCTCGCCGATGCGCCGGTCCAGCGTGCCGACCAGGTCGAGCCGCTCGGCGAGCTCCGCGACCAGCAGCAGCCCCGCGTTGGGGGTCTGCGACGGGTCGTCGAAGCGCAACTCGACACGCGCGTGGCCGCGCCGTAGCCTGCTCACCATCCAGGTGCCTTCCGCTCGGGAGTCTCAACAGGTCTCGCAGCCTGATTCTCCCAGGTCGGAAGGCATCTGTGCTCCCGCCACCTATACGGGCGCCCCAGCTATCTGCGGATCTAGGTCTGAGGAGGCCCGCAGCGTCGCCGACGGGCGTGAGCGCGCCCTGGCCAAGGCAGAGGCCGCCCTCGGCAAGACCCAGCGTGGCCTGGGCGGCCGCTACTACAAGACCCGCAATCAGGTCGACGCCAAGGTCGCGCAGCTCCTCGGCCCGGCCGTGCGCGGCCTGCTGAAGGTCACCACCGGCACCCGCGCGGGCACGCCCACCCTGCGGTCCGGGCGTGACCAGCACGCCATCGGCCAGGCCGCCCGCACCGACGGGGTCTACGCGCTGGCCACCAACCTGCCCGGGCGGCTGTCGGCCACCAAGCTGCTGCGCCTCTACAAAGACCAGCTGGTCGAGCTGCGCCACCGCGACGCCAAACAGACGCTGCGGGTCCGGCCGATCTTCCTGCACAACGACGACCGCATCGACGCCCTCGTCAGCGTCGTCGGGCTCGCCCTGGTGGTCTTCGGGCTCATCGAGACCGACCTCCGCGGCGCCGTCGGCAGCGACGCAACCCTCCAAGGGCTCCTCCCCGAAGGCCGCGCCGCCCGGCCCACCGCGCGCAACATCCTTGCCGCCTTCCAAGGCCTTGGGCTGACCCACACCCACCACGGCATCGTGCTGGACCGGCTCACCGGCACCCAGCGCCGCATCCTGGAACTCCTCACGATCCCAATCCCCTGGCCAGAGCAGGCGAAGTAGCGCCGCTCAACTGCGGAAAATGGGACTAGCCAACACCTCCCACCGCATAGGTCAGGTACGCGAACTCGGCTACCCGCTCGACAGAGGACAATGTGAGCCTCGACGACAGCAGCCGCCTCGGCAGGACCGGCGCACCGGCGCCGAGCGTCACCGGTGCCACGCCGAGGATCATCTCGTCCAGCATCCCGTGGTCGGCAAACCTCCCGACCAGCTCACCACCTCCGACGAGCCACACGTTCCTGCCCCGCGCGGCGGCGACCATCGCCTCGTGCACCGGCAGGACATCTCCGCTGACGAAGGTGATGCCTGCGCCGGGGATCGGCGGCAGGTCGCGGTGCGTGAAGACCCAGGCGGGGATGTCGCCGTACCACTCACGCCATCGGTGCGGCTGTTCGAGCAGGCGCTCGTGCTCCAACACCCACTCGTAGGTGGTCGCGCCCATGGCGAACGCGCCGACGCCCTCGAAGAACGCGCCGAACCGTTCGTTGCCCCGCGAATCGGCTTCGAACAGCCAGTCGAGCAAGTTGTGCTCGTCGGCGATGAATCCGTCGATGCTGGTCGCGGTGTAGTACTGCGTCCGGGTCACCGATCCGCCTCCGGATGATCGCCAGTCGCGCCGTCGAGGAGCTCCCGCACGATGTCCATGTGCCCGGCGTGCCGGGCGGTCTCCTCGACCATGTGGATGAGCACCCAACGCATCGACACCGTCGCACCGGACCATGAGGTGCCGACGTCGTCGAGCCCGAGCTCATCGATCACCGCGTCGGCCGCAGCCCGGGCGCGGCCGTAGAACGACACGATGTCCGCCGTGGTCTCGTGCGACGCCGCGCGCATGTCGGCCTCGGGATCACCCGGATCGAACGGAACCGCCTCGGAGGGCCGCCCGAACGTCTCACAGAACCACCCGTACTCGACGCTGGCCAGGTGCTTGACCAGACCCAACAGGCTCGTCCCCGACGGCACCATCGGTCGCCGCACCTGCTCGTCGTCGAGGCCTTCCAGCTTCCACAGCACCACATCGCGGTGCCGGTCGAGGCTGACGTACAGGCTTTCCTTCTCCCCACCGGTGAATGGCACCCGTCTCATGCGTAGACATTAACAGCGGGGTCCGACGGCCAGCAAAGCTAGTGCCCGTCAGGGACCGCTGTCCGTCGTGAGCCGGGAAGCAGCCACCGATCCGGCAAGGCCACAGCCCGAAGGCGTGCCTGCAGGGCACGTCGAAGGCGAGAACGCCGCCGAGCGGTGGCTGGACCCGGCGCAACAGGGCAAACGTTCCCTGACGGGGCATTAGTGAGGCCAGCCTCGGACCGCCGAGCATCCCACCGTGTGCTCCCGCGCCGTAGGCTTCGTCCTTCCGCAGGGAGTCCGAGGCTGTCCTCACGGTCGGGGTGGTCCATGTGGCGGCGGAGGTGAACATCAACGACGTCCTCGACGGCCACATGGCGCTCGACCTGGATTGCCTGGACCGCATCTACCTCAACGCCTACGTCCCCAACCTGCAGGTCGGCGGCCAGGTGGTCACGTTCTTGACCCAGCACCTGGGCAACGAGGTCCCCTCCCCGGTCCTCTTCAAGCGCATCGGAGACCGCTTCCGCCAAGCGGTCGCGGCCCTCGCCCAGTAAGACGCCTATGACGGCCCCTGGACTGCGAGAACAGAGTTTGAAGATCGTGGCCCGCGGACGGCCGCTCTGCGACCGCCCGCAGCCCCGACCCTGGGGCGGTGGACTACCAGAGCGGAGAACTCCAGTCGGCGAGCCAGCTCCGGCCATCCCGGTGTTCCAGCGAAGATCCTTGCTCCCAGGGTAGGGCGTCTGCCTGCGATGGCCTTCAGCCTGTCCGCTGAATGATGGCGATCATCTGCTCAGCGTCGAACGCCTTCATGGTCTTGGTCCGGACGTTGCCGCCGGCGCCAATCTCCAGCAGCACGGCGGTGGCGGTCTCGTCGTCGGGGAAGTCGGCCACCGAGACCAGGTCGTACTCGCCAAGCGTCCAGAGAAGCTGGCGGAGCTGGCCGCCGTTCTTCTCGATGAGGCCCCGGACGTCCTCGGCCCGGCGGACGGTGTCGCGGAAGTTCTTGACGCCTTGCTCGGTCCAGTTGACGAGGGAGACGTAGGTGGGCATGGACCGCTCCTTTCCTCCTCAGGAAGGGACTCGCCGAAGCAGGCATCGTGCTTCGCTGGCCGGAATGGCCCGCCAAGTCAACGTCTGCCAGAGCGGACGGTCAAGGATCAAAGCGTCCATCAACTGGCGCACCGCAGGGAGAGGGACCTACTCACAGGGTCTGGGGGCGGTGCCGGGATGGCGAAGCCGTGCAGGAGACGGGTAGTCGGGCCCTTGACGCCGGCCGGTCAGGTCCGTCTTCTGGTCCGTGGTCTCACGGTTGACGGCGGCCATGAGATCTCATGGCCATGCCCGGGGAGGTCTAACGACCGTCAGCGGGGAGAACCCAATGGCCGTTGACACTGTACATCGGAGACAGCCGCGGATGATCACGGACATTCTCCTCGCAGGTCAGCAGGCATCAAGCGATGTCGTCGAACGGCCGTTCTGTCGCTTACAACGACGAGGTCACATACTTTCGACTGGCCGCGGCCCGCTCCGCAGTCTTGCCCACGCGGCCGTGGTCACTGGGTGATCGGGGGGTTCATCCCTGGATCGGGCAATGCGACCATCGAGCTGCTTATGCCCTGTGCCGGCACCCGCGCCATCCATGGCTCGTTGGTATGAATGAGAGGGTTGACACCATAGGGGCATAACGCCATGCTCTCAACCGCGCCGGAGGGTGAGCAACCAAACAGCAGCAGCCCCTCGGTTCAATACGGCTTGACCTGGGAGCCGCAGATGTCCGCAGCCACCGCAGCAGGGTCTGAGCCGGGCGCCGAGGCCGCCGAGGCGCGACCGCTGCGAGAGCGGGTCGGCTTGGTGGTCGACGGCAGTCACGCCGCCGCAGCCCTCGGCACGATTGAAGCTGCGGAGGCGGCTGGCCTGTCGCAGGTCTTGATGATCCAGCTGCCGACGGCGCCTGACACGCTGACGATCTTCGCCGCTGCGGCTGCCCGCACGGCCAGGATCGGGTTGGGCACCTCAGATTGTGCCAACCTACTCGCGGCGTCCCTTGGTGTTGGCCCTGCAGGCGCTGGCGCTCACCGATGTCGCCCGGGGTCGCCTGCGGCTTGGGGCAGGACCGAGCCATCAGGCCTTCATCGAGGGCATGTATGGCTTGAGCAGTCGCACCGCTGGAGCACCTGGGCGAGTATGTCGCGGTGCTACGTGCCGCGCTGTGGGAGGGCACGGTCGATCATCACGGACGGTTCTTAGGAATCAGGTGAGCCCCAATGGTGCGGCGAGGCACCCGCCGCTCGCGATGACGGTATGAAGGACACTGGCAACCGCCCTCGGAGGAGGATCCCATGACTCAGGTCGCCAGCAGCCGGGGGCAGGAACTCGCTAACCGACTGCAGGAAACGACCAGTGAGCTCGCTGCATTCGTCGAGAGCCTCACCCCCCAGGAATGGGCCATGAGGGGAAACAATGCGCCCGAGTGGCAGTTGGGCGAGGACGAGAAGCGGCCCGTCGGCACGATTGCCTTCCACGCGGCCGCGATCATCGGTATGCCCCATGTCCCCCTTGTTCGAGACGCCGCAGAAGGCAGGCCGCTGGACCCGGTGCAGGGCTGGTCAGTTGAGGCGGTGGCTGAGGGCAACGCGGACTTCGCCGAGCAGCATGCCGATGTGACCAAGCCGCAGGTGCTGGGGCTGCTCAACAGCAACACCGCCACCGCGCTCGACCTGATCCGGGGGCTGACCGAGGAGCAGCTGCAGCGCGGCATCGGGATCTCCGACCAGCAGGCCCTGTTGCAGTGGTGCGGGGAGGCGCGAACCGTCGACCGGCTGATCGAGCAACTGCTCATCGGCCACATCCTGTTGCACCGTTCCAGCCTCAGGGCAACGGTAGGGCGTTAACGGGGAGCCAGCTCGCAGGAGATGCAGGCTCCGACGGGACCGCCGACAGCAACAGCGGCAGCAACACGGGTGGATCACGGCGGCTCCGGGCGGCCGACGGCGCCGGAGGCGCCTAGGTCAAAGACGCCTGCGGACGGCTCTGAACTGCGAAAACAGAGTTCGAAGACCGAGGCAAACACGGCGCCCTAAGCGCCGTCAACCGTCCGGCGTGAGGGCCACGTCGAAGTCGACCTTAGTCAAGACCAATTTCCCTCATTGGGTAGTCTCGGGCTGTTGTCCTGCCGCGCCAGAGGCGCTTGCAACGAGGCAAGTGGTCACCCTGGCCTCGCCCTGCACGCAAGCTGGTGCCCGACGCCGTCAGGCGAAGCGTCGTCGTTTGACTGGCCGGCCTTACGCCGGTGCCGATGGTCCGGCTCCGCGTGTACCGAGGGCACGCCGGATGGCAGCGACGGTCGCGGCTGGGTCGTCAACCCCGATCACCAGGCGGGCGTAGCGCTCGTCGGCCAGGTGGATCACCACCGCTTTGGCGGGATCGTGCACATCCCAGAACACCCGGTCACCCTGATGGTGGAAGGTACCGGCCACGATCAGGCCGGGCACATGCGCGCCCGGGCCGCGCCAACCCTTCCAGCCGCGCACCGCCTCCGGATCAGCCTCGGCATCGGTCACGTGAGCCAGCGGAATCTCAAGGCGGCTCTTCAAGGTCCACAACTTGTCCATGCCCTCGATGTGAACGGTCAGCTGGTCGCCGGTGACCTCGACTTGCGCCATGTCCACTCCTCAACTCAATCCTGGATCCCATGCCCCTTCCGATCCTGGCAGGTCGTAGCGTAGACCCGTCAGCTTGGCGCGGCTCCTTCGGAGCCTGATGTGGCCTGCCAACGAGGCAGGTAGTCACCGAGGACGGCGTCACCCTCCTGGGTATGGGGTGGCCCTTGACCCGCGGCGGCGCTCGGAGAACCCTTACGCCATGGAGGCCGCAAACACCGCGGAGGGCGCATTATGACCGCGCGAGCACAACGTGCGACTGGCCGGCGGCCGGGTGCTGCGGGTGCTGGACGTCGGCGCGGCCAAGCGCCCGACCGTCGTCTTCTGCAACGGCACGCCGACATCGCGGCTGGTGCCCGACCCCTGGCTGGACGCGGTCACGGCCGCCGGCATGCGCCTGCTCTCCTACGACCGACCCGGCTACGGCGGCTCCACCCCTCAGCCCGGCCGTCGTGTCGCCGACGTGTCCACCGACGCCGCCGCCATCGCCGACAAGCTCGGCATCGGCCGGTTCGCCGTGTGGGGAGTGGGCGGCGGCAGCCCGCACGCGCTCGCCTGCGCGGCCCTGCTCCCCGGCCGTGTGGTCGCCGCCGCAGCGGTAGAGCCACTGGCGCCCTACGACGCGCCCGGGTTGGACTGGTTCGCCGGCATGGCCGAGGAAAACGTCGAGGAGCTCCGCCTGGCGATCGCCGGCCGCGACGCGCTGCAGGAGGCGCTCATCCCCGCGGCCGAGCACCTCAAGGCGGCCGACCCCGCGCAGGCCCCTGAGGTGTTCGGCGGCTCGCTGGCACCGCCGGACCGGGCGATGCCGTCGCCAAGGTGACCGACGACGCCGAGACGCTGCTGACCTTCTTCGACTACCCGGCCCTGCGCCACGAGGCGCTAGGTAACCGAACGGAGGTGAGAGACCGCCGTCGTCGGGCCGTCGCAGCGGCCTGAGTGAAGCTGAGGGCAGCCTGACCCGGGGAACGCCGGGGAGGGTGGGAGCAGCCCTGACAAAGCCGGGACGGGCTGGTACTGCCAGACGGCCTGGGTCCGGCGAGCGAGGCCGGAAGGTGCAGCGAAAGCGAACCAGTGGTTGACGCCCCGTAAGAGTCGTACCGGCTCAAATCTGGCGGATATGGGCCGGGGTGCAGTGCGTGGTCACCTGTGACTGGGGAGGTGGCCACCTTCGCAGCCGGTCTGTGGTGGCTGGTCGCGGAGGCCACGGTGAAGGTCTGCGGCGTAGCCGTTGGCGATGCTGCCGGGGTACAGCTGGGCGCCTACCCGGCTGATCGGTTACGTAGCGAACGTGGGAACCGCCGGTGATTGCCCTCTCGCTCCGGCATCCGGTCGGGGTGATGGGCAGGTCCGTTGCCGACTGTTGGTTACCGGCGGGACGGAGGCCCCGTAGTACTCCGAGCACGCGAGAGGCGTGCACATGGGGAAGGGGGCCAGCAAGCCAGCAGTGAGGAGGCTGGAATGCCAGGAGGAACGCTGGTGAATACCGGCGGTCCGGAGCTTGAGGCTGAGCGCCGGGTACTGGGGATCCAGGCCAAGCTGCACCGTTGGGCCCGTGATGATCCGCATCGCCGGTTTGACGACTTGTTCAACCTCGTCTGCGACCCCGCGTTCTTGTTGGTGGCGTGGGTTCGCGTGCGGAGCAATAAGGGTGCCCGGTCGGCCGGGGTGGATAGCCTCACCGCCTATGCCATCGAGGCCAGGGGCGTCGAGGAGTTCCTCGATGGGCTGCGGTCGCAGTTGAAGGATCGCAGTTTCCGCCCGGTGCCGGTGAGGGAGCGGATGATCCCGAAGGCGGGCGGCAAGCTGCGCCGCTTGGGGATCGCGACGGTGGCTTCATAGGATGCCTCCTGTCAGGGCGTGCCGGGCTTTGGATTTGGCGGTGGCCGGGAGGTGGACCGAGTCGAGGATGCGTTGGCGGCAGGCGGTCTCCAGCTCGGGTGTGAAGTCGATGTACTTGCGC
>WNGB01003373.1_pt1 | contig 25176 bp, 26 predicted proteins | sample 5400681 | NCBI WGS metagenome assembly WNGB01 (sample SAMN13153367, study PRJNA577476) | soil metagenome | isolation source: 115 cm soil or saprolite under grassland replicate 2 | place: USA:California | collected 2016-06-15
CGGCCGCGTACAAGCAGATCGAACCGTTCATCAAGGACCTGACCGAGCCCGGCGGCCACGCGCACGTCGGCCCGTCGGGCGCGGGCCACTTCGTGAAGATGGTCCACAACGGGATCGAGTACGGGATGATGCAGTCCCTCGCCGAGGGCTTCGAGATCATCCAGGCCTCGGAGTTCCCGGCCGACCTGCGGCAGGTGGCGGCACTCTGGCAGCACGGCTCGGTCGTGCGCAGCTGGCTGCTCGACCTGCTCGTGCTCGCGCTGGAGCAGGACCCCGGCCTGGAGAAGATCCGCGGCTACGTGGAGGACTCCGGCGAGGGCCGCTGGACGGTGATGAACGCGATCGACGAGAGCGTGCCCGCGCCCGCGATCACGCTCGCGCTCTTCGCGCGCTTTGCCTCGCGGCAGGACGAGTCGTTCGCGGCGAAGGTGAACGCAGCGCTTCGCAACCAGTTCGGCGGCCACGCAGTCAAGCCCGCCGACGAGAAGTGAGGGAGAACCCGCTCCGCGAAGGGCTGCACCTCCCGCGCACCCCGGATCCCTGCTCGCTCGTCATCTTCGGTGCGTCCGGCGACCTGACCCAGCGGAAGCTCTTCCCGGCGGTCTATTCGCTCGCCATGCGCAATCTGCTGCCAGAGCGGTTCGCCATCGTCGGCGTGGCACGGAGCAAGGAGACTGATGCTGCGTTCCGCAGCCGGATGAAGGAGGCAGTCCGCGAGTTCGGCCGCGACCCGATCCAGGAGAAGGTCTGGCGCCGGCTCGCGGCAGATATGCGCTACCTGTCCACCGACTTCGCCGACGACGGAGGCGCGGACCGGCTGGTCGACCTGCTCGCCAAGCTCGACAGAGAGTGCGGCACCGCCGGCAACCGCGTCTTCTACTTCGCCGTCCCTCCGAGCGCGATCTCGATACTCGTCGACCGGCTCGGGCACCGGCGCGAGCGGTGGCGGGGCTGGACGCGGCTGATCATCGAGAAGCCCTTCGGCTCCGACCGGGAAAGCGCGCGCCGCCTCAACGAGGAGCTGAACAGGTTCTTCGAGGAGCGCGAGATCTTCCGCATCGACCACTACCTCGGCAAGGAAACGGTCCAGAACATGCTGGCGCTGCGATTCGCGAATGGGATCTTCGAGCCGATCTGGAACCGCCAGTTCGTCGATCACGTTGAGATCACCGTCGCCGAGTCGATCGGGATCGAGGGGCGGGCAAGCTTCTACGAGCAGGCGGGCGCGATCCGCGACGTCTTCCAGAACCACCTGCTCCAGCTCGTCGCTCTGACCGCGATGGAGCCGCCGGCCGACTTCACGGCCGAGTCGGTCCGCAACGAGAAGGTGAAGGTGCTCCGCTCGATGCGCTCGCCCAGCAGGAGCAACGTCGTCCGCGGCCAGTACGGCCCGGGCTTCGTCGAGGGCAAGCGTGTGCCGGGCTACCGGCACGAGCCCGGCATCGCCAGGAGCTCGACCACCGAGACATTTGTCGCCGCCAAGCTCCTCGTCGACAACTGGCGCTGGGCGGGCACCCCCTTCTACGTGCGCACCGGCAAGCGCCTCGCGAAGCGCGAGACGACGATCGCGATCCAGTTCCAGCGCGCGCCCCACCCGCCGTTCGCAAAGGAGGCGGACGAGGAGCTCCAGCCGAACGTGCTGCTCATCCACGTTCAGCCCGACGAGGGCGTCTCGCTCGCGATCGGCGCGAAGGTGCCGGGGTACGGAATGACACTCCGCACCGTGCACATGGACTTTCTCTACGGCGGCGCCTTCCGCGTCGAGCTGCCCGAGGCATACGAGCGCCTGATTCTCGACTGCCTCCTAGGCGACGCGACCCTCTTCACCCGAGCGGACGAGGTCGACGAGCAGTGGTCGCTCGTCGACTCGATCGTCGCCGGCTGGAAGCGCGAACGCGCGGACTCCCCGAACTACAACGCGGGTACGTGGGGTCCTGCCGCCGCCGACGAGCTGATGCGCAGGGACGGACGCGAATGGCGCAGACGCTGAGAGACACCTCCGTTGCGGAGATCGAGCGGCGGCTCGACGAGCGGCGCGCAGACGAGGAGTCCACGCAGCGGACGAGCGTGCTGACCCACATGGCCTGGGTGCCGAAGGAGTGGTCGCGCGCCGTGGAGCGGGTGATGGAGGGGCTCGGCGCGCGCGTCCCGTCGCGGACGCTCATCCTCCACCCGGACCCGGAGGCGAAGCAGGACCGCCTCGATGCCGAGATCGAACAGGAGCGCTTTCCCGGCGGCGCCCGCGACGTCTGCGCGGAGATCGTCGACATCTGGCTACGGGGCGCCATCGCCAAGGCTCCCGCCAGCGTCGTCGTCCCGCTGCACATCGCCGACCTGCCGGTGTTCCTGCGCTGGCGCGGGCGGCCGCCGTTCGGCAAGCGGGAGCTGGAGCAGCTGGTCGACGTCAGCGACCGGCTGATCGTCGACTCGGCGGAGTGGCCGCGGGCGGCCGGCGACTCCAAGCGTCTGGTCGCCCTGTTCGATCGAATCGTCGTCTCCGACCTCGCGTGGGCGCGCACGCTCCGCTTCCGTGCGGGCCTCGCCGACCTCTGGCCGGGGATCAAGGAGGCGCGCTCGCTCCGGGTCGTCGGCCCTCGGGCCGAGGCGCTGCTCCTGCGCGGTTGGCTGCGCTCCCGGCTCCGTCGCGACTACAAGCTGAGCCACGAGCCCGAACGGTCCCTGAAGCACGTCGAGGTGGACGGCGAGCCCGTCGCCGTTCCGCCGCTCCCCGTTCTGTCGCCGAGCGACCTCCTCTCGGAGCAGCTCGAGGTGTACGGGCGCGACAAGGTCTACGAGGCGGCCGTCCGCGCCGTGTGACGAGTGTTCTCGCGGCGGCGTATATCCAGCGTGCACGCCGTTGCCGAGGTCCCCAGCTTCGCGTCGGTCGCAGAGCGTCATCTCGATGACGTCCACGCCTACCTCGTCTACCTGACCCGCGACCGCGGCATCGCCGAGGATCTGACCGCCGAGACGTTCGAGCGCGCGCTGCGGCTCTGGAGACGCTTCGACCCGAGGCGCGGAAGCGCGCGCACCTGGCTCTGCCAGCTGGCCCGTACGGTCGCCCTCGACCACTTCCGCGCCGAGGACCGGCGCCGGCGCCGCGAGGGCGCCTACGCGGCGGCCGACCGGGAGCCGCCCGAGGAGGGCCTCTTCGGCGGCCTGTCGCCCGAGCTCGAGCGCGCGCTCGCGGCGCTCTCCGCCGGCGAGCGCGAGGTGATCGCGCTGCGCGTGCTCCTCGATCTCGACGGAGAGACGGCCGCGCGCGTGCTCGGAATCTCCGTCACGGCCTGCTCGACCCGCCTCAGCCGGGCGCTGAAGAAGCTCGAAGAGAGGATGAGTGCAGATGTCGCAGCCTGAGCTTCTCGACCGGATCCGGTCGGCTCGAATCACGGCGTCGCCCGAGCTGCGGGCGCGCGTGCGCGCAATCACGGCGGCGACGCCGGTGGCGTCGCCGCCTAGGAGAGAGGTGCCGTGGCGCAGGTGGACGCTTGTGCTCGTTCCCGCCTGCCTTGCGGTTGCGCTGGTCGGGGCGCTCGCGGTCGGGCTGGCGACGTCGGGCAAGCAGAGGACGCAACAGGCGCGGGGCGGGGCCGGCTCGACGGCCGAGGTGTTCTCGTCCGAGGCGCAGCGCGATACCGCGACGCCCGCGGCACCTCCCAGCGCGAAGGCCGGCGGCGGTGCGGGCCTGCCGACGACACCGGGGCGCGCGCAGCTGTATGAGTCGGAGCTGACGCTGAAGGTGAAGAGCCTGTCCGCGGCGACGAAGCGCGCGCTGCGCCTGACCCGCTCCTTCGACGGCTACGTGCGTACCGTCGAGTACGGCTCCGGCGCCGAGCGCGGCTCTGCGTACCTCGTGCTCCGCGTGCCGGTCGGCAGCGTCCAGGAGGCGATCGTCCGCTTCTCCGCGCTGGGCGAGATCATCGACCAGCACGTCTCGATCCAGGACGTCCAGCCGCAGCTCGACAGGCGCTTCCGCGCCATGCAGACCCTGCGTGACGCGATCGCCAGGCTGCAGGCCAGGCTCGCGAGCCCGACCCTGTCCGCCGACGAGCGCAAGGCGCTCGAGAACGAGCTCGTCGCCTCGCGCCGGCAGCTGCTCGAGCTCCAGCGGGAACAGGTCCGGCTCCAGCGTCAGACGAGCTTCGCGACCGTCTCGATCGCCCTGCGCAGCACCGCTGAGGCCGTCGCCGTGCCGAGCGATCCCGGCCGCATCGGGCGCGCGCTCGACCGCTCCGGCTCGATCCTGCTCGACGAGGTGAAGGTGGTCGTCTACGTGCTGGTCGTCGGCGCGCCGCTGCTCGCGCTCGCGGCCCTGGTGCTCGGGGGCTCGCACCTGCGGCGCCGCCGGACCGAGTCGCGGCTGCTTTCTACTTCTTGACCGGTCGGACCGGGGGTCCCGGTGACACTCATAGAAGCGTCACGACCGACCCTCGTGATCTCCAGCAGACAAACCGTCCCCCTCGTCACTCGACACTGCGACTTCGCCTCTTTCGATCAGCAGCCGCCAGGGGTCGCCTCGCTCCTCAAAGTCGCTAAGCGCCACGAACGTCGCCTTGGACTTTCTCGCGGCAAGGCCGTCTCACTTCGTCGCCTCGAGATAGAGCCCGATCCCGAACAGGCAGAGACCGACAGCCACCAAAACGATCTGTTGCCCGCGCTCCCTCCCTGTCAGCGTGCGCTCATAGATCGCCTCCCACCTCATCCATCCGGCTCCGAAGAGGTCAGCGAGATCGAGGCGACCAGCGCTCCGCCTACGATGATGAAGGTCTTGGCGAGCGCAGCACCGTGGCTCCAGCCACCGAGGTACGCGATCAGCAGGGTGGCGCCAACCGCGACGCCGAGGATGATCGCGAAGCGCAACAGTCCTATCCCCAGCCGGCCATACCATGTGGTCGGAAATGGCAGAAGGCGTCGGCGTCGGCGCCACCGGTCGAGCAGCGACGGCTTCCCTACCTCGGGGGAGGCCGCCCGCCCCTGAAGCTCATCTCCGATCGGCGTAAGGCTGCGTCTCCGCGGCGGGTCCTCAAGAGACATCCGCGGATTTTCTCAGCTTCCTCAGACGCCTGGCTGTCGGCTCCAAGGATGGATGTGGGCTCTGGTGGGTCCTGGCACCACCGACCCGTGTGGCTCCCACCTCCGGCGCCGCCGCACCGAGTCGCGACTGCGTACTACTTCTTGACCGGTCGGACCGTGACGCCGCTCTCGACGATGAACGTCGGCTTGGCGATCTTGATCGCGACAGGGGCGGACCAGCTCATTTGCTTCACGGGGCCGGGCACGTACGGGTCGATTCCGCGGACACGGTAGTACCAGGTACCGGGCGTGAGCGAGTCGAGCAGCAGCGAGGTGGCGGCCGTGTACACCGGCTCCGTCGAGGCCGTCTTCCACGGGCTCCTCGTCTTGCTCCACTGCACCTCGTAGCCGATCGCGCCTGCTGCCGGCTCCCAGCCGATCAGTGCGGCACGGTAGAACGTGGGCCTCGCCGACTTTGCCGCGACCAGCTCACCTGAGGCAGACAGGCCCGAGGCATATGGACTGCGCGCCGACGTTGTCGTCGGCTGGCTCGCCTTGCCGAACTGGCCAATGCGGCCGGCCAGGCACGCATCCTGTGGCACCTCGAGGTCGCGGTAGCCCGTGTCCGTTTCGATGACCGGAACAACAGTCCACCAGTAACGACCGTTTGGCGAGCCGATGTCCCAGAGGTCGACGAACGGACCGGCGGTCGTGAAGTCGGACGGAATAGCGGAGGAGGCACTCGCCGTCGTCGACCCAGCGGTGCTAGTCGCGGACGAAGTGCTCGAGCCACCCTGCTCGTTCGTCGTTACGGAGTGACCGTCGGCGCCGACCGTCGCGGTCTGGGTGCCATCGCGCAGGTAGGGATTCACGGCCGCCGCCGCCGGCGCTGTAGTTGTCGTAGGCGTGGTCGTAGTCGTGGTGGTCGTGGTCGTCGTGGTCGTCGTGGTCGTCGTGGTCGTGCCCGGCAGGGCGAGCGGGCCGCTCGTGCGCGCCGCGTACGCCGGGCTGCCGACGATGGAGCCCGTGAAGACGATGTTCACGCACTGGCGGTCGGTGGCAACGTAAACGCGGAAGAGCGGGTGGCGGCCTGCGAGGCCGTTCGCGGCGGCGTTCCCGCTGAACACGAAGCCGGGGGTCAGGTTGTGCGTGACCGAGTCCGCACCCGTGCTGAAGACTGTCGAGGCGGTCTCGACCGCTGCGAGCGGTCCCGTCAAGAACTGTGGGTTAGTGGAGACGAACGTCTGGCTCCAGGGCCCGTACGAGACTGCCGGGATTGCATTCGGCAAGGCGCCGTACAGCTTGCGTACAGCCCGAACGCGCCACTGGACGATGCTGGTCCAGGTGGGATCCTCGTGGAGGGTGTAGTACTCGCGCTCGTCGGCGACATTGGTCGTCGTCGTGATCACCTTGTCGGCCTCGACGAACCAAACCTCGTAGGAGGTGGCCCCGTCGACCGGTTTCCACCGCACGAGACCGGGGACGTCGGGAACGAGCTGCTCGGCGACGGTCTTCCAGCTCATGTTGAAGCCGAAGGGGGCGCTCCAGCGGGTCGCGCCCTTCGCCGTTTGCGCGCGCACGCGCGCGTAGAGGGCATAGGGACGGCCGGTCATCCACGGCAGCGCGACCGGAATCGCGGTCGCCGGCACCTTGAGGGTGCTCGGATTATCGGTCGACCAGACCATCGTCCTGTCGTCGAAGGTCTTGCTCGTCGCGAGCTCGAAGTCGTAGGTCCGAGCACCGTTATACGGCGCCCAGGCGAAGGACGGCGTCCGCGGGAAGGAGTTGCCGGTGGGCTCGTCAGCGCGGAGGAGGAAGGCTCGAAGACCGGTTGGAGGCGCGAGCGAAGCCGACTGCGCTACCGGCCAGGCACTCTGCCTCGTCCGGGAAGCCGATTGGGCCGCCGGGACGACGGCGATCGCAGCGAGAGCGAGCAGAGTGAGAGGACGCGCAAACACGGTGCTTGTGCACGGTTTGTCGGCACCTCCGAACTACACCTTGAGCGCGTGCTCGAGCAGCGCGGCGACCGCCAGCACCCGGGCGTCGTCACCTGGGCGCCCCACCAGCTGCACCGAGGCGGGTAGGCCGTCCTCGGCCCGCCCGCACGGGAGCGCCAGGGCCGGGGAGCCCGTGACGTTGAACGGCCACGTCAGCTTCGTCAGCCCGCCGCGTAGCTGCCGCTCGTCCTGGCCGGCGAACGGGGCGACGCACAGCAGCGTCGGGGTGAGCAGCAGATCGACTTCGGCGAGGACATCGTCGATCGCCTCGCGGTATTCAGCGCGAGCGCGCAACCCGGCTTCGTACTCCGAGTCGGTGACGGCGAGGCACAGCTCGATCTTCGCTGCGACATTCGAGCCGTAGAGGTCGCCCTGCTCGGCGTAGAGCTCGCGGTGCACGTCGGCCACCTCGCGCATGAACACGGTGCGGGCGCCCTCGGCGAGCGGAACGTCGAGGGCGCGGCGGCGCGGGAAGCGCTCGGCCGCCTCCTCGACACGCGTCTTGACGAGCGGCTCGGCGAGCTCGGTCCAGGCGACGCCCACTTCGACCTCCTCGACGGACTCGAGCGTCGCGCGCTCGAAGCCGGGCACCATCGCCTCCAGCATCCGCGTGCACGCCTCGACCGCCCTCGCCATCGGCCCTCCGTGGTCGAGGCTCGGCGCGAGCGGAAAGCAGCCCGCCAGCGGGACGAGGTCGAACGTCGGCTTGAAGCCGACCACGCCGCAGCAGGCGGCCGGGATCCGGATCGAGCCGCCGGTATCGCTGCCGATCGCGGCGTCGGCGAGCCCGGCGGCGAGCGCGGCCGCCGACCCTCCGCTCGACCCGCCGGCGATCCGCCCCGGAGCGATCGGGTTCGGGACGTTGCCGAAGTGAGCGTTCTCGGAGGTCGTGCCGTACGCGAACTCGTGCAGGTTCGTCTTGCCGACGTTCGCGTAACCCTTCTCTTCGAGCCGGATGACCGCCTCCGCGGTCGCAGCCGGCACGTGCTCGGCGAAGATCGCCGAGCCGTAGGTGGTGGTCAGCCCGGCGGTGTCGAAGAGGTCCTTGACTGCGAGCGGGATCCCCGACCCCGGCTCCTCGGGCCGGGCGAGGAAGATCCCGATCGGCACGGATTCGTCACGCATCCACGCGATCTTCACCGATCGGTGCCGCTACACGAGGGGTGTGACCAAACAGCTCGAGCTGTCGGCACGCGCTCTCCGCGATCTCGCTCGGCTGACTGCGCGGGAGCGGGCGCAGGTTCGCGTCGCCCTCGACGCTCTACAAGAGGATCCGCCTCCTGCGAATCTCGACATCGTGCCCATCGCCGAGAAGCGGCCCTGGTTACGGCTGCGGACGGGGAGTCTGAGGATCGTCTTTCGCCCGCTGGGGGAGGGGTTCGGCGTGGAGCGCGTCGTCAACCGGCGCGATTTCGTGCGCGCCGTCGGCCGGCTCTCTTAACCGAGTCCTGAGCGGCTTTCCAGGCTTCGTACGGGACCGTTCGGCCGGCCGCGAAGTCCTCTTCGGCCTGATCCATGCTCTCGATGAACTCGGGCAGGTGGCCCAGCAGGAAGTCCTCGAGCCCGTCGGGGTCGATCCGCACCATTGCGGCGACGTAACGGCCGTGCTTCTTGATCAGGACGAGCTCGCCGTTCTCCACGCGTTCGACGAGCCCGCTGACATCGCGCGACAGCTCTCGGATTCCGACGACCGGCATCTGTACGTAAAACTATACGTACAAATGTACGGCGCTGCTAGTCGGCGGTTGCTTTCGGCATGGATTTGTCACGCATCCGTGCGGATCTCACCGATCGGCGATGGTAGAATTCTGCCATGAGAACTACCATCGATGGCGCAGGACGCGTCGTCATCCCCAAGGCGCTCCGCGACGAGGCCGGGTTCACTGCCGGAACGGAGGTCGAAATCGTGCTCCGGGACGGCCGCATCGAGATAGAGCCGGCGACGCTCCCGATGCGGCTCGTCAAGCGAGGCGGCAACCTGGTGATCGACGCGGGCGTCGAGTTGCCTCTTCTGACGGACGAAGACGTCCGCGACGTGCTCGATCACGTTCGTCGGTGATCGCCGCCGACACGAGTGTGGTCGTTCCGGCGGCCCTCCCGTGGCACGAGAGCCACGCGCGAGCTCGCTCGGCGCTCGACCGGGCGAGACCGCGGCTCCTCGGCCCGGTCGCAATCGAGACGTACTCGGTTCTCACACGACTGCCCCCTCCGCTCCGCGTTCCAGGAAGACTGGCCCAGGACTATCTGGCGCAGACTTTCGAGGAACCAATTCTGGTGCTCTCGCCGATCGGCTACCGCGGGCTGGTGGAGACTGCTGCGGGGGAAGGCATCCTCGGCGGCGCCATCTACGACCGACTGGTGGCCGCGACGGCGCGCGAAGCCGGCGCAACCCTGCTCACGAGAGACCGACGCGCCGCGGCCGTCTACCAGCTCCTCGGCGCGGACTACCGCCTCATCGTCTAGTCAACAGCGAGATAGATGAAGGCTACCGCTACGGTGCCGGCCGCCAGCAGTGCGAAGAGGACGAAGAGTCCCCAGCCCAACAGCAGGTTCTTGCGCTCGGTCTCGGGATCCAGCATCAGACGATCGGATCGATGGCTGCTGCGACGAAGAGCACGGCGAGGTAGAGGAGCGAGGAGTGGAAGAGGAGCGAGGCGCGCTTCGGCGTCGTCCGCCGTGCAAGCTGGACGGCCAGCCAGATGAACCCGGCGCCGAGCGCGAGCGCCGCGACGAGGTAGACGAGGCCGAGCGTGCCCCAGAGGAAGGGGACGACCGTCACGCCGACGAGGACAATCGAGTAGAGGACGATCTGCTTCACGGTCTCGCGCTCGCCGCGCACGACCGGCAGCATCGGGATTCCGGCCGCGGCGTAGTTCCGCTTGATCAGGAGCGCGAGCGCCCAGAAGTGCGGCGGCGTCCAGAAGAACACGATCAGGAAGAGGAAGAGGGCGGGCACCGTCAGGTTCCCGGTCGCCGCGGCCCAGCCGACCAGCGGGGGCACCGCTCCGGCAGCGCCGCCGATGACGATGTTCTGCGGCGTCGTCCGCTTCAGCCACCGGGTGTAGACAAGCACGTAGAAGAGGTTGCCCATGAGCGCGAGCGCGGCCGTCAGCAGGTTGACGAGCCCGGCGAGCAGCACGAACGAGAGCGCCGAGAGGGCGAGCCCGAACTCGAGCGCGTATGAGGCGGGCACCCGGCCCGAGGTGACGGGCCGCGCCCGCGTGCGCTCGCCCATCAGGCTGTCGATGTCGCGGTCGAGGACGTGGTTGAGCGCGCTGGCGCCGCCGCAGGCGAGAGCGAGCCCGGCGATCATCGCCGCCAGGTCGCCGGCCCGCGGGACGCCGCCCGCGCCGACGAACATCCCGCAGATGCCGGTCAGCAGCAGCAGCGTCATGATCCGCGGCTTCGTCAGCGTGACGTAGTCGCGGAGGGAGCCGAGCGGCGCGGTCTCGCCCCGGTGGACGAGCGCAGTCAGGACGAGCGTGGACGCGAACGCGAGCGCCGCGGCGGCCAGGTGCAGCCCCCGAGCCGTGATCAGGGCGGCCGCGCCGAAGAGCGCGATCGAGACGAGTGCCGGCGCCAGCAGCTGCCGGTGGCCGAGCCACGCCGCGACGGCGATCGCCGCCAGCGGGGGCAGCGCGAGCGCGGACATCAGCTCGTGGGCGGCGCCGAGCGAGGCGGCCCCACTGACGACCGCGAGCAGCGTCGCCGCGGCCGCGCCGATCGCCGTCAGCCGGAGCCAGGGGCTAGGGCTAGGCGACGGCATCTTGTTTCTTGAGTCGCAGGCGCAGGTCGCGCAGCGGCCGCGCGCTCGACACGTACGGCACCGGCTCGGTGAAGTTCTCCGGCGGCGGGGGCGAGGAGGTGAACCATTCGAGCGTGTCGGCCAGCCAGGGGTCGTTTCCGGCCCGTGCGCCGATGCGCGACGTCCGGATCACGTTGACCAGGAAGACGAGGACCCCGAGCGCCATGACCCCAGACCCGATCGTGGACACGAGGTTGTACCACTCCCACAGCCCGCCGCGGTCGTACGTGTAGACGCGGCGAGGCATGCCCATCAGGCCGAGGAAGTGCTGTGGGAAGAACGTGACGTTGAAGCCGACGAACATCAGCCAGAAGGTCCATTTCCCCAGGCGCGCGTCAAGCATTCGCCCGAACATCTTCGGCCACCAGTAGTGGAGGCCGCCGAAGATCGCAAAGATCGCGCCGCCGAACAGCGTGTAGTGGAAGTGAGCGACGACGAAGTACGAGTCGTGCACCTGCCAGTCGAGCGGGAACGCCGCAAGATAGATCCCGGTCAGCCCGCCCACCGTGAAGATCGCGATGAAGCCGAGTGCGAACAGCATCGGCGCGTCGAAGATCAGGTTGCCGCGCCAGGTCGTCGCCAGCCAGTTGAGGATCTTCACGCCGGTCGGGATCGCGACGAGCAGTGTGGCGATCATGAAGAAGCTCTGAAGCCCCCAGCCGAGACCGACCGTGAACATGTGGTGGGCCCAGACGAACATCGAGATGAACGCGATCCCGACGGTCGAGAAGGCAACTGCCTTGTAGCCGAAGATCGGCTTCCGCGCGAAGACCGGGATGATCTCGGAGATCATCCCCATCGCCGGCAGAATGATCACGTAGACCTCCGGGTGCCCGAAGAACCAGAAGATGTGCTGGTAGAGCAGGGCGCTCCCGCCCTGGTCGGGTATGAAGAAGTGGGTGCCGACCTGCCGGTCGAGCAGGAGCAGGAGCAGGCCACCGCCGATCACCGGCAAGATCACGACGAGCAGCGCGGCGTAGACCTCGATCGACCAGACGAAGAGCGGCATGCGCGTCCAGGTCATCCCGGGCGCCCGCATGTTGTGGATCGTCGCGATGAAGTTGATCGCCCCCACGAGCGAGGAGACGGCAAGGATGTGGAGCGACAGGATCCAGAGGTCCTGGCCGTTGCCGGGGCTGTACGCCCCCTCGGACAGCGGCGGGTAGGACGTCCAGCCCGCCTTGGCCGGCCCACCCTTCGCGAGGTAGCTCGAGAAAAGCACCACCCCGCCGAACAGGAACATCCAGTACGAGAAGGCGTTCAGCCGCGGGAACGCCACGTCGCGGGCGCCGATCATCAGCGGCACGAGGAAGTTGCCGAAGCCGGCCAGGAACGGCACGACGACCAGGAAGACCATCGACGTTCCGTGGATGGTGAAGAGCTCGTCGTAGCGGTCGCGGGTGACGAAGTTCTCGTTGGGCGTGGCGAGCTGCGCGCGCATCAGTAGCGAGAGGAGGCCGCCGATCCCGAAGAAGACGAGGCTCGTTGCGATGTACAGGATCCCGATCCGCTTGTGGTCGACGGTCGTGATCCAGCTCGCGACGCGGCCGCGCTTCCAGTCCGCGCGGTAGGGCTGAAGCTCAGCTCTAACTGCCACCCGCGCCTCCCGCGAATCGCCGTTTCAGGTAGGCAGTCGCCGCGTCCATCGTCTCGGGGCTCCAGGTCGCCCCGACGGCAGGCATCTTGTTCTTGCCCTGGCGGAGGAGCTGCTCGAGCTCCTTGGGGTCAGCGACGACAGCGCTCCCGGCGAGCTTCGGCCCGTAGTCGCCCTGGCCCGCGAGGCCGTGGCAGGTCGCGCAGGCGCCCTCGAAGATCTCCTTGCCGAGCGCCGCACTCGCCCCCGTGTGAGCAGCGAGGAAGCGTCGGTACGTGCCGGCCGGGACGACGTCCACGAAGCCCGTCATGTGCGTGTGCTCGAGGCCGCACAGCTCGGCGCAGCGGACCTCGTAGCTCCCGGTCCGCCTGGCCTTGAACCACGTGTGGTTGGTGCGTCCGGGGATCGCGTCGATCTTCCCGCCGAGGGCGGGGACCCACCAGCTGTGGATCACGTCCGGAGAGACGACGTCGAGCGTGACGACCTGCCCCACCGGCACGACCATCCGGCGAACCGCGACCTGGCCGCCGGGGTAGACGTACTGCCAGTAGTACTGGTGGCCCTCGACGCGGATGCGCAGCGCGCTGCTGCCGGCATTCGCCGGCGGAACGTCCTTGATCGTCGGCAGCTTCACGAAGACGAACGAGGCGATCCCGGCGAGGAGCAGCACAGGCACGATCGTCGAGGTCGCCTCCAGCCTGGTCGCGCCGTGGATCTGCGCTCCTTCCTGCGCGCGGCCGCGGCCGCGGCTGCGGAAGCGCACGATGAACAGGATCAGGGCGGCCTCGACCAGCACGAAGACCGCGCCGGTCACGCCGAGGATCACCCAGTAGGTCTGCCGGATCGCGTGCGCGTTCGCCGAATTGGGGGCCACGGGCGTAAGACCGTTGTCCGCAGCCGCCGCCGCGGCTGAGGCGAGCGCGACCGAAAGCGCGGCGGGCAAGGCCAGGAGCACGCGAGGCACGTCGCGGGCATTCTATGGAGGTGGCCGAGCAGTCGCGCGTACAGCTGCCGCCCGGCGCGGCCGGGCCGATCGAGGTCTTCGTCAACGGTGTCCGGCAGCATGAGGGGGGCGATTTCGAACGCCGTGACGGCGAGCTCGTCTTCCGCCGCCGGCTTGCCGGCGAGGGACGGCTCGGCTTCTGGCGCTGGTTGTCGCTCTTTTTCGGTGTTGCGGGTACCTACCGGCAGAACGACAGTGTCGACGTCGTGTACGAGGTGGACGGAAGGCGGACGGTGGAGTCAGGCTTGCCTATCCTTGACTCGGAGCCGATAACGGGCGATGAGCGTTGATCGGCAGAGACGAGTGACCACCAGGCAACGACCACGCGCGGTATCCGCGGCGCTCGAGCTCGAGCGGCGGAACTTCCTCATCCTCGTGGTCGCTGGCTCGCTCGCGCTGGCGGCGGCGATGGGGCTCGCGGACATCGCCGGGTACGAGCGGCTCGTCGATGCCGTGCAGAACGTTGTGCCGACCTGGTTCGCGGTCTGCTTCGGGGCCCAGATTGTTGCCTATCTGGGCTACGTGCTGGCGGTTCGTGATGTCGCCCGGGTGGACGGCGGCCCGCTGCTCTCCTTTCGTCTGTCGATGCGCACGGTTGTCGCAGGCTTCGGCGTTTTTGCCGCCACGCACGCGGCCGGCGGCTTCTCGGTCGACTACTGGACGTTCCGGCGCTCGGGCCTCCGCCGCCGCGAGGCAGTGGCAAGGGTGCTCGCGCTCGGGGCGCTCGAGTACGCGGTGCTCGCCCCGGCCGCGCTCGTCTGCGCGATCGTGGTCTTGTTCGGCACCGGCGGTCACATCCAGCACGCGATGACCTATCCCTGGCTCGCGGTCGTGCCCGGATTCCTGGCGGCGCTGTGGGTGAGCTCGCCGAAGCGCGCGGACCGGCTCTCGGACCCGGACAACGGCGGCCGCATCCGCCAGTGGTTTGCGCACCTGGTTGCCGGGATCGTGAAGCTGCGCCTCCTCCTGACCCGCCCGCGCCTGCACGGGCTCGGCGTCGTCGGCGTCAGCCTCTACTGGCTCGGCGACATCGCCTGCCTGTGGGCGGCGCTGAAGATCTACAACACCGAGCTCTCGACGCCCGCCCTGATCCTGGCGTACGCGACCGGCTACGTGCTCACGCGGCGCTCGCTGCCGGCCGGCGGCGCGGGCGTAGTCGAGGTGCTGATGACCTTCGCGCTCGTGTGGGTCGGCGTCCCGCTCGCGCCGGCGCTCCTCGGCGTGGTCACCTACCGCGCCTTCAACTTCTGGCTGCCGGTGATTCCGGCGCTGGCCGCGCTGCCGGCCGTGCGCCGGATGCGGCAGGACTTCCGCCGCGGCGAGCGCGCGTTCGACCGCGCGCAATAGGCGCGCTGAGCCGGCCGCTTCTAGCGCGCGAGCGTGACCTTGCTCAGGCCCCGCGGCCGGTCGGGGTCGAGGCCCTTGGCACGCGCGACCGCGCCGGCGAAGAGCTGGCCCGGAACGACCGACAGCAGCGGCGCGACCAGCGGCTCGCGCGGCTTCGGCACGGGCAGGACGTACTGCGCGTCGGCGAGCGCGTCGGCCGCGGTTCCGCTCGCGATCACCGTCGCGCCCGCGGCCCTTGCCCGCGCGGTTGCCTCGACGACGGCCTCGAGGGTGGCGTCCGGAGCGGCGACGGCCCAGACCGGAAAGAGCGAGTCGAGCGCAGCGACGGGACCGTGCGCGAGGTCGGTCGCGGTCAGCGGCTCCGCCGCGATGTAGCAGGTCTCGAGCAGCTTCAGCGCGATCTCGCGCGCGGTCGCGAACTCGGGGCCCCGGCCGATCGCGAACATGCGCCCGACCGAGGCGAAGGGGACGGCGATCTGCGACGTTGCACTCTCGAGCGCGGGGAGGTGCTGCTCGAGCAGCTCGGCCGCCTCTTCGATCGCGCCCGCGAACGCCTCTCCGCGCCCGGCCAGATGGGCCGCGAGGAGTCCGAGCGCACCGAGCTGGTTGAGGTACGTCTTCGTCGCGGCGACCGCCAGCTCCGGGCCGGCCTCGAGCGGCAGCACCGCCTCCGCCGCGGCCGCCAGCTCGGAATCTGGATCGTTCGTTACCCCGACGGTGAAGGCGCCCGCCCGCCGAGCCCGAATCACGTACTCGAGCACGTCGGGCGTGCGGCCCGACTGCGAGAGGCCGATCACGGTCGAGCCCGCCATGTCGAGGGCCGCGCCGTAGTAAACCGTCAGGCTGATCGAGTCGCGCACCGCGGTCAGCCCCGGCAGCAGCCCGAACGCATACACGCCGTAGGAGGCGGCGTTGTCGGAGGAGCCGTGGCCGACCATTCGCACGAGCGGCCGGTCGGCCGCGGCGGCGGCAACCCGCGCGTACTCCGCTCGATGCTCGAGCAGACGGGTCAGCGCAGCCGGCTGCTCCCGGATCTCGGCGAGGAAGCGGGCGCCCGGCGTTTCAGGGACAGGCTCGAGCCTGTCCCTGTTTTCAGGCTGCGACACGCTTCTCGCCTCCCACGAGCACGCGCTCGATCTCGAGCTCCTCGCTCAGGACGACGACGTCGGCCGCGGCACCAACCTCGATCCGTCCGGCCTCGGCGCCGATCACGCGGGCCGGGACCGACGTGGCCGAGTCGAGCGCGTCCTCGAGCGGGACGCCCAGCGCGTGCAGGTTGCGCACCGCCTCGATCATCGTCAGGACGCTGCCCGCCAGCACGCCGTCGTCCCTGCGTACGACTCCGTCCCGCACCTCGACCGCGACGTCGCCGAGCCGGTAGGAACCGTCGCCGCTGACGCCCGCGCCGGCGACGGCGTCGGTGACCAGCGCCAGGCGGCCGGCGGCGGCCCGCCAGGCGAGCCGGACCGTGTCCGGAGCGAGGTGCGCGCCGTCGACGATGATCTGGACGACGACGTCCGGCCGCGCGAGGGCGACGCCGGCGACGCCGGGGTCGCGGTGCGTGAACGGGCGCATCGCGTTGAAGAGGTGGGTGACGGTGCGCACGCCGCGGTCGAAGGCGGCGTTCGCCTCCTCGGCGGTGGCGTCGCTGTGGCCGGCGGAGACGGTGATCCCGCGGACGACGAGCGCGTCGACCAGGTCGAGCGCCCCGGGCAGCTCGGGCGCGAGTGTGAACAGTCGCACCGGGCCCGCGGCGAGCAGCCGCTCGAGCAGGGCACGGTCGGGGTCACGGCGTGCGGACGGAGGGTGAGTCCCGAGCCGCCGGGGCGAGATGAACGGGCCCTCGACGTGCGCGCCGAGGATGCGCGGCCCGTGGCCGCTCTCGGGGATCTCGGCGAGGGCGGCGAGGAGTTGCTCTTCGGGCGCCGTGATCAGCGTGGGCAGGTAGGCCGTGACGCCGGTCTCGAGCAGCGCGTCGCCCGCGCGCGCGTAAGCCTCCGAGTCGGCGTCGAGGAAGTCCACTCCGCCGAAGCCGTTCACCTGTAGGTCCACGAATCCCGGCGCTGCGATTCCGCGTCCGTTCGAGGAGGCAAGGCCGTAGCCGGCGATCCGGCCGTCGGCGATCTCGACGTCCCCCGGTACAAGGAGGCCGTCGACGAGCGCCGCGCGGACGCCGAGCCTCACTGCGGCGTCCCCTCTACGGCGCGGCGCACGACCCCGTCCGCTGCGGCCAGCCGCGCGGCGGCTGCTTCAGCGCCCAGGCCGGTGAGGAGCGAGACGATCGCCACCTTCGCGTCGCCGCCGACGGCCGCGAGCGCTTCGTCGACCCGCTCGGGCGGCTCGCCGGTCGCGTGCCGGACGATGCGGCGCACTCGCGCGCGCAGCTTGTCGTTCGTGGCGTCGACGTCGACCATCAGATTCCCGTACGTCTTGCCGAGCCGGATCATCGAGATCGTCGAGAGCATGTTCAGGACGAGCTTCTGGGCGGTCCCGGCCTTCAGCCGGGTCGACCCGGCGAGGATCTCGGCGCCGACCGGCACGCTCACGACGAGGTCGGCGAGCTCGGCCAGCTCCGACTCGCGGACGCAGACGATGCAGCCCGTCAGCGCGCCACGGGTCCGGGCGGCCTCGAGAGCCCCGCGGACGTAGGGCGAGCGCCCGCTGGCGCTGACGCCGACGACCGCGTCCGCCTCCGAGACGCCGAGAGCCTCGATCTCCGAGGCGCCTGCGCCGGCGTCGTCCTCGGCCGCCTCCTGCTCGGCGGCGGGCAGCCCTGACCCGCCGGCGACGAGCGCCGTCACCTGGCCGGGCGGCGTGGAGAAGGTCGTCTCGCACTCGACCGCGTCGAGCGCAGCGAGGCGGCCCGACGTCCCGGCGCCGACGTAGATCAGCCGGCCCCCGCCTGCGAGTCGATCCGCGATCGCGTCGACCAGCTCTGCGACCGCCAGGGTTGCCTCGGCGACCACACCGGGCACGCTCGCATCTCCGGCGTTCATCAGTTTCACGAGCTCGGCGGTGGAGCGAAGGTCGAGATCGGCCCCGGCTGTGTCGCGTGCTTCGGTGTCGAGCTGCTCGAAGGCCGTCATGGTGGCCAGTGTACGCAGACCGGCGGCAGGTGGTCAATACCATTTCTGGGATTTCTGTCACTGCCGCGATCCGACCGCACGCGAATTCGCAATCTGGTCTTGACCACCGACGCTGGTGGAGTACGATGCCCGTCATGAGCGCAACGGTCACCAAGCAGTCGGAGGCCAGAGAGCGCGTGCTCGATCTGATCGAACAGCTCGGCATCGGAGATGCGATCCCGTCCGAGCGCCAGCTCAGCGCCGACCTCGGCTTCTCGAGGCTGACGGTGCGGGCCGCCCTCGACGACCTCGTCCGCGAGGGTCTCCTGGTCCGCAAGCGCGGCAGCGGGACGTTCGTCAGCGAGCCCAAGATCGCGCAAGAGCTGACGATGACGTCGTTCACCGAGGACATGCAGCGCCGCGGGATGGTCCCCGGCAGCCGGACCCTCGAGCTCCGAACCTCGCCCGCAGGCCCGTGGTTGGGCCGTATTCTTCACGTTTCGCCCTCCGAGCCGATCGTGGTCGTCAAGCGCCTTCGCCTCGCCGACCACGAGACGATGGCGATCGAGACGCTGCACGTGCGGGCGTCCCTGGTGCCCGGGCTCTCGGCGGAAGACCTCGAGGAGCACTCCTTCTACGAGCTGCTCATGGAGCGCTACGGGGTGGACGTCGTCGGCGGCCTGCAGACGATCGAGCCCACCGTCACCAACGAGGAGGAGTCGGACGCGCTCGGTGTCCCGTTGCACTCGCCGGCGTTCCTGTTCGAGCGGACGACCCGCTCGCGGGCCGGCGAGATCGTCGAGTACGTGCGGTCGCTCTACCGTGGGGACCGCTACCGGCTCGTCACCGAGCTCAGCCGCGAGCCCCGCCGGCGCTGACCGGTCAGTACCAACCCTCTCAGATTCACGGACCGGTCACCTCGCGAATGCGCCCATTCGAGCCGATTCTGGCGACCTTGTTCGAAAGTGGTCTTGACAAGCGGGGTCGATCTGTGCGAATCTCGCGCCGTGGCCAAGTGGTCTAAACCAATCCGACGGCCGCTTCGCACGTGGTCCCGCTGGTCACACGGGATTCGGAGCGGGCGAGGGCCGTCCCTCAGGATGGGAGATCAACGATGAAGGCACGCATTGCCGCCTTTGCCGTGCTCGTCGCGGTCCTCGCAGTTGCCGCGTCGACCGCCGGCGGGGCGACCAAGCATTCCGCCGCCAGCATCACCGTCTGGCTCCAGGTCGACGCGCAGTCGGGCTGGCCGGACGTGGTCGCAGCGGCGAACTCGGCGTTCTCGAAGCAGCACCCGGGCGTCGACGTGAACGTGCAGTACCAGACGTGGCCCACGCACCTCGCGAAGTTCGACGCGACGCTCGCCGGCGGCAACGCGCCGGACGTGATCGAGATGGGCAACACCGAGATGACCAAGTACATGGCCGCCGGCGCCTTCCAGGACCTCAGCGCCAGCAAGTCGTCCTTCGACAACTCGGGCACCTGGCTGGAGGGCCTCGCATTGTCGGGGCGATACAACGGGAAGCTCTACGGCGTGCCGTACTACGCCGGTTCCCGTGTCGTCACGTACCGCAAGGATCTGTTCCGACAAGCTGGGATCCGAAGGGCGCCGACGAGCCTCGGCGGGTTCACGGCTGCCGCGAAGACGCTAAACGCGAAGTTCGGGAAGAAGGGTTTCTCGCCGGTCTACATCGCGGGCCAGGATTGGTACGTGGCGATGGGCTTTGTCTTCGACTACGGCGGTCAGATCGCCGCGCAGGTAAGCGGCAAGTGGAAGGGCCTCCTCGCCTCGCCGAAATCAATTGCTGGCCTGACCGCGTTCAAGAATTTCTTCGACGCGGCCTCGCGGGCGAGCAAGACGACGATCGAGACGCGACCCAACCCGTATGACGTGTACGCACAGGGTCAGGCGGCGTCGATCGTCGGTCCGACCTGGTTCACGTGCTGTGTCGGCAAGAAGTACACCGGGGTCACGGGGCAGTTCGTGATGCCGAGCCACGAGAAGGGTAAGGTCATGCCGGGCTTCCTCGGAGGGTCCGATCTGGCGGTTCCCGTTGGCGCGAACAAGGCGCTCGCCGTAGACTGGATCAAGGCCTTCACGAGCACCGAGGCCGAGAAGGCCCTGGAGGCGAAGGGGAACATCCCGAATACAACGACACTCTTCAACCCGGCGAAGATCAACGAACGGGCTGCTGCACGCAGCTGGTTCGTCCCGACTGCGAAGAACTGGGTCAACGTCGAGAACGGGAACATCCTCCGCAACATGCTGTCGCAGATCCTCACACGCAAGCTGACCGTGAAACAGGCAGCCTCGGCGGCAAGCGACAATATCGAATCGGTTCTGAACGGCTGACCAAACATCTCGCTGGGACGTGATCTCTCTCCCGGCTAAATCCTCGATCGCCGCCGAGTCGGGCATGGGCCCGGCTCGGCGGCGCCGCGGTCTGAACCGTGAACGCCTGCTCCGCGGCTCGGTCCCGTACCTGTTGGTCCTGCCGGTTGTCGTCGCCGTCGGCGCAGTTCTCGGCTATCCCCTCTACAACCTCGTCAGGATCTCCTTTGAGCAGTACGGCTTGCCGGAACTGATCCAGCGCTCGGGCAAATGGATTGGCCTCGACAACTTCGGCTCAGTTCTGCATGACTCGGTCTTCTGGGACACGCTCGAGCGGACAGTCGTCTTCACGATAGTCAACGTCAGCCTCACGATGATCATTGGCACGCTGATCGCGCTCCTGCTCGTGCGCGTCAGCACCGTGATCCGGATCAGCCTGACCGCCGGGCTTGTACTCGTCTGGTCGATGCCCGCCGTCGTCGCGGTGCAGGTCTGGTACTGGATGACGAACTTCGAGAACGGCGTCGTCAACTACATCTTCGGGCTAGGGCAGCATGACTGGTATGCGACGCCTTTTCAGCAGTTGAGCATGGTGACAGCGCTGATCGTATGGGCGGCAATCCCGTTCGTCGTCATTACGGTCTACGCGGGGTTGGCGCAGGTCCCCGGCGAGCTCGTCGAGGCGGCCGAAATCGACGGCGCTCGCCCTTGGCGGATCTTCCGCGACGTGACCTTCCCCGTTCTGAAGCCGATCTTCCTGATCCTGACAAGCCTCTCGATCATCTGGGACTTCGGGGTCTTCACGCAGCCGTTCCTGCTCATCGGGGCCGGGAAGCAGCACTCGTCGAACTACCTGATGGGCACGTACCTCTTTCAGGAGGGCTACGCCAAGACCGATTTCGGGCGCGGCGCAGCGATCTCGATCCTGATGGTCGTCATCGTGGGGGTGCTGAGCGTCTTCTACGTTCGCAAGATGGTCAAGCTTGGAGACGTCCAATGAGCGCGGTTAGCCCGTCCGCCTCGCGGGTGGTAGCGGCGCGTCGGGCGCGGAGGCGGCGGACGGTACGCACTGGCTGGAACCTGGTCGGCCTCGCTGTGCTCGTGATCATGGTCTTTCCGGTCTACTGGATGATCAGCACGGCGTTCAAGCCCGACAACGAGGTCAACAGCTTGACGCCATCCTTTTTTCCGCTGGGCGCGACGTTCTCGCACTTTAGAGACGCGATTGCCGGAACTGACCATCCGTTCTTCTGGAACGCCGTCGGGAACAGCCTGATCATCGTCGGAGTCACCGTCGCCGTCTCGATTGCTCTGGCCTTTCTGGCGGCGGTCGCGCTCGCGAAGTTCCGCTTCACGGGGCGGAAGGTGTTCATCGTGCTCATGATCGGGATCCAGATGCTCCCGCAGACCGGGTTGATCATCCCGCTCTACGTCGTCCTGCGTAACTACCAGCTGACTCAGGACCAGTACGTCCTGATCGGCGTGATCATCACCTACATGACGTTCGTACTGCCCTTCTCGGTCTGGACGCTGCGCGGCTTCCTGCTCGGCATTCCGCGTGAACTCGAGGAAGCCGCAATGGTGGATGGCTCGAGTCGGCTGGGCGCATTCGTACGGATCCTGCTACCCCTGGTCGCCCCGGGTCTCGTTGCCACCTCGGTCTTTGCCTTCATCACGAGCTGGAACGAGTACATCTTTGCGAACGTGCTGCTGCAGGACCAATCGAAGCAGACGCTGACGGTGTGGTTATCGTATTTCTCCGGTTCGGCGCGCCACACGGACTGGGGCGCCTTGATGGCAGCGTCGACCGTGACCGCGATTCCCGTAGTCGTATTCTTCCTCCTCGTTCAGCGCAAGATCGCGTTCGGGCTGACTGCAGGCGCGGTGAAGGGGTAGAAAGGGCTGAGCATGGGCGAGATCGTGCTCGACCGGGTGACGAAGGACTTCCCGAATGGCTTTCGGGCGATCGATGGCGTCTCGCTGACGATCGGCGACGGCGAGTTCATCGTCCTGGTCGGGCCGTCCGGGTGCGGCAAGTCGACGCTCCTGCGGATGATCGCCGGGCTCGAGGAGGTGACCGAAGGGAGCATCTGGATCGGCGGGCGCGACGTCACCGAGCTGGCACCTCGGCATCGCGACATCGCGATGGTCTTCCAGAACTACGCCCTCTACCCGCACATGGACGTGCGCCGGAACCTCGGCTACGGCCTGCGCGTGCGCAAGACGCCCGCCGCCGAGATCGAGCGCCGCGTGAACGACGTCGCAAAGCTACTCGGCCTCGACAAGCTGCTCGACCGCAGGCCGGCCGCGCTGTCGGGAGGACAACGCCAGCGGGTCGCGATGGGCCGAGCGATCGTCCGTGAGCCGGCCGCGTTCCTGATGGACGAGCCGCTCTCCAACCTGGATGCGAAGCTGCGGGTCGGCATGCGCGCCGAGCTCGCGCGGCTCCACGAACGGCTCGGCGTGACGACGATCTATGTCACGCACGATCAGGTGGAGGCGATGACGCTCGGCCAGCGCGTCGCGGTGATGCGCGACGGCGTGATCCAGCAGGTCGACACGCCCCAGGCGCTCTATCGCCGTCCCGACAACCTCTTCGTGGCCGCGTTCATCGGCTCACCGGCGATGAACCTGGTCGAAGCCACCGTCTCGGGAGGTGTGGTGTCGTTTGCCGGCTGGGAGCTGCCGCTCGACCCAGGCCGGCGGCCGGCCCGCGACGGCCGTGTGATCCTCGGCGTCCGCCCCGAGAGCTTCGAGGACGCGTTGCTTGCCGATCCGTCGCTCCCCTCGGTCGAAGTCGAGGTCGTCGTGCTCGAGGAGCTTGGCTCTGACTCGCACGTGATCTTCTCGATCGACGCTCCGCGGGTCGAGGCGGAGGAGCTGAAGGCGGCCGCGGACAACGAGGAGGAAGCGCTGATCGCGGACGACCGGGCCGTGTGGAACGCGCGCGTCCAGTCGAAGACGGCGGCGCGGGTCGGCGCGCGGATCCGGCTGGCCGTGGACGCCTCGCACCTCTACTTCTTCGATCCGGACAGCGGTGCCAGCCTGACCGCCCGCGCTCGATCCGCCGTCGCCGTCGCCTAGTGGGTCGCGGACGTGCGGCCCTGCTCACCGGCGTCGTCATGCTGACCGGCGGGGCGGGGGCCAAGGCGGCGCCGCCGATGGTGACGGTGATCCCCAAGCCGGTCTCGGTCGAGCTCGGCCGCGGCGCCTTCGCTGCCGGCGCGAAGACCACGCTCACGGTCTCGCCTGTCACCTCCGAGACGCGGCGCATCGCCGCCGAGCTGGCCGATGCCCTCGGCGGCCGGATCGGACCTGCGGGCCCGGTCGCCCTCGAGCTCGGCGGCCCCGCGAGGCTCGGCGACGAGGGCTACGACCTGACGGTGACGTCTGCCGGGATCCGGCTGGTGGCGCGCACTCCGGCCGGACTCTTCCACGGCGTCCAGACGCTGCGCCAGCTGCTGCCCGCCGGCGGCCCGGGCCGGATCCCGGCCGTGACCATCCGCGACTACCCACGCTTCGCCTGGCGCGGGGCGATGCTCGACGTGGCGCGGCACTTTTTCTCCGTTCGCGACGTCAGGCGGTTCATCGACGCGATCGCGTTCTACAAGGTGAACCGGCTCCACCTGCATCTGTCCGACGACCAGGGCTGGCGGATCGCGATCGACTCCTGGCCGCGGCTGGCGACGCACGGCGGCAGCACGGCGGTCGGCGGCGGTAAGGGCGGCTACTACACGCAGCGCCAGTACTCCGCGATCGTCGCCTATGCGAGGAGCCGGTACGTCGAGATCGTGCCGGAGATCGACATGCCGGGACACGTCCACGCGGCCTTGTCGTCCTACCCGAAGCTCGCCTGCGACGGCAAGCCGTCTCCGCTCTACACGGGCATCGACGTCGGCTTCAGCTCACTCTGCGTGGGGAAGGAGGCGACGTACGCGTTCGTCGACGACGTGGTCGGCGAGTTGGCCGCGCTCACCCCCGGACCCTGGTTCCACATCGGCGGCGACGAGGCGGCCGCGACGAAGACGGCCGATTACGTCCGCTTCGTCTCCCGGGTGCAACAGATCGTCGAGCGCCACGGCAAGCGCATGATCGGCTGGGAGGAGATAGGGAGGGCGAAGCTCGCTGCGGGCACCCTCGTGCAGCACTGGAACGTCGATCTCGCGAAGACCGAGCTCTCCCGGCGGGCGGTCGAGCAGGGGGCGATGGTGATCATGTCCCCGGCCGCCAAGGCCTACCTCGACATGAAGTACGACCCCTCGACGAAGCTCGGGCTCCGCTGGGCCGGGTACACGAGCGTGCTGGACTCCTACACGTGGGATCCGGGGCGCCAGGTCGCCGGCGTCGGGTCGCGCGACGTGCTCGGGGTCGAGGCGCCGCTGTGGTCGGAGACCGTTCGGACGATCGCGGAGGTCGAGTACCTGGCCTTCCCGAGGCTGATGGGAATCGCGGAGATCGGCTGGTCGCCCGCCCGCGGGCGCAACTGGTCGGAGTACCGGCTTCGGCTCGCCGCTCAAGGGCCGCGTCTGGAGGCGCTGGGTGTGAACTTCTACCGCGCGCCGGAGGTTCCCTGGCGCTGAGCCGGGGTGGCGGCGGCCGCAGACGGAGTCTGCAACGACTGTGTGACGAGAGCGTGACAAGCTCCGAAAGGACACTTTCGGCGGCGACGGGGCGGCCGGTACGAAGAGGGCCGACACCCATTCCTCTTCCGATCGGAGCTGCCCATGTCCCGGTTTCGCCTTCTCGTCTCTCTGTTCGCCGCCTGCCTGTTGCTTGCCGCCCCGGCCGCTCAGGGCGCGTCGTCAGGCGTCGTCGTCAGCCAGGTATTCGCCGGCGGCGGCAACACCGGCGCCCCCTTCACCAGCGACTTCGTCGAGCTCTTCAATGCCGGCACGTCGCCCGTCGACCTGAGCGGCTGGTCGGTCCAGTACGCGTCCGCCTCCAGCACCAGCTGGCAGGCGACCGCGCTCGCGGGGTCGATCGCGCCCGGGCACTACTTCCTCGTCCAGCTCGCCTCGGG
>WNGB01009301.1_pt1 | contig 25163 bp, 19 predicted proteins | sample 5400681 | NCBI WGS metagenome assembly WNGB01 (sample SAMN13153367, study PRJNA577476) | soil metagenome | isolation source: 115 cm soil or saprolite under grassland replicate 2 | place: USA:California | collected 2016-06-15
AGCTGATCGGTGCCAGCTGATCGGTGCCAGCTGATCGGTGCCAGCTGATCGGTGCCAGCTGATCGGTGCCAGCTGATCGGTGCCAGCTAATCAGCGCCAAATGACCAGTCCCGCCTGACGCCCGTCGCGCGGCACAACCGTTAGGAAAGCGAACTCAGCGGGCGGACGCGGCGGCGGCCGGCTGCCTGCTGCGGCGCGGGCCGAGCCTGAGCACCAGGCGGTCGGGCGCGCCGGACAGGATGCCGCCGGCGGGGTCGTCGGCCCCGCCGGCCCGCACCACGTCACCGGCGGGGTGCAGGATGTCCCGGACGACCAGGCCGCACAGCAGCAGCACGGAGGCGAACCGGGCGATGAGGGCGGCGAAGTACAGTCCCGTGCCGATCCCGCCGACCCCGATGAACGATGGCCCGGCCACCGACACCGTGATCAGGTAGGCCCAGATCGCGAAGAAGTAACCCACCTCCGCCACCTGCCACACGAGATAGGCGCCGAGCCGCGGCCGGGCCAGCACGACCAGGGGGGCCAGCCAGACCACGTACTGCGGTGACCAGACCTTGTTGGACAGCAGGAAGGTGGCCAGGGTGAGGAAGAATAGCTGCGCCACCCGTGGCCGGCGCGGCGCACCCAGGCTGAGCAGCACGATGAGCACGCAGACGACACCGAACACGGCCGCGGAGATGACGTTGAGGGTGCTTACGCTGGCCGTGCCGACTCCTGGCCAGTGCTCGGTCTCGAAGAAGTACCAGATCGAGCCCCAGTCCGCCGAGCGGGTGTCGCTGAGCCGGTAGAAGCGGGCCCAGCCCGCGGGGGCCGCGATCATCACCGGCAGGTCGACCACCAGCCACGCGGCCGCCGCGGACCCGAGCGTGACCCCGAACTCGCGCATCCGGCCCGCGCGCAGGCACAGCAGCAGCAACGGCCCGAAGAACAGCAGCGGGTAGAACTTGGTCGCCACGGCCAGGCCGAGGAGCACGCCCGCCAGCACCCCGCGTCGCGCCGCCCAGGCAGCCATGCCCGCCATGGCCAGGCCCATCGCGATCAGGTCCCAGTTGATGAACGCGGCCAGGATGACCGCCGGGGCCAGCGCGACGCCGAGCGCGGTCCACCGGCGGGACCGGCCCGCGAGGTAGGCCGTGGCCAGCACGCCGACGACCGCGAACACGGTGAGCAGGACGATGGTGAGGTCGAAGAACTCCCGGCCCCGGATGTAGGGGTTGCCGATGGGGTGGACCAGCCACCCGGCGAGTTGCATGGCCCCGCCGATGAGCACCGGGTACTCGACCGGGTGGCCTGCGTAGGGGACCTTGCCCGACGACAGTCCCTCACCGAAGTACAGCGGGTAGATGTCGGTGTAACAGTGCGCCTGGAACTGCGAGAGGTACCCGTTCCATGCTCCGGCCCGGCACGCCCACTTGTTGGCGAGCGAGAGCCCGGAGCCGAGCAGCACGGCCGTGACCAGGGCCGTGACCGACCCCGCGAGCAGCGCGAGCCGCGCCGCCCCGGGCCGCTGCGCGGCCTCCGGCTCATGCCCGGCCGCCTGGTGGCCGGCCGGGCCGGTGTCTCCGTCTGTCACCCACGCTCCGTCATCTGCTACCGGGTTCCGGTGATTGTGCCCTCGCCGGGGCCCCGGCTACCCGATCGATCGCTGCTTGCTGGGCGTGGGCGTGGGGCTAGGGAACGAAGCGGTAGGAATCGGCGTCGGGGTCGGCGAGGGGTTGTGACCTCGACCGTGGAAGCAGTGCCCGGCGAAGTAAATGCCCTTGCAGGTGGCGCTCGGCGCCGGGGTCGGGGTAACCACCGGCTTGGGCTTCGGCGTGTAGGGCCCGAGCATGTTCCACGCGGTGCCGCCGAACGCCGGGGTGGGGAACCTCTGGACCGGAGTGGGGCCGAACATCTTCTGCGCGTACGCGTGCCAGATGGTGGCCGGCCACTCGCCGCCGTAGCCCGGCAGGTTGCCGACGCCGTACAGGGTCTGCAGTCCGGCCGGGGGCGCGCTTTCCTGGTTCGCTGCGGCCGTGCAGCCGGCGATGCTGGCCGGGCAGCCCTGCTCGTTGGTGAACATGCCGATCGCCAGGCTGAACTGCGGGATCGCGCCGATGAAGAACGCCGACTGGGACAGGTTCGTGGTGCCGGTCTTGGCGATGATCTCCCGCCCGTCGGCGAGCCCGACGTTCGGGGCGGTGCCGCCCGGCTTGTCGTCGAACGACAGGGCGTAGTCCACGTCGGAGTTCTCGGCCGGGGTCAGTACCTGGTGCGTGGCCACCTTGGCCTGGATGGTCTGCAGCGCCTGGCCGGGCAGTTGCTGCTGGATCTCCCGGATCACGTGCGGGGCCTCGTACATGCCGTTGTTGGCCAGCGTGGCGAACGTGCTGGCCTGCTCCTCGACCGTCAGGGAGGCCTGGCCGAGCGCGGTGCCGACCTCGCTCCGCTGGGTGTACAGGCCGGAGGCGGTGGTATTGACGCCGAACGCCTTCGCCATGGTGATCATGTTCTGGCCGTCGGTGCCGGCGACCCGGTGGTACAGGTCGGTGTACGCGGTGTTGAGCGATTCCGCGGACGCCTTCACCACGCTGACCCCGTTGGCCTGCGCGTCACCCGCGTCGTTGCCGACCTGGTACCAGCTGCCGGAGTTGGCGGGCTTGGTCCGGCTCGCGTACGTCTTCGGGGACGTGACGGGCGGGATCCAGAGCGGTGAGTAGCCGTCCAGCGTGCTGGTCTTGACGCTCATCCCCTGGTGCCGGGCCAGCGCGAGCACGTAGGGCTTCATCGAGGAGCCCACCTGCTCGCGGTTCTGCAGGGCCATGTCCCACTGGCAGCGGATCACGTTGCAGTTCTTCGCGTTGTAGTTCGGCCCGCTGTACATGGCCCAGATCTCGCCGCTGCTTGGCTGCTCCAGCACGGCGCCGACGTGCGCGTAGCTGGGCAGCGCCTTGCCGTCCAGCTTCATCTGGCGCTTTTCGGAGTTAACGGTCGCGTAGAGCTGGTTCATCATCGGCTTGCTGAACGTGGTGATGATGTGCAGGCCGCCGTCGTCGATCTGGGCCTGCGTGTAGTGATAGGTGTTCTCCAGCTCGTTGAGCACGGCGGTCATGATGTAGCCGCGGTAACCGGACCAGCTGTTGTTGAACGCCTTCGCGAGCGTGGGGAACTTCTGGGCGTTCGCCTGCGCCTGGGTCAGCGCGCCCATCTGCACCATGGTCCGCAGCACGTAGTGCCAGCGGAAGACGAGCGCCTGGTACGCCGCCCCCGCCTTCGGGTCGGGGTTGTAGTAACTGGGGGACTGCGGCATGGCCGCGATCATCGCGGCCTGCGCGACGCTCAGCTTCCCCACCGGCTTGCCGAAGTACGCCTCACTGGCCGCACCGAAGCCGTACATGTTGAGGCCGGTCGGCACCGTGTTCATGTAGTTGGTCAGGATCCACGCCTTGGATTTCGCCGACGCCAGCTTCTCCGCGACGAAGATTTCCTTGATCTTCCGGGTGAACGTCTGCGCCGTCCCGATGCCGTCGTAGTAGTTCCGGACGAGCTGCTGGGTGATGGTCGAGCCGCCCTGCTGGACCGAGCCGCTGGTCAGGTCGGTGAAGGCCGCGCGCAGGATGCCTGTCGGCGAGACGCCGCCCTCGTTGTAGAAGTGCTTGTCCTCCGAGGCGACCATGGCGTCCCGGACCATGGCCGGGATCTGGTTCGGCTGGAGGCTCTGCCGGTCGGTCTGGCCGAACATGCCGACCAGCGTGCTGCCGTCCCGGAAGTAGACCCGGGAGGCCTGGCCGGTGGCGAACTCCGAGGCAGCCGGGATGGGCGTCTGCGAATAGGCGTAATAGATGCCGATGAGCGCGAGGACGACGAAGCCGGCGCCGGTCAGCAGGAACGTCGCCAGGGCTTTCTTCCAGGTCCAGTGGCGCCACCAGTCACCCTTGCGGCGCGGCCGCCCGGAGCCGCCGCCCCGGCCATTCCCGCCGCCGTTCCCGCCGTTCCGCCCGTTGCCGCCGCGACCGCCGCGGTCGTGCATCTCCGCGGGCCCGCCGCGGCGCCGGCCGGATCGCGGGCCGAAGTCCCGGGAGCCGGACCCGCCGGGGTCGTCCGGGCCCGGGTATCCGGCCATCGCGTGCCCCGTGCCGAGCTTGGCGGCCAGCCGGTCCTTCGCGCTCATCCCGTCCGCGGCTGCGGCACCGCGCCGCCCCTTGGCGGCGCGGCGGCTGCCCCGCGGTGCCCGGTCCTGGTCCGGACCGCCCCGGTCGGCCCAGCCCCGCTCGGTGCCGCCCTGGTCCGCCCCGCCACGGTCCCACTCGTGATCGCGCCCCTGCCGGTAGCCGCGTTCTCCCGCGTCCCGGGTGCTGCGCCCGTGGCGGCCGTCGCCATAGCGCTCCCCGCGCTGGCCGTCACGGGAGCCGCCCCCGCGGCCCGGCTCAGCGGGCTCCGGGGGGTAGGAACCGGAAAAATCTGGGTTACTCACGCGTCCTCGCTGGTTGGGTGAGGCAGTCGTGGGCGAGCATCGGACCGACCTCCGGGCCTCACGGTATCCGGTGCCACGAGCCATCCGGCCCAGGTTAGGAATTCGTCACATCTGCATCGCGACCGTTTGGCTCTCCGGGCCGTTTCTGCCTGGTGGCGGGGGGGCCGCGGGGGCCAGCCCCAGCAGGGCAGGCTCCATGTTCCAGCCCTTGCGGGGCCAGCCTGGTGGCGCAGGCTCAGCCAGCCGCCCTGGATGGGCGGCAGCGCCCTGCCCCGCCGTTACTCGCCGGCCCGGGCCCGCCTGCTGCGCCGGGTACGTGGCTCGCCCGTGCCGAGAACGTAGGACGAGGCAAGGTGGTTCCAGGCACAACTTTGGCAGACCTCGACCACGTATACCCGGAACTCCCCGTATTCGGACGCCATCTCGGCTAGTTCCGGGCCCTGCTTAACCCGGCCCGCATATTGGCCGAGTTCGTCCCCGTACACGTAGGTGACGTGGGTCAGCTTCGCCCGGCGGCAGATGGGGCAGGCCGTGTCGGTGGCCTCACCGTGGAACTTGGCCGCCCGGAGCAGATAGGGGTGCGCGTCGCAGACATCCGCGACCGTGGTGTGCCCGGCCAGCACGGAGGCGAGCGTTGCCCGCCGGGCAAGCCCGTAATCCACGACCGATCGCCGAACTCCCATCCCCGACAGCGTACGACGGAAGCCGCAGCGCTCCGAGCCCCGGTCGGGCTCCTGTTCCGGGTATTCGCGGCCGGTGCCCGGGAAACGGCCGGTGAACGCGGAGTTGCGCGGTCCTGCCCCGGCGCATATCTTGGCGATGTATCGGTTCGATACATCGCTTCGGCACAATGCGGGCATACTGTCCTCGCGGCCCGGGTTTCATCGCCCGGACCGCGGCATGGGGACTCGCGGGACGAGCCACGCGGACGGGAGGTGCGGGCAGGCATGGTCGGGCGACGATCACGCGTGCTGGAGCTCGCGGTGCTGGGGCTGCTCCATGAGACCCCGATGCACGGATACGAGCTGCGCAAGCGGCTGAATTCCATGCTCGGCGCGTTCCGCGCGTTCGGCTACGGGTCGCTGTACCCGTGCCTGAAGCTGCTCCTGGCCCAGGGGCTCATCGCGGAGGAGGCCCCGGAGGGCACGGCCAAGCCGCTGGCCGGCCGGCGGTCGAAGATCGTCTACCGGCTCACCGCGGACGGCAAGGAGCGGCTCGAGCAGCTGCTCACCGAGTCCGGCCCGGCGGCCTGGGACGACGACGGGTTCGGCGTGCACTTCGCGTTCTTCGGCCAGACCCAGGCCGACATCCGGCTGCGCATCCTCGAAGGGCGCCGTTCCCGGCTGGAGGAGCGGCTGGACGGGGTGCGCGCGGCCATGGCCCGGACCCGGGAGCGGATGGACAGCTACACGCTCGAACTGCACCGGCATGGCCTGGAGTCGGTCGAGCGGGAAGTCCGCTGGCTGAACGAGCTGATCGCCTCCGAGCGCCAGGCGGATGCGGGGCAGGCCGGCCCCGGCCGGGCGGACGGGACTGACACGACTGACCACGGCTGACTAAAGAGATATCTGACGCCACCCGGAGCGTTATTCAGACCGACTAGCGAGCCCGGGCCGTCAGACCCGGGCGAGCGGTCGGTGCAGGTAGAGCGGACCGGACTAGCGCAGATATCTGAATAACGCGAACTACTGAATAAGACAGAGTGCGGCGAGAGAAGGAGTGTGTCCCCATGGGTTCGGTTCGGGTGGCCATCGTTGGCGTGGGTAACTGCGCCAGCTCCCTGATCCAGGGCGTGGAGTACTACAAGGATGCCGATCCCAGGGACCGGGTTCCTGGGCTCATGCACGTGAGCTTCGGCCCGTATCACGTGCGGGACGTGGAATTCGTCGCGGCCTTCGACGTGGACGCGAAGAAGGTGGGCCGGGATCTCGCTGAGGCCATCGGGGCCAGCGAGAACAACACCATCAAGATCTGCGACGTGCCACCCACCGGGATCACCGTGCAGCGCGGCCCCACCCTGGACGGGCTGGGCGAGTACTACCAGGAGATGATCTCCGAGTCCGCCGACCCGGAGGTGGACGTGGTGCAGGCCCTGCGCGACTCGCGCCCGGACGTGCTGGTCTCCTACCTGCCGGTCGGGTCCGAGCAGGCCGATCGCTTCTACGCGCAGTGCGCCATCGACGCCGGCGTGGCGTTCGTGAACGCGCTGCCGGTGTTCATCGCCTCTGACCCGGAGTGGGCCGAGAAGTTCACCGCGGCGGGCGTGCCGATCATCGGGGATGACATCAAGTCCCAGGTCGGAGCCACGATCACGCACCGGGTGCTGGCGAAGCTGTTCGAGGACCGCGGCGTGGAGCTGCTGCGCACGTACCAGCTCAACTTCGGCGGGAACATGGACTTCATGAACATGCTGGAGCGCAAGCGCCTCGTGTCCAAGAAGGTGTCCAAGACCCAGTCGGTCACCTCGCAGATCCCGCACGAGATGGAGAAGGCCGCCGTGCACATCGGCCCCTCCGACCACGTGCCCTGGCTGGACGACCGGAAGTGGGCGTACATCCGGCTGGAGGGGCGGGCCTTCGGCGATGTCCCGCTCAACCTGGAATACAAGCTCGAGGTCTGGGACTCGCCGAACTCCGCGGGCGTGATCATCGACGCGATCCGGGCGGCGAAGATCGCCAAGGACCGCGGCATCGGCGGCCCCATCCTGTCCGCGGCGTCCTACTTCATGAAGTCGCCCCCTGAGCAGTACGGCGACGAGACCGCCCGCGATCTGGTCGAGCAGTTCATCCGGGGCGACGTCGAGCGCTGAGCCACCCGCCGCGGACGCCGGCCCCGGGCCGGCCCGCGCCAGGCTCTCTCCCGGAACGGCACGTTCCCCGCTCAGGCGGGGCACGTGCCGTTTCCATGCCCGGGCCATGCGGAAACATTGCCTGGCGCGCCCTCGGCGCGGGGTATCGGGCGGATCGTCCCCCGTAGTCTGTGCGGGTGACCGTCCTGGCCGCCGTCAAGGCGATGCTGCGCGGCCGGCGAACCGGCTCGTCCTTCCTCGCTGATCTGCGGAGTGTCCTGCAGGAGCGGGACTTCCGGCGGCTCTTCGCGACCCGGCTGATCTCGCAGACCGGGGACGGTGTCTTCACTGCCGGGCTCGGCTCCTATGTGTTCTTCAACAGCACCACGTTCCCGGATCCGGCCTCGGCCGCGGCGGCATTCGCCGTCCTGTACCTCCCGTACTCGCTGATCGGGCCGTTCGCGGGGGTGTTCATCGACCGCTGGTCGCGGCGCCAGATCCTGGTCTGGTCGGCGCTGCTGCGCACCGCGTTCGTGGTGCTGACCGCCTTGCTGGTCGTCTCCGGCAACCTGGGCGCCCCGCTCTACGTCGGCGTGCTGCTGGTCCTCGGCGTCAACCGGTTCTTCCTGTCCTCGCTGTCCGCCGCGCTGCCGCACGTGGTGGCCGAGGACAAGCTGGTCATGGCCAACTCCGTGTCGCCGACCGCGGGCGGCATCATGGCCGCGATCGGCGGGATCGCAGGCCTGGGCGTCCACGTGGCGACCGGCAGTGGGCGGACCGGCTCCGCCGTCACCCTGCTGGTGGCCGGCTGCTGCTACCTCCTGGCCAGCATGGTGGCCAGGACCATGCCGCGTCAGCTGCTCGGTCCCTCCCGCGAACCGGGTGAGCGGCCGCCAGGCCGGGTGCTCGGCGAGTTCACGCTGGTGCTGGCCGGGCTGGCGGCGGGGGCCCGGTACATGCTGCGCCGCCGCGGGCCCGCCGCGGCGCTGGGCGCCACCGGCGGGAACCGGTTCCTGTACGGGATCTTGTTCCTGATGTCGATCCTGCTCTACCGCAACTACTTCTACCGCTCCGCCGGCGCCAACGCGGCGCTCAGCCACTACACGGTGCTGGTCATCGCCTCCGCGCTCGGCTACGCCTGCGCCGCGCTGATCACCCCGCAGCTGACCAAGGCGCTCAGCAAGCAGGCCTGGATCACGGTCCTGCTCGCGGCGGCCGCGGTCATCAGCGGCCCGCTGGGCGAGACCTTCAACCAGGTCGCGTTCCTGATCATCGGGTTCTGCCTGAACCTGGCCGGGCAGGGGGTCGCGATCTGCGCGACCACCATCCTGCAGGAAGAGGTGGCCGACGAGTACCGGGGCCGCGTCTTCTCCTTCTACGACATGATGTTCAACATCACGTTCGTGGCCGGCGCGGCGGTCAGCGCGGTGTTCATGCCGGTCACCGGGCGCTCGGCCGTCATCATCGGCCTGGTCGCGGTGGGGTACGCGGTCACCGCGGCGGCGTACTGGCTGGCCGCGCGGCAGCCGTCACCCGGAGGCGGGGACGGTCAGTCGTCCTCCGGGGCGGGCGGCGCCCCGAGTCCCTCGCCCTCGGCCCAGCGCAGCAGTTCCTGAGTGGCCCGCTCCTGGCCCAGGGGGCCATGCTCCATGCGCAGGTCCAGCAGGTACTGGTAGGCCCGGCCAACGCCGGGACCCGGCGGCAGGCCCAGGATGGCCATGATCTCGTTGCCGTCCAGGTCGGGCCGGATCTTCTTGAGCTCCTCCTGCGCGCTGAGCGTCACGATGCGCTCTTCCAGGCCGTCCTGGGCCCGGGCCAGGCGGGCCGCCTTGGCCTTGTTCCGGGTGGTGCAGTCGGCCCGGGTGAGCACGTGCAGCCGGGTCAGCAGCGGCCCGGCGTCACGCACGTAACGGCGGACCGCCGAGTCCGTCCACTCCCCTGGGCCGTACCCGTGAAACCGCAGGTGCAGGGCGATCAGGGTGGTCACGTCGGCCACCACCGCGGAGGGGAACCGCAGCGCCTTCAGCCGGGACCGGGCCATGGCCGCGCCGACCGCCTCGTGATGATGGAACGCGACCCGCCCGTCGGGGAGGCGCGACCGTGTCTTGGGCTTGCCGATGTCGTGCAGCAGCGCGGCCAGCCTGACCACCAGGTCCGGCTGCAGGCCGTAGCGCTCCTCCAGCTCGGCGGACTGCTCGAGCACGGTCAGCGAGTGCTGGTACACGTCCTTGTGCCGCATGTGCTCATCGGTTTCCAGCCGCAGCCTGGGCACCTCGGGCAGGACCACGTCCGCGACCCCGGTGTCCACCATCAGCTCGATCCCGCGGACCGGGTCGTGCGGGCGGGGGGCGAGCAGCAGTTTGGTGAGCTCGTCGCGGATCCGCTCCGCGGACACGACGGCCAGCCGCGGCGCCAGCTTCCTCATGGAGGCGGCCACCTCCGGGGCCACGGTGAACCCGAGCTGCGCGGTGAACCGGGCCGCGCGCATCATCCGCAGCGGGTCGTCGGTGAAGGACTCCTCGGGGCTCCCCGGCGTGCGCAGCACCTTGTCCCGCAGGTCGCGCAGGCCGCCGAACGGGTCCACCAGCTCCAGGGACGGCAGCCGGGCCGCCATCGCGTTCACGGTGAAGTCCCGCCGCCGCAGATCCTCCTCCAGGGATGTGCCGTACCGGATGCCCGATGGCTTGCGTGATTCAGGTACGTACGTCTCGCTGCGGTAGGTAGTGATCTCGAACACGGTGTCGCCCTTGCGGAGGCCGACCGTGCCGAACTCGATGCCGGTTTCCCAGACCCGGTCCGCCCACTCCCGCGCGATGGACAGGACCTGGGGCGGTGTGGCGTCCGTGGCGAGGTCCAGGTCGCTGTGCGCCCGGCCGAGGAACACGTCCCGGACCGGGCCGCCCACCAGGGCCAGCTCGTGCCCGTGGCGGGCGAAGATGCGGCCCAGCTCGGCGGCAGGCTCAGCCCTGTTGCGCAGCAGGGCTGCGGCGGCCTTCTGCTGCTGCGGGCTGATGGGCGTGGTATCCGGCACGGGCTTTGAGGGTAGGGGGTAGTGGCAGGCCGGGGGAAATCCAGGGAGCCCGGACTCATCTTGGAAGAGCACTCAGGGAACGGCAATAGCATTTCCGGCATGCCGCGTCAGTGCCCAACGCAGCGCGACCAGAGGCCTGCCAGGCCGGCGTGGCCCCGGCTGGCCCGGCGCGGCGTACTCGCCTGCGCGTTCGCCGCGCTGGCCGCCGCGGGTCCCGCGCTGGCCGGCGGCGGCACGGCCGCAGCCATCTCCCGGGCGCCCGCCGGGGTGACCGCGCGGACGGTGATCTCGACGGTGCCCGCCGCGCCGGCGCAGCAGGTCACGGTCGGCATCACGTCGGTGAACCCGCAGATCGCCCGGCCCGGGCGCGCGGTCACCGTGCAGGGGACGGTCAGCAACACGACCCGCAGGACGGTGTCCGGCCTCACCGTCCAGATCTGGTCGTCCAGCTTCCGGCTCACCAGCCGCGCCGGGCTGAGCGAGTACGCCGCCGGGAACCTCCCCAATGTGGACCTCCCGGTGGCCAATGCCCTGGCCCGGCTGCCCGGGACCCTGGCGCCGGGGGCAGTCCGGGACTGGTCGGTCAGGATCCCGGCCAGCAGCCTGGCCCTGACCACGTTCGGCGTGTACCCGCTCGCGGCCCAGGTGGACTCGGGCGATGCGGTGCTGAGCTCCGACCACACGTTCCTGCCGTTCTGGCCGGGGTCGGCGGCCGCGGCCGGGCTGCATCAGCGGATGAAGATCGCCTGGGTCTGGCCGATCTTCAGCGCACCCGAGCAGGCCGCCTGCCGGGCGCTGCTCAGCAATGACCTGGCCAGCAGCGTGGCGGGCGGGCGGCTCAGCCGGCTGCTCGCGGCGGGCCGCACGCCGGAAGCCGTGCGCGCCGACCTGACCTGGGCTATCGATCCCAGCGTGCTGGCCGCCGCGGCGGTCATGCGCACCAGCTACCAGGTGGGCGGGTCGGCCACCTGCTCCGGTGCGGTCAGCAAGCCGGCCAGCCCGGCCGCCCGCACCTGGCTGGCCGGGCTGCGGTCGGTGACCGCACAGCAGGATTACTTCGTCACCCCGTACGCGGACGTGGACATGTCCGCGCTCACGCACGCCGCGATGAACACCGACCTGAAGCGGGCGCAGGCCAAGGGGAACATCGTCGCGCGCCAGTACCTGGGCGGCACCCAGCGGCCCGCCGCGCCGGGGTTCGGCGCGATCGCCTGGCCGGCCGGCGGGGTGGCCGACTACGGGGTCCTCGGCAACCTGGGCGCGGACGGCTGGCGCACGGTGATCCTGGACAGCTCCCTGATGCCGCCCAGCGCCGCGCCGTTGTTCACGCCCAGCGCCATCACCAGCGCGCTGGACGGGGTGGACGGCCGCCTGAACGTGGCCTTGTCGGACAGCACCCTCAGCCAGGTCCTGGCCGGCGGGCCGACGGCCGTGCAGGCCGGGGACGGCGCGGCACGGGCCGGGGGCATCCGGTCCGCCGCGACCGTGCAGGCCGCCGCGGCGGCTGGCTCGCTCGCGACCGAGCAGCTCTTCCTGGCCCAGACGGCCATGATCGTGGCGGAGCAGCCTGCCACCCCCCGTTCCGTGGTGATCACCCCGCCGCGCCAGTGGAACCCTGCGCCCGTCCTGGCCACCGCCCTGCTCGCCGAGAGTGACGGCGCCCCCTGGCTGCGCCCGGCCAGCCTGGCCAGCCTGATCAGCGCGAAGTCCGCGGCCGGGCAGGTCCCGCGGAAGCCGCCGCCCGCCGAGAAGTTCGCCCCCCGGGAACTGCGCCGGTCCCTGCTCCGCAAGGTGAAGGGCCTGGAGGGCAGCATCCGGCTGCAGGCCAGCATGTTCGGCCAGCCCGCCTCCACCTACCTGGGCGCGGCGGTGGCCGCGGTGGAATCGTCCGCGTGGCGGGGCGACCCGGCCCGGGCCAAGGCGCTGCTCGCGTCGGTCTCCGGGTACCTGGCCACGCAGGAACAGCAGGTCCGCATCATCGACACCGGGCAGGACACCCTGACCGGGAAGTCCGGCCCGGTCCCGGTGTCGATCAACAACCGCCTGGACCGGGCCGTCACGGTGCTCCTGCGGGTCCGCGCGCCATCCGGCCGGATGACCGTCCGCCCGGCCCTGACCACCGTCAAGATCGGGCCGCACCAGCAGCGGACCGTAGTGATCAAGGTGCGATCCGCGGCGGCGGGCTCCACGGTGCTGAGGCTGAGCCTGGCCGCGCCGGACGGGGCGCCGCTGCCCGGAACCAAAGCCCAGCTCACCGTGGACGCCACCCACTTCGGGACTACGGCCATGGTCATCGTGGCCATCGCCATCGCGGTGTTCGTGGTGACCGCGATCGCCCGGGCTATCCGCCGCGGCGGCGCCAGCGGCGCTTTCCTGTCGCCTCGCCACGGCCCCGGCCCAGGTCAGGACGCGAACGGTGCGGAACCCGCCGGATCGCCCGGCGAAACAGATACCGTCGTCTCCGAGCCTGCCCGTGATCACGACACACCCGAGGAGCCGGATGAGTACGCCAGCGCCCCAGGCCGGGTGGAGCGCCCCTGAGGGCGGCCGGGGGCACCGCCGTGCCTCCGGCCGGCATCACGGCGGGGGCCGCGCAGGCAGCGCGGGCGACGGGGTGATCCAGGGCGGCGGCGCCAGCCCGGCCGACCCCGGGCAGGCGTCCTTCAGCGCCCTGGGCGAGCGGGTGCCCCCCGGGGGGCCCGGTGGGCAGGTGCCCCCGGGCGGCCCGGGCGGCGGGGGGACCACCCCGGGCGGACCTCCGCAGGGCCCGGGGGGCAGCAGCCTGCTCCGGTCCAGCTCCGTGATGGCCGTGGGCACGCTCGTGTCGCGTGGCACCGGCTTCCTGCGCACGGTGATGCTCGTGTACGCGCTCGGCGTGACCCTCAGCAGCGTGGGGAACGCCTACAACAACGCCAACACGCTGCCCAACGCGGTGTACGACCTGATGCTCGGCGGCATCCTGGCCAGCGTGGTGGTCCCGCTGCTGGTCACCGCGGCCAAGCGTGACACCGACCGCGGCGAGGCTTACACCCAGCGGATGTTCACCCTGGTCACGGTGGCCCTGCTCGGGCTCACGGTGGTCGCCACCCTGGCCGCGAGCCTGCTGGTGGATCTCTATGCTCACGCGCTCACGGGGCCGGAGCGCCACCTGACAGTGATCTTCGCCTACTTCTTCATCCCGCAGATCTTCTTCTACGGGGTGAGCTCGATGGCCGGCGGCGTCCTGAACGCCCGGAACCGGTTCGCCGCGCCGATGTGGACCCCGGTCATCAACAACATCGTGGTGATCCTCGTCCTGCTGATGTTCATCGCGACCGGTGGCATCGGCACCCAGGCGTCCACCATCTCCGGGGCCCAGATTCAGCTGCTCGGGCTGGGTACCACGCTGGGCATCATCGCGCAGACCGCCGCGCTGTTCCCGGCGCTGCACCGGGCCGGCTTCCGGTGGCGGCCCCGCGTCGACTTCCGGCGGGCCGAGGTGGCCGAGATCCGCCGGATGGCCGCCCCGCTGTTCGGCTACATCCTGACCACCCAGGTGNNCAGCTACGACTCGTTCTCCACCTACAGCAACGCCTGGCAGCTGTTCCAGCTGCCCTACGCGATCGTCGGCATCTCGGTGATCACCGCCCTGCTGCCCCGGATGAGCGCGCATGCCGCCGAGCGCCGCTATGCGCTGGTCCGGGACGACTTCTCCACCGGGGTCCGGCTGTCGTCGGTGATCGTGGTGCCGGCCGCGCTGCTGCTCATCGTCCTGGGCGGCCCGCTGGCCGAGTTGCTGTTCGGCATCGGGCACGGCAGCACCACGGTGGCCGAGGCCCGTTACATCGGCGAAGTGTTCGGCATCTTCTCCCTCGGCCTCGTGCCCTACATGGTTTTCCAGCTGCTGCTGCGCGTCTTCTACTCGCTGCACGACAGCCGCACGCCCATGTTCATCGGGGTCCTGGTCATGGTGGCCAACGTCGGGATCAGCCTCCTGGTGCTGAACGTCCTGCCCACCGGCCATGTGGTGGAAGGCCTGGGCGCCTCGTTCGGGGTGGCCAACGTGGTGGGCGCGGTCGCGTCCTGGCGCATCCTCAGCCGCCGCCTCGGCGGGCTGGCCGGCCATCAGATCGCGGACTCCCTCGGGCGGATGCACGCTGCCGCCCTCCCGGCCCTGCTGTTCGCGTGGGCGGTGACGTTCATGGTGGGCGTGATCATCGGGCCGGGCCCGGTCTACGGGTTCGTCACCGTGTTCCTCGGCGGCAGCGGCGGGCTCCTGCTCTACCTGCTGTTTTCCCGGGCCCTCGGGATCGGCGAGGTGGCCTCGCTGACGTCCACCGTGAAGGCCCGGCTGCATCGGTGAACGGGGCCCGCGAGGACGCGCCCGGGTAACGCCGGTCACACCCGTACCGATGGCCCCACGCGGGGCCATCGGAGGCGAAGCTGGTGTCTCTCACGTGTAACGGTTTTCGCTGGGCGGCCATGCGGGACGCATCCCGCCACCCCGCGCGGCTTAGCATGGTGTCCAGCACCACGAGAACGCGCTCGTCAACGTCCGCAGATCCGGGGGCTCGGAAGGAGGGTCGAGGGCCTGCCCCGCTCTTGACTTCAGGCCTATGAGCACCTTCACCTCGGAACCGGGCACCAGGCTCGGCGGCCGCTACCGCCTTGAGGACCGGGTCAGCGACGCCAGCGGCTGGTCAGCGTGGAAGGCCATCGACGAGACGCTGGCCCGTCCGGTGGCCGTGCTCACGTTCGCGCCGGGCTTCCCGCGGATCAGCGAGGTGCTCACCGCCGCCCGCGCGGCCAGCAGGCTCACCGACGCGCGGCTGGCCCAGGTCTTCGACGTCGAGGATGACTGGGACCAGGCCTACGTGGTCATGGAGTGGGTCGCCGGCGACTCGCTTGACGATCTCCTCGCCGACGGGCCGCTCGATCCCGCCCGGGGCGCCGAGATCGTGGCCGAGGCCGCCGAGGCCCTCGCCGCGGCGCACACGACCGGCGTAGCCCACCTCTGCCTCACCCCGCAGTCATTGCGCTGGACGCCGGGTGGCGGGGTCAAGGTGCTCGGCACCGGCATCGACGCCGCGCTCTCCGGCACGTCCGCGGACGACCCGGCCCTGGCCGACACGCGCGGGCTGGCCATGCTGCTGTACGCGGCGCTGACCCGGTACTGGCCCGGGCCCGGGATGGGCACGCTGCCGCCTGCCCCGCTGGCCGACGGCAGGCCATGCAGCCCCCGCCAGGTGTGCGCGGGCGTGCCCGCGTCCATCGACGAGGTGACCACCCAGGCGCTGTTCCAGCGGGATCGCCGCCGCGGGCCGCCGCTGACCACCCCCGCGCTGCTCGCCGATGCGCTCGCGGAGGTGATCCCGGCGCCGCTCGCGCCGCCGCCGGCGGCGCCGCCGCCGCCCCCAGGCCCCCGGGCGGGGGGTTTCGCCCGGCCCGGCGAGTACGGGCCGGCGGCGCCGTACACGCCGGACCCGCCGTCGGGCTATCCGGGAGCCGGGGGGTGGACACCGCCCGCCGCGGGCGGGGCGTTCACGCCCCGGCGGCGCAGCGGCCGGCCGCTCAGCCGGCTGGCCATCGTCCTGGTCGTCCTGCTCGTCCTGGCCGCCATCGGGACCGGGGTGTACGGCCTGACCCGGCCGCACAGCGCGGCCGGGGCCGGCCCCAGGAACTCGGGCAGCGCCTCGGCGTCGCCGTCCGTGGCGGCGAACACCGTGCTCACCCCGGTCAGCGCCGGAGGGTTTGACGCGCTGGGCCTGGCCAACGACCCGGGCAACGAGGACAGCGCCGGGGCCCCGATGGCCATCGACGGCAACCCGTCGACGTCCTGGCACACCCAGTTCTATGAGCGCAGCCCCTTCTTCGGCAACCTGAAGCAGGGCACCGGCCTGATCCTGGACATGGGCAAGCCGGTCAGCCTGCGCTCGGTGACGGTCACTTTCGGCCCCGAAGCCGGGACCAACGTGGCGATCATGGTGGGCAACAGCAGCTCTGTCACCCCCCAGGGCCTGGCCTCGTTCACCGAGGTGGCCAAGCGCAAGCATCTGGGCGGGGGCACCCAGGTCTTCCAGACGAGCAGCGCGACCAGGGGCCGCTACGTGGTGATCTGGTTCACCAAGCTGCCGCCGCAGCCCGGAAGCACCACGGTGTTCGAGGCCTTCATCTCCAACGTCGTCGTGCGGGGATCGGGCTGAGCCGTGCCCGGGCAGCCCGGGCAGGCCTGGCCTGACCCCCGCGGGGTGCCGCAGGATGGCCCCTCCGACAGCGACCTGCTGAGACGGCACGTCCAGGGTGACTCCGAGGCGTTCGGCCAGCTCTTCCGCCGGCACCGCGAACGGCTGTGGGCGGTCGCCCTGCGCACGCTCGGGGATCAGGAAGAGGCCGCGGACGCCCTCCAGGATGCGATGATCTCGGCGTTCCGGCGGGCTGCGGACTTCCGCGGCGAATCGGCCGTCACCACCTGGCTGCACCGCATCGTGGTCAACGCCTGCCTGGACCGGATCCGCCGCCGGGCCGCACGCCCGGCGGCCAGCGGGATGGACGAGCAGACCCTGGACATCCTGGCCCAGGGGTCGGCGCTGGCCGATCCGGGGATCAGCAAGGACACCGCGCTGGACGTGCTCGCCGCCCTCCGGACGCTGGCCCCGGAACAGCGGGCCGTGCTGGTCATGGTGGACATGCTCGGCTATCCGGTGGCCGACACCGCCGAGATCCTGGGCGTTTCCCCGGGCACGGTGAAGAGCCGCTGCGCACGGGGACGGGCCCGGCTGCTGCCGCTGCTGGCGCACCTGCGCGGATCCGGGGCGCCCGCCGGGGAGCTCCCCGCCACCGGGCCGCCCCCGGGCGGGCAGGCGGCTTCTGCGGGACAGTCAGCGGCCGGGCGGAACCAGCCAGCCGGACCGCGCGTCTCACCAGCCGAGGGAGCGGGTGAGAACCAGCCATGAGAGGGCATGTGGACGCGGAGTCCCTGGCGCTGTGCGCCGAGGGTCTGCTCGGCAGGCGCCGGAGCGGGCGGATCCGCTCCCACATCGCCAGCTGCCCCGAGTGCGCGGCCACGCAGGCCCGGCTGACTGAGGTCCCGGCGCTGCTCGCCCGGGTCCCCCCGTCCCCGATGCCGCCCGGGATCGCGGCCCGGCTGGACGCCGCGCTGAGCGCCGAGACCGCCCGCCGCGCCGCGCAGGCTCCTGGCGTCGCGCCGGACCACGCGGAGCCCGACCAGCGCCCGGCCACCATGCCCATTCCGCAGGCAGCCAGCCCCCGGGCAGGCCGCCCCCGGGCAGGCCGGCCGCGCGGCCCCCGCCTGCGCCTCCCGGTCTCGGCCCGGGTCCTGGCCACGGCGGGCGTGCTGGCCGTCGCGGGCGGGGTGGGCTACGCGGTGAGTCAGTCCTCATCCCCCTCGGCCTCGTCCTCCTCGGGGTCCGCCTCTTCGGGGTCCGGCGCCAGGGCCGCGCCGCAGGTCCGCTCCCCGATGGGCAGCATCGCGCCTTCGGGCCAGGGCGGGGGCACCGGGCTCGCCGTGCGCCACAGCGGGACCTCGTACCACAAGGACACGCTGGCCGCGCAGGCCCAGACGCAGCTGAACACGCCGCCCGGCCTCAACCGCCCGGGGGAGGCGAGCGGCGGCCTGTCCCGGCAAGCCCCGAGCTCCGCACTGACCCAGTGTGTGGACAAGGTGGCCGGCGGCCCGGGCGCAGTACGCGCGGGCGAGGTGCAGCTGGTCGACCAGGCGCGGTACCAGGGGCACCCGGCCACGGTCATCGTGCTGCAACCCAGCGACACCCAGCCCCGCACGGTCTACGTGGCCGGAACCGGCTGTTCCGCCGCCCACGCCGACATCCTGGCCAGGGCGTCACTGCCGGCGTCCGGCTGAAGCCCGCGCCGCCCATTCCGGCCCGCCCTCGATCCGCACGTCGGGAACATGCGGGCCCTAGGATCGGTTGAGGCCGTAGCAAGTTCAGCGAAGGGCGAACAGACGTGACCGACGTTCGGGATGTCATCGTTATCGGCTCGGGTCCTGCCGGGTACACGGCAGCGATCTATGCGGCACGGGCGCGGCTGGCGCCCCTCGTGTTCGAGGGGTCGGTCACCGCGGGCGGCGCGCTGATGCAGACCACCGAGGTGGAGAACTTCCCCGGCTTCCCGGACGGCGTGCTCGGCCCGGACCTGATGGACTCGGTGCGCAAGCAGGCCGAGCGGTTCGGCGCCGAACTCGTCGCCGACGACGTGATCGAGGTCGACCTGAAGGCCACCCCCAAGGTGGTGAAGACCCACAGCGAGACCTACCAGGCCCGCAGCGTGATCGTGGCCACCGGCTCCCGGTACCGCGAGCTGGACGCCGATGGCGAGAAGCGCCTGTCCGGTCACGGTGTCTCCTGGTGTGCCACCTGTGACGGCTTCTTCTTCCGCGAGCTGGATATCGCGGTGATCGGCGGCGGCGACTCGGCCATGGAAGAAGCCACGTTCCTGACCCGGTTCGCGAAGTCGGTGACCGTGGTGCACCGCCGGGACCAGCTGCGCGCCTCCAAGATCATGCAGGACCGTGCGTTCGCCAACCCGAAGATCAGGTTCCGCTGGGACAGCGAGGTCGCCGAGGTCCTGGGCGAGGGCAAGGTCACCGGGCTGCGGCTGCGCAACACCAGGACCGGCGCGGAGGACACGCTCCCGGTCGACGGCGTGTTCGTGGCCATCGGCCACGACCCGCGGAGCGAGCTGTTCGCCGGCCAGCTGCCGATGGACAGCGAGGGCTACCTGATCGTCGACCAGCCGTCCACCGGCACCGGCGTGGACGGCGTGTTCGCCTGCGGTGATGTGGTCGACCACACGTACCGCCAGGCCGTGACCGCGGCAGGCACCGGGTGCGCGGCGGCGATCGACGCCGAGCGGTGGCTGGCGGACCAGGCGGACCACGAGTCCTGACTCTGCTCAAACCCCATCAGCCTCAACCCACCCCGATAACAGCGGAAGGAGCACCCACCGTGGGCGCAACCAAGGTCGTGACCGACGCAAACTTCGACACCGAGGTGGTGAAGAACGCGAAGCCGGTCATCGTCGACTACTGGGCCGAATGGTGCGGCCCATGCCGTCAGGTCGCCCCGGTGCTCGAGGCGATCGCCCAGGAGCACGGTGACAAGGTTGACGTGGTCAAGCTGAACATCGAGGAGAACCCGCAGACCGCGCAGAAGTACGGGATCATGCTGATCCCCACGCTGAACGTGTTCTCCGGCGGCGAGGTCGTCAAGCAGGTCGTGGGGGCCAAGTCGAAGTCCGCGCTGCTCAAGGAGCTCGCCGACTTCATCTGATCCGCCGCTTTCCCGGGCCCGCCAGCCCCCGTGCCTGACCACCCGGCGCGCCACGACGGGCCCGGGACCGCCGTGCGGGGGCGGACCGGGACGCCAGCCGAGGGGAACCGGCCCAGCCATGAGTCACGACGGGGAACCCGATATCCGGACGGTCACGTCGAGCGTGATCTACGAGGATTCGTGGATGTCGCTGCGCCGCGACGAGATCGAGCGCCGGGATGGCACCCGCGGCGTCTACGCTGTGGTCGATAAGCCCCATTTTGCCCTGGTTATCCCGGCCGAGGCGGGCCGTTTCTGCCTGGTCGAGGAGTACCGGTACCCGGTGAGCCGCCGGGCGTGGGCGTTCCCGCAGGGCGGCTGGCCGGGCGGGCGCACCGGGAACCCGGAGGGCCTGGCCCGGCTCGAACTGGCCCAGGAAACCGGGCTGCGCGCCCGCGAGCTGACCCTGCTGGGTTTCCTGCACAGTTCGCACGGCACCTCCAGCCAGGGTTTCCACGTGTACCTGGCCACCGGGCTGACCGCGGGTGATCCCGACCGGGAGCCCGAGGAGCAGGACATGCAGCAGCGCTGGGTGCCGCGGGGTGAATTCAGGAACATGATCCGCAACGGAACCATCACCGACGACTCGACCGTCGCCGCGTACTCCCTCCTGATGCTGCACGAGGAATCACCCCGCAATCCCTCGTGAACGGCCCCGTAGCCCCCGCTGGCGGCCCGCGGCCGGTCAGGCGAGGCGAAGTGCCCGCTCCGGGCTCACCGAGCCCAGCAGGCGTTCCAGCGCTACTTCCACGTCCTCGCGCCAGGAGACGGCGGTCTTCAGCTCCAGCCGCAGCCGTGGGTAGTGCAGGTGGGGCCGGACCGTCTTGAACCCGACGGCCAGCAGGTAATCGGCGGGCAGCACGCAGGACAGGCCCTCCGAGCGCACGTCCCCGAAGGCCTCGATCGCCTTGACCCCGCGCCGGGTGAGGTCCTTCGCCACCGACTGGACCAGCATCCGCCCGAGGCCGCCGCCGCTGAACTCGCTGAGGATGTTCGCGGTCATCAGCAGCACCGCGTCCGCGCTGACCGGGCTGGTCGGGAAGGCCAGCGAGCGGGGCACGTACATGGGCGGGGCGTACAGCACGTAGCCGGCCGGCACGCCATCCACGTAGGCGATCTTCCCGCAGCTGCCCCAGTCCAGCAGGGTCGAGGAGATCCAGGCTTCCTTCTCCAGCGCGGGATCGCCGGCTTCCTGGGCGCGGGCGTGACCCACCGGGTCGAGTTCCCAGAACACGCACCGGCGGCACCGGTACGGCAGGTCGGCCAGGTTGTCCAGGGTGACACTGACGACTCGGCGCGGCACGGGCACCCCTGAGTTCAGAAACGGAAAACGTATCCCGCCGGGCACCGGGGCCCGTGCCCTGCCATGGTAACCATCCGCGGGTGGTGACTGACGGGACATTCATGCCTGACGGCGGACCGGGCGGATCATCTTGACCGGCCCGGGCCGCCTGCCGAACCTGGTTCAGTTACTCTTCGCCGGCTTAACGAACACGTTGCGTCGCTAGCTACTCATGTCCTGCGGGTTCGGTCATCTTGCTCGCGATGTTTATTTTGTCGCGACAAGATGACCGTCCCGCCACCCACCAGCCAGGCACCTCATCCGCGAAGCGGTGCCCAGCCCGCAGATTGCCCAGCCTCCCTCACTAGGCTCTCCACCCGTGACCCCACGGAAGAGCTTCGGCAGCGACAACCACGCAGGCGCCCACGAGGCCGTCCTCCGCATGATGGCCCAGGCGAACGAGGGCGACGCGCACGCCTATGGCGATGATCCCTGGACCGGGCGGGTGACGCGGGAACTCTGCGACCTCTCTGGCGCCCGCGGCGCCTACTTCGTGTTCAACGGAACAGCCGCGAACATCCTCGGCCTGAGCCTGATGCTCCGCCCCTACGAGGCGGTGATCTGCGCGGAGACCGCTCACCTGAACGTGGACGAGTGCGGGGCGGCCGAGCGGCTGCTGGGCAGCAAGCTGCTCACCGTGCCTACCCCGGATGGCAAGCTCACCCCGGACCTGGTGGCCACCCGCCTCGCCGGCCGCCACGATGAGCACCGGGCCCAGGCCCGGGCCGTCTGCATCACTCAGGTCACGGAACTGGGGACCTGCTATTCGCTCGCGGAACTGCGGGCCCTCGGGGACTTCTGCCGCGGGCACGACCTGCGCCTCTACATCGATGGCGCCCGGCTGGCGAATGCGGTCGCCTACCTGGACTGCGCCATGGCGGATATCGCGGCCGAGGCTGATGTGCTCAGTTTCGGCGGCACCAAGAACGGTGCGGTAGCCGCCGAGGCGGTGCTGGTGATGTCCGGCGATCTCCTGGAGGCCGTGCCATTTCAGCGTAAGCAGCTCCTGCAGCTGGCTTCCAAGATGCGCTTCCTCGCCGCGCAGTTCGCCGGGCTGCTTGAGTCCCAGACCTGGCTGCGCAACGCGGGGCAGGCCAATTCGATGGCCCGCCGGCTCGCTGACGGCCTCCGTGATATTCCCGGCGTGTCCGTGCGCTGGGCCGTGCAGTCCAACGCGGTGTTCGCAGACCTCGATCCCCGTCTCGTCGGGCCGCTCCAGCGGGACTGGGGTTTTTACGTCTGGGACGATCAGCGGAACACGGTGCGCCTGATGACTTCCTTCGACACCACCGCCGGCGACATTGACTCGTTCCTGGCCGCTGTGCACGAGGCCAGCGGATCCCGGGTCTGAGTCGGTCCCGGTTTCACGTGAAACACGCCCCAAGGTGTGCCCCCGAATGCCGGAGGGTGTGCCCCGGAATAGGGATCCCGGTGCCGCCCCGCCGTGTTTCACGTGAAACCGGCCGCCGCCTAAGCGCTGAGCGAGCCGGTCCAGTCGGGCGACATGGTGCCGACGATGCGCTCCAGGTCTTCGAGGGACCCGAACTCCACCACGATCTTGCCCTTGCGCTTACCTAGTTCCACCTTCACCCGCGTGTCGAACGCATCGGAGAGTCGGTCAGCCAGGTCGCTGAGAGCGGGCGGCGAGGGCTGCCTCGCGACCGGGCGGCGTTCCCTGGCCGGGCGCACGCCCATGGTGACGATCTCCTCGACCGCCCGGACCGACAGGCCTTCCGCCACGATGCGATGCGCAAGCTGATCCTGGGCTTCGGGATCCTCCACCGACAGCAGCGCCCGGGCGTGCCCTGCGGTCAGCACGCCTGCCGCCACCCGGCGCTGAACCCCGGAGGGCAGGTTCAGCAACCGGAGCGTGTTGGAGATGTGCGGCCGCGACCGCCCTATCCGACGGGCGAGTTCCTCGTGTGTCGCACCGAAATCGTCCAGCAGCTGCTGGTAAGCGGCCGCCTCCTCCAGGGGGTTGAGCTGTTCGCGGTGCAGGTTCTCCATGAGCGCGTCACGCAGCAGGTCATCATCCGCGGTGGCCCGGACGATCGCGGGGATCTCCGTGAGCCCCGCACGCTGCGAGGCCCGCCAGCGCCGCTCCCCCATGACCAGTTCGAACCGGCCAGGCCCGGCCTCACGGACCACGACTGGTTGCAGCAGCCCCACTTCCTGGATGGACGCCACCAGTTCGTCGAGGGCGTCCTCATCGAACTCCTGCCGTGGCTGGCGCGGGTTCGGGGTGACCGAACTGATGGGCAGCTCCTGGAAGTAGGCGCCCCCGGCCATGACCGGCTGCTCCGCTGCGGCGCCGGCCGGGCCGCCGTGGCCGGCTACCCCGCCCGGGGCCGGGCCGGACCCGCCCGGCATGCCGCCGCCGGCCATACCGCCGGCGGGGGTGACCGGTCCGGTCGGGATAAGAGCACCAAGGCCCTTGCCGAGCCCCCGCTTCTGCTGAGCCATCGCCTCTCCTCGCCGCTGCATTGCGCATCACGGGCCACGTGCCAGGCCGGCCTCGCTCCGCCGTTTCTTGGCCATCCCAGCCGGCATCATCGCGTCCAGATGACCCACGCCCGCACAAGAGCATGCCATCCCGCAGGCCTGCGCGGGACATCCAGTCACAACGACCCGCCCGGGGCCCCTCTACCGCCCAGGCCGCAGGGCGGCCTGAGGCAGGCGGGATGGCCGCGGGGGACGCCCTGCCCCGCTCCGGGTGCTCACCGCCTGGGAACGCCCAGGTATCGCCCGCAGGAGCATGCCGCAGTGCTGCAGTTAGCCTCGCCAGGCGCGGGCCGGCCGGGGGTGACCAGGATTCGCCCGGCCCTGGGCCGGGCAGTCAGCCCCGGCAGCCAGCACTGCCCTGGCCGGCGCCACGGGCGGGGAACGGCTCGCCGGCCAGGGCCGGGACGCGACCTCGCAGAAGGTCGTCAGTCCGGGTTCACCCTGCTGGTGTGCCCGCAGGAGCTGGTCAGCCCGCGGCCTGCTGTCCGGGGGCGGAGCGGTGCGCCATCTCGCGGGCCGCCTCGAGGTAGGCGACAGCTCCACTCGACCCGGGGTCGTACGTCATGACCGACTGCCCATAGCTCGGTGCCTCGGAGACCCGCACATTCCGCGGGATGATCGACTCGAGGACCACCTCACCGAAGTGCTCCCGGACCTCATCAGCGACCTGCGAAGCCAGCCGGGTCCTGCCATCGAACATGGTGAGCAGGATCGTGGAGACGGCCAGGTCCGGGTTCAGGTGGCTCTTGACCAGGTCCACCGTGCGCAGCAGTTGCTCGAGTCCCTCCAGCGCGTAGTACTCGCACTGGATCGGGATCAGTACCTCAGCCGCGGCCACCAGGGCGTTGACCGTCAGCAACCCCAGGGACGGCGGGCAGTCGATCAGTATGTAGTCGAGCTGTGACTCATCGTAGGAGCGGAGGGCGCGGGAGAGCCGAGCTTCCCTGGCCACCATCGGCACGAGTTCGATCTCCGCCCCGGCGAGGTCAATCGTGGCCGGGGCACAGTAGAGCAGGGGGATGTCCTCGACCGCGTGAATGATCCCGACCAGTGGCTGGTCCTCGACCAGCACGTGATAGATCGACGTGGTTCCGGCCCGGTGCTCCACGTCCAGCGCCGTGGAGGCGTTGCCCTGCGGGTCCAGGTCGATGACCAGGACCCGGGAACCGTGCTGGGCCAGGGCGGCGGCGAGGTTGACCGCCGACGTGGTCTTGCCCACGCCGCCCTTCTGGTTGGCGATCGTGATCACCCGGCAGGAACCTGGCCGGGGCCACGCGCGTTCTGGCCGGCTTGCGCCCACGGGGGCGCCGCGGGCCGCCTGGCCGGCTGCGATTTCCTCACCCGGCTGCCTTGCCGCGGGAACTACCACTTCATGCCTTCCGCCGGTGGCCACGCCCGTCCCCGCGCCGCCCGCCCCTGCCCCGCCCGTGCGTGAGTCGCCCGTGCGTGAGTGCCCTGTGCGTGAATCCCCCGTGCGTGAATCCACTGTGCCTGCCTGGCCGCCTTCGTGTTGACCGCTCGCCCGCGGTCCGCCCGCGGCCACCCGGTCCGCGGTTTCCCCAGCCGGCCGCGCTCCCAGTCCTCCGGCCGCGGCTCCCCGGCGCCTTCCCATGTCCCCCTCGATTCCATCGGGATAGACGCCGGCCCCGACCGGGACCGGCACCTGTGCTTCACCTGAAACCGCGGGCGCCGGCCAGCCCAGCCCCAGGGCCCTGGATAGC
>WNGB01012421.1_pt1 | contig 25151 bp, 24 predicted proteins | sample 5400681 | NCBI WGS metagenome assembly WNGB01 (sample SAMN13153367, study PRJNA577476) | soil metagenome | isolation source: 115 cm soil or saprolite under grassland replicate 2 | place: USA:California | collected 2016-06-15
ACGACGACGGCCTGCAGGTAGGCGAACAGCGGCCGGAGCGCGTACTCCAGCACCAGCGAGTGCCGCTCGGTGCCTCCGGTCGCCGCGATCAGCACCGGCTTGCCGGCCAGCGCCCTGTCCTCGAGCACGTCGAAGAACATCTTGAACAGACCGCTGTACGACGCGCTGAAGGTCGGCGTGACGGCGATCACCGCATCGGCGCCGACGACCGCGTCGATCACGTCGCGCAGCGCGGCCGAACCGAACCCGGTCAGCAGATGGTTCGTCAGGTCGTGCGCATGGTCCCGCAGGTCGACGGTGGTGACCTCGGCGTCGGTCGCGCGGCCGGCCGATATGTCCCGTACCGCGGCGGCCAGCCGGTCACCCAGCAGCCGGGTGGATGACGGCTGCGTCAACCCGGCGGTCACAACCGCGATCCTCATCGGGTGCTCCCTTCCAGCTCGTTGCTGCGGGCAACGAGTGACGCGTGGGTCGGCGCGTCGGGGACGTGCGCGGGCCGCAGCGCGTCGAGCTCCTTGCGCAGCACCGGCACGATCTCGCCGAGGAGGTCCAACTGCTCGAGCACCGTCTTCAACGGCAGGCCGGCGTGGTACCTGCTGCGGACTGCCGATCGTGAGCGGGGTCTCGGCGGTGAACTCCTCCAGCGACGGGCCGTGGCCGTACACCGGGGCCTTGTCGAAGTACGGCCGGAACTCGTTCACGGCGTCCTGCGAGTCGCGCCGCATGAAGACCTGACCACCGAGCCCGACGATCGCCTGGTCGGCGGCGCCGTGGCCGTAGTGCTCGAAACGTCTTCTGTAGAATGAGATCAGCCGCTCGAAGTGTTCCTTCGGCCAGAAGATGTGGTTCGCGAAGAAGCCGTCGCCGTAGTACGCCGCCTGCTCGGCGATCTCCGGGCTGCGGATCGACCCGTGCCACACGAACGGCGGCACGCCGTCCAGCGGACGCGGCGTCGAGGTGAACCCCTGCAGCGGTGTGCGGAACCTGCCGTCCCAGTCGACGACGTCCTCACGCCACAGCCGCCGCAGCAGGGCGTAGTTCTCGATCGCGAGCGGGATGCCGTCGCGGATGTCCTGCCCGAACCACGGGTACACCGGTCCGGTGTTGCCGCGACCCATCATCAGGTCCACCCGGCCGTCGGCCAGGTGCTGCAGCATCGCGAAGTCCTCGGCGATCTTCACCGGGTCGTTGGTGGTGATCAGCGTCGTCGCAGTCGAGAGGATCAGCTTCGACGTCCGTGCGGCGATGTAACCGAGCATGGTGGTCGGCGACGACGGCACGAACGGCGGGTTGTGGTGCTCGCCGGTCGCGAACACGTCCAGCCCGACCTCCTCGGCCTTGAGCGCGATCGCCACCATCGCCTTGATCCGTTCCGCCTCGGTCGGCGCCCGGCCCGTGGTCGGATCCGGCGTGACGTCGCCGACGGTGAAGATCCCGAACTGCATGCCGCTCCTCGCGCTAAGTAGTTCACGTTTGAACTATCTGCTCAGCGTAACGGATGCCGTCCGGACGCTATTCCCCGGCGAGGCCCTCGGTCAGAACGGACCGACGAGTGACGACACGCCGGGTCACAAGGGCCCGACGATCAGAGGTAGGACGTGCCGGACTTGTGGCGTTTGACGTCGTACATGTGGTGGTCGGCGGCGCGGAGGAGGTCGTCGAGGCTGGAGCTGTGCTCGTCGAGGACGGCGGCGCCGATGCTGGCGGTGACGCGGACGTCGATGCCGGGCAGGGGTTCGCTGATGGCGTCGACCAGGCGGGTGGTGAGGGCTTGGAGGTCGGCGCCGGCGATGTCCTCGGCGAGGATGGCGAACTCGTCGCCGCCGAGCCGGGCGACGGTGTCACCGTGCCGGACCTGGTCGAGCATGCGCTGGGCGATCTTGCTCAGCATGCGGTCGCCGACGTCGTGGCCGTACCGGTCGTTGACGGTCTTGAAGTGGTCGAGGTCGCAGAACAGCAGCGCGCCGCGCCGGCCGGTGTCGCGCGAACGCTCCTGCGCGGTGAGGAACCGCTGCGCCAGCAGCCGGCGGTTCGGCAGCCCGGTCAGCGGGTCGTGTGACGCGTGGTGCTCCAGCGTGCGCTCGGCGTCCTTGCGCGCGGTCACATCGTCGATCTGGGCGAGCACGAACCGCTGGCCCGCCGCGCCCGGGTCGACCACCGCGGCCGTCCCCGCGAGCCAGATCGTGGTGCCGTCCGAGCGGTGGTACGGCAGCTCGAAGCGATAGGGATCCGCGCCCGCGGTCCCGAGCGCCCGCCGGATCAAGCGGAAGTCGTGATCGCTCAGGATCTCGGCCACGTTGGAGCCGACGAGCTCCTTCTCCGAGTAGCCGGTGATCCGCGACAGCGCCGCGTTCGCGCGTAGCACCCGGCCGCTGTCCGGCGGGTCGAACGCGATCGTCGCCATCCCGTTGCCGGAGCCCTCGAACGCCAGCCGGAACGTCGACTCGCTCGCCTCCAGCCGGGCCTTCTCCGCGATCAGCTGGTCGGTCAGCCGCGCCTTCTCGATCGCCAGGCCCGCCTGGGTCGCGAAGATCTCCAGCAGCTCGCGGTGCACCGGTCCGGGCCGGCGCTGGTCCTCCGGCAGGTCGACCGACAGCATCCCGACGAGCACACCGTCCGAGGAGTACAGCGGCGCGAACAGCGCGTCCAGCGGGTGCCACGCGTCAGGGTCGTCGGAGACCGGCAGGTCCGGGACCCAGCCGTGCGGCACGCCCTCGGGCAGCCGCTCGTGCGGGACGAACCGCAACCGGCCCCACACGTCCGCGAGCTCGAACTCCGCGTCGAAGATGTCGGCCGCGCTCACCGTGCCGAGCAGCGCCGCCTGCGCGTCGGGCGACCCGGCGACCGCGATCACCTCGAACTTGCCGTCCGCGTGCCGCAGGTTCAGCACGGCGATGCCGAATCCGAGCCCGGTCACGACGCCGTCGACGACCGCCTGCAGGGTCTCGGACAGGCTCCGCCCCGCGGCCATCCGCGCGCTCACCTCATAGAGGCGGCGTAATGCCGCCAAGGTGACCGTCGGCTCGTTGGGCACGCGTTCCTCCAGCGCACGGTCTGCGTCCATGGTCGGCACGGGCGGGTGCCGGTCGACACGTTCCCGCCAATACAGAGTGACAGATGTAGGCGGTGTCGTGCCGAACACGCCGTCCATGAAATAGGGCGGTTCCGCATCCTGGACAGGCGTTTGGGATCAGACCGTTATCCGGTGATCACACGACGTGCTCGATCCACCTTTCGAGGGCCTCCCGGAGCACCTCGGCACCCGGTCGAGCCCATAACTCCGCATTGAAAATTTCGACCTCGACGGGCCCGTCGTACCCGGCCTCGTCACACGCTTCGCGCAGCCGCCGCAGCTCGATCGAGCCGTCGCCGATCATGCCGCGCCCGAGTGGTGTCGACAGACTAGGGAAAGCGCTTCCCTCAGAGGTCGCGTCGTACGACGGAACGCCGCGGCGCCGCTGCCATGATGGGAGCCGACGTGCGGGAGGTGGTGCGGGTGGTGCGCAGGCCGGCGGATCGACCGGTGGCGACGCTGGAGGCGGTGGCCAAGGAGGCCGGCGTCTCGCTGGCGACGGCGTCACGGGTGCTGAACGGCGGCACCCGGGTCGTCAAGGCCGAGTACCGGGACAGGGTGCTGGCCGCGGCGAAGGAGCTGCACTACATGCCGAACGCGCACGCCCAGGCGCTCGCGCGGTCCACGACCTCCACGGTCGGCGTGATCCTGCACGACGTGGCCGACCCGTACTTCTCGGTGATCGCCGGCGGCGTGATGCGGACCGCGCACCAGCACGACCTGATGGTGATGATGGCGAGCACGTTCCGCGACCCGGAGCGCGAGATCGCGTACGTCGCCTCGCTGCACGCCCAGCGGGCCCGGGCGATCCTGCTGATCGGCAGCGGGTTCGACGATCAGGACTACGTGGAGCGGATGACAGCGCAGCTGTCGGCGTACCGGGAGTCGGGTGGCCGGGTGGCGTGCGTGAGCAACCACAGCACGCTGCCGGCCGATGTCGTCGTACCGGACAACAGGCAGGGGGCCGCCGATCTGGCGCAGGCGCTGCTCGACCAGGGGCACCGGTCGTTCGCGGTGATCAGCGGGCCGCCGCGGCTGATCACGGTGTCGGACCGGCTGGCCGGGCTGCGGTCCGCGCTGGACAAGGCGGGAGTCGAGCTGCCGGAGTCGCACGTCGTGGACGGCGGGTTCACGCGGGACGGCGGGTACGCCGCGATGAACGAGCTGCTGGACGCCGGGCTCGGCGTGACCGCGGTCTGCGTGCTGAGCGACGTGATGGCGATCGGGGCGCTGAGCGCGTGCCGGGACCGCGGCGTCGACGTACCGGCGGAGCTGTCGCTGGCCGGGTTCGACGACATCCCGATCGTGCGCGACCTGCAACCGCCGCTCACCTCCGTGCGGCTGCCGCTGGACGAGCTCGGGGTGCGGGCGATGGAGCTCGTCCTGGCCGAGCCGACCGCACGCCGCCGGGTCCAGCGCGTGCGTGGCGACGTCGTGATGCGCGCCAGTACGGCGCCGCCCGCCAGTACCTAGTGTCCTGCGGACGCCGTCACCCCGGCACCCTGTCGGCCGTTAGAGTTACCGGGCGGAAACATCCGCCTGGTACATCCGTCCAGTCAAGGCGTCCCGGCGGCGCCGCAGGGAAGGACCGCAGTGATGCTAGGTAGGACATCACCTCGCGACCTGCCGTTGTTCGCAGACCTCACCGGTGGGGAGATCAAGGAGATCTTCCGGGCGGGGGAGGAGGTCTCGGTACCGGCCGGGTGGTCGCTGATCATGGAGCTGACCCCCGCCGACGCGGCGTACCTGATCCTGAGCGGCACGGCCTCGGTGCGGGTCAAGGGCGAGGAGATCGCCGAGCTCGGGCCCGGTGAGATCGTCGGCGAGGTCGCGGTCCGGGAGAACACGTTGCGTACGGCAACGGTCACCGCGAGGTCGCGGATGGAGCTGCTGCACCTCACCAAGGACAGCTTCGAGCGGCTGACCAGCCGGATCCCAGGGTTCCGCCGCGCGATCGACCAGACCATCGCGGACAGACGTGGCGGAAGCTGACCATCCGCCGGCCGACCTGGCGGAGCTGCAGCGCAGGTTCGAGGAGGCGCTGCTCGGCGGCGAGCGGAAGTTCACCCGCAGCGAGGTCGCGCGGCGGGCCGGGATCTCGATAGACCGCGCCGAGCGGATCTGGCACGCGGTCGGCTTCGCCACCGTGCCGGACGACGAGGTGGCGTTCACCGACGGGGACGTCGAGGCGGCGCGGCTGATGGTCGCGCTCGAGGAGGACGGGTTCGTCGAGCCCGCGATGGAGTCCGCGCTGGCGCGCAAGCTCGGGCAGACCCAGTCCCGGCTGGCGTCCTGGCAGTCGGCGATGTTCCTGACGCTGCTGGCCGAGTCCGAGCTGGGCGCCGAGGAGGCGCTGGATGTCGCCGGGTTGCTGCTGCCCGCGATGGAGCGCTTGCAGACCTATGTTTGGCGGCGGCACCTGGCGGCCGCCGCGGGGCGCGCGATCGCGTCGACGGACGAGATGTCGCACGGAGTGCGGGTCGTCGGGTTCGCGGACATCGTCAGCTACACGCGGCTGAGCCGGCGGCTGACCGAGCCGGAGCTGGCCGAGCTGATCGAGCGGTTCGAGGGTATGGCCGCCGATGTCGTCGCGCGCAACGGCGGCCGGGTGATCAAGTCGATCGGCGACGAGGTGCTGTTCGTCGCCGACGAGCCCGCCCGCGGCGCGGAGATCGCGCTGTCGCTGCAGGAGGAGACCGACAGCGTCGGCGACCTGCCGCAGTTGCGGATCGGCCTCGCGTACGGCGGGGTGCTGATCCGGCTCGGCGACATCTACGGACCGGTGGTGAACCTCGCGTCGCGGCTCACCGCGGAGGCCAAGCCGGGACGGGTGATGGCCGACCGGGAGTTCGCGCTCGCGCTCGACGGCCATCCGTCGTACGTCGTGCGCCGGCTGCGGCGGATCTCTGTCCGCGGCTACTCCAACCTCCAGCCGTTCGCCATCCAGCGGGCGTGATCCTCCACACTGTCACCTGTGACAGTGGCTATGACGCGCGGCGTCCGGGAGATCCTGGGCGTTTCCGAGCTGGCCGAGGCGGGCGCCGGCGACTCGCTCGTGCTGTGGGCCGGGCAGGGCCTGCGCAGAGCGCGGGCGTGGCGGCTCGGTGACGCGGTCGCGGTGGCAGCGCCGGACATCTCCCGGCGGGACGACCTGGCGCCGCTGGTGTCCTACGTGCTCGGCGAGGTGGGGCCGTCCTACCGGCCGTTCGGCTCGGAGGAGGTGGTCCGGGAGTTGGCTGAGCGGGTGGACGGGCTGGAGTTCGTCGCGACGTTCGGCTGGATGGACTGCGCGGTGGCGCCACCGGTGCGTGGCGCTGTGGAGTGGATCGAGGACATTGACCGGGTGACGGCGCTGCTGGAGGCGGCCGCGCCGGAGTCCTACGCGTGGCCCGGGCGGCCCGGGGTGCGAGCCTGGGCGGGTGTCGTCGAGGGTGGCGCGCTGGTGAGCGTGGCGGCTGACGCGTGGAGTGCGCCGGAGGTCGGGTTCATCGCCGGCGTCGCGACCGCCCCGGGCGTGCGCGGGCGCGGTCTGTCCCGGGCGGTCTGCGGCTTCGTCACAGCCGAGCTCGTGACGCGGTGCGGACGCGTCGCCCTGATGGTTGACTCGGGCAACGAATCGGCGATCGCGGTCTATCGCCGGCTCGGTTACACCTACCGCCCGGTCGCGGCGGCGCGGCACGCCGCCGCGGTGCGGTCGGTCCGCCTCGGGGCCTGCTGACGGCGTGCGCGGACGCGTGCCGAGCTCGGGCGAGTAGAGCAAACTCGATCAAGCAGTGCGTGCTCGTCTTCCGTAAAGGTGGATGCCATGAGCTCGACGGATGTGTTCGCGACCTTCGTGGACGTGGTGGCCGAAAGCCTGGACGACCACGACACGACGGCCGCCGACCTCGCCCGCCGGGCGTACCTTTCCCGCTTCCACTTCGACCGCGTCGTCACCGCCGTCGCCGGTGAGTCGCCGGCGGCGTTCCGCCGGCGGGTGCTGCTGGAGCGATCGGCGTACCGGCTGGTGAGCAGTGCCGACGGTGTGCTCGACATCGCGGTCGAGGCCGGGTACGGCTCGCACGAGGCGTTCACCCGGGCCTTCTCGCGCGCCTACGGCATGACACCGAGCGACTGGCGGCGGCGTGAGACGCACCGGTTCTTCCTCGAAGCACCGAGCGGGGTCCACTTCCATCCGCCGGGAGGTCTTCGCCTGCCGGCGCTCAGAAAGGTGAGGGGCATGGACGTGCTGGTGCGGATGGTCGAGCACCACGTGTGGCTGACCGGCCGGATGATCGACTGCGCGTCGCGGCTGGACAACGAGGTGTTGGACAAGCCGATCGAGCTGTCGGTCGAGTCGATCGACGAGCTGCCGCTGACCCTGCGCCGGCAGCTGGACCGGATCGTGTGGCAGCTGGAGATGTGGCTGGCGTCCGTCGACGACGAGCCGTTCGAGTTCCCGGAGTCGGGGCGCGCGGTGTCGCTGTCGCAGATCCGGGAGCGGTACGACGCGGCCGGGCCGCGGTTCGCCGACCTGGTGCGCCGGCTGAACGACGAGGGCCGGTTCGACGAGACCTTCGTCGACTCGACGTGCACGCCGCCGCGGGTGTTCACGTACGGCGGGATGGTGGCGCACGTCCTCACCTTCGCGGCGGCCCGCCGGACGTTGATCGCGGGCGCCCTCGACAGTGCCGGCATCACCGACCTCGGCGCCGGCGACCCCATGCACTACGTCGCCGACGGCGCGGCCTGAAGTACAGAGAATCTTTAGTTTGCCGCGACCGGCGAGCGCTGAACTAAAGATTCTCTGTAGATCCACGGCCGATTGAAGTGAACGCCGCTAGCGTATCAATAGTGATATGCTAGCGGCATGTCGAGACGGACCGCTCTGATGATGCTCAGCTCGTGGACGAGCCAGCAGTGGGGCATGGTGACCGCTGGCCAGGCTCGTCGTGCGGGCGTCTCCCGGGTCGACGTCAGCCGTCTCGTGGCCGACGGAATACTTGAGCGAGTCGACGGTGCGGACGGCGTCTACCGACTTGCCGGCAGCCCTGAGGACCCGGACATCGACGGTCTGCGCGCAGCCTGGCTGCAGCTCGGAGGTGCGCTCTCCTGGGAGGAGCGTCGCCGTCTGGCCGACACCGTGGTGAGCCATCGCAGCGCGGCGCACGCACGAGGCCTGGGAGACCTGATCCCGCATGAGCACGAGTTCTATGTCGACCGTCGACGACGGCTCGCCAGGGACGATGTCAGGCTGCGGGTGCGTAGTGAGATGCCGATCGAGTGGTCCCTGTGGAACGGCCTGCCGGTCTGTACGGTCGAGCAGATCGTCGGAGACCTGCTCGCCGACCACGAGGACGAGTCGGCGGTTGCGACGATCTGCCGGGATACCCTCCGGGACGGCCTCACCACGCGCGATCGGCTGCGGCCCGCAGTCGCCAGGGTGTCAGCGGCCTACCGCACGTCCAGTGATGAGCTGATCGACCGGCTGCTGAGGGCGGCGTGATGACGCAGAGCAGCCTTGCGTACGAGACCGCCGCCGCGTTCCGCAATGCGCTCAAGGACAGGTTCCAGTCCATCGCCGCATCCGACCACGGCTTCTCACTGAGCGAGCTGCAGCGTCAGTTCGCTTATGACCGGGCGCTGGCGCGCTGCTTCTCGGGCGCCGACGCGGACCGCTGGGTTCTCAAGGGCGCCGGCGCTCTGCTGGCGAGGCTCGAACAAGCACAGCAAGGATCTCGACCTGTTCTATGCGGAGCGTGAGGCCGCGGACGGCGAGGCCGTGGAAGCACTACAGCGTAACCTGGCTGCCGATCTCGGCGACCACTTCGGCTTCGAGGTGACGCGTACGACGCCCCTTCCCGAGGCGGCGAAGGGGCGGCGTGTCCACGTGACGTCACGGCTCGGCGCGAAGACGTACGCCGCCTTCCACATCGACGTCGTCGTGGGTACGGCGATGAGCGGTGAACCCGATCTCGTCGCGCCGCTGACGCCGATCGAGGTACACCACCAGGCCGGCCATGTCCGGCCGAGCAGCAGGGTGAAGGACCTCGTCGACCTGGCGCTCATCGCACGCACCCAGCCGGTGTCCGGGGTGGCGCTGCGGACCGCGATCCGGCATGGATTCGCGCATCGTGGCGTTGCCGTCCCGGTGCGCTTCACCGTGCCCGACGTGGAGGACTGGCGCCGGCGCTATCCGCGGGTGGCACGGGATGCGCCAGGCCGGATTCCGTCGTACGACGAGGCGGTCGCGGTCACCTGCCGGCTGCTGGATCCCGTGCTGTCCGGAGAGCCGGTCGATCGCTGGGATCCGGTCGCGACGGCCTGGAGCCGCTAGCGCGTCAGTTCAGCGGGGACAGCAGGTCGGGGCGCTCGGTGTGGTGGACGGTGATGACGAGGGTCGTGTTCTTGCTCGGGGCAATGATCACGCCGCCGGTCATCGGGACGTTCAGGTGGCTGGCGGCCAGGTCGATGTCGACGGAAGCGCCGGTGTCGTTAGGGCTGGTCCACTCGGTGTCGCTGAGCGAGATCGCCAGACCGATCACGCGGCCCTTCGGGATGATCATGTCCTGCGGGCGCAGCGGCACCGTGATCGTGGTCCAGACGCCGGGGGTGAGCGGCGTCGGGTTGGTCAGCGAGGCGCTGTGCGCTGCGTCGATCCAGCCGCGGCCGACGATGCCGTCGTCGGTGACGGCGGTGCGCTTGGTGACCTCGGAGTAGCAGGAGTCGTCGTACGACGTGGACGCGCCCCAGCAGGTCTCGGTCGAGGTGGGCGAGATGCCGGCGTACCGCGAGGCGTGGCCGTACTCGATCAGCCTGGCGGTGACCGGCGTGGTCGCTTTGTCGGCCCTGATCCGCAGGGTCACGGTCGGGGTGCCGCTGATCCGGATCGCCTTCTGCAGCGGGGCGGACAGGAACATCTGCCGGCCGGACAGCTGCACCGACGGCGTGCCGACGATGTCGTCCTCGGTCAGGCTGGTGTCGTCCAGCACGTTCACCGTGCCGGTGCCCGTCGCACCGAGCTTGCCGGTGGCCAGCCCGACCGACGCGGGCTTCACCGGCTGCGGCCAGGTCGAGTACGACGTCCACTGGTCGGGCGCGGTCTCCACGGTCGCGATCGGCTCGTTCATCACGCCGTTCGGTAGGTTCATCAGCCAGTGGTCGAACCACTTGTGCAGCTCGTCCACCCACGCCGCGCGGCGGAACTCGAACGGGTCGACGTGCCCCTCGAGACCGAGCCAGATCTTGCGCGGCACACCGTTCGCGGCCAGCGCGTCCCACCACTGGCCGAAGTGGTTCGGCTGGACGTTGTAGTCGCTGAGGCCGTGGACGACGAACACGCTGGCCTTGACCTTCGCGGCGTCCTTGACGTGGTCGCGCGTCGCCCAGAAGGGCGTGTAGTCGCCGGACTCGTCCGCGTCGTTGTCGCCGAGCTCGTCGCGGACCTGGACGCACGGGCCGTTCTGGTTGCCGACGTACTTGCCCAGCCAGGGCAGGTAGTCCAGCGAGTACGGCACGCCGCGTGAGCGGGTGTAGTCGTACCAGGACGAGATCGCCGAGATCGGCACGATCGTCTTCAGCCCCTCGACACCGGTGGCCGCGACACCGTTCGCCAGCGTTCCGTCGTACGACTTGCCGACCATGCCGACCGCGCCGTCGGTCCAGTCGGCGACGACCGGGTTGCCGTTCAGGTCGCGGGCGGTGTTGCGGCCGTTGAGCCAGTCGATGACCGCGACCACGGAGGCGATCTCGTTCGGGCCGCCGACGTCGCCGCAGCCCGTTGAACGTGACGTGCCGAGGATGTCGACGCCGACCATGGCATACCCGCGCGGCACGAAGTAGTTGTCGTAGAACAACGGCATCTTGGTGATGACGCCGTCCGCGTCGTACGCCTTCGTCTCGCTCTCGTTGCCGCGCCCGCAGCACTCGTAGTACGGCGAGGCGTCCATGATCACCGGGATCCGCACACCGGCCTCGGCGGTCTCCCGCGGGCGCACGATGTCGACGGCGATGGTGTCGCTGACGCCGTCGGAGTCGGTGTCCAGGGCCGTGTCGACCTTGACCGACTCGCGGATCGCGTTCGTGTAGTCGTACACCGGCTCGGTCCGATCGCCGTCGACGCTGGACGGTGCGGCGACGACGCGCTCGTCGGGTGCGACGGGGGCGGGGGTCGCGGCCGCCGGAGCGATCGCGACGGCGCTGCCGAGCAGGGCAGCCGACACGGTGGTGAGCAGGCGGACGTGGGCGCGGGCCATGGCCTAGAAGGCTAGCTCCTGCCGTCGCTCGCGGCCAGGCTTCGAGCAGTTACGCGCAATCAGAAGTACCAGGGGAACGGGCTCCAGTCCGGTTCGCGCTTCTCCAGGAACGAGTCCCGGCCCTCGACTGCCTCGTCGGTCATGTACGCCAGCCGGGTCGCCTCGCCCGCGAACACCTGCTGTCCCATCATCCCGTCGTCGGTCAGGTTGAACGCGAACTTCAGCATCCGCTGCGCGGTCGGGCTCTTGCCGTTGATCTCCGCCGCCACCTGCAGCGCCGTGGTCTCCAGCTCGGCATGGTCCGCGACGATGTTCACCGCACCCATCCGCTGCATGTCCTCGGCGCTGTAAACCCTGCCCAGGAAGAAGATCTCGCGGGCGAACTTCTGCCCGACCATCTTCGCGAGGTACGCCGAGCCGTAGCCGCCGTCGAACGAACCGACGTCCGCGTCGGTCTGCTTGAACCGGGCGTGCTCGCGGCTGGCGATCGTCAGGTCGCAGACGACGTGCAAGGAGTGGCCGCCGCCGGCCGCCCAGCCGTTCACGACCGCGACGACGATCTTCGGCATGGTGCGGATCAGCCGCTGCACCTCGAGGATGTGCAGCCGCCCGCCCTGGGCCTTCACCCGCGCGTCGTCGACCACGTTCGCGTCGTCGCCGTACTGGTAGCCGCTGCGGCCGCGGATCCGCTGGTCGCCGCCGGAGCAGAACGCCCAGCCGCCGTCCTTCGGGCTCGGCCCGTTGCCGGTCAGCATTACGGCGCCGACGTCCGGCGTCATCCGCGCGTGGTCGAGGGCCCGATAGAGCTCGTCGACCGTGTGCGGCCGGAACGCGTTGCGCACCTCGGGCCGGTCGAACGCGATCCGCACCGTCCCGCGCGTCGGCCCGTCCAGCACGCACCGGTGGTACGTGATGTCGCTGAAGTCGAACCCGTCGACGACCTTCCACGCGGCCGGGTCGAAGATCTCGCTCACACCTGTCACCCGCCGAGAATAGAACCCGCTCATCGGGCCCTTGTGACCCGGCGTGTCGTCACTCATCGGTCCCTTGTGACCGCCACGGTCCGTGCGGAGCCCCGCGTCACGGCCGTCTGGCCGAGACCGCGGCCGCCACGGGCGGCCTTGACGTACGACGTGGTGATCGGTGCCTCCGCGTTCCTCATGGTCGGAAGGGCCCGATGAGTGACGACACGCCGGGTCACAAGGGCCCGACGATTGAATGAAGGGTCAGCCGGCTACGCCGTACAACCTGTCGCCGGCGTCGCCCAGGCCGGGGACGATGTAGCCCTTGTCGTTGAGGTGGGAGTCCATGCCGGCGATGACGAGGGTGACCGGCACGTGGAGGTCGGCGAGCTCGCTCTCGATGCGCTGGACGCCTTCCGGGGCGGCGAGCAGGCAGATGGCGGTGATGTGGTCGGCGCCGCGGTCGACCAGGAAGCGGATCGCGGCGGCGAGCGTGCCGCCGGTGGCGAGCATGGGGTCGAGGACATAGCACTGGCGCGCGGACAGGTCCGGCAGGCGTTCGGCGTAGGTGGACGCGGCGAGAGTCTCCTCGTTGCGGATCATGCCGAGGAAGCCGACCTCGGCCGTCGGCAGCAGCCGCGACATCCCTTCGAGCATGCCGAGACCGGCGCGCAGGATCGGCACCACCAGCGGTTTCGGCGAGGCCAGCTTCACGCCGTCGGCCGCGGCGACCGGTGTCTGTACCGAGACCGGCGCCGTCCGGACATCGCGGGTGGCCTCGTACGCCAGCAGGGTCACGAGCTCCTCGGTGAGCCGCCGGAACGTCGGCGAGTCGGTGTTCTCGTCCCGCAGGATGGTCAGCTTGTGGGCGACGAGCGGGTGGTCCGCGACGAGAATCTGCATGCGCTGAACGGTATTCGATGCGCTCCGTGATTGATAACGTCTGGCGAGTGCCCGAGTACAGGCGGCCTGACGACAAGCGCCAGGACGGCGAGCTCGACCAGGCGGAGCGGCTCCGCCGGCGGGCGGCCTTCCTGCGGGATCTCGACGAGGCTCGTGCGCTGCGTGAGCGGATCGCGCCACACCGTGCCCGGGTGAGCCGGATCCGCGAGGAATTGCGGCGCGCGACGTACCGAACCTGAGGTTTAACCACGCGCTGTGTTGGACGCCGTCGTCCCTTCTGCGACCATGATCGAGTGACCGTAAAGGTGCGGGAGCGGAAATGACGGACGGCACGACGACCGAGCCGGTGACCGACCTCGATTTCGCTGTGGCCGCTTACCGTGAGGAAGGCGCGTGGCAGGTGACCCCGCTGCCGCTGCGCGGTGACCCCGACCTGTCTGCCCTGGTGTCGTCGTTGCGGCGCTACCCGAGCGAGTCTGGCGTGATCGGGATGATCTCGGTCGACGAGGACTTCTTCCTGCTGACCCGGGTGATCGGCGGCCGTGCGCGGCTGCTGATCTCGGACGTGACCGCGGCGACCGAGTGGCCGCTGGCCCGCGAGGTGGTCGACGAGCTCGACATCCCACTGGCCGATGACGACGACGAGCAGGTGCCGGCCGGCGACCTGAGCATCGTGGCCGACCTCGGCATGAGCGCGATGGACCTCGGCGCACTGTGCGACGACGTGGACCTGTACCCGGACGAGATGCTCGGCGAGATCGCCGACAAGCTCGGCTTCGGGCCGCAGTTCCGCGAGGCCATCGAGGCGCTCGGCTGATCCTTGGCCGATCCCGCGCACCGGGTGTGGGCGCAGTTGATGACGGCTGCGCTCGCCGAGGCGTCCCTGGCGGACGGCACCGCCGACGTGCCCATCGGCGCGGTCGTGGTCGACAAGGCCGGTGAGGTGATCGGCCGCGGTCACAACGAGCGCGAGGCCACCGGCGACCCGACCGCGCACGCCGAGATCGTGGCGATCCGCCAGGCCGCCGCGGCCGTCGGCGAGTGGCGGCTCGAGGGCTGCACGCTGGTCGTCACGCTCGAACCCTGCACCATGTGCGCCGGCGCGATCGTGCTCGCGCGGCTGGACCGCGTCGTCTTCGGCGCCTACGACGAGAAGGCCGGCGCGGTCGGGTCGCTGTGGGACGTCGTACGGGACCGGCGGCTGAACCACCGGCCCGAAGTGGTGGGCGGCGTGATGGCCGACGAGACCGGCGCGGTGCTGCGCGATTTCTTCGGACGGCACCGTCCTTGATAGCCTCTGCGGCGGTGGCGTGTCCGAGCGGCCTAAGGAGCGCGCCTCGAAAGCGCGTGAGGGGCAACCCTCCGCGGGTTCAAATCCCGCCGCCACCGCTCGAGACGGACCCCGGCGCTGTGTGATGCGCCGGGGTCTTTCTCGTTGCGTCGTGCAGGATGCGCCTAGGCGCTGCCACCGAACTGGATGGTGGTGTCGATCAGGACGCCCGGTGCGCGGGTCGGGCCCTGCTCGATCTCGGTCAGCACGCGGCCGACGATGCGTGCGGCCGCGTCCGGGAGCGGTAGCCGTACGGAGGTGAGTGGCGGGTCGAGCTGGACCTGGGACTCGACGGCGTCGAAGCCCGTGATCGCGATGTCACGGCCGGGCACGAGGCCGGTGTGGAAGGCCAGCTCGTGGGTCGCGACCGCGAGGCTGTCGCTGCTGTGCACGATCACCGACGGACGGTTCTTGCGGGCGAGCAGGTGGCGTACCCGGTTCTTCACGCCGTCGAACGTGCCGAGAATGATGTCGGAATCCTTCAGCTCGATACCGTGGTCGCGGAGCCGCTCCCGCGTCCCCTCGAGCCGGTCGACGACCCAGTACGCGTCGTCCTGGTAGCCGACGTACGCGAAACTGCGATGCCCCTCGCCGACCAGGTAGTCGACCAGCCGGGCCATCGCGACCCGGTTGTCGACGTCGACCCAGGTCTGCGGCAGGTCCGGCGCGGTCCGCCCCAGCAGCGCGAACGGGATGCCCAGCTCGGCCAGGATGTGCGGCCGTGGATCCTGCGGCCCGCTGTTGAACAAGACGTACCCGTCCATGCCGCGACCGGCGAAGTCGCGCGGCTCGGGCGGGGTGTCGCGCTGGTGGGTGAACACCACGATCTGGTGGTCGACGTTCTCGCCGGCCTCGATCAGCGCGCGCAGCAGCGCGATGCTGAACGGGTTGCGCACGTCGAGGTCCTGGCTGGTCATGTGGATGCCCAGCTGGCGCGAGCGTTGCAGCCGCAGGCTGCGGGCGCTGCGGTTCGGGATGTACCCGAGCTGGTCGGCCGCGGCGAGCACGCGCTGCCTGGTCTCGTCGCTGAACCGGCCGCGGCCGTTCATCACGTTCGACACCGTCTGCGCGGAGACGCCGGCGGCCCGCGCTACATCGCCGACGCGGGGTGACGTGGCTGGGGTCGCGGTACGGGCCATGGCTCAATCCTCCGGCATGTTACCAATTCGTTATATGGCGGGCTCTTGAGTGACACGTCAAGAGCCACTTAGTCTCCGAGCATGCGCTTTAACGTTACATCAGGTCTGGTCCAGCTGCGGGCGGCCGGGGTCGGCGTGGTGCTGGACCTGCGTGGTGACCGCTTGCCGCGGGTCGTGCACTGGGGACCCGACCTCGGGGACCTCGGCCCGGACGATCTTGTCGCCGTCGCCGATGCGGGCGCGCCGGCCGCCACGCCGAACTCGCTCGACGAGCCGCAGCCGGTCGGCCTCCTGCCCGAGCACGCTGACGGCTGGTTCGGCCGTCCCGGACTGACCGGGCACCGTTCCGGGCGGGACTGGTCGACCCGGTTCGACCTGTCGTCGGTGCGGTTCGAGGGCGCCGGGACGGGCGGTGGCGCCGTCGAGGTCGCGGCGTACGACAAGACCGCCGGGCTGGCCCTGCGGATCGAGCTCGAGCTGACGCCGTCGGGGCTGCTGCGGACCAGGGCGGCGGTACGGAACGAGAGCACCGAGCCGTTCACCCTCGGCGGGGTGGAACTGGCGCTGCCGGTGCCGCCGGAGGCCACCGAGGTGCTCGACCTGGCCGGGCGCTGGGGTCGCGAACGGGCCCCGCAGCGGACGCCGTTCGGGGTGGGCGCGCGGGTACGGGAGAACCGGCGCGGCCGCACCGGCGGCGACGCCAGCATCCTGTTCGCGGCGGGCTCGCCCGGCTTCGGGTTCCGCTCCGGACAGGTGTGGGCGCTGCACCTCGGCTGGAGCGGCAACCATCGTCTGTACGCCGAACGCCTGTCGTCCGGCGAGGCCGTCCTGGGCGCCGGCGAGCTGTTGTCCGCCGGCGAGGTCGTCCTGGCCGCGGGGGAGGAGTACGAGTCGCCGTGGCTGTACGCCGCCTACGGCGACGGGCTGGACGAGGTCTCCGCGCGGTTCCACCAGTACTTGCGGTCACGGCCGGCTCATCCGGCGCAGCCGCGGCCGGTGGTGCTGAACACCTGGGAGGCCGTGTACTTCGACCACGACCTGGACCGCCTGAAGGAGCTTGCCGATGCCGGCGCGGAGGTCGGCGCCGAGCGGTTCGTCCTGGACGACGGGTGGTTCCGGCACCGCCGCAACGACCACGCCGGCCTCGGTGACTGGTACGTCGACGAGCAGGTCTGGCCGGACGGCCTGCGCCCGCTGGTCGACCATGTCGTTGCCCTGGGCATGGACTTCGGGTTGTGGGTCGAGCCGGAGATGATCAGCCTGGACTCCGACCTGGCCCGCGCGCATCCGGACTGGATCCTCGGCACCGGCGGGCGGATCCCTCCGGAGGCGCGGCACCAGCAGGTGCTCGACCTGACCAACCCGGCGGCGTACGACTACATCCTCGAACGGCTCGACGCGCTGCTCACCGAGTACCCGATCGCGTTCCTGAAATGGGACCACAACCGCGACCTGGTCGAGGCCGGTTCCGGCCCGTCCGGTGCGCCGGCCGTGCACCGGCAGACGCTGTCGACGTACCGGCTGATGGCCGAGCTGCGACGCAGGCACCCCGGCCTGGAGATCGAGTCCTGCTCGAGCGGCGGCGCCCGGGTCGACCTGGGCATCCTGCAGCACACCGACCGGATCTGGGCCAGCGACTGCATCGACGCGCTCGAACGCCAGCAGATCCAGCGCTGGACGGCCGCGCTGCTGCCGCCCGAACTGATCGGCGCGCACGTCGGCGCGCCCTGGTCGCTCACCACCGGGCGCTGGCACGACCTGTCGTTCCGGGCCGGGACCGCGCTGTTCGGCCACTTCGGCATCGAGTGGGACATCTCCCGGGCATCCGCGCAGGAGCGGGCCGACCTGGCGTCCTGGGTCGCCTTGTACAAGGAGTTGCGCGAGCTCCTGCACACCGGCGAGGTGGTGCGCGCCGACCACCCCGATCCCGCGTCGTGGGTACACGGGGTCGTGTCCGAGTCGCGCGACCAGGCGGTATTCGCGGTGGTCGCGATGCGCACCGCACTGACCTCACCACCGGGACGGGTCCGGCTGCCCGGGCTCGACCCCGACCGCCGCTACCGCGTGGCCGTTCTCGGTGATGACGACGGCGCTGTCGTCATCACCGGCCGCGCCCTGGGAGCCGCTGGGTTGCGGGTTCCCACCCAGCATCCCTGGAACGCGTTGAAGGTGACGGTCTACTACGTGATCCTGAACATCGGTCTGCAGACCGTCCTCGCCCTCGTCATCGCGGTGATGATGCAGCGGCTCACGCAACGGACATGGTTGCGTGGGATCGTCCTCACGCCGTACCTCGTCTCGAACGTCGTCGCGGCGATGGTCTTCCTGTGGATCCTCGACTATCAGCTCGGCATCGGGAACACGGTGATCGCCGCGCTGGGCATGGACCGGATCCCGTTCCTGTCCGACAGTGCCTGGGTCATCCCGACGATCGCGGTCATCAACGTGTGGCGGCACGTGGGATACACCGCGCTGCTCATCTTCGCCGGGCTGCAGACGATTCCGCAGACCGTCTACGAGGCCGGGCGCGTCGACGGTGCGAGCGAGATCCGGATGTTCCGCAGCATCACCGTCCCACTGCTGCGCCCGATCCTGTCGCTCGTGCTGATCGTGACGGTGGTCGGCTCGTTCCAGGTGTTCGACACCGTGGCCATCGCGACCCGCGGTGGTCCCGTCGACTCGTCCCGGGTGCTGCAGTACTACATCTACGACGTCGCCTTCGGCCGGTTCCAGTTCGGCTACGCGTCGGCCATGTCCGTGGCGCTGCTCGCGGTCCTCGTCATCATCACGTTCGTCCAGTACCGGCTCACCCGGGCCGAGACCTCCGACCTGGCCTGAGGAGGGACCATGACCACCACGGCCCCGACGGTCGCCCCGGCCGTCGTCGTACCCGAGACCACTCCGGCCGAGCCGCGCCGCTTCAGCATCGGCCGCGCGCTCGCCTGGACCTTCATGATCCTGGTGATCCTGCTCAGCCTGTTCCCGTTCTACTGGATGCTGCGCACCGCCCTGTCGAGCAACAACGCCCTCTACGCCGGCTCCAACAGCGTGCTGCCGGTGCAGGCGTCCTGGGGCGGCTTCGAGCGGGTCTTCGGCCTGCAGACCGGGCAGGAGGCCATCGATGCCGGCGGCGCCGGGCAGGCGATCAACTTCTGGCGGTACCTCTTCAACTCCGTCGTCGTGTCCACCCTGATCACAGCGGGCCAGGTGTTCTTCTCCGCGATGGCGGCGTACGCGTTCGCCCGGTTGCAGTGGAAGCACCGGGAGAAGGTCTTCGCGTTCTTCCTGGCCGGCCTGATGATCCCCGCGATCTTCACGCTGCTCCCGAACTTCGTGCTGATCAAGCAGCTTGGCCTGGTGGACACGCTGCTCGGGATCGCCTTGCCGACCATGTTCATGACACCGTTCGCGGTGTTCTTCCTGCGCCAGTTCTTCCTCGGCATCTCCCGTGAGGTGGAGGAGGCGGCGCTGATGGACGGCGCCTCGAAGGTCAGGGTGTTCTTCCGGCTCGTCCTACCGCTGTCGGCGGCCCCCATCGCGACCCTGGGGATCCTCACGTACATCGCCTCGTGGAACGAGTACTTCTGGCCGCTGATGGTCAGCTACACCGACAAGTCGCGCGTCCTCACCGTGGCGCTCGGGGTGTTCAAGTCGCAGACCCCGCAGACCGGTCCGGACTGGTCCGGACTGATGGCGGCCACGCTCGTCGCCGCGCTTCCGATGCTGGTCCTGTTCATGCTCTTCGCGAAGCGCATCGTCAACTCCATCGGCTTCAGCGGGATCAAGTGAGGAGGCCCACCATGATCAGAGTCAGTCAGCGGGTCCGCGCCGCGGTGGTCGCCGTACTCACCGTCGGAGCACTCAGCGCCTGCGGCAACGGCAGCGGCGGCGGCTCGGCAGGCACCATCGAGTACTGGCTGTGGGACTCGGCGCAACAGCCGGGCTACCAGAAGTGCGCCGACGAGTTCGAGAAGGCCAATCCCGGCCTGCGCATCCACATCTCGCAGTACGGGTGGGATGCCTACTGGTCCAAGCTCACCGCCGGCTTCATCGCCGATACCGCACCGGATGTCTTCACCGACCACCTGTCGAAGTTCGCGCAGTACGTCGACCTCAAGGTGCTGCGTCCGCTCGACGACCTCGGCCCGACCAGCGACATCCAGGACGGTGACTACCAGGAGGGCCTGGCGGAGCTGTGGAAGGGCCAGGACGGCAAGCGGTACGGCGCCCCGAAGGACTGGGACACAATTGCCGTCTTCTACGACAACGCGGCGCTCAAGGCCGCCGGCGTAGACCCGGCCGAGTTGCAGAACCTCAGCTGGAACCCGCGGGACGGCGGGACGTTCGAGAAGCTCGTCGCACACCTCACCATCGACGCCAACGGCGTCCGCGGCGACGAGCCGGGCTTCGACAAGTTCCATGTCAAGACCCACGGGCTGGCCTCGGAGGGCGCGGGCGGCGGCGGCTGGGGCCAGACCCAGTGGTCGGCGTTCACCGGCAGCGCGGGCTGGCAGGCCACCGACAAGAACCCCTGGGGTACCCGGTTCAACCTCGACCAGCCGGCGCTGCAGGACACGCTGCGCTGGTACTTCGGGCTCGTGCAGAAGGGCTACATGCCCCACTACGAGGAGATCGGCGGCGCCAACGCGATCGGCACGGACAAGCAGATCCAGTCCGGGACCGCGGCCATGGGACTGAGCGGCTCCTGGATGATCTCGACCTTCAGCAAGCTCACCGACGCCAAGGGGAAGAAGCTGGACATCGGTCTGGCGCCCACCCCGATCGGTCCTACCGGCAAGCGGGCGTCGATGTTCAACGGTCTCGCCGACTCGATCACGACGCAGTCGAAGCAGCCCGAGAACGCCGCGAAGTGGGTGAAGTTCCTCTCCGGTGAACAGTGCCAGGACATCATCGGCCAGTCCGGTGTGGTCTTCCCGGCCCGGCCACGCGGAACCGATCTCGCCGTCGCGTACAACAAGAATGAGCGCAAGCTCGACGTCACGCCGTTCACACAGCAGGTGAAGGACAAGACGACGTTCCTGTTCCCTGTCACGACGAACGCCGCCGATATCACGGCGCTGATGGCACCGCGCCTCGACGCGGTCTACATCGGCAGCTCGCCCGTCACCTCACTCACAAGACTGAACGAGCAGCTCAACGACCTGTTCAAGGTCGCACAATGATGGTCGGGGCGGGCCGGTGCCGCAGGCAACGTCAATGATTTGCCCGAACCTGTGCCGGTACGGCGATTTCGGACCACGTGGGTTGCGCACATAGGATCTGGTTCCCTGAGGCGAAGGGGAACCGCAGGCCTTGGACGTTCACGACCTGGACCGGATTCTGCTGGCCGGCGCCGCGGTACTGCTGGTCGCGATCCTGGCTGTGCGGGTGTCGGCGAAGGCCGGGCTGCCGTCGCTGCTGGTGTACCTGGGGATCGGGGTGCTGCTGGGCGACTCCGGTCCCGGCGGGATCGAGTTCTCCAACGCGCAGCTCGCCCACGCGCTCGGATTCGCGGCACTCGTAGTCATCCTGACCGAGGGCGGCCTGACCACGCGGTGGAACGAGGTCCGGCCGGTGATGCCGCTCGGACTGGTGCTCGCGACGCTCGGCGTCGTGGTCAGCGTCGCGGTGGTGGCGTGCGTGGCCCACGTCGTACTGGGTCTCGGCTGGCAGCTCGCCGTACTGCTCGGGGCGGTCACGTCGCCGACGGACTCGGCGGCGGTGTTCTCGGTTCTGCGGCGGGTTCCGATCCTGCCACGGCTGCGCGGGGCGCTGGAGGCGGAGTCGGGGCTGAACGACGCGCCGACGGTGCTGCTGGTGACGCTGGTCAGCACGGGCGGGCTGGAGCGGCACGGGCCCTGGTTCATCGGCGGGCTGGTCGTCTACCAGCTGGTCGCGGGTGCGCTGATCGGGCTCGGGGTCGGCTGGGTATCCGTGCGACTGCTGCGCCGGGTGGCGCTCGGGTCGGCCGGTCTGTACCCGCTGGCGGTGCTGTCGCTGGCGGTGCTCTCGTACGGCGGGGCGTCGGCGCTGGCCCACGCGTCGGGCTTCGCGGCCGTGTACCTGACCAGCCTGGTGCTCGGCCGCGCCGAGCTGCCGCACCGGATGACGACCCGGTCGTTCGTGGACGGGTTCGCGTGGCTCGCGCAGATCGGGCTGTTCGTGATGCTCGGGCTGCTCGCGACACCGCGCCGGATCGACCTGGTCGACGTCGTCGGCGCGCTCGTGATCGGCCTGGCGGTCACGGTCGTCGGCCGGTTCGTGAGCGTGGCGGCGTCGGCGACGCCGTTCCGGATGCCGTGGCGGGAGCAGACGTTCCTGGCCTGGGCCGGGTTGCGCGGGGCGGTGCCGATCGTGCTGGCGACGATCCCGCTGGCCGAGGGCACGCCGCAGGCGCAGCGGATCTTCGACGTGGTGTTCGTGCTGGTGGTGCTGTTCACCCTGCTCCAGGGTCCGTCGCTGCCGTGGGTGGCGCGCCGGCTGGACGTGCTCGACACCGACGCGGCCCGGGAGGTGGACGTCGACGTGGCGCCGCTGGAGCGGCTCGGCGCGGACATGCTGCAGCTGCGGGTGCCGCCGAAGTCGCGACTCGCGGGTGTCGAGATCGGCGAGCTGCGGCTGCCGGCCGGGGTGTCGGTGTCGCTGGTGATCCGCGACCAGAAGCCGTTCGTGCCGGACGCGCGGACCGTGCTGCGGGTCGGCGACGATGTGCTCGTGGTGGCGCCGAGCGGGCTGCGCGAGCCCGCGCTGCGCCGGTTCCGCGCGGTCAGCCGGGCCGGCCGGCTCGCTGGTTGGTTCGGCGAACGCGGCCGCGAGGAAACCCGCTGAGCGGTCCGGTCAGTTCGGGGCCTGGCCGGAGGGGATCGGGGCCTGGGTCTTGCGGACCGGGATGCAGGACTGGCCGCCGGGAACCGTGACGAAGCGGATCGCGTGCGGGTTCAGCGTCGTGAACTTCGGGCCGAGCAGCAGGTCCACCGAGTGGTCGGTGCGGCCGTCGGCGACGACGGGCGGCTTCTGCGTTGTCTGGCCGGCGACCAGCTTGACCTCGGCGGCGTTCGCGGCCGCGCCCTTGACGGCGAGCGCGCCGACCTTCTCGCCGTTCGGCTCGTTCGCGACCTTGCCGATCAGGAAGCCGCGGCGCTTCAGCAGCTCCGCGGTCGCGGCGGCAGTTCCGGACCTGGCGCCCGCGTTGTAGACGTTGACCACGACGTCCTTCGGGGTCAGCCGGTCGTTCGGCAGTTGGGTCATCGTGCACTGCGGCTCCGCGCTGCCCTGGGTGAGCGAGTTCCAGCCCCACCAGGCGCCGCCGATGAGCACACCGAGCAGAACCATCATCGTGATGGGGGTCTGCCAGTGGATCCGCCGGCGTGGCCGGGGCTGTTCACGCAGGATCGCCATGAGGCATCAGTCCAGTACGAGGACCCGTGCGTGCAGCACGAGTCGTTGCTGCAGTGCCGCCCGCAGCGCGCGATGCAACCCGTCCTCGAGGTACATGTCGCCCTTCCACTCCACGACGTGTGCGAACAGGTCGCCGTAGAAGGTCGAGTCCTCGTCGAGCAACGCTTCGAGATCCAGCGTCCCCTTTGTCGTGACGAGCTGGTCGAGCCGGACCTGCCGCGGCGGCAGTTCGGCCCAGTCCCGTTGGCGGTACCCGTGATCCGGGTACGGCCGCTCGTCGCCGACTCGCTTGAAGATCACCCAGGGGAGTCTACCGAGATCAGGGGTCGAAAAGGCGTGCTCCCGGCGTGCGAAGCCGATTTGAGATCCTGTCGTACAGGCCTCCAACCAATCGCCCTCGGGCCGCGTCAGAGGTGTAGGAGCTGTTTCCGCCCGCAGCACAAGGAGGGGTTCGCAGCATGCGCCGGATCACCAGAATCGCGACGATGGCTCTCGCCGTCGTCGTGGGCTCGTCGGCGACGATCGTCGGTACGACGCTGCCCGCCGAGGCGCTCACCACCACCCAGATCAAGATCGCGCAGACCCGGCTGAACTACCTCGGCTGCAACGCCGGGCCGGTGGACGGCACCGCCGGGATGATGACCAAGGCCGCCACGGTCCGGTTCCAGGCGGTCATGAAGATCGCGCAGACCGGTGAGCTGGACGGGCCGACGTACTGGCGTCTCGGCGTGTCGTGGCGCAAGCGCTGCGACAAGCGCGCCGTGCCGTCCACGAGTGGCGGCGGCCGGCGGATGGTGCTGAGCCAGTCGCAGAACTACCTGTGGATCATCGACGCCGCCGGGCACGTGGTGGCGGGATGATCGACAACCCGACGTACCTGAGGACCGGCACCTACTACACCGGCTCGAAGTGCGGGCGGCCCGGACGGGTGAAGTACAACCACACCGAGGACGGCCGGCTGGTGCTCTACAACTACGTGCGGTTCGCGCCGTGCGGGATCGGCTTCCACCAGATCCCGTACTACGTGTCCACTGGCACGCAGATCCACGCGGACTACCTGCTCGGCACGAACTACCGGCAGTCGCACGGCTGCATCCGGGTGTCGCGGGCGATGTCCGGCGTGATCTGGAACTTCACCACCGTGACGACCCGGGTGGTCGTCGTCCACTGAGTCAGGAGCGCGGCAGCAGGTCGCGCAGGGCGGCGGCGTAGGCGACCGCGACCTCGGGGAGGACCTCGGCGTACAGGCTGGGCTCGACGAGCTCGAGCTCGTTGATGGCGAGGGTGCCGTCGGCGAGCCGCATGATGTCGGCCCGGCCGTACGGGATCGTGACGCCGAACCGCCGCTCCGTCACGAGCAGAGCGTTGGTAGCGACCTCGCGCAGCTCCTCGGTGATCTCGGCCGGCTTGGTGCTGCCGCCGAAGTGCTCGTGCACGCGGATCTCGTCCCCGCCCGGTAGCTTCACCGCCGCCACGACCGGCTCGCCGGCAAGCATGAACATCGAGTACTCGCCCTCGGTGCGGATCGACTCGACCAGCGGCTGCGCGATCCGCAGCGTGTCCCGACGCGGCGAGCACCTCGTCTCGTCGTACGACCTCCACGCCCTGGCCGCCACCGCCGACGGCCGGCTTGACCACCTGGTCGGTGAGCGCGGTGAACGGCTCGCCCGCCGGTACGACGCTGGTGGGCACCACGGGCACGCCCAGCTCGCCGAGCTCGATCAGGTAGTCCTTGTGGGTGTTCCACCGCAGCACCGGGAGCGGGTTCACCAACGTCGTCAGGCCGTCGACCCGGTCCAGCCACGCCAGGAACGCGTCGTACTTGTCGAAGTAGTCCCAGGTGCTGCGGATCGCGACCATCCGCGCCGCCGCCCAGTCGACCGACTCGTCGTCCCAGATCGCGAGCCGCGCGGCGATGCCGAGCGCCGCGAAGGCCTCGATCGTGGGCGGTCCGTCAGTCCAGCCGTCGGCCCATTCAGCACAGGTGGCAAGCCAGATGTCGGGCATGTCCGGCATCTTCACAGGTGACGCCGACATGCGCAGGTGATTTCCGCCGGCCCGCCGTCCGCCGGTGCGCACTAGGTGTACTGACCACGGACGTTAGGTACGGCG
>WNGB01003377.1_pt1 | contig 25141 bp, 22 predicted proteins | sample 5400681 | NCBI WGS metagenome assembly WNGB01 (sample SAMN13153367, study PRJNA577476) | soil metagenome | isolation source: 115 cm soil or saprolite under grassland replicate 2 | place: USA:California | collected 2016-06-15
GACCCCTGCCGCGTGCACCGAGATCACGACCTCGTCCGGCGCAGGAGACCCGGGCGCCTCCAGCTCGAGCATGCGCAGCTCGCCGCCGAACGCGTCGATGCCTGCGGCTTGCATCCGTCGCATCGCCACCACCCGCGGGGCATCTTAGCCCAGTACACCGTTGCAGTAATGGAATGATGCCGGTTCGGATTCTGAGAAAGGCCCTCTGACCTGGGAGAATGGCGCCTGCGACAGCTGCCGTAATCCCCGACCAGAGGCACTTTCTCAATTGGCATCCTCCCACACCCCCGACCAGCTCAACATCCGCTTCGACGACACCCACGCCATCGCCAACGCGGGGCTGCTGCTGCCGGCCACGCTGGCCCAGCGGCTCGGGCTCGAGCAGGCCGCCGATGCGCTGATCGACCTGGGTGATCGGCCTGGTGCCGCCCATCCTGGCCGGAAGCTGTTGACCCTGGTGCACGCGATGCTGGCGGGTGGGGACTGTATTGACGACGCCGACCTTTTGCGCTGCGGCGCCACCAGCCAGGTGCTCGGCCACCGGGTGATGGCGCCCTCCACCCTGGGGACGTTCCTGCGCTCGTGCACCTTCGGGCATGTCCGCCAGCTGGACCGGCTCACCGAACAGATCATGGGCAGGGCGTGGGCGGCTGGTGCCGGACCGGGTGAGGCCGCGATGACCATGGACCTGGACTCCACGGTGTGCCAGGTGCACGGCCACGCAAAGCAGGGCGCCGCCTACGGCTACACCCATCGGCTCGGCTACCACCCGCTGCTGGCCACCCGTGCCGATAGCGGCGAGGTGCTCCCGCGCCCGCCAGCGCACCGGGCGGGCCAACACCGCCCGCGGCACCGCCCGCCTCGTCGACGAAGTGGCGGGGCGGGTGCGCCGCGCCGGCGCCTCGGGTGAGCTGACCATGCGCATGGACTCGGGGTCCTGGTCGCAGGGGACCATCCGGGCCTGCCGCCGCCACCAGATCCGCTACTCCATCACGTCCGCCAGACCAAGCCGATCCGCGCCGCGATCGCGCAGATCCCAGAGGACACCTGGGTCGACATCGTCTACCCCGATGGTGGCCTGGCCCAGGTCGCCAAGACCCGCTACAAAGGCGACCGGCTGATCGTGCGCCGCACCCGCCTGGTCGGCGAACAGGCCCAACTGTTCCCCAACTGGCGCTACCACGCCTTCGTCACCGACCGGGTCGGCACCACGGTCGAGCTGGACGCCGACCATCGCCGCCACGCCGTCGTCGAGCTGTGTATCCGCGACCTCAAAGCCGGCGTCGGCCTGCGCCACTGCCCCTCGGGGAGTTCAACGCCAACGCCGCCTGGCTGCTGGCGGCCACGCTGGCGCACAACCTGCTGCGCTGGATCGCTGCCATCGGGCTGGGCGCCCACGGGGAGCCGGTGGTGGCCAAGACGCTACGCCGCACCCTGCTCAGCCTGCCCGGCCGCATCACCCGCTCCGCCCGCCGCCTGATCCTGCACCTGCCGGCCGGCTGGCCCTGGGCACCATGGTTCGAACTGGCGCTGGCGCGGCTGCGCTGCGTCGCCTACGCCACCTGACCCTCCGCTGCCGCACCGCGCAAGCTCACAGGCCCGACCGGGCCAGCGTCAGCCTGCCCGGGAACGCCCGGCCAGCAGCTCGCGTCCTCCGATCGCCTCCAACCGGCCGCCACGCCGCCCCGATCCTGCCTCCAGCACACCCGCACCCGTCTTCAAGCCAGCCCCGCATGCACTCCAACCCACCAGGAATTCGAGCATCGGTGGATCCAGGCTAAGTCAGAGATTCAGGCGCATCAGCGCCACCGACAAGCGACCCTCAGATAGGGCTGCTCCACGAACCAGCGGTCCCCCAGGGCGTGCCTAGGGGCGGGCGGCGTCGGCCAGCAGCGACGTGAGCCGGCTGAACCCAGCCGCCGATGCTGACCTTGTGAACCTGGACGCCGCGCTCCGGGGGGCAGTTCCCGACCTCGGGTAGGACAGGCCCAACGCAGGTGCCAGCGGACTGCGGTCAACTCGGTGATCTCTGACGTACTGGACTCGCGGCCGAAAAGGGTGGCGACCCGCTCAACCCGGCTCCCGACGGTCACTGGTCCCGGCGTCAGGAGCCGCGCGCTGCGGATCCCCGCCAAAACCGGTTGGCTATGCGCGCAGTGGGCTCGCCCTTCCTGATGTGGGTGAGCTACGAGTACCACCATGCCGGTGATGGCACCAGGGAGGGGTCGTTGTGAGTCGAGGGCGACACCGGCCCGCTTCTACTCCTACTATGCCGCGGCGGATCGTTGCTCGGCGCGGCCGTGGCGCCGGTCGATCACCCGCGACCTGCGTAACCTCAAGCGAAGGCCGGAGGCGCCCCAAGCCCCTGGCCACGGATCCTCCAGCCGGGCAAGTGCGGCCGAAGCGCAATGTGACCCAGGTCCGGGATCGGTGAGCAACAGCAGAAGGCGGAGCCAACACGCCACGAAGTCTGGGAGGGGGATGGTTCGGAATCGCGGATCGAGCGTGTTGGTTCTGGTCAGCGCCTCACCGTGGGCCCTTCAACCTGGAGTGCGGGGTTCGCGTTCTGGGTTGTCATGCCCACTCTTGCCGACCAACAGTCGATAACAGCTCACCAACACAGGAGGTGTTGGTGAGCTGTTCGCTGTTGGAGGGTGCTCCAGTCTCGCCGTCCCAGTGGTCCTGGCGGCGCTCAGGTTTCGGGTGCCGTCTCGGGTCGAGCTGGGCTGGCCTTTGACTGGTCACGAACCGCACGGGCCGTGTCGACGAAGCGGGTGGTGAGCGGGTTGTCAGGTTCCGGATGCCAGGCCAGGGCCGTCGTCGCCGGTGCCACATCGTGGACGGGGACGAAGGCGATGCCTGGGCGGGCGAAAGCGTGCTCGACCCAGGAGGCGGCCAGGCCGGTCACCAGGCCAGCCATAGCGAGCTGGATGAACTTGTCGAGCGACCTGGTCGCGTATCCGAGTATGGCGGGGGCGGTCCGATGCTCTGCGGCCAGCCAATAGTCCCGGCAGATAGTGTCGTCGGTGTCGGCGACGATCCAGGGCTCCTCGAACAGCTCCGTCACCGAGATCGACGGGCGCCTCGCCAAGCGGTGCCCGCTGGACAGTACGGCCACCCGTGGCGCCGCGTAAAGCTGCTCGAAGCAGAGCCCTTGGTGCTGAAACGGTGGCATGACGAAGGCCAGGTCCACCTCGCGCTGGTTCAGCCCGGCGGAGGGGTTCTGGAAACTGTGCTCCACCAGGTCCAGCGTGACGTTGGGATAGCCCTCCCGGAAGGCGCTCAGGATCCGCGAGGTCAGCTCGATCTGTGTGCCGACGATGAACCCCACGACGAGCCGACCCGTCTCCCCGCGGGCCGCGCCCCGCGCAGCCTCGACGGCGGCATCGGCTGCGGCGAGCGAGGTCCGGGCCAGTTCGAGGAAGGCCTCCCCCGCAGGCGTCAACGCCACGCCGCGGGCGTGCCGCCAGAACAGGGCCACCCCGACCTGCTCCTCCAGATACCGAATCTGGGCGCTGAGCGACGGCTGGGAGATGTGCAGGCCAGCGGCCGCGCGTGAGACGTGGCGCTCATCGGCGACCGCCACGAAGTAGCGGAGGTGGTGGAGCCCGATCGGCATAGGACGAGCCTATGCCCTGCTCGGTTGATTCGTCTTGGACGTCGGCAGGGGCGGCTCCATATCTTTACTCCGCGGGCCGCAAGCAATGCGAACAGCACTACTGGATGCGACGAGAAAGGGATGAGGAAGATGGCGATCCAGAGTGTGGCCGTGGTGTCGGTGCCCGTGTCCGACCAGGAGCGGGCCAAGGCCTTCTACGTCGACAAGCTGGGGATGGAACTCGTTCGGGAGGACGACTCCGTCCTGGGGATCCGCTGGGTCATGGTGGCGCCCAAGGGCGGCGGCACCGCGCTCACGCTTGTCACTTGGTTCGAGTCTATGCCGCCTGGCTCCTTGCAGGGGCTGGTGTTGCGCAGCGACGACCTCCAAGCCGACTACCAGGCGCTGGTGGCCGATGGGGTCGAGTTCGACGGGCCGCCCAAGCAGCAGCCATGGGCGACGGAGACCGTCTTCAGCGACCCCGACGGCAACAACATCGTCCTCCAACAGGCCTGAAGCCGGCCCCTCAGCGCTGGTCAGAGCCCGATTGCTAGTCCTTCGACCTGGAGCGGAGGGTTCGCGTTCTGGGATGTCACCTCCACTCTTGCCGACCAACTGTCGTCAACAGCTCACCAACGAATCATGCGTTGGTGAGCTGTTGACTTGCTGGAGGGGCGGATCTGACAACGGGCAGGTCCTGGACCGTCGTTCTGTGGCAGATATATCGCGCCTGGCATGGCCTGAGGCTCGGCCCTGGTCAGTGTCCGGCACCGAACTCGCCCTGGTGCCGCAAGAGCCCCGAGGTGGTCGAGGTGCTGCCCTTGCTGCACCTGCACGGCCTGTCGATCGGTGACTTCGTCCGAGCGTTGGCTGCCATTTCGCGGGACCCACCGGGCCGTCTCGGGCCGGAGGGGCTCACCGGCGAGCTCGTCCGGCTCTGGTGTGGTGTGGCCTGTGTCCTTCGCCGACCATCCGAGCACGTCGCGGAGGATCGACACCGCCCGCTGTCTCGGCGGCAGGTGCTGAATCGCCGCGAGGAAGGCAAGCTCGATCGTCTCCCTGGCGACGACCACCGCACCGGGCTCGTCCTCCGCCGGGGTGACCCCTTGGAGCAGCCGATCGGGGTAGGGCCGCAGCCACGGAAGATCAACGGCAGGCGCAGGCGGTGGCGCTGGGTTCCCTGCCGCCGCCACCTCCGGCGGCACCACCCGGCGCGGCCTGCCGCGAAGCACGTCAAGACACGCGTTCGTCGCGATTCGGTACAACCAGGCCCGGAACGAAGCGCGCCCGTCGGAGCCGAAGCTCGCGCGATTGCGCCATGCGCGCAAGAAGGTCTCCTGGACGAGATCCTCGGCGTCCTCGAGCGAGCCGAGCATCCGGTAGCAGTGAACCTGCAGCTCCCGTCGGCCCTTCTGCAGACATCGACGATAGGCTGGTGCGCATCGACCCCAGGCGCGACGACGTCGCGCGTCGTGCCGCCAACTCGACGAGGAGGCGCTCGCGATGGCAGTCGCGTCGAGCCCTGTTGGAAGCCAGGCCGGCCGCGCCCTGCTCAGCCTGGCAAATGTGATCACCGCTGTGGCGCCCGTCGCCGCGGACTGGAACGACTCGCACATCTTCAATGAGCGCTGGCCTTCCCACGCCCGCTTTCACGGGGTGGTCGCGTTGGCGATGACCAGCACGCTGGCAAGTCTCAACCTCTGGTCGCTGTGGTCTGATGCAACCGACCGGCGCACGAGCCGGTTGTTCGCGGCGGCCGTCCCGGTTGGATACTGGGCACCATTCTTCCTGGCGCCGCTGGTTCAAGGTGCCGGCGTGGATGACCCGCCGCACCCGGTTCCCAGATTCGCAGGCGTGCCAACCAGCCTACTCGGCGCGGCGGGCACCACCGTCACCGCGGTCGCTGGTTGGCTGCTGGATCGACGGAGCCGTTGAGGACCGGCGAGGATGGGTGGCTCGCGTTCTGGGATGTCATGTAGGCGCCAACCTCCTCGCACAGGAACCGCGGGAGCCGCACGGTGCGCCGCTCGTGGGTCTTCGGCGTGCTCCACGTGAGACTCCCGTTGACCTCGGTGGGACATAGCCGATGGATTGATCTGTCTCCCGGGTGGCGGCGTTCCTCTCTCGACGATCGGTCGCGGGGAACCCCGCAATTGGGCCCTCTGCCCTTTTTGCTAAAGACCGATCGGCAGGTGCCGATGGTCCCTAGCGAGAGGCTTCGAGGTGAGAGGTGGAATCCATGCCTGTCAAACGCAATGTTCAGTTCGGGCCGGCACCCGAGGCCCTGCTCACCCCGGCAGAGGTGGCCGCCCTGTTCCGGGTTGACCCTAAAACCGTCACCAGATGGGCCAAGGCGGGCAAGCTGTCGAGCATCCGCACCCTGGGTGGCCATCGCCGCTACCGGGAGACCGAAGTCCGTCAGCTGCTCCGCGGCACCGAAGCAGGCGAGTAGCCCTCTGGTCCGGAGCTGATCGCCGGTCCCGACCGTCCTCCAATCCTCAATGTCAAGCGGCAGCGGGTGGTGGCCGTACCACAGGGAGCCTTCGGGGGTGAGGGTTAGCCGGCGGCGGTAGTGCTCGGAGTCGACCAGGAACACTCCCGAAGGGCCGATGAGCAGGTGGTCGGCGTTGGCGCGAGACCCGGGGATGGCGAGGTCATGGAACACGGTCCAGGCATGGTGGTGCGCTTCAGCGCCCGATTCTGCGCCCGCCGGTTGGTCACGGGGGCGCCTCGGGTTCGGTACTGCGATCCTTCGGGACCTCGTTCGTCCGCCTCCGGATCCACCGCTTCGGGTCGCGAGCGAGCGACCGGTCTGTCTCGCTCGCAAGGTCGGCTGCGTACTCCGCGGCGGTCCGCCGGTCGCGACCGCCGCGGCCGGCCCCGTTGATCGGCGCCTCCTTGGCCTTGTTGGTCGAGGTGTGGGGCTTGGCGGCGCGACGGGTGGTCAACGGGTGGTCCTCCCTCGGTCGCGGCTGCCACGGACAGAGTCCCCCTGGCATCGTAGGCGCCTCCTCGGCCTCCATGGCGCGCTCCAACGGCCGGTGCTTCTGCGCCCGCCTCGCGCAGTGCCTCTGACCAGCGGAAAACGGGACTCTGCGGAGACTGCGCGCACGACCGGACCGGCCCGAGGGTCCTTCGGGTCGTCCCGGCGTCCGGGTCTCGTTTCGCGCTCAGCGGGGTTACAAGCGCCAAGCCGGAGTTGATTGCATTAGTCCGTTAGCCCCATGATTGTTGGCATGTCCGGGCAGGGCCGTTGGCGGCCGAAGGGGCAGCTGGCTTGGAGGCCACCGGCCGTGCCCAGCGGTGGGTTGCTGGCCGTGCTGCTCGTGCTGGCGCTCATGCTGCCCGCGGGGTGCGTGCCGCAGCGGCACAGCCGGCCGGGCCAGGCGGTCACGACCATGCCTGCCGGGCCACCGGTCCAGGAAGCCACCCGCCTGCTGGCAGCGCGCGGAGCGGCGCTGGTCAGGAAGGACCGGGCCGCGTTCCTCGCGGTGGTCGACTCCAGGAGGGTCACCTACCGGCAACAGCAGGAGCGCATGTTCGCCAACCTCCAGGAGGTCCGCCTCGACAGCTTCGAGCATCGGATCACCGCCTGGGACCCCCTGGTCGACAAACTCCAGCGGCGCTATCAGCGCGACCCGGTCTTCGTGGCCGACCTGCAGATCCGCTATCGGCTGCGCGGCGAGGCGCTGCCGACCGTCGGCACCTCAGCCTTCACGTTCGTGCGGACTGCCTCAGGGTGGCGGATCGGTGGGGAAAACGAGGCGCCGTCCGCGGACCGGCCGAGCTATCAGCTGTGGGACGGCGGCAAGCTCCTGGCGCTGGCCTCCGACCGCACCCTCGTCGTGTTCCGGCCTGGCGCCGAGGCCCTGGCCAAGCGGGTGCTGCGCTCGGCGGACAAGGCGTACAGCCGGGTCGACCGGGTGTGGGGGCCGACGTGGGACCACCGGGCGGTTCTTGTCATTCCGTCCGGCCCGCAGCAGGCGGCCGGACTCCTCGACGGCTGGGACATGAAGGGCATCCCTTTGGCTATCCCCTATCCACCCGATGCGAAGACCCCCCAAGACAATGTGATGTACCTCAACGCCCGGGTTCTGAAGCCCTACAGGGAGTTCGCTCTCGATTACGCCTTCGCTCACGAGATGACCCACATCGCCACCCGCACGGTTCGGAAGGTCCCGTTCATGGTGCGGGAGGGATTCGCTGAATACGTCGCCTCTCATGACGTCGGCTACTCGTTCAAGGAGCGGTATCCGGCCCTGGCGGCCAAGGGCCGGAGCTTTGACGGCAAACTGGTCACCTTTGATGTCTCCGTCGCGGACAATGACCTCAGCCTCTCCTACGACAGAGCCAGTTCCTTCTGCGGCTGGGTGGCGCAGGCGTTCGGCGAGGCCAAGCTGGTGGCGCTCTACCACTCGTTCGCGGGCGCCGACTGGCCGTCTGAGGACAGCAAGCTCGAGCAAGAGGTGCTGGACCAGCGCTTCAGAAAGGTCCTCGGTGCCTCGTTCAACACCGTCCAGCGGCGCTGGGCCGGCTACATTCGCGCGCACCTGTGACCGCTGTTGCCCCGATACCCGCGCCCAACCAAGCCCGCAAGGCAGACCCGAGGGTCGTCCGGTCATGCGGGCGTCCCGCTTCCGGCGTAGCGACGTGGTCGCCTGGGTCGAGGAACAGAGCGCCGGGTGAGCCCCCGGCTCCGCATTGGGTCCGTCTGCGACGTCGATGCTTGCCGTCCTGCACGCGGTAGTCGATGCCGACCAGCGAGCGGTCGCCCCTTGAGCCCGAAGATCCTCCCGACGTTCGTCACCCTGGAGGTGCTACCGGACCGGAAGGTGACCAGCCGCTGGTCGTCGGTCAGACCCACGACTCGCAGGCCTCGGCCGGGATCGGAGTACCGCTCGGCCTGGTACCCCTCCTCGGCGGTGTCCGGCCCGCCGCTCGGCGAGCCGCCGTTGGAACCCTCGTCGGAACCGACGGCCCCGCCGCTCTGGCCCCTCGCCTCAATGCCCCGGCGGGCATGGCAAGCTCCACTGGAGGATCACACCGACGGTGCGCGAAAGCATGCCCGACCAGAACCCGGGGTGTGCGGCGACCCTACGAGGCTTCCATCCTGCCCACAGGCGGCTTCGCCGGCAGCCCCCAAGACGCCCTCGACTGCGCCTGCGCCCTCTACCTCTCCGGCCCCGACAGCTGACCTAGCAGCAGAGCGGCCGACAGCCCGGCGGCGGCCATGTCCATCCCACTGCCTCGGGCGCAGCTCCACCCAGCGGCGGTCGGGGCGCGTTGGCCGCAAACGGCATCCCCTCGCAGCCACGATCCGCTACTGCGACAAGCCGTACTCCTTGTTCAGGTCCAGGACGCAGTGGCCGTGGATCGACTGGGCTGGCTCATCGACCACGACCACCAGGAAGACGCTCGGCGTTGTAGCCGCAAGCAGGACGTGCAAGAAACGCCCGGTGGGGTGCCGATACACCTTCTCCACATGCCGCCCCGTGAAGTCGTGTCCCTGTAGGTCGCTCGCCGGAATGGCGTCGACGTAGCTTCCGAGCGGGATCGGGCGGAAGTCATCATCCGGCTGGACGACGGCCATCGGCGTCCCCATCGTCGCCTTGTACTCGGCTTCCGTGAGAGCAGGCATGGTTGGCACATACTGCCTGATCCTGGACGTTCACGGCCAAGACAATCAGAGGCGCCCACCACGACAGGCGCTCCGGCGTCCCGGCGGACTTCCGGAGGCGACCACTAAGGCCTGCGTTGCGTGCCGGCTCACGGCGTCGATGGCTCTCACAGGCCGATCGTCGGTCCTTCGCCTTCGAGGAGGAGCGGCCGGCTCGCGGGTCGACATGGGCGCTCGTCCTGCTTGCCGTGCTCGATCGCGATCAGACGCTGGTCGGCATCGACTTCCGCCAAAGCTGATGCTGCGTTCTTTGCTGCCCGAGTCGCGATAGCGGAGGCGGCAGGTCCCTGGGTCCCCCGGGCGCCGTGACCCAGCGCGAACAGGCAGCCCTCCACGGTGCAGCGGCCCTTCGTGGTCTTCCATGAACCGGAGTCGAGGGTATCCGCGAATGGGCCAACATACGCCGGCCCATTCGCTCGTTTCAACTGCCTGACCAGAATGGCGTTCTCGGCCTGACATCGCTGCTTGGCGTGTTGCTGGCTCGGTTCTAGAACACCGTGGGCAGTTCGTCAGCTTTGCTCATGGCCTCTTCCATTGACCAAGTTGCGTGAATCCGAGTGGTGTTCCACTGGGCGAGGCGGCTCTGCATGACGAATTCTCGGACGGCCTCGATGTTGTCGGCCTCGGCGACTGTGTGGATCACGTGGTCGGGGCCAAACACGCTCGTTGTGATGAGGTTGACTCCCAATTTCTCGGCCAGATTCCGCATGTCCCCGGCCGTTTGCTTCATCAGCTCACGAACCTTGGCGTTGGACATTGGGCACAGCTCGGGCCCATGCTCGGCGATGATCACGAATTGCATGTAACCCCCCCTTTCGCGCAGCTGAAGCCGAGAACGCCGCTCCGAGGATACGACTGCGCGTGTCCGGTCGATGGGATCTCCGCGTGTGCCCGACGCCTTCCTCCGGCGCACCGAGGTCACTTCATCCAGTGGCGGGCGATCGTGGGTGGGACTAGACATGCTTCTGCCCCTGATCAAGGCGATCGTCGAGCGCGGCATGCGGGTAGCCATCTGGTGCGCAACCTCGCGAGCATCGACGCGAACGGGTCAAAGCGGTGCGCACAATCGCCCGTCGCGTCATGGCCCATACCCGCGGGCACCAGAAGATCATCGTGGTGGATCCTCGGGTGACCCTGCCTGGGAGCTTTGGCCGCAACGATCAGCACTACCTGAGGGCAATCATCGGCGCTTCGACCAGCAACGGCGGTTCGCGTTCCGGGATGTCAGGTCCACTTGATGACCCAGGTCGCGAACCGCGACCTGGGTCTTGTCGCTGGTTCCGCCCACCAACGGCGCTGCGGCGGCTCCAGGCCAGAGGGGTCCGCCTGGTCACCGCTTGCGAGCTCGTCGAGGCGACGGCGCCGGCTACAGCTTGACGAAGATCCGGCGCCGGTACAGCCACTCCGCCAGCGCCCACACGACTACCAAGGTGGCAGCCGCATAGGCGATCGCGGCGAACGAGGCGCCCAGGAGCCGGTCGAGCGGCCGGACCAGGTCGGCCTGCCATGGCTTGAGCAGGAACGCGAACAGCAGTACGGAGACCGCGTACGCGGCCAGGGCGTTACTGCCGAGCACCATCATCGGCCGGGCCCATCGCCGGCCGGGACCGAGGTCGACCAGCCGGTGGGCCGCCCCGGTCACCAGGTACGCCACGCCGGCGGTGACCAGCACGTACGACGGCGACCAGAGCGGCTTGGACACGGGCACCACCGCCGCGGCGGCCACGCCGGCGGCAAGCGAAATTACCCCAAGCGCGGACAGCCGCTCGGTCACTCCGCTCCCGTCCTGTCGCCTGCGAAGAACCCGGCCGGCCGCCACCCCGGCCAGCACGGTCACACTGCTGGCCACCATGACCAGCACACCATGCTCGGAGAATTGGCCGAGCATGTGGCGGTCGACGAAATCGGCCAGGTTGCTGCCTGGCCCCCACGAGCCGGGCCGGACCCCGTCGGCCGGCACGAACGTATAGGCGGCCCACAGCCCGGCCAGTACCGCAACGCCGGCTGGGAGCTGGGCCGGGCGCGGCAGCCGCAGCGCCAGCCAAGCGAGCAGGTAGGCGCCGGCGATCTGCTGCAGCACGCCGGTGGAGGGGGCCAGCCGGAGTTGCTTGGCCGAGACGAGCAGGCTGCCCAGCACGACCAGACCCCCCACCCGGCGGAGCATCGCCGGCGGCCGCTGGGACCGCTCGGAGAACGGCATCGAGGCGCCCACGGTGAACAGAAACAGCGGGAAGACGAGGTCGGCGACGGTCAGCCCCTGCCAGGGAGCGTGCCGGAGCTGGCTAGGCATGGCCCCTGGAATGCCGGCATCGTTGACCAGCAGCATGCCGACGATGGCCAGCCCTCGAACCACGTCGATGGCGACGATCCGTCGCCGCTGCGTCTCGGCCATGATGCTTTGCTGTCTCCTTCCGCCCGGGCAACGCCTACCTCCCAGGATTCCATGAGGGTGGCTTCGGCCCCGCGGCCCTCTCACCCCGGTCATTTGATGAGATGGGGCCCAACCTATTGACCAGGAGGACCGGCGAGGGGCCGGTGGCCGCGCGGGCGGGGCCGCTCAAAGCTGGCTATCGGCCCTTCGACGTGGAGTGGAGGCTTCGCGTTCTGGGATGTGATGTCCACCATGGCCGCAGGTCAATGACCTGCGGCTTCGCTCTCAAACTCAAGCTCGGGGACCGACGCACCGACGCGTCGGCGTCGGTAGGCCCGCGCCTTCAGGGCGTTGCCGCAGTCGTCCATGGTGCACCAGCGCCCCGAGCGGTTCCTGGAGTGGTCGTAGAACGCCCAGCGGCAGACGTCATTGCGGCACGCCTTCAGGCGCCCCCAGGTGCCGTCGCCCATGGCCCCGTGCACGATCGGGAGCAGGCGGGCAAGAGCGCGCTCGATCCCGGCGGAATCCGGTTCAAGGCTGGAATGCCCGGAGGCGTCGAAGCGCACCACCAGGCGGACATTGCCGGCCGCGCGGTTGAGCGCTCCGATCGCGCCCGGGTCCAGGTCCATGCCGGCGTTGGCGAGCAGCAGCGCGCGCAGCGCCTCGCGCACCTCCACCGCGCGCTGCAGGTCGGCAAGCCCGAGCTGCTCGTCGCCCTCGAGCAGACCGTTGGCGGCCAGCCAGGCAGTGAGCCGCCCGGGATCGCCCAGCTCCTCGCGGTGACCTTCGATATCAAGGGTGTTGACGAACCGCTGCACCAACGCCAGCGCCCCGGGCGCCGGCTGTCTGCCGCCCGGCTCCACCGGCCTCGCCTCCCCAACGACATCACCGCCGTAATTGGTACACGCGTGATTGTCATGCCGCAAGGGCGAGAAGAAGGCGCGGGGCATCACCGGTAAACTTGATTTATCGGTGATGCCCGGTGGATGCTACCGCCATGAACGCGCAACCCATCGAGGAACGGCCTGGCCGGGCTGGGCTGTGGCGCAACCACGACTTCCTCAAACTGTGGGCAGGCGAGACCGTTTCGCTGTTCGGCTCGCAGGTCACCGAGCTGGCATTGCCCCTGGTGGCGATCTACACACTGACCGCGAACGCCCGCCAGCTCGGCATGCTCAACGCCGCACGCTTCGCGCCGTTCCTGCTGGTGACGCTGGTGGCCGGGGCGCTGGTCGACCGCCATCGGCGCCGTCCCGTCCTGATCGGCAGCAACCTCGGCCGCGCCCTGCTGATCGGGTCGATTCCCATGCTTGCCGCCGCGCACTGGCTACGAATGCCGCACCTGTACATGCTCGCCTTCGCGGTCGGGATCTTCACGGTCTTCTTCGACGTCGCCTACCTCGCATACCTGCCGTCGCTGGTCGACCGCAAGGCGCTGCTGCAGGGCAACACCAACCTGCAGGCCAGCGCGTCCGCGTCGCAGGTCGGCGGCCCCGGCCTCGGCGGGCTGCTGGTGCAACTCCTCGGCGCGCCCGCGGCGCTGCTCGCCGACGCGGCCTCCTATCTGGTCTCGGTCGCGGCCCTCAGCAGCATCCGGACAGCAGAACCACAGCCGCCAGCGGCCACAGCGCAGGCAGGCGTGTGGCAACGGCTGCGCCGGGAGATCGGCCAGGGACTGCAGCTCACCTTCACCAGCCCGCTGTTGCGGCCCATGGCCGGCCTGGCCGCCACCTACAACCTGTTCGAGCAGGCGATCATCACCCTGTTCATGCTCTACGCAACCCGCCAACTCGGGCTCAGCGCCGGGCTGCTCGGCCTGGTCCTGTCGTGCGGCGCGGCCGGCGCCCTGCTCGGCTCGGTCGCGGCCGGCCCGGCGGGCCGGCGCCTCGGGATCGGCCAGGCGTTCCTCGGTGGGGTGGTGGTGGAGTGCGCCGCGATGCTGCTCGTCCCCGCCGTCCACGGGCCGCTCAGCGTAATCGTGCCGCTGCTGGCGGCCGCGTTCACGCTCAACGGCGTCGGGCTCGGCATGACCAACGTGTATGCGATCAGCATCCGCCAGACCAGCGCGCCCGACCAGCTGCTCGGGCGGGTGAACGCCAGCTACCGCTTCCTCAGCTTCGGCACGATCCCGCTCGGTGCCCTGCTCGGCGGCTTCCTCGGGCAGACGGTCGGGCTGCGCCCGGCCCTCGCGATCGCCGCCCTCGCCCTGCTGTCGACCGTCCTCTGGCTCCTGCTGTCGCCCATCCCTCGGCTCAGCGCCCTACCGTCGCCCACGCGAGGAACATCAGGACGCCGCCGCTGATCCTGCACGCCGAGCAAGACCTGCGCTGCCGGCTGTTGACGCTCGACGTTCCTCGTGTCGTCGCCGTCTGCGATCATCAGTTCATGGTCAGGCGGGTGTCGAGCGCCGTGCTTGTCGGCCGTGATGATGAGCTCTCCCGGCTCCGAGCGGCGTTCAGGCATGCGGTCGCTGGGTCGCCCGCCACCGTGGTGGTCGCGGGCGAAGCTGGCGTGGGCAAGACGCGGCTGGTGCTGGAGCTGGCGCGGGAGGCCGAGGTGGCCGGCGCGGTCGTCCTGGTCGGCGGCTGCCTGGACGTCGGCGGTGATACGCTGCCGTACGCGCCGTTGGCCGAGGCGCTGCGGTCGCTTCCTATGGCGCTCGGCGCGGACGAGCTGGCAGGCGTACTCGATGGTGCCAGAGGCGAGCTCGCCAGGCTGGTGCCGGAGCTGGGTGAGCCGGCCGCGGGTGCGGCCGAGACTCCACCTGCACGGTTCCTCGAGCTGCTGCTGGGGGTCTTGCACCGGCTGGCGGACGCCAGGGCGGTCGCGCTGGTGGTCGAGGACCTGCACTGGGCTGACCGGTCCACCCGTGACCTGCTCGCGTTCCTGGTCCGCAACCTGCGGCGGGGTGTCCTGCTGCTGCTCACCGTCCGATCGGACGAGCTGCACCGCCGCCATCCGCTGCGTCCATTCCTCGCCGAGCTCGAGCGGGGCGGCCGCGCGGAGCGCATCGACCTGCGCCGGCTCACGCGCCACGAGCTGACCGAGCTGCTCACCGGCATCCTCGGTCAGGCGCCCGCGCCTGGGCTGGTCGCCGACGTGTGGGATCGATCGGATGGCAACCCGTTCTTCGCCGAGGAGCTGGCCACCGCCCACGCCGAGGGCACCCAGCTCCCGGAGGTGCTCCGGGACCTGCTGCTGGCCAGAGTGGAGATGCTGCCAGATGCCGCGCAGCGGGTGCTGCAGGTGGCCGCGGTCGCCGGTCGCAGGGTCGACCATCACCTGCTCGCAACGGTGGCAGCCGAACCCGAGGAGGAGCTGGTCGAGCTGCTCCGCGAGGCGGTCGTCCGGCACGTGCTGGTCGAGGCGCCAGGGAGTGGCTACGCCTTCCGCCACGCCCTGGTTCAGGAAGCGATCTACGAAGACCTGCTGCACGTCGAACGCGGCCCGCTGCACGCCGCGTATGCGCGCGCGCTGGCCAAGCGCGTCCAGGAGCGCGCCGGCCACGCGACGGCCGTCGAGCTCGGGCAGCTCGCAAACCACTGGTATGCTGCCAACGACCTGCGCTCCGCCCTACCGGCCGCGGTCCGCGCCGCCGTGGCGGCCGAGGCCACCTACGCGCACACGGAGGCCTTGCGCCACTACGAGCGCGCTCTGGAGCTGTGGGAGCAGGCGCCCGCGGCCGCTGCGGAGAGCACGCTGAACCGTACCGGCCTACTCGAGTCCGCCGCCCAGGCGGCGTACCAGGCCGGCGAGGTCGATGCCGCCATCAGGCTGGCCCGGCTGGCGCTCGCGGCGATCGACCAGGCAGCCGAGCCGCTGCGTGCCGCCGTGGTCCTCGAGCTGCTCTCCCGATGCCACTGGTACGCCTCGGCAGACCTGCGCGAGGCGACCGAGGCAATGGAGCAGGCGCTGGCGGTGGTCCCGGTCGAGCCGCCGACACGGGAGCTGGCGATGGTGCTCGCCGGCCACGGCCGGCTGCTGCTGATGCGGGGGCGCAGTCGGGAGGCCGCCGAAGTGTGCGAGCGGGCGATCGCCGTCGCCCGGCCGGTCGGCGCCCCGGCCGAGGAAGCCAGCGCGCTGACCACCCTCGGCACGGCCATCCGCGTCCTTGGCCAGATCGACGACGGGGTCGCCCATCTGGAGCGGGCACGCGCCGTGGCCGAGCAGGCCGGCGCCATCACCGAGGTGGGTCGCTCCTGGATCAACCACTCGCAGATTCTCATCAGCGCCGGCCGCTGGGACGAGGCGGCCCAGGTGGCGCGGGAGGGCCTTGCTGTACTGCGCCACCTCGGGCTCGCGCGCGCGGTCGGCATGATCATCCTCGGCAACGCCGCCGAGGCGCTCACGCTGCTCGGCCGCTGGGACGAGGCGGACCGGGTCCTGGACCAGGCCGTCGATCTGGACCTTCCGGGGCCGGTCGTGGGCCTGCTGCAGGTCCACCGGGCCCACTGCCGCCTGCGGCGAGGGGAGGCCGCCGCTGTCCGCGACAAGCTCAGCCAGCTCTTGGAGGTCGTCAGCGCGGCGGGGCTTCCAGACCCGCAGACAGTCAGGCCCTTGTGCCAGCTCCTGGCGGAGGCGGCCATCTGGGAGGGTCGTCTCGACGAAGCGCGCGGCACGGTCGCCAAAGGTCATGCCATGCTCGCAGGGACCGATGACCCGGAGAGCCTGATGAATCTCTGCGTGGTCGGCTTGGCGGCCGAGGCGGCGCGGGTGGAGCACGTGCATCTCACGCCCAGCAGCGCCACGGCCCGCAAGGTGGATGAATCGCGTCGGGTGGCCGCTGCGCTGGTGGAGCGGGCGCGGGAGCTGGGCAACGCGGTGATGGCGACGCTGCTCCCACCTGTCGGGGCGGGCCTCCTGACCGCCGAGGCGGAGTGGTCACGGGTCGCCGGCCACGGCGACCCTGCTCGCTGGGCCGATGCCGCCGCGGCCTGGGATGCCCTCGGCAGCCCATGGCCGGCAACCTACGCCCGCTGGCGCCAGGCCGAGGCGCTGCTCAGCGGCGGGGGCGCCCGACGTGAGGCCAGCGAGCTGCTCGATACGGCATGGGAGACCGCGCGCCGGCTCGGTGCCGCCCTGCTGCAACGCGAGATCGAGATGCTGGCCACCCGCGCCCGGGTCGAGCTCGCCCCGGCCGTCGCCGAGCCTGTTGCGGCCGCGCCCAGCGAGGCGTCGCGGCTCAAGCTGACCGAGCGGGAGTTCGAAGTGCTCAGGATGCTCGGTGCCGGCCTGACCAACCGGCAGATCGCCGAGGAGCTCTTCATCAGCCGCAAGACCGCCAGTGTCCACGTCTCCAACATCCTGCGAAAGCTGGATGTCGCCAATCGCGTCCAGGCAGGCGCCATCGCCCAGCGCCTCAGCCAAGCCTGAGCCCACTCGCCTTGGCCGGAAGTCGCTGGGGCCGTGGGGCGCGGCTACGGTTGTCGACCGGGTGGTTGGCTGTCGGGCAGCAGCGGTCCGGCGCGGGAGTGGATGCCAGGCTGCGTGGCGGCGTAGAGCTCAAGCCCTTGTGGTCTGCCGGGCCTGGCGAGCCCGTCAGCGAGCCGCGTGACCGTTTACCACGGAGCAGAGGAAGTAGAAGTGCAGGTCGATCTCGCTGGCAAGGCCCGAGTCCACCAGCGCGTCGACGTCGGCTTCCGACCGCACTGGAAGGTGCGCTGCGTACGCCGCTTGGGTTGCGCTATCGGAGCTCGACGGGACCACCAGGAAGACGTGCCAGAGCGGGTTGAACTCCCCACCGGTCGTCCCGGGCACGGAGTCGAGCACGTGGTCATGGAAGTCGGTCGGGTCGATGCCATTCCCTTGGTGATCACAGGGGTTGCACTGCGGCGCTGACGGCCAGAGCGAAGGATCGGTCGGATACACGACTTGATAGAAGTCCGCCGCTGCATGGGTGAGGGCTCCCTCACTCTGATGCAGCTCGATCGCGTTGATCGTGACGGTCCCGCCATTGAAGTAGGCTTGCTCGTATTCGGGGGGGCCAGCCCAAGCGATCGTCGGAAGCGCAAGCGCCAGACCCAGGCTGATAGCCACCAACAGCGCCAGTCGTCGCATGTTCCCCCCTTGCTCCCTGCCCGATGTCGTACGTCGAGGCCCAGTCGGGCCACATAATCAGCCGATGCCAAGCCAGTCAATACGGAGCGTGCGGGTCCTCCCTACGCCACTGCGAGAGGGTGAACCTGGGCACGACGGGGGGTCCCGAAAATCCGGTCCACGGCGTTGGCCAGCTTGCTCGGGTTGCTCGCCCCGCACGCGGATGGTCCTGTCTCCGATCGGCCCTTGTTGAAGGCTACCGATGGCTCTGCCGGGCTAGTCCAGTCTGGGCTATGCGGCCGACTCGGCGGCGGTGAGGCTGTGCTGTTGCGCCAGCGCGACGTAGCCGTCCTCGAGGGTGGGAGCGACAGGTTCCGCGTCGGCGGATGGCCGAGCCGCGGCGACGATGCGGTAGCGCGTCGCGTCGCCGTCCGGGAGGGCTGAGAGCACTGTGCCGACCGACGGAACCGGGCCGCTGCTGACCAGCGACCACACGCTTCCCTCGGCATGGGCGGTGAGTTCGCTGACGGTTCCCCGGTAGATGAGCCTGCCCCGTCCCAGGACGGCCAGTTCGGTGCAGGTCTGCGCGACGTCGTCGACGATGTGCGTCGACAGCACCACCGTCCGGCGTTCGGCGAGCCGGGACAGCAGCGTGCGGAAGCGGATGCGCTCCTCAGGGTCGAGGCCCGCGGTCGGCTCGTCGACCACCAGAAGCTCAGGGTCGTTGAGCAATGCCTGGGCGATGCCGACGCGCCGGCGCATACCGCCAGAGAAGCCGCGAAGCTTGCGGTCGCTGGCGTCGGCAAGGCTGATCAGCTCCAGCAGTTCGCTGACCCGGCGGCGCCGGTATGACCGGTCGTCGAGCCCCTTGAGCAATGCCACATAGTCGAGGAACTCTCGCGCGGTGAGGTCGGGGTACATGCCGAGGTCCTGCGGGAGATAGCCGAGGACCCGCTGCACGCAGAGCCGCCCGTCCGCGGTGGACATGTCGTGGTCGCCGATGGTGATGCGGCCGCCGTCCGGGCGGATCAGCCCGGTGAGTAGCCGCATGAGGGTGGTCTTGCCGGCGCCGTTGGCGCCGAGCAGGCCGAGGATCCCGGCAGGGACGGTCACGCTGACGTCCTCCAGCGCGCGGACCTTGCCGCGGAAGGTCTTGCTGACCCGGTGGATGTCGAGGCGCATCGGTACTCCTTATTCGCTGGTGCGGAGGCTCAGCGCGCGAGCCGCCGCGAGGATCGCGGCGGCGAGGCCGAGGATCAGGGCGAGCGACAGTAAGGCTGTCCCGGTCGTCGGCTGGGGCCGCAGCACGTTGAGTGCGGCGCCCTCGAACGGGCCAGCGGTGGCGCCGGCAGAGCCGAAGAAGACCTTCTGCGGGTAGTCCAGGGTCAGCGACAGGACGGTGGCCGCCAGCGATGGGAACTGACTGTCGACTTCGGTCGCGCCGGCCCAGAACCAGATGCCAACGACCAGCGCCCGGAAGAGCGGTGTGGGCATCAGCTGCGGGCCCAGAAACGCAAGCGCTCCGGTGAGCAGCAGCAGCGGCAGCACGACCACCACGAAGGTCGCGGCGCCCCACAACAGCGCGGCGGGCCGGTCGCGCCAGATCGCGAACGCCACGCCGACAATGAGGTAGATCAGCGCGGGTGGTACCGCGGTCGCGGCGCACGCGCCGAGGTACTTGCCGACCAGGCGCGCGCTGCGGTTGGTCGGGGTGACCTCGAGCAGCGGGGCCACGCCCAGCTTGCGGTCGCGCACCAGGCGGTCGGCCAGCACGATGCCGAACACCATGGCCAGCAAGGGGGTGAACCAGCCCAGGGACTCAACCATCCAGGTCTTGGGGTTGGTGTCATGCGTGAGGCGTTCCAGGCCGCCCTGTTGCGTGTCCATCACGGCGAGCACGGCGAACAGCCCGAAGGGGATCGCGGTGGTGATCCAGATGGCCGGCTTGCGGAGCTGCATGCGCAGCTCGTAGCTTGTCGTCGCGGCGAACGCGGTCATTCCGCCTCCTTGGTGAGCAGCCGGCTCGGGCGGCGCAGCAGCAGCCACCCGGCCGAGGTCATCGCCGCGCCGGCGGCGAGCAGGGTCAGCCGGTTGGCGGTCCAGTCCGCCTCGACCGTGCCGCGGGTGGTTGCGAACAGGTACAGCAGCCGCGACCACCGGTGCTCCTGCAACAGACTCCCGGCGGCCAGGTCGAAGAACCACAGCGCGACGACGACACTGGTCGCCGAGGCCGGGCTGCCCGACAGCGCGCCGGCGAGCAGGCCCAGGCCGGCCAGGCACAGGGTGGGCGCCAGCCAGGTGAGCTGCCCGGCAAGCGGCGGCTGCGCGGGTGGCCAGCGGTGCCACCAGCCGCTGGCGATCATGACCGCGGCGGCGGCGAGGGCGATCACCGCGACCCAGCCGGCGGTGACCACCAGTCGGCGCAGGATCGTCGCGCGGTACGCGGTCGGGAGCGTCAGCTGCAGCTCGATCGCCGGGTCGCGGCCGACCAGGCTCGCAGCACCCACCCCGGCGGCCAGTGGCAGCGCCATCTCCAGCAGGGACTGCAGGATGTGGGCGGTGTCGCGGCTCGGCTGACCCAGCCGGGCCGCCCCGTCGACCGCCGCACCCACGACGATCGCGGCCGCGATCGGTGGCGTCAGCAGGGCCGCCCAGCCCGCCCGGCGCACCTCGTGGCGCCACAGGGAGAGTGGTCTCATGCCCGGTGAGTAGCGCCGTGCCGCCCGGTGGTTCACCCGCCAGCTCACCAGGCGACCGGGCGGAACCACCCGCCCCGCGGCCGGATTCTGCGCCGGCTGAGCACAACAACCGCCGCCAGCAGCACCAGCGTCGCCGCCACGCTCCCCGGGTTGGTGGCCCAGACCACCCGCATCGCAGCGGCCAGCCACCCGTCCGCCAGCTGCGGGACGCCAATGCTCAGCACCCGCAATACCCACAGCGAGGCGGCCACCGCCATCGACACGTTCGGGCCGATCCACATTGCCAGCAGCAGGCTCAGCGCCGACAGCAGCGTCATCGGGCCCAGCCATCCGGTGATCAGGTCGACCAGGCCGACCTGTGGGGCGGCCAGACGCACGACCGCCGACGCCGCCACGGCCAGCGCGAGATCGTAGCCCAGGACCAGTGTCACCCGGGCCAGCAGCACCAGTCGCGGCGACGTAACCGTGGCTGCCAGGGCCTCGAACGCCGGATCGCGCTCCGGCCCGTACACCCCGGCGACGCCGGCGAATGCGACCAACGGCGCGACCAGCGACAGCACGGTCGCACCGGCGCCGTTGCCGCCCACCACGGCAAGCGCCACAGCACACCCCATGACCAGGAGCGAGGCCAGCCACACCGACGAGCGCACCAACCGCAGCTCCGCGCGCAGCAACTGCCCGACGAAACCCAGGCGCCGCTTGCGGACCGGCAGAGCCTGCGGGGCGAGCGAGGCCCGGGTCAACGCCGCGCGAACCACAGACGCGGGACTCGGGGGCTTGTTCCCCGGCGCCGCGGTCGCCTCGGCCACGGCCGTCCAGCCCGCCAGCGCTGCGCGGCACGACGGACAACCGATCAGGTGTGCCTCGACCGGCGCTGCCTCCAGGTCGGTCAATACGCCAGCGGCGTACTCGGCGAGCGCGTCGGTACAGTGCCGCACAGCCCCTCCACTCATGGCATCTCCTCGACATACCCTCGGTCGGCCAGCGCGCGGGCCAGCGCAGCGCGGGCGTGATGCAGCCGGCTCTTCACCGTCCCCACCGGCACGCCCAGGATCTCCGCGATCTCCCGATGCGGCACCAGGGCGGCGAAGGCCAGCGCCAGCACTTCGCGGTGATGCAGGGCGAGCGCATCGAACGCCTCGGCTATCGCTGCGCTCTGCACGTTGGCTACCGCCCACTCCGCTGGCCCGGGAGCCGGATCGGCCCAGCCGGCGAGGCTGTCCAGCGGCTCCTGCTGGGGCGATTGGACCCGCAAGCGGTTGTGCGCCTGCCGCCGCGCGATCCCGAACAGCCAGGTCCGCACGCCAGAGCGCCCAGCGTAGAGATAGGCCGAGCGCCACACCGCAAGCAGCGTGTCCTGCAGGATCTCCTCAGCCACCATCCGATCGCCTGTGTAGCGCTGCAGGAAGCCGAACAACCTGCCCCTGTACCGGCGGTAGAGCGCAGCCAGAGCGGTCGCGTCGCCGTCAGCGACGTGCACGAGCAACACTTCATCAGCCGCCGTCGCCAACGGGTCGCCAGCCTCGGAGGCCGCGCCACGGGACCGCCACCGCAGCCGCAGCCGATCCGGAGGTGGCATCGCATCCGCACCTGTATCCATCGACCTGTGAGTAGCAGCCCAGGACCGCCTGGTTCACGCCAAGACACGACCGAACGGGCGCATCGGCACCGTCGAGGATCACACGGATTGCCTCCGCGCGATCATCGCGTTTCCGACCATCGTGGTGTTGGACCCGGCGGCTGCGGGCGTTGGAGGTCTTTGAGACTGACCGGCTGGCCAGGGTGGAGGCGCTGCCCGAGGCCGCGCGGCGGGCGCTGCAGGTGGCCGCGGTCGCCGGTGCTGCGTTGCTCAGGTGGCGCGGGAACTCTCACGGACGATCAGTTGTGGCCGTTCCAGAGCATGGGCCTCCAAGCGTGGGTTCGCCATCTTGGCGATCAACAGGTCAGTTGCTCGCTCGGCCAGCCGCTGGACAGGCTGGTGCAGGCTGGTGAGGGCCGGCACGGTTCGTGACGCCATGGCGGAATCGTCGCAGCCGACGACGGCGATCTGACCTGGGCTGCCTCCCACCTCGAGGCCGATGGCGGCCGCGGCGCGGATGAGGTCGTAGGCGAATTCGTCGCACGAGGTGACCACGGCGGTCGGACGCGGCGAGCGACGTAAGAGGTTGTGCGCCTGTTCGACGGCGGGTTGTCCATAGGTCTGGACCTCGATGCACTCGGGCAGCTTGCCCGCGGTGGCCAATCCGAGCCGGTAGCCTTCCAACCGTCGGTCCGCAACCGTATCTGACGGCGGCCACCCGAGGTAGGCGATGTGCTGGTGGCCTTGCTCGACGAGGTGCTCGACCGCCATGACTGAGCCGGCGACGTTGTCGTTGTCGACCCAGCAGTAACCGGTCTCGTACCGTAACCGCCCGACGAGGACGAAGGGCACCTGCGCGCGGTTGAGGAAGGCGACGCGATCGTCGTCATAGACGATGTCGGTCAGGACGAACCCGCCGACCTCTCGCTGCTCCCACAGCTGCTCGTAATAGGGCGCGCGAGGACCAGGTTCCTTGTCGGTGACGAACGGGTGCAGGCGGAAGGCCGCTGAGCTCGCTGCCCACAGCAGATTCAGGAGCAGCTCGTTGAAGATGACGTTGACGGCGGGGTCTTCGGCGCGTGGCACTTCAAAGCCGATCCGGCCGAGTTGGCGGCGTCCCAGTCCGCCGACACTACCGCGCGGGAAGTAGCCGGTCTCCTGCACAGCGGCTTTGATGCGGGTGCGGGTCTCGGCGCTGAGGACTTCGGGACGGGAGAAGTAGTTGCGGGCTGAGCTGACGCTGACGCCGGCGAGTCCGGCGACCTCCTCGATGGTCGGCCTGCTAGTTGTGCCAGCTTTGCGCATGAGTCCGTTCCATCGCTTCCCGTAGGTTCCCTACGTCATTTGCAGATGAGTTTGTAAACATCTTTGTAACATAGTTTGGAGGGGCCTCCTCCAGAGCTGGGGTGGGTTTGCGGGGGGCCTGAGCACCCCAGCCTGGGGGGGCCGTATGGCGCCCTTTCTGGATCCACAACAGCAATGCGAGGATATCCGTGACGGCGGCGCCACCACGCGACCCAGCGCAGCGGGCAGCTCCGAAAACGTAACCCAACAGGCTCGCAGACGAGCGGCGAACTCCGACGGGACCGCCAGCGGTTGCCGGATGACTCAGGTCCGTCGGATCGGGGCGCCGGGTTCTCGTCTCGGGTGGCCGTCCGAGGAACTCGATGAGCGCGAGCACCCGAAAGATCGCGAGCGCGAGTGCCAGGACGATCATCCCGGCCGCGACGCCAAGGCACGCGCCGATGAGCACGCGGCGGAGGCGCTTGGCGACGCAGACCCCGAGGGCGATCAGCGCGAGCGCGATGAGGGCAGCCAGATCCCGAGGCTGTTGATGAGATTGAACCCGCTCTGCGCCTTTGTGATGGCGCAGGACTGGAACAGGACGAAGGTGGCATTGGTCCCCGGGATCTTGGCGGCCAGGCTGAACCCGGAGGCGGTGAGCTGCTGGGTCCTGGTGCGGCTCCGGTCCTTCATGCCCGGCGGCAGGCGATCCAGGGCGCCTATGGGCTCGACACCTCCTCAAGCCAGGCCGAGGTGGTCGCCGTCGCGGAGGCGTGCCGCCCGCGGGGCGTACGGGCCCTGGCGGCGCGGGACCTCGGGTCAGGTGCGAGGCACGACGACAAGGCCGTTGATGTAGTCGGCGGTCAGCACGTCGGATCTGCCATCGCCGGTCACGTCGCCGACCGCGAGGCCGCTGAAGTCGAGGTGCGTCGGATACCCGGGCAGGTCGTAGCCGTGGTGGGCGCCGAGTCGCCCGTCGGGACGCTGCAACAGCACGGTGAAGGTGCCCCAGCCGCCGTGCACCAGGGTGACGTCGAGGAGCCCGTCGCCGTTGAGATCGGCGATCGCCATTGGCTCGGGGATGTTGTAGGCGGCATAGGTCACGGGATCCGCGAGGCCGCCCGTCGCCGTCTGCTCGTAGACCTGCAGCCGCGAGCCCGGGATGTTGCCGTCGACGGCGGCGACGATGTCGTCCCGCCCGTCGCCGGTCACGTCGCCAACGGCGATCGAATTGACCTCCTGCATGTATCCCGTGGGCACCTGCAGCTTCGACTGCTGGACGAAGGCGCCCTCGGCTGTCTGCGCGTCCACGTAGATGGTCCAGTTGCGGTCGCGGGTCACGATGTCCGGGCGCCCGTCGCCGGTCACGTCGCCGACCTCGACCTGCTGCCGGGTGGCGCTCTCGACCACCACGGGGTCGCCGAAGGTGCCGCCCGGCCCGCTGTGGTACACCGCCACGACCTCGAGCCCGGCGACCACCAGGTCGTCGCGCCCGTCCTTGTCGACGTCAGCGAGCGCGACGTCGCCGGTCCGCAGGTCGCCGCCGCCCTGGACGGGCACCAGGACCGCGTCGGCCAGCCCGCCGCCCGCCTGCAGGAACAGGTCGACGCCGTCGCGGACGGTGACCGCCACGTCCGCGTCGCCGTCGCCGTCGACGTCACCGGTGGCGATGCGCATCGTCGCGGCGGGCGCGCCGTGGGTCGCCAGGATCTTCGGCGGAGCCAGCGAGCCGTCGGCCTGCTGGGCGAACACCCAGAGGCGGAAATCGTCGGTGGACCCCGAGCCGAACACCTGCGTCGTCATGAGCGCGTCAGCTCTTCCGTCGCCGGTGACATCGGCGACCGCCGCGGCGACCGGCCAGGAGTCCAGCCCGTAGCGGTAGGCCCGGTACGGCCCG
>WNGB01005489.1_pt1 | contig 25134 bp, 21 predicted proteins | sample 5400681 | NCBI WGS metagenome assembly WNGB01 (sample SAMN13153367, study PRJNA577476) | soil metagenome | isolation source: 115 cm soil or saprolite under grassland replicate 2 | place: USA:California | collected 2016-06-15
ATGGCGCGACCTGGCCGACCACGCCGACCGGCTCGCGGCGGAACAGCGAGGTGTAGCCGGCGGCGTACTCGCCCGCGCGCGCGCCGTGGATGTCGCGCGCCGCGCTGGCGAAGAAGCGCAGGTTGTCGACCGCGAACGGGATGTCGCCGGCCAGGCTCAGGAACTTGTATGGCTTGCCAGTATTCTCGGACTCGACGCGGGCGAACTCCTCGGCGCGCGCCTCCAGCAGGTCGGCCAGCCGCCAGAGCGCCAGCGAGCGCTCGGCCGGCGTGATCTTCGACCAGCGGCCGTCGTAGAACGCCGCGCGCGCCGCCTGCACCGCCCGGTCGACGTCTTCGCGGCTGGCGTCGGCCACCTCGGCGATCTGCTCGCCGGTGGCCGGGTTCTCGATCAACGTCCGGCCGCCGGTGCCGTCGGACCAGGCGCCGTCGATCCAGAGCTTGTGTTCCATAAACCCTCCAGAATTCAGAAGCCAGGAGTCAGGAGTCAGAAGAGCGATGAGGCCGTTGATATCATTGATCTCTTTGATTTCATCGAAAGCGCCGTTCTTCTGACTCCTGAATTCTGACTCCTTACTCCTACCTCCCGCCGATCACCGCGATATAGTTCGTCACCCACTCGTAGTACGGCACGCAGTCCTGCTTGCCGTCGCCGCAATCCGCGACTGGGGTCTTCCAGAACGAGATTTTGTCGAAGTTGCTGGAGCCGTTGGTCTCGCAGCCGCTGTCGGTCAGCAGCGCGTTGCCCTTGCAGGCCTCCGGCACCACCGGCACCGAACCGAACCAGGCCGCCAGGTCGCCCTGCAGCTTGGGGGCGAGCGAATGCTCCAGCCACTTGTAGGCGCAGTTCGGGTGCGGTGCGCCGGTGGCCATCATGGTCGTGTCGGCCCAGCCGGTGGCGCCCTCCTTGGGGAACACGCTGGCGATCGGCTGCTTGTTGGCCTGGAGCAGGTTGACCTGATAGGGCCAGGTGCTGGAGGCCGCCACGCCCTCCTTGGTGAAGTCGTCCACCTGCACGCCGGCGTCGTGCCAGTAGCGGCCGACCAGCTGGCGCTGGCCGCGCAGCAGCTCGATCGCGGCGTTGAACTGGTCGCGGTTCAGCTCGTAGGGATCCTTGATGCTCAGCTCGGGCTTGGTGGCCTTGAGGTAGAGCGCGGCGTCGGCGATGTAGATCGGGCCGTCGTAGGCCTGCACGCGGCCCTTGTTCGACTTGCCGTCGGGCAGGGTCATCTCCTCGAAGACCACCTTCCAGCTGTCGGGCGCCTGGCCTTTGAAGACCTCGGTGTTGTAGGCCAGCACGTTCGGGCCCCACTGGTAGGGCACGCCGTAATGCTTGCCGCCAACGGTGTGCCAGGGCGCGTTCTGCAGCCGCGGGTCGACCTTGCTCCAGCTGGAGATCAGCGCGGTGTTGATCTCCTGGACGCGGTTGCCGGCCACCAGGCGCAGGCTGGCGTCGCCCGAGGCGGTGACCAGGTCGAAGCCGCCCTCGTTCATCAGCGCGACCATCTCGTCGGAGGTGGCGGCGGTCTTGACGCTGACCTTGCAGCCAGTGTCTTTCTCGAACTGCGTGACCCAGTCGTAGTTCTTGTCGGTCTCGCCGCGCTCGATGTAGCCCGGCCACGCCACGATCGCGACCGCGCCCTCGCCGTCGCCGACCTTCTGGAGCGGCCCGCCGGCCGGCGCGCCGGCGCTGGCCGGCGGCGCAGTGCTGGCGCTGGTCGGCGGCGCACTACTCCCACCGGACGGTGCCGGTGCGCCGCATCCCGCGACGACGAACAGCAGCGCGATCGCCACGGCCACCAGACGTACGGGCGTTCTCGTCATCTGAATCCTCCCTGCTATAGGCCCACTCACGACCAACCGGACTCCTGCGCCATTGCAGGCGGTGCCGAGGGACGGCCACGGCGGGCGCGCAGACGGATGATCGCGGCCGTGACGCTGGTTGCTATAGCCATTCAGAATAAGGGCGAGGGGTTTGGGGAGGGCGCAGCTCTCTCCAAGAATCCCCACTCACTTCCAAATATGTATCTGAAGGACTATATATGGCGAGGTTTCCGGGATGTGCCGATTATAGTGGGGAGGGCTGGGGTTTGTCAAATATATTGGTGGGATCGCATACCAAATGGGAGAGGGCAAGGGTATCGCGGGGCGAGGCCAATGGGCTGACCACAAAGCGAGCGAAGGCGACGTATCGCCGGCTGGATCGAGCGTAGCTAGCGATTCTGGGTCTCCAGGCAACCTTTGAGCGCTCCAGGAGCGGACGGCGCGCAATCTCGCCCGCGCAGCCGATCCGCAGGTGCAGGCAATCTCAATGCTGGCGCGGGCGGTGGGGCTCGAACCCAGTGTCCGTGCGCTGCTCAACAACCCTCAGATCCCACTCTATATTACCGAAGGTATCCGCAAAGGCGATGCAGCCATCAGCCAAGGGCTGTGCTGTATCGCACTGCTCGGCGTAACCAACTGGCGCGGCACGAACGCCAGCGGCGGCAAGACCGCACTGGCCTGCTGGCAGAGCATCGCACTCAACGGGCGCATGGTTTTCATCGCCTTCGACTCCGACACCACAACCAAACCCTATGGTGCTTCGTCAAGCAATCGCCCTCGGCGAGTACCTGGAAGGCAAAGGTGCGCAGGTTCAGATCATCGCGCTGCCGTCCAACCCCAACGGCAACAAGGTCGGGCTCGATGATTACTTTGTTGCCGGCGGTAGTGCAGTGACACTCGCAACGCTGGCCGAACCGCTGAAGAAGTTCGCCAAACGGCTGCGTCAGGCCACACACAACGCCAGCACTCAGGACTATGTCGACGCGCTCACCCAACTCGGCTACACCTTCCGCTTGAATGACTGCACTGATACGGTCGAGGTGAACGGCGAGCCGCTTGGCAATGCGCTGGCTGCCAAGATCCGTACTCAGATGCGTGATAGCGGGTTCACACAACCATCAAAGCATATCGAAGATGCTTACACTGCCGCCGCATATGACCATCGCTACCACCCGATGAAAGACTATCTCGCAAATCTAGCGTGGGACGGCAAGCCACATATCGAAGATCTCTTTTTTCGAAAGGTTAGGCAGGTGAGACAGGTTAGGAACAAGGCGCCATTCGCATCGCTCGTCTACGCCTCGGGCGGATGCCAGCCAGCCAGCACCCAATGACCAGCGTCCCGCAGCCCCATGGTAATCATTCCGAATAATGGCATACCGTCAATTCCACGTGGCCGTGGGGTCACATCGGAAGCAGAACCGAACGGCTACTCCGCCATCGCCGTGGCTGCGTTGACGTTGGCGATGTCGGGCAGGATGCGGCGCCAGCTGAGCGCTGACAGCGGCGCCGCCAGGAGCTGGTCGTCCGAGCGCACCGCCAGGAGCGCGTCGCCAACCTGAGCAAAGCGTTCCACCATGCTCCGCGGCCAGAGTGCCGCCATTCCAGCCGAAGCCGTGCTCCAGCCCTTCCCGCCATCCCGCGATTCCTCAATGCGACCGTTCCGCTCGACACCGTCGGCCGGACCCAGGACGCTATGGTCTGGCTCGGCCGGGTCGACCCAGACGGCGCGGCAGTAGCAATCGTAGCTCGATGTCCAGGTCTGGCCGCCATCGGTCGAGCGGTACAAGCTGCCTGTCGGGCAGACCAGCAGGTCGCGCGAGGAGTCGCAGAACCTCACGAACCGCCATTTCGAGGGCTTGCTCACGCGCGCCGCACCGCCGGCCGACAGGATCCGCTTTCACGACCGGGTGTGCCTCGGCCACGGCGGCGGCCTACGTGGGCCTGGTGCCGTTGGCGCATGAGTCGGGGAGCAGCGTGCGGGGGCGTACGCAGATCGGTCATGGCGGCCATGGGCCGCTGCGCACGGCGCTGTATCTGGCGACGCTGACCGCGGTACGCTTCAATCCGGGCATCAAAGCGCACTACCAGCGCTTGCGCGCGGCCGACAAGTCGATGAAAGTTGCCTGGTGTGCGGCCGCACGGAAGTTGTTGCACCTGGCTGGGCGGTGGTCACTAAACGCCAGCCCTTTGATCCGACCTACGACGCCCGCCAGGGACCAGAACACGTCGCGGCCTATTAGGAGCATTTGTTCTAAAATGACTTGTGATGTATTTTGTCGTTGATTACTACCACTTCCTAGTATATACTATGACCGAAGCTGAGGCTGCCACAATTTGCAGAGCCGCACAACGGCTCATACACAGAGTTTGATGTGTTAGATTATCAGGAGGTTGAAGCTGTGAGCGACGATAGTGCCCACATCAAGGCAATTGTTGATGCCAAAAAGAAACGGTTAAATGTGCTTCTGAAGCAACAGGCTGTTTATGGTATTGATAGCCCTGCACACATTGTCATGGAAATCGAAGATCTTCGCCAAGAGGTCGCGCAACTGGAAGGCCAGATCGAAGATCGTGAGAGCACTGCGGATTTAATCGAGATCAAGACGCGGCGATTACGCGAGCTTCAACTACGGGCTGCAAAATACGGTGTGAATTGCCCGCCTGAAATAACTCTTGAGATCGAAATTCTTGAGCAGGAAATCGAAAAACTCCGTGAAGACACACCATTATCGGATATTCCTGAGCGAAAATCCACTAGAAGTTCAGAGAATATTTCCAGTGGTAAAAGTCATGTATTTATAAGCTATAGTCATAGAGATGCGAGATGGCTCCAAAGGCTTCAAGTTCATTTGAAACCTTTGGAGCGACTAGGAAAAATAACTCTTTGGGATGATACCCATATTGATCCAGGCAAGAAATGGCTCAACGAGATCAGAAAAGCTTTAGGCTCTGCTAAAGCAGCAATATTGTTGATCAGCGCTGATTTTCTAGCATCTGATTTTATAGCGAAAAATGAAATTCCTCCGCTATTGGCATCGGCTGAATCCAGAGGGGCGGTTATATTGCCAGTTATTGTCAGTACATGTCGGTTTAGTCAAACTGAAAGTCTGTCCCAATTTCAAGCGGTCAATCCGCCGAATCAGCCCTTAAACATGATGTCAAAAGGGCGTCAAGAAGCCGTTTTTGTTAAAGTCAGTGAAGCTGTTGAAAAAGCCCTGAAGCTTTAGTCAGAGTAATATCGGGGAGATTTTGTGCCAATATTCGACCTTCATGTAGAATAATGATCATTGATACGCCGCTATTACTACAATATCTTCTATACGAATCAAACTTGCCCCAACAGAAGCGATCGGGCATTTTAGTTATGGCGTCAGTAAAGGAGGTATTCGGATGCACGTCTGTTTCCTATCCACCTACTTCCCGCAACCCTGTGGGATCGCTAGCTACACTCACTATCTTGCTGAGGCCCTGTGCTCTTTAGATCCGTCTCTACATGTTACACTCCTTGCGGAAAAGCCTGCGCAGCCGCAGCCCAACGCACTGTATCATATTTGGAATGCATTCACCAGTGAGGGGAACTATCCGGCTGCGGTGATAGCTCATGTCGAGGCAATCGACCCAGATATTGTTCATATCCAGCACGAATACGGCATCTTCGGCATCGATGATCGATTTCATCGGCTACTCGCCCAGCTGCGCGATTGTAGGGCGCACACGATCGTGACTCTGCATACGGTCCACACACGTCTGAGTTTCCATCCAGGGTGTGCACAACCCCACATGAGGCATCTCCTTCGAACAGTGGATATCGAGGAATATCAACGGCGAATCGGTGATCTGGCCGATCTCATAATCGTCCATCAGGAAAGCTCGATCAGGCAGGTTCTGCTTCGCCAAGGACTCAGCCCCAAGGGAGTAGTTATGGTGCCGCACGGCACTCGTGTGCTGCAACCGCCCGTTGTGCCCGAGGCAAAGCGAGCACTAGGCTTCGCGCCCGAAACGCCGGTGATCGTGGCCTTTGGCTACTTCGAGCGATCGAAGAACCTGCTTGTACTTATTGAAGCGTTCCGCCGGGTCAAGGCACATGTTCCGAGTGCAAAATTGTGGCTTGGTGGTTATGTCAGGTTCCTTGCACCACGGACATTGGCGTATCGGGAGCAGTGTCTACGGCTGATCGAAGCGCATGGGCTGAGCGATGATGTGGTTTTCACCGACCGGATGACACCCGAGGAACAGGTGCCGCAGGTGCTGGCAGCAGCGGATGTGGCCTGCTTTGTTTACAATGAGGATACGCACTCATCGAGTGGAGCATTGCACCTGGCGATGGGGCAGGGCAAGGCGGTGGTCGCGTCGCGGATACCCAAGTTTCAGGAGTTGGCCGAAGTATCCGACGAGATCCTGGTGAATCCTCGGTCGGTGGGCGAGCTGTCCAGACTGCTCAAGCGGCTGCTGCTGGATGAGCCATTCCGGCGCTCGATTGAACAGAGAGTCCGGTTGTATGCGCAACACACAGCATGGCCCAGCGTGGCCCGAACACAAAGGGCGATCTACGACCGGCTGCTGGAGCAGATAGCAGCTGCCGGGTCGAGCTAACACGGACCCGATAGTCTGCGCTGCTTGAGGTTACGTGCTATGCGCTATCCTAAACGAGACAAAGTCTTCATCAGCTACAGCCACGCAGACAGAAGATGGTTGCAGCGATTACAAGTTTTCCTCAAACCCCTGAGCCGGGAAGGAAAAGTGGACTGGTGGGCCGATACAATAATCAAACCCGGTTCGAACTGGCGAGAAGAGATCACGAAGGCGCTTGACTCTGCAAAGGTCGCAGTCTTGCTCGTAAGCGCCGATTTTCTAGCGTCTGACTTTATTGCAGAGGTTGAGCTGCCGGCGCTGTTGAAGGCGGCCGAGACCGATGGTGCCATCATTTTATCTGTCATTGTTAGCCCGTCAAGATTCTCCGATGACGAAAGACTGTCTCAATTTCAGGCAGTTAACGATCCTTCAAGATCACTGATCACCATGAGAACAGCAGAGCGCGAGCGGCTTTGGGTTACAGTGACCAAACGGATTGAAGCTGCACTTGCCGAGACCCCTAATGATCCCCAGCATGCCAGCTCTACCGAGCCATCCCTGGCTCCGCTCGACTCGATCCCCGCAGTCGGAGTCTTTATCAACCGCCGAGAACACATTAACGCTATCCAAACGATCCTTGAGGACGAGGCACGCAGGTTCGTGATCGTACAGGGGTTACCTGGCATCGGCAAAACCACATTGGCAGCCAAGCTTGTTGAGGCTTTTCGGGAGCAGTTCAAAGCTGTACTCTGGATCACATGCAGGCCCGATCACGCATCTCCTGACGTTCTGTTTGCGAAGCTGCACGCGTTTCTGGAAGAGAACGGGGACCCATCGCTGCGCGGCTTATGGAACGACCCGCGCCCAGATCTGTTGGAAACAAAAATGAGCAGGTTAATCCGCGCCTTAGGCGCAAACCGCTACCTGCTTATTGTTGATGAGTTTCAGAACTGGCTAGCTGCAGATTTCCAATTGAAGAACGCAGAAGTCAGGCAAGTCCTGGGTCGTATTCTCCGTAGCGCTCATCAAAGCAAAGTTGTGTTGATCTCAGAGCAACGGCCGTTGTTCGATCCTCTAACCATTCCCCTCCCGGTCGGTTCTAGCCTAGAACGAACCCTGCTAGGCCTGAGCAAGCCTGATGCGATCCAACTCCTCCATGTAACCGGGTTCGAGATCGAGGACGAGGCGCTGCTGGACCGTATCATCGAGCACTGCGATGGCAATCCTTATATGCTACAAATCTTCAGCTATCAGGTCAGAGGGTTACATCGCGATCCCGAGGAGTTACTTGCGTCAGGTGACCCAGGGTTTGACGGTCTGCTCCAAGCAGCTATCAGCGATTTGAGTCGCGACAGCCATAGCGCGTTAGAACAGCTCAGCATTCTTCGGCTGCCGCTGAGCCGAGGGCAGCTTCGGGAACTCGGCCTTCGCTTCGATAAGGTGATCGGACCGTTGCTCGCCCGCTTCCTCGTAATTGAAGACGCACAAACCCGTAAGATCGGCATGTCGACAGTGGTCAGGAACTTTGTGAATGGAACCTTGTCCAAACGCCGTCGACGCGATTTACACAAGCAGGCGGCAGCGTTCTATGTAAAGCAGCGTGGCGACCGAGTCCCTCAGAGCTACGAAGAACTGAATCTCGCGCTAGAAGAGGGCTATCACCGCTTTCAATATGGTGACGGCGAAGTTGGAGCGCGTGCGATTATGTCTATCGTGCCTCTCCTGATTGACTGGGGATATATCGAGCTAGCGGAGCAGAACATTCTTATAGCCCGCGAAAATACCCAAGATATGGAATTAAAGGCGCAATGCTTATGGCTCTTGGGAAGCATTGATGACCTGCGCGTCGACTATCCTGGGGCGCTTGAGCATTTCAATCATGCTCTTCGATTGTACGAATCGGTTAAGAACTATGGAGGCATTGCCCGGACGCTGTTCCGCACTGGTCGCATCCACAACGCACTCAACCAATTCGGCAGGGCTGATGAGTATTTCCACCAATGCATCCACGTCTGTGAAGAACAAGGGGTTACAGATGGATGGGCCGGGGCGCTACTTGGGCTGGGGTGGAGTTTGCAGGAGCAATCGGATGATGGCGAGAAGGCTCTGGAGCTGTACAAACAGTGCCTAGAGCGCGCTGAGCAGTTGAACGACTTCGAAACGCTGATTAGTGCCCACCGGCAGATCGGCTTTTCACTGTGGACCGAGCGGCGGCAGAAGGACGAGGCCCGGGAACACTATGAACAGGCATTGCGGATCAGCAAAACGCACAGCTTGGTCAAGGAAATCGGCGCAATTCACACAGAAATGGGATACCTATATGACGAGTGGGGCGAGAATGAAAAGGCCCAGCAGAGTTGTAACCAGGCCATCGAGATCTACAAGGAGCTCGGAAATGACTACGGTCTCGGCAGTGTCTATTGCAACCTTGGCAAGGTCTTCGAGTCGAGGCAGGACCTAGAGGCTGCTGTGACATGGTACAACCAGAGCCGGAATATATTCGCAAGTATCGCCAACTCCGGCGGTCAGGCATACGCCTGTCTTCGCCTAGGGAAGGTCCTGCGCCAACAAGGCAAGCTCACCAAAGCCGAGGATGCCCTGCTAGAAGCGGCTCGCTTGTGCCAGGACCATGATCTGAAGGAAACTTGTGCAGACGTTAAGGAACAACTCCGCGAACTGAGGCTATCGCAAGGATGAATCTCGGATAGCTAATGGCCACACGGTTATGGCGTGGTCAGACAGGGCTGCTGCTTCCCCTAATAAACTATGCTCGTATCGCGCTCTGCGCCCATCTCACGCGACTCTACGGTAATGACTGGCCGGTGCGTTGGCAAGTACCTGACTCACGTGAGGTGGAAGTGCATTGCCGTGACATCCTACCGATGCTCCGAAGTATCAGCCCCATACATGTTCGCAAGACCCTGCGCTGTTTTTCGGAAGAGATCTATCAGCTCGGGCGGGTCGAGCACCTCACACGCATCTCCGTAGCGCAGCAGGATCTGGCGCGTCTGCCAGAGGTTCGTCACCGTGGCGGTGATGGTCGCACCGCCATCCTCGTCGTATGTGATCTGCGTGTTCGGAAAGTACGCCGCCACGTCGCGCCGCCGCGCGACCACCGGCAGCAGGTGATAGCGCAAGGTGTAGGCGCGCGGCTGAAGGCGCTGCGCCGGCAGCATGGTCGGCAGCACTACCGCTGTGCCGGCGACGATCCGGTCCAGCAGGTAGTCGATCGCCGCATGCAGTGTCTCGCCCCTGGACGGCGTCGCTTCCAGCAGGGTCGCGTCAAGGTAGGCATGCCCCTCCGGGTCGATTGGTCGCTCAGTCATATGATTGCACCTACGTGGGCGTCATCGTATTGCGGGTATACCAGGTATCCTATTGGGTCGGGGTTTCGGTCACCTGGAGCTTCCCGAGTTCTGTCGTGAAGTCGTTCATCAATACGTCTGCCTGATGGAAGGCATCCGCGACGACGCTGTCTGGCTTCTGCGACAAGAAACTGAGATAGCCTTCAATGGTCTTGTCCATCGAGTCGATCAGCTTGCGATGCGCCGCGTTCGCACAGGGTGGTATGTTGAGGTCTGCTGCTCGCCGGCGCAGGGCCTGTAGGCTCGCGACCTGCGGAGCGAGACTCATACGCGGAGCGCTGCCAGCCAACTTGTTGGCATCGTCCCATTCTCGGGCGACACTCTGGATCTGATCGAGATACGGACGAACTTGATCAGCACAGGTGGGTGTCGGCGTTGCACCAAGCTGCGCAATCGACGAGTTGCAGGCAGTGAGGAACATGGCGAGCGTGAGGCGGAGTACGAGCGGCGTGCGCGCAAGAATGGTGTGAGACATGGAATTCCTCCTGTGATGCTGAGATGTGACGTCGTGCGGCTGTGGGGTAGGGGATGCCGCGGGAGACGCCGCACCCCCTACGCTCTCGTTACTGGCTCTTCAGCGTCTTGCCCAGATCGGTCGCCTCCAGCACCTTCCAGCGCACCTCGTCCGACCGCTCGCGCCACGACGATTGCTCATCTGGCTTGAGTATAGGCATGCGGTCGTCCACAAATACGCCCTTGAGCCGATCGGATCGCCAGAAGGAGATCACAGCGTTGCCCGCGGTATGTCGTTGCAGCCGCAGCCTTGCTGTGCGCATTTGTGCCCGCCACCATGCATACACTGAGGGTGGTCGTCACATTTCTTGGTAGCCAGCGGAGCAATCACGATGATGGATGTCAATACAGCTCGCGAGAAACTGCTCGAACAGGAGCGGCTGCGACCAGGTCCTGGACAGTTCTCAGCCCTCTGGGAGAAGGGCCAGTCGTGGGAGCAAGCGTTCGACGAACTGGTAGCGGCGGAGCGGGCGCGCGATACGCTCTTCGAGCAGTTGATCGACGCGGCACAGACCTTTGAAGCGCGACGAGAGCGTCTCCAGCAGTGGTCGGGTGGTTTGCGCGAGAGTCTGTCGTGGTACGATGATATCGCGAGCATGCTTCACAGGCACCAGAACCTCTGGAACGTCGACGAGCATGGTCGGTCGCTTGCGCCGAACGACCTTTTTGCCCATCAAGCGCTGATCGACATCCGCGCCATCTCGTGCAAAGCCCGCCGCGCGCTCGTCAAACTGGAGTATCTTGAATACCGCGATGGACCGCATGATGGAAGCATGGCGACCGCTGCATACGCGCAAAGGAAGTCCGCTGCCAGCACTGATCGGCGCAGGCCTCGTCATTGCCCTGATCGCCTTCTTTGCCAGCAACGGCGGCCGTGGCAGCAGCATGACCAACGCGACACCAGCGCCGGATGCTGCGGTAATCGACCCAACGGCAATTCAGGCAGCGGCCTTGCCTGTGGGCGACCAGCACGCGCTGAATGAGGAAGGCAAGCAACTGCTGAAACAAGGGCGCTGTGAAGAGGCCATCACGCGCTTCCAGGCCGCATTCGATGCAAATCCAACGGCCCATGATGTCTATGAGCCGCTCGACAACATGGCGTTTTGTCTGTATGAGCTTGACCGCAAAGACGAGGCCATCGCGAAGTGGCGGCAAGCCTTGTCGATCGAGCCGAACAGCCCTGATGCCAATGCGGGGATCGGCATGGCGCTCTACGTCACCGGGCATCGGGATGACGGTATCTTTGGCATGAGCCAATCTCAGGTTTGTACATGGATTCATGTCTTGAGTCCGGTGCTAAAATATGCACTTGGGATTGAAACATGCCTCCCGGAACGCAATCCACGCAAATCGTCGGGGATAAACTCTTGAATCGCGCTATTTCAAGCTCAATAATCGTCGTCGAACACGTTATTTCCGGCATCAAGCGATTTCGTATAATAAAGGACATTTTAAGAAACACGCGCATAGAATTTGAAGATATTGTTATGGAAATCGCGTGTGCTCTCCATCCGGTATCCAGCGGGACCAACACGGCGTCTTCTGGGCAACGCTCGAAGGCGACGACGCGAAGAGCTGGCGCGAGTGCTACCCCGGCCGCTCGCTGCCGCGCCGCAAGGCGGAGAGCCTGAAGGAAGCCATCAAACTTCAGCGTCTCCTCATTGACGACCTGAAGACCGGGCGCGATCCTAATGCCGAGAACCCCACGATCGTGGTCTGGGTGCAGACATGCATCGATCGCAAACGCAAGATCGCACCCTCAACCAAAACACGTTACCTTCAATCCCTCCGATGGCAGATCGAGCCGCATCGCATCGGGCGGTTACGGTTGCGCCAGGTGCAACGCAAGCAGGTCGAGGAATGGGTTGACGCCCTGATTGTCCAGAAGAAGCAGGGCGACGATGACCAGACCCTTGACGCCTACAGCATCCGCAACGCTTTGCCCTGCTGTGCATGGCGTTTAATATGGCGATCGCTGACAGCCTGATCGCCGTGAACCCCTGTAAGGGGGTGGAGCTGCCGCGGCCGGACGATGACGAGATTCACCCGCTCACCCCCGATCAGGTTGACACCTTGCTTACCCTGCTCGACACCCTCGACCAGGGACACCCCCACCGCAACGCTGCGCTGTACCACGTCGCGATCCGCTACGGCCTCAGGCGCTGCGAGCTGATCGGGCTGCGCTGGAAAGACATTGACTTAGAGCGGCGCGAACTGCGCTGCCGGCCAGCTCCGACAGGGGCAACCGGCCCGTGGCAAAACCAAGCATGCGCACCGTGCGATTCCACTCTCGCGCGATGTGGTGCGCGTGCTGAAATGGCATAAGCAGAATCAGGCCGAGGAGAAGGCGATCGCCGGCGAGGGCTGGAACGCGGCCGGGCTGGTCTTTTGTAGCGAGAATGGTACGCCACTCGACCCGAGCAACCTGGGGTTGCAGTTCGATCGGCTGCTGAAACGGGCCGAACTGCCGGATATTCGCTTCCACGATATGCGCCACACCTAGGCCACGCTCAGTATTGCGGCCGGCGTGGACATCTACACGCTCTCGCGCCGGATGGGCCACAGCTCGATCACGGTGACTGCTGACCGCTACGGACATCTCTACCAGGGGAATAGCCAGGACGCCGACGCCCTCGATCGGCTGCTCCAGAGGAGCGGGTAATATGTCAATCTACGAACGATTACATCCTGAATTGCATCCAGGGGAGCAAAACGACAAACGCGGCGCCCTGCCCAATGGCAGTTTGCCGCGTCCTAATGTGGCGCGGGCGGCGGGGCTCGAACCCACAACCTACGGTTTAGAAGACCGTTGCTCTATCCATTGAGCTACGCCCGCACTCGCCATACTATAGCATAGCCGCGGCCCATCGACAAGATCCGGCCGCGCAAATCTCGGGGCAAAACCCCCAAAATTCCTCTTGACACGCCGCGCAGAGAGTGGTATCATTCTCTTTCGCAATTTTCGTGATATTGCGTTTCGAAGGAGAGAGAAGGAGTCCGCATCGATCGCCAACTGCGTCGCGGCTTGTCACGTACGCGCCATCCGGCGCATCCTACATGAGATTTTTGGGTTGTCACGAACGCCAGTCCAGAGGTTCTGCCCATAGACGGACAGTGCCGAGGAATTGACGTTTCGTGTTTTTGGCATGTTACGAAGTAGCCGTCAGCTTTCAGCCGTCAGCTTTCAGCCTATTGAAAATCGTTGCTTTTCAACGGTTTTCTTGGAAGCTGAGAGCTGAGAGCTGACGGCTGAGAGCTAAGCAAGAGCGAGGTGCCCATGCCCCCCTTGGTCGAGCCTGTTGTTCTTCAGCCGCTGATCATGCCCAACGATCCTGGCGTCGACGGCCTGCACCGCTCCGGCCTCGAGCGCCGCTCGTTCGCGCGCATCCAGGATGCGATCGCGGTGCCGACTTTGATCGAGACCCAGATTAACAGCTTTGAGTGGTTTCGCAAGGAAGGCCTGCGCGAGCTGTTCGACGAGATATCTCCAATCACCGACTTCACCGGTAAGAATATGGAGCTGCGCTTCCTCGACTACGTGTTCGGGGAGCCGCGCTACAACGAGTACGAGTGCCGCGAGCGCGATATGACCTACGCGGCGCCCTTGCGCGTAAATGTCCAGCTGCACATCCTGTCCACCGGCGAGCTCAAGGAGAGCGAGATCTTTCTGGGCGACTTCCCGCTGATGACCGAGAACGGCACCTTCGTGATCAACGGCGCCGAGCGCGTGGTCGTCTCGCAGCTGATCCGCTCGCCGGGCGTCTACTTTAAGGAAGAGAAAGATCCGACCAGCGGCCGCAGCCTGCACTCGGCCAAGCTGATTCCGAACCGCGGGGCCTGGCTGGAGTTTGAGACCAACAAGCGCGACGTGATCTCGGTCAAGGTCGACCGCAAGCGCAAGATCCCGGTCACGATCCTGCTGCGCGCGGTGCTGGCCTGGCAGTCCCAGCCCAACGGCGAGGGCCAGTGGGTGCCCGACAACGAGCTCGACCAGAAGGGCCACGACGAAGATATCGTCGCGCTGTTCCAGCATCTCGACCAGGGCGATCACCAGTATGTCAAGGTGACGCTCGACAAGGACCCGGCGCGGCACTCGAAAGAGGCGCTGATGGAGCTGTACAAGCGCCTGCGCCCCGGCGACCCGCCCACGCTCGAGAATGCGCGCGGCCTGCTGGAGTCGCTGCTCTTTAGCCCGCGCCGCTACGACCTGGCCAAGGTCGGCCGCTACAAGCTGAACAAGAACCTGTGGGAGAAGGACCCGCGGCCCGAGGCGCGCGCGGCCGCGCCCGACCAGAAGGTGCGCGTGCTGCGCCCCGACGACATCTTCAAGATTGTCGAGCGGCTGATCGAGCTGAACAACGGCCGCGGCACCGCCGACGACATCGACCACCTGGGCAACCGGCGCGTCCGCACCGTCGGCGAGCTGATCCAGCAGCAGTTCCGCGTCGGCCTGCTGCGCATGGAGCGCGTGGTCAAGGAACGCATGTCGCTGCAGGACCCCGAGACGGCCACGCCGAACGCGCTGGTCAACATCCGGCCGGTCGTGGCGGCGATGCGCGAGTTCTTCGGCGGCTCGCAGCTCTCGCAGTTCATGGACCAGACCAACCCGCTGGCGGAGCTGACCAACAAGCGGCGCCTCTCGGCGCTCGGCCCGGGCGGCCTGAGCCGCGACCGCGCCGGCTTCGAGGTGCGCGACGTGCACCACTCGCACTATGGCCGGATCTGCCCGGTGGAGACGCCGGAAGGCCCGAACATCGGCCTGATCGGCACGATGTCGACGTTCTCGCGAGTCAACGAGATGGGCTTCCTCGAGACGCCCTACCGCAAAGTCTACCGTGAGGTGCTGAACGCGGCCGAGTGGGAGCGCCAGGGCCTGCTGCTGCGCGACGTGCGCGACCTGCGCACCGGCGATCTGATCGCCGCGCGCGGCAGCCGGGTCGACGCAGCCACCGCCAAGCGGATCACGATCGCGCTGCTGCGCGGCCAGATCCTGCGCGAGGATATCATCGACCCGGAGACCGACGCGGTGATCGCCGAGGCCGGCCAGGAGATCAATCGCTCGCTGGCCGAGCGGATCGCCGAGACGCCGCTCAAGACGATTAAGATCCGCCCGATCGTCTCACAGGAGGTCGACTATCTATCGGCCGACGAGGAGGAGAAGTACGTCGTCGCCCAGGCCAACGCGCCGCTCGACGAGCACAATCGCTTCCTCGAAGGCTCGATCGCCTGCCGCTTCCAGGGCGACTTCGAGACCGAGCCGATCGACCGCGTCGACTACATGGATGTCTCGCCCAAGCAGGTGGTCAGCGTCTCGACTGCGCTGATCCCGTTCCTGGAGCACGACGACGCCAACCGCGCGCTGATGGGCTCGAACATGCAGCGCCAGGCGGTGCCGCTGCTGCGCCCCGACGCGCCGATCGTCGGCACCGGCATGGAGTACCTGGCGGCGCGCGACAGCGGCCAGGTGGTGGTGGCGAAGAAGGACGGCATCGTGCTCTCGGCCACCGGCGACCGGATCATCGTGCTGGAGGACGACGGCGAGCAGCACGAGTACCGGCTGCGCAAGTTCATGCGCTCGAACCAGGATACCTGCATCAACCAGCGGCCCAGCGTGCTGCGCGGCCAGCGGGTGCGCGCGGGCGAGATCATCGCCGACAGCTCCTCGACCGACAACGGCGAGCTGGCGCTCGGGCAGAACGTGCTGGTCTCGTTCCTGCCCTGGGAGGGCGGCAACTTTGAGGACGCCATCCTGGTCAGCGAGCGACTCGTGCGCGAGGATATCTTCACCTCGATCCACATCGAGAAGCACGAGGTCGAGGCGCGCGACACCAAGCTCGGGCCGGAGGAGATCACCCGCGATATCCCGAACGTCGGCCAGGATAGCCTGCGCAACCTGGACGACCGCGGTATCATCTACGTCGGCGCGGAGGTCCAGCCGAACGACATTCTGGTCGGCAAGATCACCCCTAAGGGCGAGACCGACCTGACCGCCGAGGAGCGGCTGCTGCGGGCGATCTTCGGCGAGAAGGCCCGCGAGGTCAAGGACTCGTCGCTGCGCGTGCCCAACGGCGTGCGCGGCAAGGTGATCGACGTCAAGGTCTTCTCGCGCGACGACGACGTCGAGCTGCCGGTCGGCGTGAACCAGAACGTGCGGGTGCTGCTGTGCCAGAAGCGCAAGATCAGCGCCGGCGATAAGATGGCCGGCCGCCACGGCAACAAGGGCGTGGTTAGCCGCGTGCTGCCGATCGAGGACATGCCGTTCCTGCCCGACGGCACGCCTGTGGATATCATCCTTAACCCGATCGGCGTGCCGAGCCGCATGAACATCGGCCAGATCCTCGAGACCCACCTGGGGTGGGCCGCGGCCAAGCTGGGCTTCCGCGTCGCTACGCCGGTGTTCGACGGCGCGCACGAGGATCAGATCCACGATATGCTGGACCGCTCGGGCCTGCCGTCGGACGGCAAGATTACGCTGTACGACGGGCGCACCGGCCAGGCATTCGACCACCCGGTCACCGTCGGCTACATCTACATGCTCAAGCTGGCCCACCTGGTCGAGGATAAGATCCACGCCCGGTCGACCGGACCCTACAGCCTGGTGACGCAGCAGCCGCTGGGCGGTAAGGCGCAGTTCGGCGGCCAGCGCTTCGGCGAGATGGAGGTCTGGGCGCTCGAGGCCTACGGCGCGGCCTACACGCTCCAGGAGATGCTGACGGTCAAGTCCGACGACGTGGTCGGCCGGGTCAAGACCTACGAGGCGATCGTCAAGGGTGAGCCGATCCAGGAGGCCGGCGTGCCCGAGAGCTTCAAGGTGCTGATCAAGGAGCTCCAGTCGCTCGGCCTCTCGGTCGAGGTGCTCTCGGCCGACGAGAAGCCGGTCGAGCTGAACGACGACGTTGACAGCGATATGGCGGCGCTCGACGGGATCAACCTGTCGGGGATGGAGCGGGGCGAGGTTTAAGGAGTCAGAATTCAGAAGTCAGGAGTCAGTATCGATGTCGATCATTGATTCTCATCGATACTGACAACTGGCGCGGTGCGGCTCCCACGAAATCGTGTTGATATTCGACACGAGATCGGATAGAATACGAACAAGTATTCTGCCTGTTTTCGTGGGAGTGCATCATGGGACGACCGCCGCGGCGCGCCGACTTCTTCCGCGTGTGGACGCCGGAGATGGCGTATATCCTGGGGCTGTGGTGGACCGACGGATGTATGCGGATTAAGGCGAACACCGGGGCGCACGAGATTCTCATTGCGAGCAATGATCGCGACCATCTAGAAGCTATTGGGCAGCTTGTCGGTGAGAACTACTATCTGCAAAAGGTTTCTACCCAATCGAACACCTACGTTATCTCCTTCTGCAGCAAGGAAATGTACCAGGACATCGAGAAGCATGGCGGTACTCCCCGTAAGTCACGAACTATTGGTTTCCCAACCGTACCACCAGAACTGCTGCCGCACTTCGTGCGTGGCGTGGTTGATGGTGATGGTACCCTTGCGTGGAATGGAGATCGGCCGGTCCTTCAAGTCTACTCTGGCTCCAAGCCATTTCTCAGCGACATGGCCGTTGCGATCGAACATGCGACAGGCATCCCTGCTCCCTGTCCAAGAGCGAATCGTGACAATTGGTATGTGAAGTGGAGCACCATACGAGCGAAGTGCCTGGCTTTCTGGCTCTATGTTGATAATTCCGGCCTTGCCCTGGATCGTAAGGCTGGCATCGCAGCACAATTCATACATTGGCGACCTAAAAAGAGGCCAGAACAGGGTACTATCACCGAAACGATACGTCTGCACTTCATGGACCATCTATTCTCATAGGAGAAGGAAACATGCTCGAAATCAACGATTTCAACGCAATCCGCATCAGTTTAGCGTCTCCAGAAGATATATTGAGCTGGTCGCATGGAGAAGTAACTAAGCCTGAAACGATCAATTATCGCACATTAAAGCCCGAACGTGACGGTTTGTTCTGTGAACGCATCTTTGGGCCACAAAAGGACTGGGAGTGCTATTGTGGCAAATACAAAAGAGTTCGCTATAAAGGCGTGATCTGCGATAAGTGCGGCGTCGAGGTGACGCGCGCGAAAGTCCGGCGCGATCGCATGGGCCACATTGCGCTGGCGTCGCCGGTCAGCCACATCTGGTTCGTGAAGGGCACGCCGAGCCGGCTGGGGCTGCTGCTCGACATCTCGCCGCGCAACCTGGAGCGGGTGCTGTACTTCGCGTCCTACATCATCACGCACGTCGACGACGAGGCGCGGGCGGTGCTGCGCGAGCAGATGCAGGGCGAGTACGCGGCCAAACGCGACAGGATCCAGGGCGAGGCCGAGGACAAGAAGGTCGAGCTGTCGTCGCAGCTGACGCAGGACCTCGGCGGCATGGAGACGGCCCAGGTCTCGACGCAGCGGCGAATCGAGGAGGACTACAAGACCCAGCGCGACACGCTGACCGCCGAGGCCGAGGCGCTGCGGACCGACCTGGAGGAGAAGACCGGCGAGGCGACCGAGGAGGACATCGTCTTCCACGGCGTGACGCTGGTCGAGGAGGGCGAGACGATCACCGAGAAGGTGATCGACCAGCTGGAGGAGCTGCTCGACCAGGAGCTGGAGGCCCTGGAGGCCCGCCGCCAGCGCGACATGGCCGACGCCGAGCTGCTGACCGACGCCGAGCGCGAGCGCAAGGAGTACGAGGCGACCCAGGAGCGCGAGCGGCTGCAGGAGCGGCTGCAGCGCGAGCTGGACACGCTGGTGCGCGAGGAGAAGGAGAAGCTCGAGCAGATCGACGGGCTCAAGATGCGCCGCATCCTGACCGAGACCGAGTACCGCGCGCTGCGCGAGGTCGGGCCGGGCATCTTCAAGGCCGACATGGGCGCGGGCGCGATCCGCGACCTGATCGTCCGCACGGTCGACCTGGAGCGGCTGGGCGATGAGCTACAGGTCGAGGTGCAGACCACGCAGGGCCAGCGGCGCAAGAAGGCCACCAAGCGGCTGCGCGTGGTCGAGAACTTCCGCAAGAGCGGCAATCGCCCGGAGTGGATGATCCTGACCATGCTGCCGGTCATCCCACCCGACCTGCGCCCGATGGTGCAGCTGGACGGCGGGCGCTTCGCGACCAGCGACCTGAACGACCTGTACCGGCGCGTGATCAACCGCAACAACCGTCTGAAGCGTCTGATGGAGCTGAACGCGCCGGAGATCATCGTGCGCAATGAGAAGCGCATGCTCCAGGAGGCGGTCGACGCACTGATCGACAACGGCCGGCGCGGGCGCGCGGTAAGCGGCAAGGGCAAGCACCGCCTGAAGAGCCTGAGCGACATGCTCAAGGGCAAGCAGGGCCGCTTCCGCCAGAACCTGCTGGGCAAGCGCGTGGACTACTCGGGCCGCTCGGTGATCGTGGTCGGCCCGAATCTGCAGCTGCACCAGTGCGGCCTGCCGAAGAAGATGGCGCTGGAGCTGTTCAAGCCGTTCGTGATGCGGCGGCTGGTCGAGAAGGGTTTCGCGCACAACATCAAGTCGGCCAAGCGGATCGTCGAGCGCGTGCGCCCCGAGGTCTGGGACGTGCTCGAAGAGGTGATCAAGGACTACCTGGTGCTGCTGAACCGCGCGCCGTCGCTGCACCGGCTCTCGATCCAGGCGTTCGAAGCCAAGCTGATCGAGGGTTCGGCGATCCAGCTGCACCCGCTGGTCTGCGCGGCGTTCAACGCCGACTTCGACGGCGACCAGATGGCCGTCCACGTGCCGCTCTCGCGCAAGGCGCAGGAAGAGGCGCGCATGCGGATGATTTCGAAGTACAACCTGCTCTCGCCGGCCCACGGCAACCCGATCATCACGCCGTCGCAGGACATCGTGCTGGGGTGCTACTACCTGTCGATGGTCCGCGATGGCGCGAAGGGCTCGGGCAAGACCTTCTCGTCGATCCAGGAGGCGATGCTGGCCTACGACAAGGGCGTGGTCGACATCCAGGCGCCGATCTGGGTGCGCATGACCGGCGCCGTCCAGGGCCAGAACGACCGCGGGATGCGCGCGCTGGCGCCGGCCGACGACGGCACGCCGCGCATGCTGCTGGAGACGTCGATCGGCCGGATCATCTTCAACAGCGAGCTGCTGGAGCCGATGCAGTACCGCAACCGGCTCGTTCCTAAGAAAGGCCTCCAGGAGATCATCGCCGACTGCTACAAGTACTACACCAACCTGGCGAACCTGTCGGGGGAGGACCTGGAAAGCATCCGCGCGATGTACCCGAACGTCTCGTCGCAGGACGAGCTGGCGCGCATTTACGGCTCGGAGCGCACGGCCGAGCAGGCCGACAAGATCAAGGCGCTCGGCTTCAAGTACGCGACCCGCGGCGGCATGACCGTGAGCGTCGAGGACATCCAGGTGCCGCTGGCCAAGAAGCAGATCCTGGCCGACTCCGACGCGCAGGTCGGCGACGTCGAGAAGCAGTACCGGCGCGGTCTGATCACCGAGGAGGAGCGCTACCAGGAGATCGTCAAGATCTGGCAGGACGCGACCAAGTCGACCACCGAGGCGGTGAAGCAGAACCTGAACCCGTACGGTCCGGTGACGATGATGGTCAACTCCTCGGCGCGCGGCAATATCAACCAGCTCAGCCAGATGGCCGGCATGCGCGGCCTGATGTCCGACCCGACCGGGCGGATCATCGAGCTGCCGATCAAGTCCAACTTCCGCGAGGGCCTGACGGTGCTGGAGTACTTCGTCTCGACCCACGGCGGCCGCAAGGGTCTGGCCGACACGGCGCTGCGCACCGCCGACGCCGGCTACCTGACGCGCCGCCTGGTGGACGTGGCGCAGGACGCGATCATCACGTTCGACGACTGCGGCACCGAGGAGGGGCTGTGGCTGCACCGCGCCGACGACCGCGAGATGCTGGCGGAGCTGGAGGAGCGCGTGGTCGGCCGCATCCTGGCCGCGCCGCTGGCGCACCCGCAGACCGGCGAGATCCTGGCGGATCGTAACCAGGAGGTCGACGAGCAGCTGGCGGCCAGCTTCAAGGAGGCGGGCGTGAACGACGTGTTCGTGCGCTCGGGCCTGTCGTGCCAGGCCGACCACGGCATCTGCCGGCTGTGCTACGGGCGCAACCTGGCGACCGGCAAGCTGGTCGAGATCGGCGAGGCGGTCGGCATCATCGCGGCCCAGTCGATCGGCGAGCCGGGCACGCAGCTCACGCTGCGCACGTTCCACACCGGCGGCGTGGCCTCGGCCGACGATATCACCCAGGGTCTGCCGCGCGTGCAGGAGATCTTCGAGGCGCGCTCGCCCAAGGGCAAGGCGATCCTGGCCGAGATCGACGGCACGGTCGAGGTGCTCCGCGAGGAGGATGTGCGCAAGATCCGCGTCGTCTCCAGCGAGGTCTACACCGACGAGCAGGAGCTGCCGCCGCACTACATCCCGCTGGTCGCCGATGGCGCCGAGGTGTCCGAGGGCCAGCTGCTGGCCGAGAACAACCGCGCCGACCTGGGCGGCGAGCCGATCCTGGCGCGGCTGCAGGGCAAGGTCCACATCGGCGACGGCCAGATCGTGGTGATCCAGGAGGACCGCGAGGAGCGCGAGGTGGTGGTGCCGCACAGCGCGCGCCTGACGCCGGGCATCGAGAACGGCGTGCGCGTCACCGCCGGCCAGCACCTGACCGAGGGCTCGGCCGACCCGCAGGAGCTGCTGGAGCTTCAGGGCAAGGAGGCCGTCCAGCGCTACCTGGTCAACGAGGCCCAGAAGGTCTACCGCTCGCAGGGCGTGGATATCAACGATAAGCACGTCGAGATCATCATCCGCCAGATGCTGCGGCGCGTGCGGATCGAGGAGCCGGGCGACACCGGCCTGCTGCCGGGCGAGCTGATCGAGGCGGCCGAGTTCGGGCGCCTGAACGCCGAGGTGGTCAGCCAGGGCGGCGAGCCGGCCACGGCCGCGACCGTGCTGCTGGGCATCACCAAGGCGAGCCTGACGACCGAGAGCTTCCTGTCGGCGGCCTCGTTCCAGGAGACCACGCGGGTGCTGACCGAGGCGGCGATCACCGGCAAGGTCGACTACCTGCGCGGCCTGAAGGAGAACGTGGTGATCGGCAAGCTCATCCCGGCCGGCACCGGCATCGAGAAGCGCCGCGCGCTGGCCGAGGACTTGATGGGCGAGCTGGCCGCCGCACGCAAGGGCGACGGCGACGGCGACGGCCGCCAGATCCCGCCCGACGTGCGGCGGGCGACCGAGATGCTCGGCCAGTCCGATACCGGCAAGCCGGCGGGCGCGGCCGACGACGAGGAGATCCGCCGGCGGCTGCGCGAGCTGCTGGAGGGCACCGACGACGACGGCGACACCGACGGCGACCTGGCCGAGTTCATGGGTGGCCTCGACGACATCGACGTGGGCGACATCGACAAGGGCGACGAGCTGTAGGTACATCTTTCGGAAGCAGCAGGGCCGGGCGCGTTCGACGCACCCGGCCCTGCTTGTGATACGCAATCCGCGTGATGAGTTGGATAACGAGGTTTTCTTGGAGGGGCGTGCCGCCCCTCCCAACTTCCCCGCGGACTCAGGATCGCAGCGGATTCACAATCTCCATGCGGCCATCGGGGGCAAACGCATACAGGCTCGCGAAGCCGTGCCGCAGGTCGTCCAGGTGACGTCCACCTTGCGGATTCGCTCGTTCGAGGGCGCGCCATAGGCGGTCAGACGGCATGCGCGTGTTCGGTGGCGCCGTTATCGATAGAGGACGACCGAACTTGGCCAAGCCACGCCGCCGACGATATCGATGGTCTTCACTGCTGACCTCACTTGTTGTGATAGTCGATTCTGCGTTGATTTGGTCCGAGCGGATCGTCTGGAACGTATTGGTGGGCCGCGGCGCGCCAGGCCTTACCGTACCCGCTCCCTCACGGGATCGGGCACTGCACGTCGCTGACAGACAATCGCAATATCAAACCCACCGCCATGCATAGCCCATCCACGAGCGCCGGCCGGCGCGGGTCGGGTTGCAACGCCGGGTTGGGCACGCACATGCGGCTGCCTCGTGCGACAATCCTTCGCTTATGCTGCGTGCAGGAGCGCTTCCTTGACCGCTTGCGGTAAATCAACCGGCACAAAAAAGGTGGCTGGATAGAGGTAATCGTCGCCGGACTCGTCAATCACACGCAGCAAGTGCTGCGCGGTTGCAGCGGCGTCCGGCACGATCTGGTAGATCTTCCGGAGTTCGAGTGAGGCCGCATACTCCGCGTTGTGGATGCAGACGGCGAAGTGCGTATCGGTTACTGGTATGTGTGTCATAGCTTACGTCTCGATGTCGGTGATGTCGCTGATGATGTCAAAATACACCCGACACCTGTATCTGAGGAGGCGGCTCCGCGGGAGCTATTGTACCACGCGGCGACGGGTTCGGGCACAGCAAGGGTTGGAGTTCGTGTGCGACGGGGATGATCGTGCGCGCCCTAACGGCCAGGGTTCAGGGGCGGAACCGCGGTGCTCCGCATCTTCAGCATGAGCGAAAGTATACCTGCGGTTCCGTCCCCTGCAAGCGAAGTTAGGCCGGCTCGGGACCGTTGGGGCCGTGATGCGACGGCGAGATCAGGGACTCCATGCAGGCTCATCGTGATCCCAACTGGCGAACTGCCCTTCCGCGACAGAGGCAGGGATTTCAGGACAGCGGTATGCACGCGCCTACTCGACCGTTTGAAGCCACCGGTCGTGCTTTTCGCGTGCTGACGAGAACACCCAGCCGTTGAGAACCAGCGGGCGGGGCGGTTCGTCGGACTGATCGCGGACGCTGCTGTCATGGACCGCGAGCAGTTCCTGATGTACACCAGCCCATTCGGAGGGGTTCGGGCAACGACACATCCTGCTCCCTCCTGAGTGGAGTTACATAGCTTAATGGATCTGCGATTCTGCTGCGCGGCCGTCGTGCCGATTCGAGCCATCAATCCCAAGTGTAGGGCTCGGACCTACTGGTCCAGCCCCGTCAGCAGCAATCGCGTGTTCGGCCGCGTGCCTGCCCGGAACCTGCTCCTTCCGCACCGCCCAGAGCGACCGATAACCGGCCGCCTGCAGGTCCTATCCTCGGGCGCGCACCGGATCCGCGCCTTTACCAGAGCGAGTGGACGATCGGAGCCGCCGCTACTCCCGACACCTCGCATTTCTCCAGCCACTGGACGAGAGCTGGAAAGTCTTGCCAACTCGCCATCGACTGCTCGAAGTGGTCGGCCACACCCGCTTCCGTCTCGTAGATCTCGCTCAGGACAAAGCACGTGTTTCCCGTCGGCGCAGAGTTGGGATCCAGAGGATTCGAGAGCTGCGGTGCCACGGCCACGTTGTAGGTCAGCAGTGCTTTATCCCCGTCGCGGTGGTGAGTCGCCTCCATGTAGGGCGCGTGGGTCCGAAAGATCCGCTTGCCCTCCTCGACCGCATCCGGGGGGGCGACGATGACGTAAATGAACTGAATCTTGCCGTGGTAAGCCATTATCGGTCTCCTTGTTGAGGTTCTCGCCGCTGAGGACGCCGGACAGAGGGCCGCTCCTCTACCATAACACGCCTCTTCCACGAATCGTGCTTCACCCAGGGCGTGGGGCGCGCGGCCTGACTTGTGAGTCAGCGTCCGATTCGTCTATCCAGCGTATATGGTTATTCTATCATGGGCGTCAAGATGCGGCAGAGGGCAATGTGGCGAAGCATTTTTAGACGAAGAATATTCATGCTCCCTTTTAGCGGGACGCCACCACCCGCGGGCGACCCCGCGCTCCGCCAGCGCCGGCGTGCCGGCGCTGCCCGGCGCGCGCGGCGCCAACCGGCGCGCCAGCAGCGCCATGCGCGGCGCCAATGGCCGGTGCTGGGCGCGGCGGTGCGCGAACCGTTGGA
>WNGB01006199.1_pt1 | contig 25120 bp, 24 predicted proteins | sample 5400681 | NCBI WGS metagenome assembly WNGB01 (sample SAMN13153367, study PRJNA577476) | soil metagenome | isolation source: 115 cm soil or saprolite under grassland replicate 2 | place: USA:California | collected 2016-06-15
CGCCTGCGTCGTGGTGGTCCAGGCCCGACCACGCACCGCGCCGGCGAGGCCCATCGCACGCATCAAGCGCCGCACGCGGCAGCGCGCCTCGCGCAGGCCTTCGCGTCCCATCTGCTTCCAGACTTTGCGGGGGCCATACACGCGACGGTTCTCGTCGTCGATCCGACGAATGATCGCGCGCAGGAGACGTCATCGCGTTGTCGGCGTGCCGAGCGTCGTATCGGATCGCGCTGCTCGGCTTTGCAGCGGAAATACGTCGACGGGGCGATCGGAAGACGCCGCAGATCGGCTCGACCCCATAGGTGGCGCGGTGCTGGTCGATGAAGGTGACCATCATTTCGGTCGGCGGTCGAGCTCCGCCTGCGCGAAAAACGCGGACGCCTTCCGGAGAATCTCGTTCGCGCGCCTTAATTCGAAGTTTTCGCGTTCGAGCTGCTTCAGCCGCGCGCGTTCATCGGTCGTGAGGCCTGGGCGCTGGCCGGCATCGCGCTCGGCTTGGCGCACCCACCGCCGCAGGGCTTCGACCGTACAGCCCAATTTCTCGGCGACCGATCGAATCGTCGCCCACTGCGAGGGATGCGCGTGGGCGTGATCGAACACCATTCGAACGGCCCGTTCACGCAATTCTGGGGAGTACTTGCTGGCTCGGGACATGGGCTCCATCCTCTCTCAGGAAGAGCCCTCCGATATACCCGGCGCGGTTCAGAACCGGTCGTGCCAATTGGCGAGAGCTCGCCGGAGGAGAACGTGGCCCTCGCCGCGGCGCTCAGCGCCTTTGTCGAGCGACGCACCGAGATAGACCGAGAGCGGCGGCATCGCGGCACTGACGACGCCGAGGAGCGACTAGCGGATCAACGCGGAGGGGGATGCCGTCCACGCGAGCGACATGCCCTGTCGCAGGTTGCGGCCAACCCGCCGCAGGCGGCTGGCCGACGTCGCCGAAGTGTCAGTCTCGTTCGACACGCGTCCAGCTGCCGTCCGGCGCCTGGACCCAGGCGTGGCCGTGCATGTCGAGCCACTCGCCGTTCGGCTGATCCTTCTTGCGATCGGACCCGAGGCGCAGCACGTTGCCGTCGAGATCTTCGACCTGCATCTCGAGCCCCCAGTAATAGTTCGTCGGCGGATGCCGGATCCGAGCCCCCTTCGCGCGGAGCTCTTCGAACAATCCTTCGGCATCACCGACGCCGACCCACGCCCACGATCCTGAATGCCCCTGGTCCCCCTCCACCAGGAAGAGGCAGCAGCGATCGCGCGACACCGACGTGATGACGGGCGCTTCCTCCCAGTCGATCTTGAACCCGAGCACCGTGACGTAGTACTCCACGCTCGCCGCGAGGCTCGCGACGCGGAAGATCGGAGCGGCGCTGCTGAACGACGTCTTACGCATTCTTCGGCAGCCGTTTGAGGAGCGCGGCGGCGCGGCGGAACCACGGCCGCTCGCGCCGGCGGATGTAATCGGGCATCGTGGCCTTCTTGCGTATGACGCGCTCGGCCCACTCACGCGCCTCGGCCTTGCGCCCCTGATGCGCGAGAAACATCGCGTAGTTGTATTCGGTCTCCGACAATGTGGACGTCGTGGTCACCTCCGCGAACAGGGCGTCCGCTTCATCAGCGCGCCCCAGCTTCGCCAGTGCGTGCGCGCGGAGACCCGCCGCGCGCTGGTAGTCGTACTTCGGATCGCGCGATGTCACGATCGCGAGATCCGATTCGGCCGCCGCGACGTCGTTCAGCGCGAGCGCGCACAAGGCACGCCGGTAGCGCGGATCGATGGCGTCCGATTTGGCGATGACGATATCAAAACACTCGCGCGCCCTGGCGAACTTCCCGTCGTCGAGGAGCAGATCACCCAGCTCCTCGTAATTGCCGACCGACGGGTTGTCGAAGACCATCGCCTCCAGTGCCTTGATGCGCTTGCGGCGCGGGAACACCTGGTACGCGCCGTGAAGCAGCCGGACGTCCGGGACCACTTCGACGAAGATGTACACGAGCGCGCCAAGGCCTCCGCCGATCAGGATGATCCACAGCCAGTAGGTGTTCGGACGGCGTCGAACGAAGTGCAGGATCGCCATCGCCTGCAGCACGATCCCATAGGGATAAAAGAGGCCGATCATCAGCCCGGCGACTATAGCAAATCAACGAGACGGCGCGTCCGGATCTCATCCTCGAAGCGCGCGTGCACTTCCTTTACGCCGGTGCGCGCGAGAAGCTCGACCACATTCTCCGCGCGGACGCCTCCGCCTGCGACAATCGCAATCCGTCCCGCACTCGCACGAACGAGCGCAGCGAGGGGACCGGCGCCTTCGAGGGCGCTGTCCGCCCCGCCAGACGTCAGCACGCGTGTCACGCCGGCGTCCAGCGCATCCTTCAGGGAGGCGTGCAGGTCCGGCGTTTCGTCGAACGCGCGATGGAACGTTACCGCAACGCCGCGGGCCCGCTGGACGAGATCGCGGGTGCGCTCGACATCCATTGTGCCATCCGATCGAAGGACACCAAGCACCAGACCCGCGGCGCCATTGGTGATCGCTGCGTCAACGTCACGTCGCGCTGCGTTCATCTCGTCATCGGAGTATACGAAATCACCTGCGCGCGGACGGACCATGGCGAATACGGGGATCGCGACGCGGTCCACGACCGCTTCGAGCAGCGCGACGGCAGGCGTCACGCCGCCCGCGTCGAGATTGACGCACAGTTCGAGGCGGTCCGCGCCGGCGCGCTCGGCAGCGCACGCGGCCTCGACGGATTGCACGGCGACTTCGAGCAACGGACGCGACATGACGATCGGATAGTATCCCCACCACATGTCGGGCAAGTGGCGCGTCGTCGCCATGCTGTGGTGGATCTCGTTCTTCAATTACGCCGATCGCCAGGCCATCTTCTCGGTGTTTCCGCTGCTGGAGCGTGAAATGCACCTTACGCCGGTGCAGCTCGGGCTTCTCGGCTCCGGGTTCGCGTGGGTATACGGATTGGCGGCGCCGCTGGCGGGTGTCCTCGTGGATCGCGTCAGCCGCAGGCGCGTGATTCTCGGCGGGCTGCACGCGTGGAGCATCATCTGCGCGGCAACGGCGTTCTCGCGCAACTTCCGCCACCTTTTTCTGTTTCGCGCAGCCGAGGGTCTCGGCGAGACGTTCTACTTTCCCGCGTCCACGTCGCTGATCAGCGACTATCACGGCGGAAAGACGCGGTCCCGCGCACTCGGGGTGCACCAGACCTCGGTGTACATCGGAACCATCGGCGGTGGATTCTTTGCCGGAGTGATCGCCGGGCGCTACGGCTGGCGGCTGGCCTTCACCGTGTTCGGCGTCCTCGGCGTGTTGCTCGGCCTGGTGCTCGCGCGGTTCCTGGCCGAGCCGCCGCGCGGCGCATCGGAAGGCACCGCCGGAGCGAGGCACGAACTCGCGTTCGGCACGTTCCTGCGGATGGTTCTCCGCACGCCCACGGTGTTGTGCCTGCTCGGCGCATTCATGTGCGCCAACTTCGTCGCCGTCGTGCTGCTCTCGTGGATGCCGAAGTTTCTCTTCGATCGTTTTCACATGAGCCTCGCCGTTGCCGGTCTGACGGCGACCGTCTTTGTTCAGCTCGCAAGCCTTGCGGGCGCTCCGCTCGGCGGGTGGCTCGCGGATTGGTGGCGACAGCGGTCGCCGCGCGGACGTATCGCAGTCCAGGCCGCGGGCATGCTGTTGGGCGCGCCCTTCGTTGCCGTCTGCGGCCTGACCGGTTCGATCACGGTACTTGTTCTCTCGCTTACGGCGTGGGGATTCTTCAAGGGGTTGTACGATGCGAACATCTTTGCGTCCGTCTTCGACGTCGTGCCGCCGGAAGCGCGTGGAAGGGCCGCGGGCCTGATGAACATGATCGGCTGGCTCGCCGGCGGCGGCACGGCGCCGCTCGCCGTCGGCATCGTCGCGCAGCGCTGGAGCCTGGGGGGTGCGCTCGCGCTGGCCTCGGTTGTCTACGTCGCCGCCGGATTGCTGCTAATCGCCGCGATGGTGTTCATGGGCCCTGCGGCAACAGGAGAGATATGAGAGCACTGCTGCTCGCAGGCGCGATGATCGCCGTGATCGTGCCGCGCGCCCCTGAAACACCATTCCTCACGTCCGAGCTCGTGTTTCCGCTCGAGTACTGGCACAACCACGCATCCATGATCGTCGAGGCGCGGAATGGCGGCCTGCTGGTCTGCTGGTTCCATGGCTCCGGCGAGCGCACGGCGGACGACGTAATCATTCGCGGCGCGCGGCTGAAGAAGGGAGCGCACGCGTGGAGCGAGCCGTTCCTGCTCGCGGACACGCCTGGCTATCCGGACACCAACGCCACGATGTTCATCGATCCGAAGGAGAGGCTCTGGCTGCTGTGGCCGACCATCCTCGCGAACGAGTGGCACACGGCGCTCATGAAATACAAGATCTCGTCGGATTACCTCGGCGACGGACCGCCGCGCTGGTCGGTCAGCGAAGTGCTGCACGTCACGCCAGGCGACGAATTCAAGACGACGGTGGACCGCGAGCTCGATCGGATTACCGCCGGCGTGAAGCTCGACGACCGTGAACGGCAGTACGTCGACAAGCTGCGGAAGGACGCGGGTGACAAGCTCACGCGACGGATTGGCTGGATGACCCGCGCGCACCCGTACGTGCTCGACGGATCCCGGCTGATCGTGCCGCTCTATTCCGACGGCTTCAGTTTTTCATTGATGGCGATCTCGGATGACTGGGGCGCGACGTGGAAGACGAGCACGCCGATCGTCGGCTTCGGCAACATCCAGCCGTCACTCGCGAGAAAAAAGGACGGGACGCTGGTCGCCTACATGCGTGACAACGGGCCGCCGCCGAAGCGCCTGCACGTGAGCGAGTCGAGCGATCGCGGCGAGACGTGGGGACCCGAGCGCGACACGATGCTGCCGAACCCCGGTTCGGGCGCGGAAGTGCTCGCGCTCGCCAACGGACACTGGGTGCTCGCCTATAACGATCTGGAGCAGGGACGTTACAGCCTGGCTGTGTCGCTTTCAGAGGATGAGGGGGCGACGTGGCCGTGGATGCGTCACCTGGAACTGGATCGCGATGCGTCGGCGCCCGAGCGGCGAGGGGAGTACCACTACCCGTCGATCATCCAGGCGCGCGACGGCACGCTCCACGCGTCGTACAGCTACTTCATCCCGCCCGCCACCGCGACACGCGATGCGGAAGGCCACGTGATCCGCAAGGCGATCAAGCACGCACACTTCAACGAGGCGTGGATCCGCGCGGGCGACGCGCCAGCGCCACCGCCCCCAGCAGGAACACCATCGCGGCGCTGAGATTCAACCATCGGTACTTCGGGTACCGGAGCTTCACGACGACGGTGCCGGTCGCCGGCGCGCGAAAAAGCGAGCTGCCCGCCGCTGTCATAGAGCGGCACGTCATGGCCGTTGACGGTGGCGCGCCAGGCTGGATAGTAGTTCGCCCGCACGATCACCGGCTCACCTGCGACCGCACGATCAATGCGACCTCTCCACCGAGGAAATCCAGGTTTCGCACTCCCCCTGTCCGCTCGTCATCAGGACCGGACGCGTGTCTGCATCGATCAACTGGAACTGCGATCACAGGCCGCCTTGAACAGCAGCTGGTTCCAGCTCGAAACAGGCAGCCGCGAGAGCAGCGCGGCCGCGAGCAGCCCGGCCCCGGCGCCCAGCACGCCAAGCGCCGCGGCACGGCCGATCCGGACGGGGTGTCCGACGCGACGCCTCGATAGGATCGCGAGGACTGTCGCTACCGTGAGGACCACGCCGTAGTACGGAAGCCGCCATCCATGCAACGCCCCGGGGAGGGACGCCCATTTGCCTGTAAATGCAAAATTGATCCACCCAAGGAGAAGCGACAGAGCAAGCGCGACGAACGGCATCGGTGCTCGAGGATATCGCGGACCGGTATGGGAGTTGATCTGATCACCCCGCATCTGCTGCCCTTCGCCGGGATTCCGTCAACGACGCCGCCACTTACGGCGGCACGTTCCCAGGCGACCGCCGGATCTCCGGCAGCAGCCGTTGAACGGAGAGGTTCGTATGTCGAAAGCAGTCTGGATGGCCACGGCCGCGGCGTTGCTGCTTGCGGTGGCCTCGCACGTCGAGGCGCAGAGCGTCAAACGCGAACCGATCAAACCGCTGAACAGCGTGAATGGATCGTCCTCGTACCGGGTGTATTGCGCGCAATGTCACGGCATCAGCGGGCGGGGGAATGGTCCCGTGTCCAAGGTCCTCAAGGTTCCACCTGCGGATCTAACGCGCATCTCGACGCGGCACGGCGGACAGTTCCCCGCGGCGGAGGTGAAACGGATCATCATGGGCGAAGACGTCGTAACGGCGCACGGCGGCCGGGAAATGCCACTTTGGGGTCCTGTCTTTCGAAGCGTCGAAGATCCCGGGGTCGCCGAGCTGCGCGTCGCCAACCTCGTAACCTACCTGGAACGACTTCAGGAAAAGAAGTAGCGGCAACGGCGCGTTAGGATGGGGGCGTGAAACGCCTCCTCAGCGCCATCTTCTTTTCGCTCGTCACCGCTGCAGCCGCGCACGCCGTCGCACGGCTGCCTTCCGCCGACGGTCAGTTCTGGGACATCCAGGACACGTCCACCTGGGCGCAGGACAGCGGCGGCATCGCGACAGGCGGACGCGCCAACCCGTTCAACGGCTTCGGGTATCTGAAGCTCCAGGTCAAAAGCGCCGCGGGCGCCACCCTCGTCGACAACGTCTATCTGCGCGGCTTCGGCCTTGCGCATGACGGCGCCGAGCGGCTCGATTCGATCACGCCCGTCTTCGCCGCGGGCATCGTCATCGATCGGGCGATCTTTGCCCCGAAGGACACGAACTACCTTCGATACGTCGACAGCTTCACCAACACCACATCAGAGCCACGCGCGATCAGCGTGGCATGGGGCGGCGCCGCAGGCGCATTCGAGGATGGCGGGCGCGTGACGGTCGCCACGACGTCCGACGGCAACCGCACGATCGATCTCACGGACTCCTTCGTGACCGTGATGCAGAACGCGCGCGGCGTCGCAGATCCGATGCACGGTCCGTCTGGCCACGGTCCCTCCGCGCACGTGCTCGGCACCCGGATGGATGGCATCCGCCTGCGCGCGGGCGACATGTACGCGAATCCTTTCGTCGACGTCTGGCCCGGCTACGATCCCGCGCATATCGGTTACCTGTTCACCATCGGCATCCGATCTGGGGCGACGGCCTCCCTCATGACGTTCGTCGTCAAGGGCCTCAGCGAGGTCTATGACCCGCGCGGCGGGTCTCCGATTCCGATGAAGGACGCAATCGTCGCGCCGAAGAACTCCGCCGTATATTCAGGCGCCGACCCAAAGATTCCCGCGGCGGGTTCGCAGATCGCCGCTGTAACCGAGACGGCAAAGCGGCTCGTCGCGGAGCCGGATTTGCGCGGCCTCACGCCGCAGCAGCGATCGCAAATCGTGAACTGGCGCCTCGCGACGCAGGCGCAACCAACGTTCAGCGTTGTCGAGAAAACGGCGCCGCAACTGCAGGCCGCGATGACGCGGCGAGACATCGCGTCGGAAGACATCGTGCGCCATTACCTCGTCCGCCTTGCCACCCTCGATCGGAACGGCCCGGTGCTGCGCTCGATGCTCGCGATGAATCCGCGGGCGATCGCCGAGGCGCGAGCGCTCGATGCGGAGCGAGCGGCCGGCCATGTGCGCAGCCCGCTGCACGGGATCCCCGTCGCCTTCAAGGACAACATCGACGTGCTCGGACTGCCGGCCACCGGCGGCGCAAAGGCGCTCGTCGCTCATCGTCCGCGGCTGGACTCGCGAGTCGCCGCAGGGATGCGACGTGCGGGTGCGGTGGTTCTCGGCAAGACCAATCTCGACGAGTTTCCGTTCGGCGATTTCGGTATCAGCTCCGTCGGCGGCACTATCGGCAACGCGTACGATGCGTCGCTGAGTACCGCGGGATCGAGCGGCGGCAGTGCGACCGCGGTCGCCTCGAGTCTCGTGACTCTCGCTTTCGGCACCGATACGTGCAATTTGCTCTCGAACCCGGCAGCATTTGCGTCGCTCGCGACGATCCGCACTACACGCGGACTGACCAGCCGCGCCGGCGTGATGCCGCTGAATACGTTCAACGACGCGGTCGGCCCGATGGCGAAGTCCGTGCGCGAGCTCGCGCTCGTTCTCGATCAGGTTACGGGCCCTGACGCGGAAGACGAGGCGACGCACGATTCCGCGTCGCATATCGCAGGCTCGTTTGCTGAAGCTCTCGACGCTGCCAGCCTGCGCGGCAAACGCGTCGGCGTGATGCGCCAGCTCTACGTCGGCGTCACGGGGGAACGCGAGGCGGCGGCAAAGATGGACGACGTGGTGCGTGAGTTGCGCGGCGCGGGAGCGACGGTCGTGGACGTCGCGATCCCCGATCTCGATGCCGAGTACGCACTCGCACGCGGCAGCGCGCCCGGCTCGTTGAAGGCCGGGTGGACGGCGTACCTGTCGCGCGGCGCCGCAAGCGGCGACAAGGTACTCACGATCGAGGATCTACTGGCGTCGGGCGGGATGGCGCCGGCCGGCGCGCGCCGTCTGCAGGACGCGCTCAGGTCGAGCGGCGAAGGGGACGATGGCCGCGCGGCCGTGGCGAAGTTCTTCGCAGCTCGCGCGAGGTTCCGCGGACTGTTCGAGGCACTCATGGATCGCGAGCGGCTCGACGCGCTCCTGTATCCGGCGAACCAGGCACGGCCGCACACACACGAAGGTGGACTGGAACGGTACGGCGGTGAGCCAGGAACGTGCGAAGAGAGCGCGATGACCGGCCTTCCGCAGGTGACGGTGCCGGCGGGTTTTCTCGGCGGCCGCTACCCCTTCGGGATTTCGTTCCTCGGCCGGTCATGGAGCGATCGCGATCTGCTTGCGCTGGCGCACGCGTACGAACAGGCCACACACCATCGTCGGCCGCCCCGCTTTTAGCTGCGGGAAATCCGGCAGCGGACCTGAAAAACTCCGCGCTCGCGAGCGGACCGATTGCCGGACCCTTGCAAATACCGCGTGTTTTTGGTCGCGTTGACTGGCACAGGCCATGCTCTACGACGGGTACTGTGAAATCCGTCCGATTGATCGTGTCTGCGCTCGCCCTCGTCGTCGCCATCGTCGGCGCATCGACCGCGCCAGCGTTTGCGACCGGAATCAGCCGGAAATGCGGCACGAGCATCCACGATTGCTGCAAGGCACCCATCATCAAGTCCTGCTGCTCCGCACAGTCGGACGACGCCAATCCGGGCGGACCGACTGAATCGAAGGTTCGATTCGCGCCAAATGTGTCGGCCACACCTGTGGCCGTTGCCGGCACGATGTTCCTCGCCATCACGCCCGTCCCGCGCGTGTTGACGATCCCGCCGCGCGCACACCCCGCCGATCTCCCGATCCTGCACTCCACGCTGCTCATCTGAGCGCTCGTACTCTCGCTGGCCAGTAAGGCAGTTTTCTGCGGATCGATATTGATCCGTCCCGGCAGAGGTCCGACATGCGAGTGCTCTACGGATTGTTCATCACGCTCATTTTCTCGACGGTTGTCGCGGCGCAGCCGCCGGCGCGCCTCGCGCTCACGGACGCCGTCGCCGAAGCGCTCGCGAGGAATCCCGAGATCGCCGTGGCGCAGCGGCGTTACGACGCGGCGCTGCAGCGTCCCGTACAGGAGCGGAGCCTGCCCGATCCGATGATCTCGGCGGGCTACACGGCGAACGGCCGGCCGTGGCCGGGCGCCGGCCTCGGATCGGATCCGACCTCAAACATCGGGGTGATGGTGAGCCAGGAGCTGCCCTACCCCGGCAAGCTCTCGCTGCGCGCGTCCATGGCGCGCCGCGAGGCGGATGCTGTTGCTCAGGAGATCGAGGACGCGCGGCTGAGCGTCACGTCGCGCGTGAAGCAGGCGTATTACCGGCTCGCCTACACGTACGCGGTGGGGGCGGTACTGGAGCGCAACCGCGAGTTGCTCGGCACGCTGTTGAAAGTGAGCGAAACGCGCTACGCCGTCGGGCGCGCGGCGCAGCAGGACGTGATCAAGGCACAGACCCAATTGAGCGTCCTCGACCTGCAGCTCGCACGTATCCGCCAGGAGCGCGCGGCGCGCGAAGGAGAACTGAACGCGCTGCTGGCGTGTCCCGCGGCGACACCCGTCGGCCAGCCGGAGGACCTGCGGCTCACGACGTTCGACAGCTCGCTCGAATCGCTCGTTGCCGCGGCGAACGAGCATGCGCCGATGGTGCGCCGCGACCAGATCATGATCGATCGCTCGCGGATCGCCGTTGACGCCGCGCGGAAGGAGTACAAGCCCGACTTCGCCGTCAGCGGCGGCTACTACAACCAGGGCTCGATGCCCGCGATGTACGAGTTCCGCTTCGACGTGACGATCCCGCTGCAGCGCGCGCGACGCGCCGCAGCCGTCGCGGAACAGCTGAGCGGTGTGCAGCAGGCGCAGAGCGCGTACGACAGCACGCGGCTCTCGCTCCAGGGACGCATCCAGCAGGACTACCAGATGGCCTCCACGTCCGTGCGCCTGGCGCGGCTGTACCAGGACGCGGTCCTTCCGCAGGCACGCCTCGCGCTCGAGTCGTCAATGGCCAGTTATCAGACCGGCGGCGTGGATTTCCTGTCGGTGCTCACCAACTTCGGCGCCGTCCTGGAATTCGAGATGACGTACTTCGATGAGCTCGCCTCGTATCACGCGGCGGTCAGCCGTCTCGAGGAAATGACCGGCATCGCGCTGGTGCACTGAGGTCTTTATGAAACTGCTGAAGATATTGGCTGCGCTGGTTCTTCTCGGCTCCACGTTCGCCACGGGTTACGTGGTGCGGGCGACCAGACACTCGACGCCGCCAGCCCGGCGTGTCCTCTACTGGGTCGATCCGATGCACCCGCAATACAAGTCCGACAAGCCGGGGATCGCACCGGACTGCGGCATGCAGCTCGAGCCCGTGTACGCGGACGATGCCGCGGCACCACTCGCATCGGCGCCGCGGAAGATCCTCTACTACCGCGACCCGGAACAGCACGCATACACCGCGGACAAACCGGGGCTGAACCCGGAGACCGGCAACACGCTCGAGCCGGTCTACAGCGAGGCGGCACCTGATTCGATGCCGGCCGGATCGATCCGGATCTCACCCGAACGCCAGCAGGTGATCGGCGTCAAGTTCGCAGCGGTCGAAGCGGGCAACGCAAGCCGCATGCTGCGCACCGTCGGAAAAGTGGCGGCCGATGAAACGCGCGTCGGCCACGTGCACACCCGCATCGACGGGTGGATCGAGAAGGTGCTCGTCGACTTTACGGGCGACGTGGTGAAGAAGGGGCAGCCGATGCTCACCGTGTACAGCCCGGAGATGCTCGCGTCGCAGGAGGAATTGCTGCTCGCGTCGCGCGCGCGCGACGTGATGCCGTCGCTCTTCGAGGCGGCGAAGCGACGGCTGCAGCTCTGGCAGCTGAGTGACGATCAGATCGAGCAGGTGCTCAAGACCGGACAGCCGATCCGGAGCATCACCGTCCACGCGCCGATGAACGGCTACGTCACCGAGCGCAACGCCTTTCCCAACCAGAAGGTCACGCCGGACAGCGATCTTTACACGATCACCGATTTGAATCGCGTCTGGATCGTCGCCGACGTCTTCGAGTCCGATATCACGTCGATCAAGGCCGGCGCTCCCGCCAACGTGACGTTCGCCAGCGGCGGCGCGCCGCCGGTCGCCGCCCGGGTGAGCTACATACAGCCGCAGGTGGACCCGGCGACGCGGACGCTGAAGGTGCGGCTCGACGCGGCAAATCCCGGCACGCAGATGAAGCCCGAGATGTTCGTCAATGTCGAGTTCGGCGTTGCCACGACGCCGCAGCTCACGGTTCCCGCCGACGCGGTGCTGGATACGGGCGACCGTCAGACCGTGTTCGTCGATCTCGGCAACGGTTACCTCGAACCGCGCGCCGTGGTCGTCGGCGAGCGTTTCGGGGATCGCGTGACGATCACGCACGGGTTGTCCGTCGGCGAGCGCGTCGTCTCCTCCGGCACGTTCCTCGTCGACTCTGAGAGCCAGCTGAAAGCGGCGGCGAGCGGCATGGGCGCGCCATCCGATCCGCACAAAGGACACGTCAGGTGATCAACGCCATCATCGAATTCTCGGCGAAGAACCGCTTCATCGTGTTCGTGCTGACCGCCGTCGCGGTGGTCGCCGGCGTCTACTCGATGAAGACGATACCGCTCGATGCGATCCCCGATCTGAGCGATACCCAGGTGATCGTGTATTCGCGCTGGGACCGTAGCCCCGACATCCTCGAGGACCAGGTCACCTACCCGATCGTCACCGCGATGCTCGGCGCACCGAAGGTGAAGGCCGTCCGCGGGTTCTCCGACTTCGGCTTCTCCTACGTCTACATCGTGTTCGAGGAGGGAACTGACATCTACTGGGCGCGATCGCGGACCACGGAGTACTTGTCGGCGGTGCTGCCGCGCCTTCCGCAGGGCGTGCGAACGGAGCTTGGTCCCGACGCTACGGGCGTCGGCTGGGTGTTCCAGTACGCGCTCGTCGATACAACCGGCCGCCACGGTCTCGACGAACTCCGGTCCTATCAGGACTGGAACCTGCGCTACTACCTGAAGGCCGTTCCTGGTGTCGCCGAAGTCGCGCCGCTCGGCGGCTTCGTCCGCCAGTACCAGGTGCAGGTCGATCCCAACCGGCTGCGCACGTTCAATCTGCCGATCACGAAAGTCATCGCCGCCGTGCGTGCGGGCAACAACGACGCCGGCGGGCGCCTCGTCGAGATGACGGGCGCGGAGTACATGGTCCGCGGCCGCGGCTACGCGAAATCCGCGGCCGACATTGGCGACATCGTCCTGATGCGCAGCGAGAGCGGCGTGCCCGTCCGCGTGCGCGATGTCGGTGACGTGACGCTCGGTCCGGACATCCGGCGCGGCGTCGCCGATCTCGACGGCACCGGCGACACGGTCGCGGGGATCGTCGTCATGCGCCAGGGAGAGAACGCGCTCGCGGTGATCGATCGCGTCAAGGGGAAGCTGAAGGAGCTCGAGCCGTCGCTGCCCCCCGGCGTGCGGGTGATCACCGTCTACGACCGGTCCGATCTGATCCTGCGCTCCATCGACAACCTGAAGCACACGCTGATCGAAGAGCTGCTGATCGTTGCGATCATCATCCTCATCTTCCTCTGGCACTTCCCAAGTGCGGCGATTCCGATCGTCACGATCCCGGTCGCCGTGCTCATTTCGTTCATCCCGATGCGCCTGATGGGCGTGAGCTCCAACATCATGTCGCTCGGCGGCATCGCCATCGCGGTGGGCGCGATGGTGGACGCGGCGATCGTCGTCGTTGAGCAGACCCACAAGAAACTGGAGGCGTGGGATCGCACGGGACGCAAGGAGGACTACCACCGCGTCGTGGTGGATGCGGTCAAGGAGGTCGGCGGCCCGAGCTTCTTCGCGCTCCTCGTCATCGCGGTCTCGTTTCTCCCTGTGCTGACGCTGGAGGCGCAGGAGGGCCGGCTGTTTCGCCCGCTCGCCTACACGAAGAACTTCTCGATGATCATCGCGGCGGTGCTGGCGATTACACTCGATCCGGCGATGCGACTGCTCTTCACGCACATGAAGCAGTACTCGTTCAAGCCGGTCTGGCTCGCGCGGATCGCCAACGCCGTCCTCGTCGGGAAGATCCATTCAGAGGAGAAGCACCCGATCAGCCGCATTCTGATCCGCGTCTACGAGCCGATCTGCGCGTGGTCGCTGCGCTGGAAATGGTTCGTGCTCGCCGGCGCAGTCGCGATCGTCGCCGCCACCGTTCCCGTCTACCAGCGGCTCGGCTCGGAGTTCATGCCGCCGCTCGACGAGGGGGCGCTGCTCTACATGCCGTCAACGCTGCCCGGAATATCCGTGACGGAGGCGCAGCGGCTTCTCCAGACGCAGGACCGGATCATCAAACAGTTTCCCGAAGTCGAACGCGTCCTTGGAAAAGCAGGCCGCGCGGAGACCTCCACGGACCCGGCGCCGTTTTCGATGATGGAGACGGTCATCGTGCTCAAGCCGCACGAGCAGTGGCGGCACGTGGAGACCTGGTATTCGGATTGGGCCCCCGAATGGCTCAAGCCGGCGCTGCGCCGGGTGACGAGCGACCGCCTTTCGACCGATCAACTCGTCCAGCAGATGAACGACGCGCTCAAGCTGCCGGGCACCACGAATGCGTGGACGATGCCGATCAAGGCGCGCATCGACATGTTGACGACGGGTGTGCGCACGCCTGTCGGGATCAAGATCTACGGAGCGGACATCAAGGAAATCGAGCGCATCGGTACGGAGATCGAGTCGGTGCTGCCGTCGGTGAGCGGCACCCGCAGCGCGTTCGCCGAGCGGACGTCGGGCGGCTATTTCGTGGACTTCCAATGGAAGCGGGACGAGCTCGCGCGCTACGGGCTGTCGATCGACGACGCGCAGGACGTCGTGATGTCCGCGATCGGCGGCGACACGGTCACGACGACGGTCGAGGGACGGGAGCGCTACCCGGTGAACGTGCGTTACTACCGCGACTACCGCAGCGACGTGGATCGGCTGCGCCGCGTGATCGTCCCCGCGATGGACGGGCGCATGCAGGTGCCCGTCAGCCAGATTGCGGACGTAAAGCTGGTGAGCGGGCCGGCGATGCTGCGCAACGAGAACGGGATGCTGAACAGCTACGTGTACGTCGACGTCGCGGGACGCGACATCGGCAGCTACGTGGCGGATGCCAAGCGCGCGGTGGCGGACAAGGTGAAGATGCCCGCCGGCTACTCGCTCGTCTGGAGCGGTCAGTACGAGGCGATGCAGCGCGTGCGCGAGCGGCTGAAGCTGGTGCTGCCGGTCACGTTGTTCCTGGTGCTGGCGCTGCTCTACATGAACACGCGCTCGCTCGCGAAGACCACCATCATCGTCCTCGCGGTGCCGTTCTCCGCTGTCGGCGCGATATGGCTGCTCTACCTGCTCGGCTACAACATGAGCATCGGCGTCTGGGTCGGGCTCATCGCGCTGCTCGGCGTCGACGCGGAGACCGGCGTGTTCATGCTGCTCTACCTCGATCTGGCGTACGAGGAGGCGAAGCGCGAAGGACGGCTGCGCTCGCTCGGCGACCTGCAGCAGGCGGTGCGGCACGGTGCGGTGAAGCGGATCCGGCCGAAGTTCATGACCGTCGCGACGATGTTCATGGGCCTGCTGCCGATCATGTGGTCCACCGGCGCGGGCGCCGACGTGATGAAGCGGATCGCCGCCCCGATGGTCGGCGGCATCTTCACGTCGTTCGTCCTCGAGCTCGTCGTCTACCCGGCCGTTTACGAAATCTGGAAGTGGCACTTCGGTCTGAAGCGCGAGCTGGCGCTCGCGCCTGTTGCGGGAGAACCATCATGAAATTCGTGCGGATCGTCACGGTCATTGCGGCGCTCGGCGTTTCGAGCGTCTACGCGCAGGAGAAGAAGACCTACGTCGGCATCATCACCGACTCGATGTGCACCATCGATCATGCCGCGATGAAGATCGCCCCGCAGGACAAGTGCGTGCGGGACTGCGTCGGCGACGGACGCACCTACAAGTACGCGCTGACTGACGGCAAGGTGACGTACCTGCTCAGCGATCAGGAGACGCCGGCCAGGTTCGCCGGCCGCAAGGTGAAGGTGATCGGTGTGCTGTACACGAAGACGAACATACTGAAGGTCGAGAGCATCTCAGCAGTTCGCGTCCATTGAGCGGGCGAACGCGGATAATCTTCGAGCATGAGGAAATCGGCGGACCCGCTCCGCGCCCATCTGGTGCGCCTGCTTGACTGGGAAGAAGCGCATGTCGGGTTCGACAAGGCGATCGATGGGATCCCTCCGAAGCAGCGCGGATCGCGAATCGGAGGCTTTCCCCACTCACCGTGGCAACTGCTCGAGCACATGCGCCTCGGGCAGAAAGACCTCCTGGACTTCTGCCTCAATGCGAATTACGAGCAAGTGCTGAAGTGGCCGGATGACTACTGGCCGCAAAACGCCGCGCCGCCAGGCGCGGCGGCATGGAAGGAGAGCGTCACGAATTTCAAGGCCGATCGCGAGAAGCTCAAGCGGCTGGTTCAGAATCCCAACGTCGACCTGTTGTCATCGGTTCCGACCGGCCACGCGAAACAGACATATCTGCGCGCGATACTCCTCCTCGCCGATCACAATGCGTATCACGTCGGCCAGCTGGTCGCACTGCGTCAGGCGCTCGGCATCTGGCGATAGCGACGTGATCATACCGATGAGCCGGCCGATCGGATGAGTGCGCGCTGGCGTTCTGATTGCACTGCCTCAAGCGGGTGCATTCGATGGCGAGGGATACGTCCGGAGTCGTCGACTCGGTCGGGGCAGGTGTAGGGCGCGCGCTCGCCTGGATCGGCGACGTGTCGTGTTTCGGAGCCCGCGCGCTCCGCGACATGTTCCGCCGGCCATTCGAGCTCGATGAAATCGTGCGTCAGGTACACGAGATCGGCTGGCGGTCGGTCCCGCTGGTGGCGGCCGCAGGCCTAGCCGTCGGCATCGTGCTCTCCATGCACACCCGCGATTCTCTCGAGCGTTTTGGCGCCGAAGCGAAAATTCCCGCGGGTCTGGCGCTGGCGCTGGTACGGGAGACGGGACCGCTCCTCACGGGATTGCTGGTCGCGGGCCGCGTCGGCGCGGGCATCGGCGCGGAACTGGGCGCGATGAACGCGACCGAGCAGATCGACGCGCTCGAAGCCACGGCGATCGACGCCTTCAAGTATCTCGCCGTGACCCGCATCGCCGCATGCGTCATCGCGCTGCCGGTGCTGACGATCATTGTGGACTTCTCCGGGATATTCGGCGGATTCCTCGCCGAGCACGCCGTCTCCGGCATCGACTTCCGTTTGTACTTCACGCGGTCGTTCGAACTGATGTCGTTCGACGATCTCCTCCCGGCGACATTGAAGACCGCGGTGTTCGGGCTGATCATCGGCACTATCGCGTCATACCTCGGTTTCACGACGCGTGAAGGCACAGAGGGCGTCGGCCGGGCGTCCACGCGGAGCGTCGTGCTCGCCTCGCTGTCGATCATTCTGATCAACGTCGTTCTGGTAAAGCTGATCTTCGTGATCTTCCCCAGCCAATGAGCCCCACCGCACCTGCCGTTCGCGTGGAGCACCTGTCGAAGACCTTTGGCCCGAAACGCGTGCTCGATGATGTCTCGTTCGATGTCTCGCGTGGCACGTCGTTCTGCCTTCTGGGCAGGAGCGGGACCGGCAAGAGCGTCACCCTCAAACACATCATCGGTCTTCTCCGTCCCGACGCCGGTCGCGTCCTGATCGACGGAAAGGAGATCGGCGCGATGGACCGGGCCGCGCTCTCGGATATTCGTCGTGGGATTGGATTCGTGTTCCAGAACGCCGCCCTGTTCGATTCGATCACCGTGGGGCAAAACGTGGCCTTTCCCCTGCGGCGTCACACGGATTGGCCGGAGGACAGGATCGCGGTACGCGTGCGGGAGACGCTCGAACAGGTCGGACTGGAGGCTGAGTTCGAGACGATGCCGGCGGACCTGTCCGGCGGCATGCGAAAACGGGCCGGTCTGGCGCGGGCCCTGGTGCTCGATCCGGCGCTGCTGCTGGTGGACGAGCCCAGTGCCGCACTCGATCCGCTCACGTTGACGAGGGACGCCTGATTGCGAGCGGGACGGCTGATGAGCTCGCCTCGAGCGATCACCCGCTGGTTCGAACGTTCATGGCCGACAACGCCGGAGGGAGACGATGACATCGAACCGGCTGATCGGCGTCGGAACCTTCGTCGTCACCGGACTGGTGTTGTTCGGGATCGGCTTGTTCATGATCGGCGACCGCCGGATGCTGTTCGCGCGAAAGTTCCCGGTCTACACCGAGTTCTCGCAGCTGGCGGGACTCCAGAGCGGAGCCCCGGTGTGGGTCTCGGGTATGAAGGCCGGGAAGATCGTCGCCGTCGGGATTTCGCCGGCTTCGCGGAAGTTCCGCCTGCGTCTCGAAATCCGCCGCGATCTCCAGCCGCTCGTGCGCGCCGACTCGGTCGCCGCCATCAAGACCGAAGGGCTGGTCGGCAACACATTTCTGGAACTGTCCGCGGGCTCGGACAATGCCCCGGCGGCAATGCCGGGCAGCACTCTCACCAGTCGAGAACCGATCACGTTCAGCGACATGGTCGAGCAGGTCGGCGAAGCCGTGCAGACGGTCAACGGCACTCTGCGATCCGTCCGCGGCGACCTTCAGGCCACGCTCAAGTCGATGAGCGGCGCGGCCGACCGCGCAGGGTCGGCGGTCGGCGACATCGGCAAGGCGGCGAGCACGCTGTCCGAAGACGCCGAGGCGCTGAAACACAACTTTCTGTTCAAGGGGTTCTTCAAGAATCGGGGTTACTTCGATCTGGAGTCAATGTCGCCGATCGAGTATCGACGCGGCGCGCTCGCCACGAAAGAGCGCGCGGTCGTTCGCACGTGGCTGCCGACCGATACCGTTTTCGCAGGCGGGCGCGGCGGCGAAAGGCTCTCCGTCGAGGGTAAGGCCCGGCTCGATACGGCGATGGGCGAATGGATGCAGTTCCGCGGTGAGGGGCCAGTCGTCGTTGAGGGCTATTCGACCGCTGCCACGGCGCACGCACAATACCTGGACTCGCGGACCCGCGCGACGCTCGTCCGCACGTATGTGGTGCAGCGATTCGGTCTCGATCCGAAAAGCGTCGGCTCCATCGCACTCGGGGCCGACGCGCCGGGAAGTCCGCGCGGCGATGTCTTCGACGGCGTCGCCCTCGCGCTCTACGTGGACAAGAAAGTGCTCGAAGCGTCGCGCCGCGTGGCTGCGGCACGCTAGGAAGTTCGGAGCTTCATGAACGACTTCCCGGCATGATGCCGTTGCGAGTGGCGATGCCGAACAGCGTGATGAATCCGATCATCGACGCCACGCTCAGGACGCCACCCGGCAGAGCACGTCCATCATGGGACCGGCAAGGGAACACAGACATACTTGCGCGCGATATTCCTCGTCGCCGATCACAACGCGTATCACGTCGGCCAGCTGGTCGCGCTGCGCCAGGCGCTCGGCATCTGGCGGTGACGCGCGTCTGGCAGCGGCGGATTCACGGTCGGACCTCCTCGGGCGGCCGAATCGACACGAATTCCTTGTAGAGCAACAGGTCATAGCCGATCTTCAATGTTCCAGCGATAAAGAACGGCAGGTTGATCAACGAGGGACGCGCAAACATGAAACCGACGAACAACGGGCTGATAGCCGCGCCGACGGTTCGCGCGACCCCTGTTATGCCTGCCGCCGCGGATCGTTCCTCTGGCGCCACGACGGCCATGATGTACGACTGCCTCGCCGGTACGTCCATTTGGCTGATGCTGAACCGTAGCAATAACATGAAGACGGCCAGCGGCAAGTTGGGCATCAGCGGCACAAGAATCAACAGCACGTTCGACGGCAAGTGCGTCGCGACCATGGTCGTGATCAGGCCGAACCGCGCCGCCAGCCGCGATGCCACGAGCGCGGAGAGTCCGGCGAAGATATTTGCCCAGAAGAAGATCGTGCCGAGCGTTGCCGGATTGACGCCAAAACGCAGGTAAAACCAATACGCCGCGAAGCTCTGAACGACGAAACCGCCTCCAAACGAGTCGAGAGCGAACAAGGCGGACAGCTTGACCACGACGTCTCGGGACCGGTCGAGGCCGGAAAGGCCGGCGAACGTCGCGCGAAATGCGCGTTTCTCGCCGAGGGACGACGCCTCTGCTGCGCGTGACAGGCGCGAGAAGCATGCCGCCAGAACCACCCCAATCGCGGCATAGAGAATCACGACTGTCTGATACGCGCCGACAGCCGGCATCGTTGTGTGCTGGAGCACACGCGTAAGCCTGCCGGCGGCCAGCGCGCCAATCGCCGTCGCCAGCGATCCCGCGAGCGTGTACCAGGCAAACACTCGGGTCCTGGTGCGATCGGTGACCACGTGCGAGAGCGCGGCCTGCTCAATCGAAAGAAACGGGCCCACCTCATGGCCACTCGGGCTGATTACGCCGATCGTGCCTGCAAGAACGAGCAGCCAGAACACGCTCGTAAATGCGAACACTAGGCCGGCGCCGGCCATCAGCGCGGCACCGATGATCAGCATGGGTCGGCGGCCGATACGATCGGCACGCGTGGTGAGGTACAACGAAACGGCGGTGTCGCCGATCAGTGTCAGTGTCAGCAGGAGGCCAATCTGGAACTCAGTCAGGCCCAAGTCCGCCAGATAAAACACGAGAACGACCGACAGCGACCCGTACGCGAACAGGCGGATGAACCGTGTCGTGAAGAGCAGCCATGCATCTCGCGTAAGGAACTCGAGACGGTTCAGCAGAGGCGCACGGTCCAGCTCGGCCATCGCTGTGTACCAGTGTACTCGAACGATGTAATATCCGTTACGTGAGCAGTCAACGCTGGCTTCTTCTCGCTCACCAGCTGCCGACGCGGCCGTCCAAAGCCCGCGTGAAGACGTGGCGCCGGCTCCAGCAGATTGGCGCGGTACCGACGAGGAATTCCGTCTACGTGCTTCCAAATACCGAGCAATGCCGCGAGGACTTCGAGTGGATTCGAAGCGAAATCGTGTCGCTCGGAGGCGAGGCTACCGTCTTTGCCGCCGAGGCGTTCGCTGCCGGTGATGACGACCTGATCGTCGCCTTTAAACGAGCACGTAACACCGACTACAAAGCGTTGAAGCGCGACGCCGATCGGATGCTGTCGCTGTCTCGCACGAAACGCCGTCCTGCCGGCAATCGTGATGAATGGGGACGCGCGGTCCGCCGGATGCGCGAGCGCTTCACAGAAATTGAGCGCATCGATTTCTTTCATGCTCCTGCCGGTCATGACGCGGCTAGCGCGGTCGCTGCTCTGGAACGTCTCGCGGCTGGTCCGCAATCGCCGACGGTTGAAGATCGCGTTGCGCTGGCTCCGACGGCATTTCAAAAGAGACGTTGGGTGACGCGTCCACGTCCCGGCGTGGACCGGATGGCGTCGGCCTGGCTCATTCGCCGATTCATCGATCCTAAGGCGACCTTCGGTTTTGTCGAACAGCCAGCCGATGGCGATGTGCCGTTTGACATGTACACGGGTGAGTTCAGCCACCACGGCACCTCCTGCACGTTCGAGATGCTGGTTCGACGCTTCAACATCGTCGATCCCGCGGTCGCTCGGATCGGCGAGATCGTCCACGACCTCGACATGAAGGAACAGCGGTACCAGCCGCCAGAAGCTCCGGCCGTGGCGCGGATCGTCGACGGGTTACGAGAACTGCATACCGACGATGACACCTTACTGCAGCACGGAATGGCGATGTTCGAAGCGCTGGCGCGGTCGTTTAGCGCGACCGAATCCGCCACTGGCCGGACGATGAAGATTCGTCAGATGAAGATTCGTCAATCGAGAAAGCCACCGAAACGATGAGCAGTCGACTCGGATTCAGTATCGAGGAGGTTTTGATGAGGACAACAGTCGCGGCGATACTCACCCTCGCGCTCACATTTCTGGCGGTTGTGCTGCTGGCTGACGCAGTCAACTTCGACAACTTTCCAGTGGGTGCGGCGCCGCCCGGCTGGACCGCAACCAAAACGGGAACGGGCGACGCGAAGTGGACAGTCGAAAGGGACGACACGGCGCCCAGCAAGCCCAACGTACTGAAGCAATCCGGTCAGGCGACGTACCCCGTGTGCATCAAGGACGATACGAATCTCAAGGACGGCTACGTCGAGGCAAAGTTCAAGCCGATTTCCGGTCGTGAAGATCAGGCCGGTGGCCTCATCTGGCGCGCGAAGGATCCGAACAACTATTACGTCGCGCGTGCGAACGCGTTGGAGGACAACGTCACGATTTATCACACGATCAACGGCCGGCGGACCGAGAAGAAGCGCGCGAGCATGAAAGTCGCTTCCAACCAGTGGCACACGCTCCGGGTGGAGTTCCAGGCGAATCACTTCACCGTCATGTGTGATGGCAAGAAGGCGCTGGAGTGGGATGACGAGACGTTCAAGGATGCCGGGAAGGTGGGCGTCTGGACGAAGGCCGATAGCGTGACGCTGTTCGATGACTTCAGTTATGGCACGAAATAGCAGGCCCTCGGGGGCGCTGGTCGGAGTCCTGGCTGTGGTCGACTCGCCCAGAAGCTAGAGCGCTACAGCCGCCACGCGTACTGCAGCTTGACGAGAACGACGAAGGCGCGCCAGAGCCGGACGAACACGCTGTCATTATCGCGATCTGGTGGTGAGGCGCGTCCGACAGGTACGGATCCGTCAGTCCCACGCCAACTCTGAAATCCGCCGGCGCGCGATGGCTCGTCCGCTCGCACTTAACGTGCTGTCGCGTCCGGCGGGACGATTGCACAGGATCGCGCCGAGATGGTCAGTCTCCTCGTTTTTCTCGTCATCGGCCTGATTGTCGCCTCGGCCGCCAAGGCCCTGATGCCAGGGCGCGACCCCGGTGTCGCGATCACGATCCTGCTGGGCGCCACAGCGCAAATCGTGGTGTGGTTTGGCACGCGGGCGATCGGCTGGGACAAGTATGGACAACCGTGGTCCTTCTTTCTGTCGATCGGCGCAGCGGCCGTCCTCCTGCACCTGTACCGCGACACCGGGCTCGACGAAATGCTGGCGCGCCGTGAATCCGAAGTCGCAGATGCAACGCGCGCGCGACCATCGCCGCAGCGTGCGCCTCTGAAGATCGAGTCCCGCTGGGAACGGTTCGCACTTGCTGCCGAATCGGCGGCGGTCGGGGCCTTCATGCTCGGCGTGACGGGATTCCTGATCGGCTTTTTCGGGCCGCTTCGATTCCATCCAGGGGCGACCGTGGGGCCGATGCTCGGCATCTTTTTCACCGGACCGGGAGGAGTGCTTCTTGGCGCGTTAGTTGGCGGGGCGTTGAGGATTCTTCGTCCCGAGTGGCCAACACGATGGCGTCTCTGGACGCTGAATGTGGCGAACGTCGGATATGGGTTGTTCGTACTCGATCTTGTCGCCGATCCGTGGTGGCATTGGTCGGCGTAGTTGAAGAGACCCTGCCGATCGCGTTGACACGGTTAACTTTGCGATGTCAAGTTAGCCGGTGACCATATTCGATTTGCTGTTCATCGCGCTGTTTTTAACGCTCGCGATGTTGGTCTGGGCCGTGATAGCGGCCTTGCGAGGGCGCCGACGCCGTGCGCGAGCGATCATCTCGAGCCTGGCAGTGGGTCTTGCCGTCTACTTGGGTGTGAACTGCGCCAGATCGTAGATGCCGAGCGACTTCTCGATCGAAGCGACGCGGTCGACCATCTTCTCGAATCCTTCCTCGCCGAAGAGCGCGTGCTCCTTCTTCTCGCGTTATGGTTTGAGTCGAGGCCACTCCTCGATTTTGATTCGTCCGACGACGCGACCGCCGGCGCCGAGGATGACAGCTTCGCCGTCCGCAACCGCGCCCCACGCGGGAAACGCCCGGCTGATGTTCGGCATGTGCGTCACGATGATCGTGTTGGTTCCTTCAGGAAGATGCGTGACGCGCTCCCGCAGCCAGGCGGCCTCTGCGTCTGTCACGCCCTGCATGCTTTGGCCGCGGTCACCAAGTTCGGCGTACGGTCGCGGGGTCGGCAACTGCGCCAGGCGCACGGTCTCGAGCGCGCGGTACGTCGGGCTGGTGAGCACCTCACCGACGGGAATCTTCAGATCGCGCAACGCACGTCCCATCGCAACTGAGGCCGCCCGTCCGGCGGCGTCGAGTTGACGTTCCAGCTTCACATTGTCGACATCGGCCGCTGCCTTGTCTGGTGCTTCTCTCGGTGAGCTGGCGTGGCGCATGACGATGACGTAGCCACCGTCCCGGAGGCTGCTGACCAATGCGGCGCCGGACAGCGTCTGCGCATAAGCGCTTTCGGTCGACACGAACAACGCTGCGAGCGCAACGGCGGTCATGCAGACGAGAACGGCCCGCATCAGTGCCGCTTGAAGAACTGCACGGCGCGTTCGTGACGCTTGGCCGCCGCAAGGGTGCCGAACGTGCCGAGATTGCGCCGCTTCCCGGTTTTGGGATCCTTCTTCCGTGAATAGAGCCGGTACTTGCCGGAAGTGAGTTGTCGAATCATCAGGCGATCGACCGGGCCATCGCGCCGCGGGTGCGCAAGCCCAGATGCCAGGGCCATGGCTCGGGATGCGCCGCTACAATGAGGCTCGCACCAACGAGCGCCAGATTCTTCGTGAAGTTCACGTACTCCTGCATCCGCTCTTCCGGCTGACGTGCCTTCCAGAATGCGTGCATCGACGGTGAGACGCCCAGGAGGAAGCCCGTAATCAGCCCGGCGCCGATCTTCGGACGAACACCGGTGATCATGCTGGCGCCGCCCGCAATGAGCATCAGTCCGGATGCGGCGACAGCCATGTCGGCGGCCGGAACACCCTTACCACGAGCGTACTCGGCCATCATGGACCGATTCACAAAGTGGTTGATGCCGTTGTACAGAAAAAAGCCGCCGAAGATGGCGCGGCCGGCGAGCAGCGCTGCCTTTTCCATTCCCGCCGTGTCGCGAACCGGCCGCATTCGCTCCTCGGGATGGGCCAGCGCCGCGGGCGATCGAACGACGGCGTCACCGGGAGGCAACGGACCCGTGGCCGGGTAGATGCCGGAGCCACGAACATCTTCAATCTGTCTCGCGCGATTGTCAGCCATACGTGGACCTTTCTATTTTGCGCGTTCAGAGGAATTCACAGCAATGCTTGAGCGATGCAAGAGGCGATCACAACGGGCCGCGGGGAATCGGCAATCCGCGCCCCGGGGCAGCTTCGGAAGCGCGGTGTCTCGAATGTCATCATCGCCGCCGCCGCCGGCGCGCTTGCCGTCGCTCTGACTGAAGGTCAGCCGCTGCCGGAGGCAGTCGCCTTCGCGCAGGCAGCTGCCGCCTTGGCGACAACGGCAGTCGGCGCGTTGCCGTTCACTCGCGTATCGCGATGCCCTACACCGTCTGCTGCGGTCGGCAGCTTAAAGCTGTCCTTCCTCCAGCGTTCCCCCTATGCGACTCGGGACGGCGCAGATGCCGCGCGCGACACTTCTCTGACCACTTCCCCGGCCAGCTTCCGGCTGGCGACGCGCGCGAT